>Ga0193755_1000305_pt1 | contig 13848 bp, 11 predicted proteins | sample H1a2metaG_FD_144921 | JGI IMG/M metagenome (GOLD analysis project Ga0193755, IMG submission 144921) | Soil microbial communities from a riparian zone of the East river system, Colorado, United States - H1a2 | ecosystem: Environmental > Terrestrial > Soil > Riparian zone | place: USA: East River...
TCTGCTATACCAGCGCCTCGTGGACGCGGTGGTGCTCGATGTGAAGACGGCGCCCACCGCCGCGCTCGCGCTGCCGGCACGGTTCCCCCGCATCCCGATGTTCGTGCTGTCGGCCCTGCGGTCCGACGACGGCCCGCTGCTCGCCGCCTGCGACGCCGCGGGGTTCACCGGCGTCCTGGTCGAGGGGGTGGACAACGCGGTGGCGGGGGAATGGATCGCGGCCCGTACCGCGCAGGTGGCGCGGCGGGAAGCGCTGGCCGATGCGCCGAAGCTGCTCCGCCTGACCGATCGGCTGCAGCTGGCCGCCTGGGACGAGGTGCTCCGCCGGGTCGGCTTTCCGACGCTGACAGGCCATGTGGCGGCGGCGCTGCGGGTGACGCGGGAGCACCTGTCACGCGAGTTCGCCGCGGGTGGCGCTCCCAACCTGAAGCGGGTCATCGACCTCGCGCGCACGGCCTGCGCCGCCGATCTGCTGGGCAATCCCGGGTACACGGTACGGGCGGTGGCGAACATCCTCGGCTACGCGTCCACCAGCCACCTTGCGGGCGCCGCACGGCGGGTGGCGGGAGCCACGCCGCAAGAATTGCGAGCGGTGGGGCCGCGCGGAGTGTTGGCCAGATTCATGAGAGGAAGGACGCGGTCGCGGATATGAAATGCGGACTGCGGAATGCGGAATGCGGAATGTACAGGGGAGGTCGTGAGGCGAGCGAACCTTCACTGAAATTCCGCATTCCGCATTCCGAATTCCGCATTCTTGTGATAACTTTCACAATCTCCTAACCGACCTCTCCATGGCAACCGATTCCATTCTCCGACCCGGCGAGCTCAAAGAAATCCTCCTCAAGGAAATCCAGGCGGCCGATCTCGCCGAGATCGACGTGCGCGAAGTGGGCACGGCGCTCGAGGTGAAGGACGGCATCGCTCGCATTTACGGGCTCACCTCCGCGATGGCCGGCGAGATGCTCGAGTTCACCTCCTCGGAGACGGGGGAGAAGGTGACCGGGCAGGCGCTGAACCTGGAAGAGGACAACATCGGCGCCGTGATCTTCGGCGATTATCTCATGCTGCGCGAGGGCGACGAGGTGCGCCGCACCGGGCGCGTGCTCGAGGTGCCCGTCGGCCCCGCCCTGGTCGGGCGGGTGGTGGACGCCCTGGGCCGTCCGGTGGACGGATTGGGCCCGCTCCACGGCACGAAGAGCCGCAAGGTGGACATCGTCGCGCCCGGCATCATCAAGCGGCAGCCGGTGAAAGAGCCGCTCCAGACGGGGATCAAGGCGATCGACTCGATGATCCCGATCGGCCGCGGCCAGCGGGAGCTGATCATCGGTGACCGCGCCATCGGCAAGACGGCGATCGCGATCGACACGATCATCAATCAGAAGGACGCGGGGGTGATCTGCGTGTACGTGGCGATCGGCCAGAAGAACTCGACGGTCGCCTCGGTCGTCGACCGGTTGAAGGAGCACGGCGCGATGGACTACACGATCGTCGTCGTGGCATCCGCCTCGGAGCCCGCCCCCATGCAGTACATCGCCCCGTTCTCGGGCTGTGCGATGGCCGAGTATTTCATGTACGACGAGAAGAAGGCGACCCTGTGCGTGTACGACGACCTCTCGAAGCAGGCCGCGGCGTACCGACAGCTGTCGCTGGTGCTGCGGCGCCCGCCCGGCCGTGAGGCGTACCCGGGTGACGTTTTCTATCTTCACAGCCGCCTGCTGGAACGGGCGGCCAAGCTGTCGGACCCGATGGGGGCGGGGTCGCTCACCGCCCTTCCCATCATCGAGACGCAGGCGGGGGACATCTCCGCCTACATCCCCACGAACGTCATCTCGATCACCGACGGCCAGATCTTCCTCGAGACCGACATGTTCTTCTCGAACGTGCGGCCGGCGATCAATCCGGGCATTTCGGTGTCGCGGGTCGGCGGCAACGCCCAGATCAAGGCGATGAAGCAGGTGGCGGGTCGCCTGCGGCTCGACCTCGCGCAATATCGCGAGCTCGAGGCGTTCGCCCAGTTCGGCTCGGAGCTCGACCAGGCGACGCAGAAGCAGCTCGCCCGCGGCGTTCGGGTCGTGGAGGTGCTGAAGCAACCACAGTATCGGCCGATGCCCGTCGAGCAGCAGGTCATGATCATCTTCGCCGTGACGAACGGCTATCTCGACGACCTCCCCGTGGACCAGATCCGGGCGTGGGAGCAGGGGTTCCGCGACTTCATGGCGGCCCAGCATCCCGAGGTCGGCGAGGAAATCCGGACCCGCCGGGTGCTGGGCGACGACCTCACCGCCCGGCTGCGCGCCGCAGTGGCGGAGTACAAGCAGATCGCCGCGCACTGATGGCCAAGCCCCGCGAGCTGCGTCGGCGGATCAAGTCGGTCCAGAGCACGCGCAAGATCACGAAGACCATGGAGCTGGTGGCCACGTCCAAGCTGAAGCGCGCTCAGGACCGGGTCGTCGCGGCACGGCCGTACGCGGCCGCCCTCGCCGAGGTGATCGGCGACCTGTACGCGCCGGAGCTGGCGGAGCGGTTTCCGCTGCTGCGGCAGCCTCGGGTTCCCGGGGTCCCCGGGCTTGCGCCCGGGGTCAGTGGCCGGGTCGCTCTGATCGTGATCACGGCCAACCGGGGGCTGTGCGGCGCGTTCAACGCCAACCTGATCCGCGAGGCGCGGCGCCGGATCGAGCAGCTGGAAGGCGAGGGCGCAGGCGTCGACCTCCATCTGATCGGGAAGAAGGGGATCACCTACTTCAAGTTCGCGAAGCGGCCGGTGGCGTCGCAGCGGACCGACATCGGCGACAAGCCCAAGGCGGAGCACGCCGCCGAAATCGTCGGCCCGCTCATGACACAGTTCGCGTCGGGAGCGCTCGATGCCGTTGAGGTCGTGTTCGCGCAGTTCAAGAGCGCGGTCTCCACCCCCCCCACGACGCTGAGAATTCTCCCCATAGCCCCACCCCGGGCGGCAGAGGGCGGTACAGGGCGGTCGAGGGCGGCAAACTACATCCTCAAGCCCTCCGCCGAGGCGATACTCGAGCAACTCCTGCCACTGTATGTGCGGAACCAGGTGTACCGAGCGCTCGTGGAAACCGCGGCGGCGTTCCTCGGCGCGCAGCGGACGGCGATGAAGAACGCCACCGACAACGCCGGCGACATCATCGAGCTGCTGCAGCGCACGTACAACCGGGCCCGGCAGGCGCAAATCACACAAGAGCTGGCGGAGATCGTCGGTGGGGCGGAGGCTCTGAAAGGATAGCACATGGCGACACGAACCAAAGCAGCTCCGAAAAAAGCCGAGGGCGACGTGCCGCACAACGTGGGCAAAGTCGTCCAGGTCATCGGCCCCGTGCTGGACGTCGAGTTCGAGCCGGAGCACCTGCCCGAGATCTACAATGCCGTGGTGATCGACCACCGCGGCAACGGGGAGGGAGGGGGCACGCCGTCGATCCGGTTGACCGCCGAAGTGCAGCAGCACATCGGGCGCAACCAGGTGCGCGCCGTCGCGATGACCTCGACCGACGGCGTGGTGCGCGGCATGGAGGTGGTGGATACCGGTAAGCCGATCACCGTCCCGGTCGGCCAGGCGTCGCTGGGCCGCATTCTCAACGTGCTCGGCGAGCCGGTGGACGAAGGCGATCCGATCCCCCCCGATGCGGAGCGCTGGCCGATCCACCGCGAGACGCCGAAGTTCGTCGACCTGGAGCCCAAAACGGAGGTATTCGAGACGGGGATCAAGGTCATCGACCTGATCGCCCCGTTCGTGAAAGGCGGCAAGATCGGCCTGTTCGGCGGCGCCGGGGTGGGGAAGACGGTCATCATTCAGGAGCTGATTCACAACGTGGCGATGGGCCACGGCGGCCGCTCGGTGTTCTGCGGCGTGGGGGAGCGCACCCGCGAGGGAAACGATCTCTATCTGGAAATGAAGGAGAGCGGGGTCCTCAAGTCTTGCTCGCTCATCTACGGCCAGATGAACGAGCCCCCGGGCGCGCGGCTGCGGGTCGGCCTGACCGGCCTGACGGTGGCCGAGTACTTCCGCGACGTGGAAGGCCAGGACGTCCTGGTGTTCATCGACAACATCTTCCGGTTCACGCAGGCGGGCTCCGAGGTGTCGGCGCTGCTCGGCCGGATGCCGTCGGCGGTGGGCTATCAACCGACGCTCGCCACGGAGATGGGCGAGCTGCAGGAGCGGATCACCTCCACCAAGAAAGGATCCATCACGTCGGTGCAGGCGATTTACGTCCCGGCCGACGACCTCACCGACCCGGCGCCCGCGACCGCCTTCTCGCACCTCGACGCCACCGTCGTGCTGTCCCGTCAGATCTTCGAGCTCGGCATCTATCCCGCCGTGGATCCGCTCGCGTCGTCGTCGCGCATCCTCGACGTGCAGTACCTCGGGGAGCGCCACTACAAGGTGGCGGTCGAGGTCCAGCGGATCCTGCAGCGGTACAAGGACCTTCAGGACATCATCGCGATCCTGGGGATGGACGAGCTGTCCGAGGAAGACAAGCAGCTGGTGGCGCGCGCGCGCCGGGTGCAGCGCTTCCTCTCCCAGCCGTTCTTCGTGGCCACCCAGTTCACGGGCCTCGAGGGCACGTACGTGAAGCTCGAGGACACCATCAGCTCGTTTGAGCGGGTGGTGGCGGGGGAATTCGACCATCTGCCCGAGCAGGCGTTCTACATGGTGGCCGGGATCGACGAGGCGCTGGAGCAGGCAAAACGCCTGGCCACGAGCTGAGTGATGCACGTCACCGTCGTTTCGCCCGAGCAAGCGGTATTCGATGGGGCCGCCGACGCGGTAGTCGCGCCGGCGTACGACGGCCAGGTAGGTATCCTGCCGCACCACGCGCCGTTCCTGACGTTGCTCGGGACCGGTGTGCTGACGGTGCGGCAGGGTGGCGCGGCGACCCGCTTCCGCGTGTCGGGCGGTTTTCTCCAGGTGGTGGGGGGGGGCGACGCTGTCCGCGTCGTGGCCGATCGAGTCGACGCGGCTTGACAGATCCGCCCATCGCTTTTAGCGATGTGCGGTCTTGGAACCGGTCCTGCGCCCGTCACACTTCCCTGGGAGGCTTTGTATGCGGCAGCTGATCGGCAGTGTCCTGCTCCTCGCCGCGGTTGCGCTCATCCCGGCGGAGTTGGTGGCCCAACGACGCGCCGCCGCCCGCCCTGCGGCCGCCCCCGCGCGGCGTACGCAGTTCGCGGCCGAGCTGGACTGGAGTAGCGATTACGACTTTGGGATCGGCGCTCGGGTCGTGTTCGGGCTCCAGTCGCTGTTTCCCAAGACGCCGCTCGATGGTATCGTCTCCTTCGACTACTTCTTCCCCAGCGCGCCGGCCGGCGTCAGCGCGCATTACTGGGAGATCAACGGCGACGTCGCCTATCGGTTCCGCGTGCCGCGGAGCTCCTCCCTCGGTCCGTACGCGGGCGGGGGCCTGAACATTGCGCATGCGTCTGCCTCTTCGGGGGGTGTCAGTGGCTCCGACACCAAGGCGGGACTGAATCTGCTCGGCGGCACCACTTTCAGGATAAAGGGATCCAACCTCACTCCGTTCGCCGAGGCTCGCGGGGAAATCGGCGGCGGCAAGACGTTCGTCATCACGGGCGGCGTCCGCTTCTGATCGTTTTGTTGAGACGTGATGCGGCCCGCCTGGGGACTGGGCGGGCCGTGCCATTTTGGTCGGGGTCCGAGGCGGAACGATGCCTCTGCGGTTGGGTACCTCCCTCACGCCCGCCGACCCCCCCGAAACGAGGCAAGGTGATGAGCATACGACGTGACATGGCAGTGCTGGTCGCGGTGCTGGCGGGACTGGCGTTTCCCCCAACGGCCGGGGCGCAAGCGACGGGCATGCCGTCGTTCAACGCTCCCTACCGGGCGTTCCAGCGCTCCGAGCTCGGCGGTGTCTTCAGCTTTCCGGACGGGGGCGGCACCGCGTTCGAAGGCGTGTACCGCTACGCGAGCGGCAAGTTTGATATCGGGTTGCGCGGCGGGTTCTTCTCGCCCGGCAGCGGCGCCAGCACCGTCGTGCTGGCCGGTGTCGAGGCGCGCCAGCGCGTGATCACGCACACCGTGGATTTCCCGCTGGACGGGGCACTCATGGTCGGCGCGGGCGCCAATCTGGTGAGCGGCGGCTCGGCGCTCATCATCCCGGCCGGACTCTCGCTCGGGCGGCGCATCGATCCGCGGGGATCCACCGTCAGCATCGTGCCGTACGTGCAGCCGACCTTCGCGTTCATCGTCGGCGACTTCCCGTCCGACCTGGTGTTCGGCTTCGGCGTCGGCGCGGACTTCCGGCTGTCCCGCGTGCTCGACGCGCGCATCTCCGGCGGCCTGGGCGACCGGCCGCTCACCGGCGTGTCGATCGGCGCCGTGTGGGTGCACTAGAGCGACACAGGATTGACTCACCCGGCCGCGGTTCCTACCGTTGCTGCGGACACCTTGAAGAAAGGGCACCTATGAAGCGCGCAATGTTGACGCTGGGATTGGCGGCCGTCGTGGCGACCCCCACCGCAGCGCAGTGGCTGGGCGAGCCGGTGTGGAACAGCCCCAAGGGCGGGACCGGGGTCACGATCAGCGGTGACTACGCCAAGCCGAACAGTGATTACGGCAAGGGCAACACCTGGGGCGGTCGCGCGTCGCTGGGCATCGGCACGATCACCCTCACGGCAGGCGTGGCGAGCTGGAAGCCCGACCTCGCCGCCGAAAGCTTCACGTCCATCGGTGGGAACGCCGCGTTCCGGCTGATCGGCGGCAGCTTGCTGCCGTTCTCCGTCAACCTGCAGGTCGGCGCGGCGCGCACCGATTCCGCCAATTCCAGGCCCGCCCAGAACGCCGTCACGGGCGCGGTGGGGTTCAGTGTCCCGCTCCCGACGCCGGGGATCAGCATCGAGCCGTATTTCTCTCCGGGCGTCCGGTACCACAGTAGCGGCGGCACCAACAGCACCGAGTTCGGGTACGTGTTCGGGGCCAACCTCAGCTTCGGCCTCGTCGGCGTACACCTCGCCTACGACAACGAGAGACTGAAGACCGGCGGCAGCCGGCGTGTGTTCGGCGTCGGAGCCCACCTGGACCTCCATCTCCCGCTCGGCATGTGAGCCGGATAAGCGACACAGCATTGACTCGCCGGGGCGCGGTTCTTACCGTTGCTCCATCTTCGCCGGACCGTGCGCCCTGGTCCCACACGGTTTCCTCTGGCGTTGAGAGGGCACATGAAACACTCAGTGTTGACGCTGGGATTGACGGCATTCCTGGCGACGAACGCCGCAGCACAGTGGCTGGGCGAGCCGGCGTGGAACGACCCCCAAGCCGGGACGGGCTTCACGATCTACGGGGACTACAGTCGGCCCAACAGTAATGCGGGGGGGGGCACCGCCTTCGGCGGCCGCGTCACGCTCGGAGCCGGCGTGTTCACGCTGACCGGCGGGGTGTCGTCCTGGGACCCCGACCTATCCAGCGAGCGCTTGCTTTCCATCGGCGGGACGGCCGCGTTCCGGCTGCTCGGCGGCAGCCGCATCCCGGTCGCCGTCAATCTGCAGCTCGGCGGCGGTCACAGCCTGGAGATCACCTCTGCTACGACGACGCTGCCGGTGCAGACCACGCTGCTCGCCGCGGTGGGGCTGAGCGTCCCACTGCCCACGCCGATCGTGAGGGTCGAGCCGTACGTCTCGCCGGGGATCCGGTACCACCATTATTCCAACGTGGCGGCGGGCGCGGCGGACCACGAGACCCACTTCGGCTGGGTGGTCGGCGGCAACATCGGGCTCGGCCCGATCGGGATCCACCTCGCCTACGACTCGGAAAAGTTCGACGACGGGACGAGACACGGCGTGTACGGCCTCGGCGCCAGCCTCGGGCTCCGGCCGTAGATGGGGCGGTAACCCTGGTTCACAACCTGGAGTGAAGCCGCTACCTTTGGGGCGCGCGATTCCCCGGCGCGCCCCGTCCATTTCCAGGAGCTCTGTGATCCGTTTTCTCGTCTCGCGCGGGTCGGTCCTCGTGCTGGCCCTCACGCTGAGCGGCTGCGCGCTCACGCTGGACGCGACCCATCTCGGTGTCCCGGTGTCGCTCGCCAGCACCGCACAGCGGCCGGATTCGGGCACGCCGTTTCGCGTGACGAAACACGCGATGTACATGCTCTTGGGCCTCGTGCGGGTGGCGCAACCGAACCTCGAGGACGTACTGGCGGGGCAGGTCGGCACCGGAACGCGCATCACAAGTCTGCGCGTCAAGGTGCGGAGCCGCTGGAGCGATCTGCTGGTGACCGGCCTGACGCTGGGGCTCGTCGTGCCGCGGTCGGTGACGTTCGAGGGCGTGGTCGTCGGGCAGTAGGCAAGAGGACAGACGCGAGGGGTCCCGCGGAGCGACTGCGTATTTTTGTCGCGGAGCGGGGCCCCTCGCGTTTGTCCCCTAACCCGCCACGAGCTTTTTCACCAGCGCTGTCGTGCGCTCCGCCGCACCGCGCCCCTCCCGCACCAGCCGCTTCCCCGCCGCCCCCGCCTTGGCGCGGGCCCCCGGGTCGTGATGCCACACGAGCCACTGGGAGTGCAGCTGGTGCCGACCGTCGGCGCTCAAGGCCACGGCGCCGCCGCGCTCGATCAGCAACGTCGCGTCGCGGCTCATGTGCCAGTGCGGGCCCACGGCCACCGGCACGCCGAACACCGCCGGCTCGAGCACCGAATGGAGTCCCGCGCGGTGGAACCCGCCGCCCACGAACGCGACGTCCGCGAGCGCATACAGGTCCGCGAGGATCCCCACGCGATCCACCACGATCACCGGTGCCGAGGACGTGTGCTCCACTTGTGACAGTCGGACGGGGCGGGGCAGGCCGACCCGCTTGGCTGCCTGCGCGATGCCGGCGAGGTGGTCGGGGTTGGGCTCGTGGGGCGCCAGCACGAGGCGCGCGCTGGGCACCTGGGCGAGCAGGTCCACGAATGCCGGGAGGACCACCGCCTCGTCAGCGGGCCAGGTGGACCCGGCGACGATGGTGAACGTGCCGGCCGGCGCGATGGCGAGGCGCGCGAACGGGTCGCGCGAGCGATCGAAGCGCTCCGCCCGCTCGGCGACGCTGTCGTAGCGCGTGTCCCCCGTCACCTCGATGGCTCCGGGGCGCGCGCCCAGCTGCTCGAGCCGCTGGCCGTCCTCCGCGCTGATCGTGCCGATGCGCTCGAGCGCGCGGTAGGCCGGCTCCGCCCAGCCGCGGGCCGGCCAGCGGAGGCGCGAGCTGTGCGGCGCGACCGTGGCGGAGATGAGGCCCAGCTTCACGCCGCGCTGTGCCGCCGCGAGCGTCAGCTCGGGCCACACGTCGAGCTTCGAGAACACCAGCGCCGCGGGCCGAAGCGCGTCGAGCACGCTCCTCACTTCGGCCGGGCGGTCGAGCGGCAGGTAGTCCGTCACGTCGACGGGCAGGGTGCGCGCCAGCCGCTCGGCAGAAGGGGAGAAAAACGTATAGGCGAGCTGCCAGTGCGGCGCCTCGGCGCGTACCGCTTCGAGCACCGGCTTTGCCTGCAGACCCTCGCCCACCGAAGGCGCATGCACCCACAGCAGCGGGCGCTTGGGATCGCGGTGCGCCCGGGCCCATGCCGCCAGCCGATCCGTCACCCCGCGACGTGCCTCGAGACCGCGGGCGAGCTTTTTGTCAAAGCGCGCGGCGAAGGGCAAAGCCCGCTGCGCGAGCCCGATGCTGAGCCGATATATGAAGGAAGGGTTCAGTGCGCCCCGGCGGTTGTCTTGCTCCGGTAGATCGAGTCCAGCACGGCCCGGAAGACCGTGACCGGTGCCGCGCCTTCGAGCAGGGCGCCCTCGATATAAAAGGTAGGAGTACTGGTCGCGCCCGAGCGCCGCGCGCGCTCGGCGTCCGCCCGGACGTCGGCGGCGGTGGCCCCGGACGCGACGCAGCGGCCCAGCCCAGCATGGTCGAGACCCGCCGAGTCGCCGAGCGCGAGGAGATACGCTCGGGGGGAGGAGAGCGCGGCCCACTGGTCCTGGTGACGGAACAGCAGGTCGTGCATCGCCCAGAACCGCTGCTGCCGGGCGGCGCACAGCGCGACCTCCGCCGCGGCTGCGGCATTCTTGTGCACGCTCGTCAGGGGCAGGTTGATGTACACGAAGCGGACCTTGCCCGCCTGGATGTACTCGCGCTCGAGCACCGGCATCGTACCGAGGGCGAACTCGCGGCAGTAGGGACACTGGAAGTCCGACATCTCGTACACGGTCACGGGTGCGTCAGCGCGGCCTTTGGCCCGGGCGGCGAGAGCGTCGGGCGCCTGGCGGGATGCCGAGCGCGGGGCCGGGGGGCCCGGCACGGTGACCAGCCACGCGGCGGCGACGAGGAGCGCACGGATCATGAGGGTTTTCTGGCGACCAACCATAGTCGGTCGCGACTAGCGGCGCCACGGCGGCACTGTTCCATAATGAAACATATGTCAGGGTCAGGTCACTCTAGCGCGCTGCCGTAAATGGTGATATAAAAAGCGCGATAGCCGTCGCCGTCGCCGCGCGTCGTGCGCCCTTCCCACCGTCTGTCGTCGTGTGAGCGCGCGGTTCGTCGACCTCCAGTGCGTTGTTGCAGCACCGGTCCGCCAGACAGGCGGCGCTGGTCGTGCGTGTCACATCACCTCGCAGGAGGGGACATGCAATTCACACCCCGTCGGTTCGTTCCATTCATTCTCAGCGCGGTTCTCGCGCTACCGGCCCTGCTTGCCGCGCAGGAGCCGGTGACGATCACCGGCAAAGTCACGAGCGACGCCGGCCAGCCCTTGGGGCAGGTCGAAGTCGCGATTCCGGCCATGGGGCTCGGCTCCTTGAGCAAGGACGACGGTCGCTACACGATCGTCGTGCCGGGCGCCCGCGTCTCGGGCCAGACCGTCACGATGGTGGCACGGCGACTGGGCTACAAATCGCAGAGTGCCCAGGTCACCCTCACCGCGGGCGGCGTAACGCACGACTTCGTGCTCGCGGCCAACCCGCTGCAGCTGGGCGAGGTGGTGGTGACCGGCGCGGGTACCACCAGCGAGGCCGGGAAGCTCGGCAACGTACGCAACAACGTCGGTGCCGATCTGATCGAGCGGGCGGGCGAGACCAACATGGTCCAGGCGCTCGCCGGCAAGGCACCCAACGTCACCGTGATCCAGCAGTCAGGCGATCCGGGCGCCGGCTCTTTCATCAACATCCGCGGCACGAGCACGCTGCTCGGCAACAATCAGCCGCTGTTCGTGATCGACGGCGTGCCGACGGACAACTCGACCTTCTCGACCTCGAACTTCAACGCGCCGGACGACGGCGGTGGCACGCTGGCCCAGTTTGGGCAGACCGAGGGAACGGTCGCGACCAACCGGGCGGCCGACATCAACCCCAACGACATCGAGTCGATCGAGATTCTCAAGGGCCCATCGGCGAGCGCGATCTACGGCGCGCGCGCGGCGGCCGGTGTCGTGCTCATCACGACCAAGTCCGGTCGCTCCGGCCCGACGCACTTCACGTTCCGCTCGTCCACGTCGTTCAACGATCTCAACCACACCTATCCGCTGCAGGCGAGCTTCGGGCAGGGGCTGTTCGGGGTGCACGCCGACACGTCTTTGGGTGGCGGCTGCGACACCCCCGGCACCGCGAGCTGCGCACGTTCGTGGGGTCCGCCGATCCCCGGTGGGGCGGCGGTGTTCGATCACGCCAACGACATCTACCGGGTGGGCCGGAGCCTCGACAATGGGTTCACGGTCTCGGGCGGCAACGACCGCACGACGTTCTACCTCTCGGGCGCCTACGCGTACGACCAGGGCGTGATCGTGGGCCCCAACAACTACTACGGTCGGAGCACGGTGCGCTTCAAGGGGTCGCATCGGGTGATTGACAACCTGAAGCTCGGCGCCGACCTGTCGTTCGTCGACTCGCGGGCGCACTACATCCAGCGCGGCAACAATACGAACGGCATTCAGCTGGGCGACCTGCGCACGCCGCCCGATTTCAGCAACTTCCCGTACGTCGTGCAGACGAACTCGGGTGCGCAACAGCGTGGATTCCGGTTCCAGCATCCCACCGATGCCTCCCTGCTCAGTGAGCGGGCGTTCGACAACCCGCTGTGGACGGCGTTCCAGCAGTTGAACTCAGCCAACGTCGGCCGGGTGTACGGCAACATGAGCGCCGAGTACCTGCCGATCTCGTGGCTGAAGATCAACTACACGCTGGGTGCGGACTATGCGACCGACGAGCGGCTGGAGGGGTGCCCCGTCAGCTCGTCGTCTCCGTGCGTCGAGGGGCGGGTGATCGAAGGGAAGATCGTGAACTACCTGCTCGATCATAACCTCACGGCGACGGCGACTTACAGCATCAGCCCATCGCTCGGCGGCACGGTCACGCTAGGCCAGAACCTCAGTACCCGTAACCAGCGGCAGCTGGGGACGGTAGGCCGCACGCTGGTGGCGCTGCAGCCGTTCAAGCTGGCCAACACCGTGACGCAGGACCTGCCGCTCGACCAGGAAACGGTGATCCATGATGCGTCGTGGTTCGGGCAAGCGTCGCTGGACGTGAAGGACCAGCTGCACTTGACCGCGGCGCTGCGGAACGACGGCTCGTCCACCTTTGGGCGGTCAAACCTGCGCAGCTGGTTCCCGAAGGGGAGCCTCGCGTGGGAGTTCACCAAGGCGATCGGTGAGCGGTCGTGGCTGTCGTACGGCAAGGCACGGGTCGCGTACGGTGAAGCGGGTCAGGAGCCGCTGCCGTACCTCACGTCGCAGACGTACACCAGCGGGATCGTGGGCGGGATTTCACAGGGTACCGGGAACACGCCGACGCAAAACGGCATCGGCGGCCTGGTGACGCGGTCGGAGTTGCGGCCGGCGTCGGTGCTGAAGCCGGAGCGCTCCAAGGAATTCGAGGCCGGGATGGACTTCGGCTTCTTCAAGGATCGCGCGGATGCGAGCGTCACCTGGTACAACAAGAAGTCGGCGGACGTGATCCTGCTGCAGCCGCTCAACCCGTCCATCGGCTTCTTCCAGGAGGGCGCCAACGCCGCCTCGATCCAGAATCGGGGATGGGAGGCGTCGCTCAACGTGCGTCCGGTGCAGGCGGCCGACTACGGCTGGGAAATTGGCTTGCAGTGGGCCCGGAACCGCAACAAGGTCCTGTCGCTCGGCGGCGAGGACTTCATCTCGATCGGGGACTTCAACAACCAGGTCGCGATGGTGGGGCAGCCGATCGGCGTGTACCTCGGCACCGGGTTCCTACACTGCGGCGTCTCGTCCGATGCCAACGAGGTAGATGGCGCGAGCGGAACCACGACGCTGGGGGCGGTGTGCGCCGGCCAGCCGAAGGGCGCGCTGTACATCGGCGCGGACGGGTTCCCGGCCCAGGATCCCGATGTGCGCATCGTGCAGGACCCGAACTACAACTGGACCGGCAGCGTGCGCTCGGCGTTCCGCTACCGCAAGATCCAGATCTCGGGCCTGTTGGACATCCGGCACGGCGGGCAGATCTGGAACGGTACCAAGGGCGCCCTCTGGAGCTACGGCGTCCACAAGGACACCGAGCAACGCGCCGTCTGCACCTCGCAGACCAACTGCGTGGGCAACGACAAGGTGTTCGGCCAGGGCGGCTGGTTTGACGGACCCGTCGTGGGTCCGGGCGCCGGGACCTCGGTTCCGATCGGTGAGAACTGGTACCGGTTCGTGGCGGCGTGCCCGTTCATCGGGATCGACGAGCCGTGCATCGAGGACGGCGGCTTCGTGAAGCTGCGCGAGGTTTCGGTCAGCTACACGCTCGATGGACCGTGGGTGCAGCGCGCCATCGGCTTCTCGAGCATCGACATCCGGGTCTCGGGTCGGAACCTGAAGACTTGGACCAACTACACCGGCTACGACCCCGAGACCCACTTG
>Ga0193755_1000306_pt1 | contig 13818 bp, 6 predicted proteins | sample H1a2metaG_FD_144921 | JGI IMG/M metagenome (GOLD analysis project Ga0193755, IMG submission 144921) | Soil microbial communities from a riparian zone of the East river system, Colorado, United States - H1a2 | ecosystem: Environmental > Terrestrial > Soil > Riparian zone | place: USA: East River...
ACAAACATTATTATAAAATTCATCCAAAAAATTAAACAAACAAACAAACAAAAATTTCAAGAAGTAGAAAATAATAAAGATATAGATAAAAATTTAACTTTAAATAAATCAATAAATACTTTAGATAAATATACAGATTTTATAATTGTCTTTATCTTCATTTGCTTATTTTGAATTCTATTTATAAATATCTTTTTTAGCGTTAATTTAGCTGAAAATATTGATTCATATGTTACAGTGTACAATCACATTAAAAACCAATAGCTTGTAGTATTTAGTAAGAAGAAATTGCAACGAAATTAAATCCAATCGTGTTTCTTTTCTTTTTATTTAGCTAATCTTCATAGAAAAATCAGTCATAGGATGAATTTAAAAATAAGGTAGTTAAAAAATAACTACAGGAGAATCTTCTTGAGGTAGTTCAAATAGAAGTTCTTAAAATTACTGGAGGTAAATAACTAATATAGAACAAATATAACAAAATTAAAGTATTCATAACTTTATTAGCTATTATGTCTATAAAAATTTGCTACTTATTTCTGTTCTTATTGTGAAATAAGAAAATAGCAAAACAACAAAGCTATTTAATTAAGTATTTTGTCTTCCAAGATATTTAAATAAAAGAATCTTGAATTCTTTTTTGGGGTATAGTCTTAATTTTAATAAAAAAAAGATAACCCATTTTTTTAAATTTTTGAATTATTCCCCATAGGATAAACCAATACCGTACCTAATGCAGTCCTATAGGGTACCTTCGTTGTACTCAAATGGAGTACCAAGTCTCTTATAATTATTTTATTTATTAACCTGAAATGATATTCCTAATACTATAAATTCATTAAGACCCCTACCTACAGAGTAGAGTAATCAACGTTAGTTATAAATATCTAGTTATAAGATCATCAGAGACAACTATGCAAATACCTTTCATATTTAAGTTCCTTACTTTCTATTCACTTTTAATTTCTATTATTTGCTCTTATTTACTATTATAGGTTAAAAGACTTAAGGAGTATCTAACTGTTTCTATATATGTTACTCACATTGTTTATTGGGGATAATTCTAAAAATAACGACATTACTCGCTGTGATATTTTGTTTTCTCGTATTTCATTTGGGATTTCTTATTTTTATCCTGGATGTAGCAAAGCCATACATACTTTAGTTAAAACCTTTATATTATGAATTATTACTAGTATTACCTGAAGGAGCTCTTTATTATTTTTGCTTATTTTTTATAGATTACTTCACTCCATTTATTGGATTTTTTATTAAGAGCGTCGTATGCTAATCTTTAAGTGTGCTGTTTTACCGATTGCTTGTGGCTTATAATAAAACTTATTTTTCTAAGATTTAGAAAATTTATAACTCTTTTAATTTGCTTCCATATAATCAATATAAAATTAAGAGGCACTTGTTCCAGTCAAAACGTTACACAACCTTTCCTGACAATATCCTTTTAAAGATTACTATTATAGTAAAGTCGTTGGAGATTAAGTTTTTGTTTGTTTTTAGGTGTTAAAAGGTTATAATAAAGTCTTTAAATTCACGCAAACTAGATTGCGTAGTGTTAAATATATTATTTTAAATCGGCGTGATCGCGTAATACCTTTATTAAAAAGATAAAAGCTTTATATTGTTATATAATAATAGAAGACAATTATTTAACCCTCAGGATTTAAGGGTTATGATTTAAGTAATACTCTCTTAGATAGTGTTCCTCTAAGTAATGTAAAAACAGGTAAAGGTTAAAATTTTTATAATAATTTTTTTTTTTTTTTCAACTTACCTTACAACAAGACTTTTGTTAATAAAAAGACTTAAATTTATAAAATTATATTAAAAGATATTACACAAAAACACGGTTTTAGGTAAACACCATATTTTAGATTAAAGGGTACGGAATTTAGATTTGTTAAAAACATAAAGTCCTTCATTTTTAGCCACGTGTAAACAAAGGATGTAAAATTTATGCCTTAGTCAGTCTCAAACCTAAAACAAAAAAAATTAATCTGAAAACCTGTCCCAATTGTACAACTGAACACCCAAAATTTTGACTTTTGTGGCTTACATAAATAACAAAATATTTTTCTTACTTTAGGAAAGATCTATCCTTAAAATTGTAAAGCTACTTAAAGTTGTAAATATTTTTCTTCTTTTATTATAATATACAATGTAAACAATAAATCTTTTTTTATTTCTTAATTACTTACTTTCTTTCTTATTAAATTGTTTTAAATTCATCGTAATTGTTATTATTAAGATTTAAAAAATCGGAATGTGTACTTAAAAACAAACAATGCTAAAAAAACGCTTATAGGCAAAGAAAAAAATACGGTTTTAAGCTCAAATAAAGAATTATTTAACCATCATACAGCCGACGAGTATATAAAACCAATTCTGGGAAAATAACAGAATAAATAATAAAAAGTAATTAATTAAGAAATCAATCAAGAAGGTAAGTCGGCAATCCAAGTAAGTAAGCAATACGAAAAGAAAGAAACAAACAAAAATCATGACTAAAGACTTAAAAGTATTAGCGGTAAACGTAATAGTAGTAATAGTGTAATGAAAAAATAAAAAATATGCATTGCAAGCAAGCAATCAAGTAACTCTAGAAGAACGGGAGTGTTTAATAAATTATAGTTACTCAGTATGACTGTTTTTAAAAAAAATCAATCCATCTAACAAGCCAATATAAATTAAACAATAAAAGAAAATAAAGCCTCATAATATTAAAGTATCTATGCAATCAATCAATCAATCACTTATTGAAATAATTGGAAAGCTAACTCTAATAAAAAAGTAAAATTATAAAATATAAACTCTAAGAAGAATAGAATAGAATATTGAATGCTTTAAGCCTTGAGGTTATAAAATTTTAAGCAATCATTCTAGTAAGCGATATAACAAACAAGTTTACCCTTGAATTTAAATGAATATTTTTATTTTTATTTTTAAAATAATATTTTAATGTTTTAATGTAAAAAGTTAAGGAATAGATAATTAAGATTCGTGTCTCGAGGCTACAGACGTTAACCCAAAAACTCTAATATATTTAGGTGTTGGTTTAAAATTTTTTTATTGCAAATTTCGCAAATTTTATTCATTAGCTCTTTATTTCGTTTTTAGCTTAATTGCTGTAAGCCGTTTCACAGCTAACTGCTAACATTCTTATTTGTAATAATAACAAAATCCAAAAGGGGAAATTGATTAAAATAGAAAAGGTAAAAAAGTGCATTTTCTTAGAAAAATTAGTTATTTTTTTTCTTACATTTATATAATAGATATAAACAATTTAAGGAAGAATAAAGTATGAAGTAGGAGTATTAAGAATAATAAATTAATAATAATATATCCCCTTTCCATTTGCTTGCTACCTCGCTGATATTAACCCTATCACTTTTGTTTACACTCTTGTTTGCATTATTACTAGTACTAGTGCTCTCGTACGCGAAAGCGATTGCTTGCTTTATTTTAATCATTTTTTGCCTCTTTATTTCGACCTTGAATACTTGCTTACTTTAGTAAAAAGGGAGAGGTCAGCACTTCTTACTCACCTTATGATGGCCTTTACAATTTTAGGTTCTACTTCTATTAAGGAAAAAATAAAACTCTAAATAATCACCTCAATGATTTCCATTGAATGAATACACTCTTTACCTTATTGCTGCTTCTTTGGCTATTGATAAATTTTATTGATAGAGTGTTAGATTGTGTGCAATATAGATAGAACCTTTTATTGCATTTTTGTTTATGTTTTATCCTTATGATTATAAGGGTCTAACTCTCTAAATTAATTTTAAGGGAATTTTAATTTAATTTGAATTGATCCTCTTATTTTCATGCGTACTTACTGTAACCCGTTTCACAGCTAACAGTTTCATTACCGCTCTTTCTTGTTTGTATTCTGATAAAAAAATAAGAACCTGTAAAGGAATTAATATAGCTAAAGAAAGAGTAATGATTTTTAGTTATATGTCGCGAACCTACACCAGCGGTTAATTAATGTGGTTATTATTTATTTAATAATACTTATTTATCCTACAACTAGCGAGAAAACTAAGATAATTATTGAATAGGGATAAAAGGTTTGCTGGATACCTCTATAGAGGGAATAGTCAAATTTTCAATTTATTATAGAATATTTAGTTAAAACTCTCATATTGATGGACAACTAACTTAGCAGGAGGAATAAAGATACTTATTTTATTAGGGAGAAATTTTAATAATTTTTTTTAATTTATTTATTAGAGAGTTAGTTACAATTCCTCTATAGAGGGTTAATTAAGATATTTTATTGATTTATTTTAATAATAAGTTACAGGACACACATCTCTTTTTTCCTGTTGTTTCCTTGTTGCCAGCTGCGCAAATCCAAGGGCTGTTAATCTAATTTTTATAATTATAATTATAAGAATACAAACTCTTACTTACTTATACTACTGACCTACAATCCATTATGTTACGCTAAGGCGCACCTAAGCAAATTACATAGGCCAAACAAAACTTAAAATAAATTTAATTTTATTTCTATTTCAAATAATCTACTTGTGATTTGGAGGGGGAGCTATAATTTGACATTTTCTTACGTAAAGTTATACTCTGCTTAATCATTTTTATTTCTAGATCCATCCAATTTATATTCATTTTATTTTTTTGAGTTGTTACCTCTTTTCCGTTAATTAAATCTATATAATCTTGATAACTTAAATCATTTGCATTAACACCAGCAGCTACCTTTTTAACCTTACCATTTAAATCTTCATAGATATATAATTTAGGTCTTACAAAGATACCTTTTATTAATTCACCTTCTAATTTTCATTTACCTAATTCAGGTCCAATCAGATTGGATGGTAGTTTATTTTCTAAAATTAATGAATCAGTATCAGTGTAATATAACTTATTCCCTACAATATTTTTATATTTATTAATAGAAACCCTAGCTAATGCAGATATTCTACTAGATATTTGTACTGCAGATATAATTCCTCTTTTCTTAGAAATGAAATTTTTATCTAACTCTTCCTTTTCCTCTGTATATAATCTTCTAATTTTTTCATTTAATCTAGCTGAATATTTCATTAAAACTAATCCATTTCCAATTTCAGATAAATAAGAATAATGATATTTTTTAATTAATTTATTAGCCTCACTACTATCTAAAATTCTAATTCTACTTTCAATTTCTTTTTGTCCAAATTTACCATAAATAGAATTTAGTGATAATTTCGCTATTTCTCGTTCTATTTCATCTTTAGCTTTTAATTTTTTATTGTAAAAATGTTCTACATATTTTTTAAATAAATTTTCAGAGTCCACTTTATCACTATCAGGGAAAGTAATTCCACATATTATTTTAGCTTTATACCCATCTTTTATTGCACTTTGTAATTCTATACTATCTATTCATCGGATAAAATTAGATCTAGGGCAACTAACTTTTCCCTTTTCATCTCTATATTGAATATATAAATTTTTTAATTTATCTTCTGTTGGTGGTGTTATATTAGCATAAACAAAACCAGAGTAATACTTTAAGTTGGAATTTGTACTGAATACTGGATTACCTATAGGCATTTTATTTAACATACTAGCAGGGTATTGACTATTAATATCATAATGGTAACCTTTTCCTACTATACCTTTACTTTCATTAGCATAAGCTCCAACATTTCCACCGTAATAAGATTCTCTAATATATTTTTCCAAAGGCCCTTTAATCATTTTTATACTATATTTTTCATTGTCGAAGAAATTAATACCAAAGATCCCTAAACTTAAACTAGCTAGTGTCATTATATTTGTAATATTAAACTGATATTCCTTAAAATAATATTCACTAACATTATTAATAATTTCAAATAAACCCTCAATATCTTTATTTAAATATTTAAAACATTCCTCTTTAAGATTTCAATCTTTATTTATGTTATTATATTCCTCTTCACTAATTTTACTTACATTATAATATTTAAACTCTGGTTTTTCCCCAATATAATTTAAATTATTTTGATTCACGAATAAATGTGGAAATACTCCTTTTTGAACACTACAATTAAATTTTTGTAATAATTTATCTAAACTTTTGGGTAATAAATTAATACTATCAAGTATTGTAATACTCTGTTTACTTTCTTGATCTAAAACTTTAATTTTTAATAATGCATTATCATTCCATAATGCTGATATCTTGTATTTTAATTTAGCTAACTCCTTGATTAAAAATATTCCATCAAATCTTCCTAGATTATGTACATAAAGTGTATACCCATTCACATCATTTTGAAATAATCTTTCAAACATAGCTTTAATTAAATCGTTAGAATTTTTTATATTTTTATAATCAATTATAAACATTTGTGTATCATTGTCCTTAATTTTTCCATCTACATTATTTATTTTTCATCCTCCAGCATACACATATAATTTATCTGTCCCCTCTTCAATGAATTCATCTATATTTGAATAATTACCACTAATATTCTCTGTTAATTCGACTTTACTATCTTCATTAGTAATAACAAAAGTTTCTAGATCTAAACTACCAATTTTATTATTATATTTTTTATCTGAATAAGGTAGTTTAATTTCAGGAAATTGATAAAATCTTTCTAAATATATTATTTTACCTGTCTTATTATCTATATACAATTTATAAGGTTCAACATCTCTAATAAATTTTTGTTTAAATTTTTTGATTAAAGTATCCATCCAACTAGTGTACGGATATTCTCGCCCATTTCATGCCTCTTTAACCTCAAACCAACTATTATAATCACTTATACAATTATATCTTACAATCTTCTTCGAATCCTTATATTCATAAACAAATAACAGGCTATCATCCTTAACTAAATATATATTTTTAATCTTAAATTTCATATTTTGATACATACAATTATATTTCTCCTTATTAAATTCTTGTACATATTTTTTAAGCCCTTTCCAATCCAATTCAAAATTTAATATTTCACTGATCATACCTTTTCTTTTTCATTTTCCTTTATCTGATATTTCTGATATTTTTTTATATTCTTTTCCACTAACTACGCTATTAAATAAAGGAATAAATTTATTAATACTTTCATAAGCTTTACCTTCAATCATGTTTTGACTTATTTTTGTATATTTATTTTTTGATTTTACTTCTTCTTCTATAACCTCATTTAAGGTTTCATTTACCTTTTTTCTTGTAACTCCCTTACAAAAATCCTCATTAGATAGCCACTCTTTCCATCCTACAAAACAATCACCACTATAATTCTCTAATTCATATTCACTTTCAAATCTTTGCAGTTCTCTTTGAATTTTTCTTAAAATGTGTAAACAATTAATATTAGATCCTATCATGGTACTATTCATCGGACTACCCCCCTTTATAATACCATCCATCTCATATTTTACACTAACTAACATTCTATAAATTTTTCCTTTTTCTAACTTATTTATAATTTTACTACTAAATATTTTAATTAATACATTTGCTTCTTTTTTATTTTCCAAATCAGTAGTTATTATTTGAGAAATACTTCCTAACCTAATATAATTATTAAAATAACTAGCATACCCTCAGTTTTACTTCTCTTTTCTTTTTTTGAACTATCACCACCAACAATAATATCTTTAACTTTAATATTATTAGATGCTATATTAGAAATAAATCTCTCCTCTACTCTTCCTCTTAATATTCCTTTATGTCTTATGCACTCGCTTTCTACTACTGTTCTTTTTACATTTTTTACATTTTTTACTCTTATTTTAGCATTTTTATTTTCAATAATATTTTTATACAATTCTCCTTGATTTATATCATTTCACATAGAATTTATATTTTTTTTGTGTAAGACACTCGATACAGAAAAATATTTAAATTTATCTATAATATTTTTATTTAAAATCAAATTAGATTTAACAAATAATAACATCATAACATTTTTTTTCATATCTAAATGAACATTTATATAAGCATCTATATTATTACTTAATTCAACATTAGCATATATTAACATCAAAACATAAAATACTATAAAGATTACATTTATAATTATTAAACTGTATAAATATTTCCCACCTATTTTTTCTATAAATTCTTTATACTTTTCATATTTTTTTGCTATTTTTGGACTTAATAATTTATTTATAAAACTTAAACCAGTTGAAACATATATTTTATGCAATCAAATTAAAATTAGAATTATCATATGACCTATAATAACTAAACCAAGAATAATCTCACAATTTAATATCACTTGTAAAGGACTTAACTCCTCATCTAACATAGAAGGTATATAATCATCTTTATTACCACTGGTACTACTTCCACTACTTTCTCCCCCTTGTTTTTGACTTGTGTTTTTAAAAACATTTTTACCTAATGTACTTGCAACTGTTATTCCGAATGCCCCCGCTACAGCTGTACCTACACCTAATGCTGCTTTTTGGACTGGAGGTAATTTACTTGAACCTTTTATAATTGAACCTCCCAGCTTAGCACCACCCATTCCACCTACTACGGCTGGAATAGCATTACCAATTCCTTCTATTGCTCCTTCCACTGCCTCTTTTATCATACCTTTTCCTACACTTATGTTATATGAATTATCTTTTTCCTCTCTACTTCCTTTCTCTTTGTTAGTACCTTTATCCATATTCTGATCAGAATTTGTATCAGAATTAGTATTAGTATTAGTATTAGTATTAGTATTAGTATTAGTATTAGTATTAGTATTGGTATTGTTACTGTTATTTACTCCCTCACTACTGGGCTCACAATAAATGCTACTTAACAATAAAGAAATTATAAACAAAATACCCCCAATAATAAATATTTTTATAGATTTAATAATAAAAACTTGAAATTTTTCAATCTTATTTGAATTATTAAGCTCGATAGTCTTAACGACCTTAAGATTATTCTTATCTTTATTATTATCCTTCTTATTATCTATTTCATTATAAATATTTTTATTATTTTCTATTTTATTTTCTGATTTACCTTCCTCTTTAACTAATACCTTTTGATCTCTATATCACCCTTGCAACCTATTTTTAATAATACTTATAACAAAACTAAAACCACAGCCCAGTAACATTCTCTCCCATCACATAAAATCAATACCACAACCGTATTTAACTATAAAGCTTACAACAATAAGACTAATTAATAATCCTTTGTACCACATCAATGGAACAGCTATACCTTTATAAAAATAAATTTTAATTAAATTATAACTATAAATTAAGCTAAAAACAAAAATAATATTAACTGGATCTAATAAATATGAAAATGATAAAAGAATAAAATTTATTACCTCGAATAGACTAAATGGTGAATTAAAATCAAACATAGGACTTAATAAACGGATATAAGAATATGACTGTATTATTTATGTTAATATATTGAAAAGGGTTTTTATTTATTTATACAAATCCTAACACAAGTTCTTAAGAGGCAACAGTTCATAAAATGCTAAAGTAAAAATAAGAACAAATGCACAAAGGGATAATTCAATGTTGAGAGGAATGAGCATAGGGCATAGGGACTTAGCCAGATTTGTAGAAAATAAAGTAAATCGTGTAGATAAACTAGTCCAGACTCAGTGGGGATCGTTAAGTAACGGGTTACTCCATTCGGTTTCGGGTTGCTTTCTTACGACAATCATAGTGAGAGAGATTTAATTGGCGATATTCTTATATTATTTCTCATATTTCACCATATTCATAATTAATATATCATCAGAGCATGGTCAACTGCATTAGGAGAGACAAGTAGTTAGCAGAGCGATTTTTTAAATGTTCGTTTATACGTAAGAATACCCTCTGGTTTTTATCTATTCTCATTTAAACGACGGAAATGATGATTTATGTAAGTGTTGATACTCTTGTTTAAGTAGCTTTCCGTGTGAAAGATCGGTTCGATTTTCCGTTTCTTTATCCCTTTTTACTCGTGGACAGGTTTATAATTAGATGTTACTTAGACGCGAAAATTTTAGGACGTTGGGAATCTTTTTCTGAGGAAAGATATTGGCTAGGTGCTTGCTTATCTGGTTGGTGAAGATCGCGGCATTTGTTCATTAGTTTGGAAGGGGCATTCTAATTATCAAATATTAGATCTCAAAGTGATTTCAACTGTTCATGTTTATGTTCAGATAATGAAGTGATTTATTTTCTTTTGTTATGTCGATGGTGGGTGATGCTTTTTACATTATAAGGACTGATTTAAGGCACGTGAACTTAAGGAATCCGCCTTAAGGAACTCGTGGTTGAGACACGCTAGCTTTAGATGAGCTACTTGTAATGGTGGTTTATATTCCCCACGGGAAGGTAAATTAGAGGGCCTACGTCAAGCGGGGCGCAATACAAGAGTACTTACTGTTTCTTAACTCTTTGCAGACTGGTTTCTGTTTTCGTACCTTTGACTTCTAAAAAACAAAAATTCTATTTGCTTATCTCTAGTTTAATGACTGTTTGTTATCAGCACCCTTAGGAGCTTTAATTCTTTTCAGGCTGCCGTATAAATCCGCCTAGCATCGCAAGGTTGTGTTCTATCTTAATATAATAATAGGTCAGTTATACTTTTTCTTACCTTTTTAAAGAAAAAAAGTAAATAAAGTCATAATAAAGAAAGAGTCAGTTAGAAAATTATAATTAGAAAATTTAAAATTAAAAATAAAAAATTAGTTTATCCTTAACCTTAAGTTCCTTAAACTTAACATTAATTAAGTAATAAAGGTTGATAAGAATAAAGTTATACCTCATTTTTATGTGTTAAGTCACTATTACCCTATTTGTATAACCTAAACTAAAAGGTTCCTAGTCTGATCTGTTAAATTTAGTATTAAAACATAAACTGAAATAAAACATATTTTATTTATATTTCTAGAATTCATTGTATCTAAAGTCTAAATAATTCTTCTATAATACAAACAATTTTAAATTTACTAAATCTTAGTAATTTGATTTTTTTTGTATTTTTTGGTGGAGCCAGGCGGAGTCGCAATTAAAATTAATTTTACAGGTTTATAATTTATAACTTCTTCTAACACTCTAGCTTCTAGCTTATAATAAAACTTTAAAGATAAAAACACAACACATTAAATCTATATAGGTAACTTTATCTAATATTATTAAGAGCGTTGATTACAAATTTTGAGTACAGGAAACTCGTATTTATTAAGTTTTTAAGTGAAGTTCTAGTCTAAATAAGTACAATAAGCTAAGGTCAGCTCATACCAGAGTGATTTATCTCAACAGGGTATGTTTAAAAGGGATAGGTGTGGGGCGCTATTTATACTAAAAGCCTAGTAACAGAGTATAAGGTCTGAGGATGCAAATGGTAGCTTACCTTTTTTTTTTGTTAACTATATAGAATAGTAGAATATTACCCAAATAATTTTACTTTATTAAGAGCGTTGATTATATAAGTTATACTACAGGGAACTCTAATTTATTTAACATTAAACATTGCTATTCTAGGTTAAGCAGAGAAAACAGAAGCAAATCTATAATACTAAAAATAAGAACGCTAAAAGCCAGGTAAATAAATATTTAAAATAACTTTAACTCAATTATAATATAATATCTAAAATAATGAAGAAATTTAGAAAAATTCATTTGCTTGTCTGCTCTGGTGTACACAACCCTCCTTCTTAATTTTACTTTGTCACTTATGCACTTGTGTTCTTATTGGTATAATAATACAAACCAGAGCAGAAGCAAGGGTATAAGAGAATCAAATGCAAAAGTACAAATCAGAACGCAATTACAAAAAAAGTTAAGAGGCAAGAGGCAAAACTCCTAAAAATAAAAAAAAATGCACAAGTGGAGTGGTTGTTAGAGTGTTTAAGTTTAACAGTAAATAGACTCTAGATTTATGCAGATAGGTTAAGTTTATCTAAATATTAATAGGGATATATTTACAAAAAGGTAAAAATAGAAAAGATAAAATAAAATTATAAACTAAAAATATTTAAAAGGGTGAATTATAAAAAATATATAATATAATTAAAATAAAAATAAAGGATTAAACAAAACAAAAGGTGATAAGATTTAAAAGAGGAATTATTTTAGGAATTATTAAAAACCTAAATACAAAGAATAGAAGTAAAAAGAAAAAAATTTAGCGTAATGATACTAATAAGAAAAAAAAAGCAATTATAACTTCTATTATTAAGAATATTTTATTCGTTCTACTATAAAATTTGATGTATCGCTTAAAAGACGGAAATTTAGTCTCAATGTCGTATTTATTAATCAAAAAAATTGATAAGATATAACTCATTATATTAAAAAAGCAAATTAAAATAATCAAACTTAGGGTAAACATAGAAAAACTGTAAGTAATAATAGGTTCCGTTTCTGGAGTAATATTAGGGTTAATTTGTCTTAACAAAATAGGTAAAAAATAAGCACTTTTAAATGAAACGTTATTTTTTTTTAAATAATAAAAGTATCTTAAAAAACCACGCATAAAAACAGATAAAAAATTAAGAATTTTTATTTTCATTCGCATTTTTATCAGTATTAGTACTATCTTTGGGCTCATCCTTTTTATCGAAATATTTTTATCTGAATCCTTATTTTATCTGGTTCAGTAGATTCGGATCTTCCTGATCCTTTTCCTTTTTTAAGTCTATCTTTTAAATTTAAAGCTGCATCCATTACAGTAACAAGCCCTACTAAGGCTGTACCAATGTTTCCTGAATTTTTAATAATTTTATCTACAAATCGTTTACCACTATAAAATATCATGCAACCTAATCCCGCCGTAAAAATAATACTACAAAATATCAAAATTAATTTATTAAATAAAAAATAATTATAATAATTAAAAAATGAGCTAAAGTTAAAGGTATAAACAGTAAAAATATCCTCAGGTGAAAATATATTAATTAAATTGGTTAATTTGATTTGATAAAAAGAATGCAAATAAAGCATGGACTAAATATTTCTATAATAATATGACTGTATTTTTCTTTTAAAAAAGAAGTTTTTAAGTTATTAAAAAGGGGGGTTTTTATTTTTGTTTATACAAATTATAACACAAGTTCTTAAGAGGCAACAGTTCATTAAAAATGAAAAGTAAAGATTAAAGTTAAACCCCTAAAAGTGGTTATACAAACAAATACAAATAATTACACCTTTAAGGTATAGTGAGCTCCCTTCTAAATCTTAATTAAGAAATTAATCCTGAGTACAATCAATATTTTCTTTCCTTTATTTAATTATTATCTTCTCTTGTCACACGATCTCACCCATCCGGCATCTTTGGATCTCAGCCATCTCCCTACAATAATGATAATGACTCCATTCTTCATCATTCATCCTAACACAACCATCTGAATCTCTAAATACATGTACCTCTCCTCTCTCCATCCCTCACATTACATCAAACAAGACCACTAACAATAGAACAACTAAAATCCAAAAATAAACAATAGCTCAACACATTAATAAATTCACAATATAATATAGAACTAAAACACTTAAAATTATTCTCTTTATTTTTTTTTTTTCACTTTATCCAAATTAATAAATATTACTACACTATTAACAACACCAATCATAACAATCATTGTGTAGCTTTTTACAATTCGTGTAAAGCTCTACGCCTCATCTTGCACCTACAATCACCCCTTAATAATACACTTATTCATACCTATAATACCCCTACCATATTATTAATTCTCCCTTTTAACCTTTAATACATCTAACAAATTTTCCTATTACCCCTTAGTTGTTTATCCATCACGGGATAAGCTCCTAGATCCTCACACCATTGTACGTTGTGATATCTTATTCGCTCAAAGCCCC
>Ga0193755_1000307_pt1 | contig 13814 bp, 20 predicted proteins | sample H1a2metaG_FD_144921 | JGI IMG/M metagenome (GOLD analysis project Ga0193755, IMG submission 144921) | Soil microbial communities from a riparian zone of the East river system, Colorado, United States - H1a2 | ecosystem: Environmental > Terrestrial > Soil > Riparian zone | place: USA: East River...
CACAACCACGCAGTCGGATATTTGGGTTACCTGAAAATCTAGATCGCGCTGGACACCCGAACTTGCTGGGCAGACCCAGTGATAAGTTCCGGACGGAGTTCGACCCAACGGTGATGCCAACATGCCCAAGAGTTCAGCCAGTGGAACTGCTTGCCCTGCCTCCATAGCTTCCACAAGTTGCTTGAAACCCAGAATATCAACGAATCCGATAAATTTATCTTTAAACTCCATAATCCCTTACTCAAACCTCCATCGAAAGGACGTTTTACCCGTTCTGAATAAGGGCTTCTAGGTCGACCATCGAGTCTCTTTTCTTGGCCTTCAAAAAATGCGCGTAGACTCTCATCGTGATTGAAACATCCGCATGGCCCAAATATTCCGAAACCTCCGTGATGGGCCGCTTGAGCAGAATCAACATACTCGCATATGTATGCCTGAGTCCATGCATGGTGACTGCCTTTTCGATATTCGCTTGCTCGAGCGCCGGCGCCAATCCGTAACGCCCTATTCCGGTCCGGTCACACGGTTCGCCGAACTCATGGCAAAACACCAGCCAAGATGGCGTCTTCAGCCTCGATATTTTGCGGCGGTAGGTAGACAGTATCGCTCATGCTTCCGGAAACGCGCCTTCCTCGTAGTTGTGCTTCTTCCTCGATCCGGCCGAGTTGAGCCGATTGAAAGATTTCTTGAATACACCGATGTCGAATCCGATCTTCGCTTGATAATCATCGGCGAAATAACGATCCATCGCCGCCTCGATCGCCGGCGTGTCATGGCCAGCGGTCAAGAGACTTTTGAGCAAGGCAGGGTCTTTGCCATCAACGACGACGTACGGCGTATTCACCCTGGCAAGATATTTATCGACAAAGGCAGTAAGTAGAATTTTAACCCTTGGATCAGTATCGGGGCGCTCGCGTTTTTTGCGATGCGCAATATCTTCTTTCTTTGGAATGTCTTTGGAAGGTCTCTTTTTGAGACTAGCTGGGAGACTAGCCTGGTCTCTTATTGAGACTAGGGACTGGTCAAATAAAGAGAGTAGGTCGGCGTCGGGAATTTCAACGTTGAGCCGGTACTTGCTCGCCAGTTGGCGGCTTGGATCTCCGGGGCTGATGGTCACTAGCGTGCCAAGCTCTTTCACCGATCGCGCAACGCTGCCGCGCGCCATCCCGGTCATGTCCTGGAGCTGCTTCAAACTTATCCGGTCGCCTTCCGGCTTGTTGTATCCATACGTAAATCGACAAATTGCAAAGAGTACTTTGACGGCTCCCGCGGCAAGGGTGTGCATGACTTTGTCAAAAATAACGTTTGGCACGGCCGTAAAGTTGGGCTTTAACCGGTTGCTCATCGCTCGCCGAAACCCTCTCCGAAAAACCGCAACGCGTCCAATATTTGGGAGGCCTCGACATCGCTACTGGCGACGGGAAAAATCTTCAATTGTCCATCGACGATCTCGATTATGGCGCGTAATCGCGATGGGCGAGGTTGCAAAAGCGGTGGCAGTCTACTATCTAGTCCGTTCATAAAGTCCTTCATTTTAAGTCCGGTTCGACGTGCAAGGTCGGCCGGACTTTTTTTGTCCGGCAGGGACTCCGGTAGAGATTTTTGTTTACGCCGCCGGGATGGTCTCGTCCTCGCCCTGCTCTCGGTATTTTTCGATAAATCGCTCAACGGCAGCGCGACGAAACAGCCGGGCGCCGGCACTGGTACGCACGGCCTTTAACCGCCCCTCGGCTTCATATTTCCGAATCGTCGACGGAGATCGGTTAAGAAGCTGCGCCACGGTAAACACGGTCAGAAGATCATTTTGCATATCGACTCCTTTATCCTTGAAGCGAAAAGTAAAGCATGTTACACAATCTTTCAATATTTTCGTGTTACTCTTTTTTGAAGGGACTACCCTGTTTTGCGTGTAAATGAGCTCGACAATCTGGCGTTTTTTCTAAATAGCGTTACGCCAGACATGACAGCGGCCAAGTGGGAAACTTTCCGCAAGGCCGCCGAGAAACGAGGGCTTTTCTCGACTCCTTTTCTTAGTCCGCCATTTACTGCACGGGTGACACTCGAGGAAGCCCAAGGTTTATCCGCAGAAATAGCCCGCGATTTGCGTTATCGGGACAAAGATCCTGACGTGCCAATGGCTAGGCTGCTTGGGACGCTAAATGGGCTTGAACTGAAAACAAAGTATGAGTGCCACCCCGTGCGCCTGTACGGGAAGCCGCGGCCCGGCGAAGTTATCCTTAAGGCCGGTAAAAATAGCTTTGTGCCAAAAATCTACCCCGAAGCAAAAACGGTGAAGGAATTACTCTATGTCACACTCGGCGCCGCGCTCGTGGACCGCACGCTTGACAGACTTAAAACGTGCTTGGAATGCCGCAAGTGGATAGTGGGGAAAAACGCCGCTAGGAAATTTTGCCCTGATGCCTGCAAGGACAATTTCAATAATCGGCGACGGATTAAAGCGGGGTACTTCAGGAAATTGCGCGCGGTAAAGCGACAACGCGCCGCCCGGCGTGGAAAATGACGGTTGGAGAGATTAAACGGCTTTACGAACGGCTTCGCCGTCTGCAGAAGCGGATCGGCCAAAAAGCAGGAAGGAGCTTTGAATGGGAGGTCGAAATCCCCAACTCGGGTAATCATAAGTACCGAATCAACGGAATGAAATCACCCGAAGAGTTTGAAGACGACATTGCTTTTCTCGCCGTCTCTATCTGGAGCATGAAGGATTACATTAAAAAAATCGCTCGTTCCTACGGCAAAAGCCCCCGAGATGTGGAACAGTTCGTTAATTCTGATAGCAACCTGCCCATTTGTGCGGACCTTGCGAACACCGACAAGCATGGAGAACTCACCAATAGTCGAACTAACAATTTTCTACGGATGGGTCGCGCGAACTTTAATGTTCCTAAGGCCGCCATCAGCCGCATCACTCTGCGCAAAAACGAGGTCGAAGTCGACGTCTCGGCGCCGGAATTGGTGGTGGTGACGGTTCCGATCCTCGATCAAAGCGCTACACAAGTTGGAGAAGCGTTGGCCTGTTTACAGAATTCCATCGCAGCGTGGGAACGTCTACTTCGGCAATTTGGTGTGAAAATGTAACGGTCCGTCAGAAATTAAAGCGGCCGGGCTCTTGTTTTGGGAGGGATACCCATGGAACTAAAAGAATTTGTTTCTCAGGTTCTGACTCAGATCGTTGAAGGGGTCAAGGCGGCTCAGGAAGGCGAAGACGAACGCAATGGAGTCGTCAATCCGCTAATTTCCACTGGGGTATCGGAGATCCATAAACAAGGTCACCTATTATCAATTCACGGCCAAGTGGTACAGGTCGTCAAGTTCGACGTGGCTGTAACGGTAGAGGAAGGGACGGGCACTAAAGGCGGGATTGGAGTTTTTGCCGGCGCCATCGGCCTAGGGTCACAGGGCGAATCCAAGGCGTCGCAATCTTCAGTGAGTCGGATTCAGTTTGAAGTACCGATCTCGCTTCCTTTTAAACCTCATAATCCGACGGCAGCTCGAAGATAAAACAGATCTAACAAGTTGGCCGCCAAGTGCGTCAACACGGGAGGACTCAATGACTGTTCAAGAAGCCAAGGCTCACATTTTCGACAGGGTATGCAGGCAGTATCACCATGGCAACACAAACGAATTCATCGATGGTGAGACAGTCAGACAAGACAAAGACATTTCGGAAGAGGTTTTTGGAAAGGCTCTGAAAGAGTTCATGGAAATCGACGGTCACAGATTCGTGGAGGTAGATACAAGTCGCCGACTTAAACTTGGGGTATCAGGACTGAAAAACTGCGTCCAGAAAACGAACCCTTTTAGATAGAAATAAAGCGGCCGGGCTCTGCGCTAACAGAGACATCGGCCAGAAAGAACACCCGCAACAATTATTCCCTTTGCCGTTCGCACACCAGAGAGGGAAGCGAAATGACGGTACAGCAAATACGGAAGATGTTGGAGAGAAGCCGAATGCCTACACTGAGGAACAGGCCCAGGCGATTAGCGACAAGCTGCAGAAGGAGCTGGCGCAATCAAGCCCAAACAGCTAGTAGAGATTAAGCCGCAATTGCTGCAACTGCTGAGACCGAAACGAAGGCATATCCATCGTTACGGTCAACCGACTCTCACAGTGATTCGAGGAGGACGGACATGAGGCATGGACAAAAATGCTAGACAAGGTGAGGTCGTATTCAGCTACAACAAAGTCCAACGGACCGAATCGGCTGGTCAAATGGCCGCACCCGATTAGACCCATCGGAGAGCAGGAAGGCGTTCAAATAAATAAGTTCCTAAAAGCGGTCCAGCTTTTGACTTTGATTCTCGTCTCTTTGGTTTGCCTCGCGTATATCTGGCACCAATACTACGATTATAAAAAACGACAAGAAGCATGGGATATCTGCTGGAAATGGGCGTACGACGAAGGAAAAACTTTATCAAAAGTCGAATCATTGGCGGCTCAGGAGTGCATGCAGCGCATCAAGCCCTAACCAGACGGTTGGCAGACGAGTGAAGTTAATCTGTAGCTCAGAGGACAGAGCGGGTTTCAGATGCACCTGACCAGTCGCAGGTTCGAATCATGCCAGATAACTTCACTGGCCTGCCCGTTTCTTGCAGTTACGCGACGATGTCGGTGCCGCATCGGCGCCCAGGGCCCTCGCCTTGCAATCAAATTCTATTGCTAGATCAACTTACGAAGCTGTTGTGCAACCCTGAGGATCACTGACGCAAGCCGAAATCCTGCTCCAGCCACTCGCCAGCTGACTCCCAAGATTCGTGTTCTTAATGGCAACCCAGAAGACTAGGGCGACTAGAACGACAATCAAGGTATATTCAACCAAACCTTGAGCATCCTCCTCAACTTCTAAACGCTTTAGAAGTTCCATTGTGTCTTCCCTCCCTTCGATTCGGGGCTCTCGGCCTGTAGACAATCCCTCATATCGGCAGATGGGCGCGGCGGGAACAAAATCACGCACTGCGTTTATTGCTCATCGCAGTCGCCTCTTGCTGTAACTGATAGCGCAAGAGGCTGAGCCTCGATAGCTCGTTTTTGATGTGCTCTGCTTTGGGGTCGTTTTCGGCAAGCTTGGCGTATTTATACGCGAGCTCGGTGATCATCCCGTTGATTTCAGAAACCGTGGAAGGTGTCGTCATGATAGCCTCCCATCCAAGTTGCTCCGAAACCAATAAATCCGAAGGGAACTGAGTATTAGGCAAAGCCTGAGACGTTGTCAATGGGGAATGGGGGGAACCGGCGCCGTCTACCCCGTCAAATTTGGAAAAACCTATTTGCTAGCGGAATGCCTAGGAGGAAAGTCGTGATACCCGCCGCGGGCGCTAAGAATATGATCATTGACCCGCGCTCGCTCGGGCGATGATACAGGCCGCGATGCTTCGGCAATCTGAAACACGCGCTTTCGAACGTAGGAAGGATCCAAGTCGATCGATTCGCAAAGCCAAATAAATGAACAGGGTTTACGATTGCTCGATTCAAACCACAATCGAGCGAAGCGGCGAACGTGATGCGGATGATCGCCGATCAGATCATCGGCAGCGACTATCAACACAGCGGGTCCACAGACGTTTCGTGTCGACCAATGGCGCGGATTATAGCACAGATCGTCAGGCTTGCTTTTAGCCGGGGTTGCGATAACGGTTTCGTTTTATGCAGCTCCGCGACCACCCGATAATGACGAGAAGAAGCGGCACTCGAAGTTGGCCGCCACGATGGACAACAGCCGCGCGCGACTATGAAAACGATTCGCCGGTTGGTGAAGTCGGAACTCTTCGGTCAGTATGGAAGCACGAGCGTTTAGATACCTGCGTTTTTCTGTTCATCCAGTATAAAGGGTTTCGATTTACAGGCTCAATCTATTTTGACGACCCCGAATCGTGCAAGGAAATGGATGCTCTCTTCAAATCCAAAGTGGGTTGCTCGATCAGGGAGATCGGCGATTTGGAGTTGTCATAAGGTGCCGGTCTAACCTTGCTTTTAATCGGGGTTGCGATAGGCAGACGAACAAATCATGGCGGATGAAAAACCACTGACAGAACAGGAAAAGCGCTACCTCAACGCGTTAAAGTTGTTCATGGAGCGAAGTGAAGATCTTAGCCATCATGAAAGTGCGAAGATGCTCGATGAATTTTCGCCAGAACAGGCACGCACAATGATCGCTTCATATCACCTTGCGCTGAAAGATCCGCGGGCGTTTTATGTCGCTCACAAGATTTCGGGTTGGATTTCGCCAATACTCCACCCGTGGGTTCACATCGTAGATTATATTCGCCGACGTAAGCGTAAGTAAGACGAGAGAGCCGATGACTGAGCAGACATCCCCGAAGGTGATGTCATTGTCTGCGTCCTGGGCGGATAGATAGTCCTTGATGCGCTCCAGTGTGATGGCCGGCTCGACGATCTGCCTCTTGAGTGAAGCCCCAGCCTAGCGTTAACGCCCCGTTCAACGTGGTCTTGCCGCTCTTCTTGATGCAGCTGTAGATGATCGTGTCCCATGGCAAACGGCCGTCCTGATCAAAGGCAAAGGCAAGGCGCAAGACTTCCCGCTGATGATCCATCAACGCGAACGGTTGCCCGAGCTCGTTTTTCTTTACGAGTCTGTCAATGAAAGTGATCGGGGAAATGATGCTCATGGTTTTATGTTGCTCTCCCAGACTCGAAGTGATTACATCCGGCGACCATGACGTGGTCAGATTGGATTACTTTTACCGGGATTGTTTTCATCTTAGCTGGCATAGTTTTGGTGATCTGGAACCTTTTTCAGGGAGGTGCTTCGGTGCTCGGCCTGGCGCTGGTGATTGGCGGTTACCTTCTCCAAATGCTCGGCGTAATCATGGATCTCAAGCGCCATGGGATTAGAGTCCTTCCAGGAACGAATTGAATTTGACGATACCGACTTTATCGCCCTCTAATTTTTTAACGTCTAGCAGACCCGGTGCGCGCCTGTTAGGGTTTTTTTATGGACCGTAAGCCAGGACCAATCTCCGCTATCTCCTGCACTCATAAAGAGTGCGCGACCTGCAGCACTATTTCCACTCGCCCACGAACTAGCCGCTTTTATATCTGCTGTAGGTGTTACGACCTTCATCCCCGAGAAAACGCCTCTTCGCCGCTCCCGGTAGTTGTAAACGGCAAATGAGTCCCGACTGTTCATACCTCGTCCAATAGCGTGTGAAATCTGAGAATTCCGACCTTATCGAGCAGCGCCTTGGCTCGCCTCAACACATAGCCGTCCATCCGGCAGCGATCAGAGCAAAACTTCTTCCTGGTCCTCGCTTTCATTGCGTTTTGACAGAACGGATTCCCGCACCCTTCAGAATGCCCGCCATTATCCGTTAACGGCGCGCTGGTAAACGATCGCGCTTCTTGATGGCTCATTGGTCGAGTCACCTCGCGAAAACGTAATACATCGGGGCGCCCGTTTGTGCCAAGCCTGTGCCAATGGCAGCTAACCTGAACTGCATCAACACGACTTGCGACCTTGATTTTTCTAGCTGATATGAACGGAAAGGAACTCAGTTTAACTGGTGAGCACTTTTAGGAATCCTGCGCTCTATCCACCTGAGCTACGGGGGCGCACTACGCCGATCCCATGCGATTTACTTTGTCGACCGCTCCACTATTTGTTACCATCAATCGCAAAGTGGGGTCAATCAACGATGATTTTTTTATCTCGGCAAATACATTCAATGTCTATGATCTCGGACCGACGGTTGCAGCCGCGCAGAAGCTCGCGCGAAGCCGCATTATTCTTATGTTTGTCTATTGCGATGAAAATATTTCTAGCCGGTTGTAGTTCAGCGCCGGCGCCGCTGTCGATCAAGATGTACAATCCGGAAACCAATCAGACACTCGCTTGCAACGCGAGTGATCCGCTAGGTCGGTCCGACCCGTCGGTACTTGCCGACGCAGTGGAAGGCTGCGCAAGGCAGTTGGAATCGCGCGGCTTCGTCCGGGAGAAATAGGCTTGGATCGTAGCTTGAGGTGGAGAAAAGTTACCAGCTAATCTCAGCGCGATCATCGCATGAATTCGGATCTCGCTCAGAGGCAAGAACACCGAGATCACCCGTTATGCGACGTTAAGCGGACCACGCTGTTTGTCAAAGGCACCAGGGATTCAAGATGGGTGTATGTTTGCCATGCTGAGCATCGTCGATGGACATCACTCTATTCGTAGATATCGAGCACTCGTCTTGACATTCATTAGGCCGGTGCATAATTTAGACCTATAAGGTCTACGTGGGAGGAATCATGGCCAAGAACTTTCAAGAAATAATGGCCGAGGCGCGCAAGGAAGTGCCTGAAGTGTCCGCGCAACAAGTCAACGAATTGCTTAAGAATAATGGCAAATCACCTGTTTTGCTTGATGTTCGGGAGAGCGATGAATGGCGTCAGGGGCATCTAGAAGGAGCTCTGCCGTTGCCCCGCGGTTTTCTCGAAATCAAAGTGGAAAACACCGTGCCGGACAAAAATTCGCCGATAATTGCGTACTGTGCCGGCGGTGTGCGCTCGCTGCTAGCGGCCAAAGTGATGAAAGAGATGGGTTATCAGAACGTTTCATCGATGGCCGGCGGTTACGCGGCGTGGAAGAACGGCGGCTTTAAGTGGGTCCAGGATTTTCAGTACACACCGGACCAATTGATCCGATATAGCCGGCATTTTCTCCTTCCCGAAGTCGGCGAAGAGGGCCAGGCTAAACTGCTGCAGGCGAAAGTGCTGATGGTCGGTGCCGGCGGTCTCGGTTCGCCGTCGGCATATTATCTGGCCGCCGCCGGTGTCGGGACTATTGGAATCATTGACAATGACGTCGTCGATGTTTCCAACTTACAGAGGCAAATTCTGCACGCCAACGATCGCGTGGGCATGCCCAAGGTCGAGTCGGCTAAGAAAACCCTCGAGGCGTTGAATCCGGACGTTAAAGTGATCCCCTATCAAGCCAAGCTGACGTCAGAAAACATCATGGACATCATCAAAGACTACGACTTCGTGGTCGATGGCTGCGATAATTTTCCGACGCGTTATCTGGTCAACGACGCATGCGTCCTGACCGGGAAGCCCAACGTGCACGGCAGTATTTTTCAGTTCGAAGGCCAAGCGTCAGTCTTCTACCCGGGGAAAGGCCCCTGCTATCGTTGCCTTTATCCGGAGCCGCCGCCGGCAGAGCTTGCGCCGAGCTGCGCCGAAGCCGGCGTGTTGGGCGTATTGCCGGGACTGATCGGCGTTATTGAAGCGCTGGAAGCGATCAAACTTATTTTAGGCAAAGGCGAGCATCTCATCGGCCGCTTGCTCTGCTTCAACACGCTGACGATGGAGATCAACACGCTGAATTTGCGGCGCGATCCCAATTGCCCGATGTGCGGCGATCATCCGACGATTAAGGAGCTAATCGATTACGAAGAGTTCTGCAGTCTGCGGCATTAAGCCTGGAAATTTTTTTCAAGGGATAAAAAAGGGCGGTTCAAAAAAACCGCCCTTTTCCTTTTTCAATGGACAGTCAGTCAATGATCGAACTCAAGAGCGTTCGAGACCGACGTCCCGCTTGAGCGATTTGATTTCGATCTGGCTCAGAGGTCGCAGTTCTCCTTGCGGCAACGGACCGAGCGAAACCGAACCGATCCGAATACGAATCAGCTTCTCGACAAAATATCCCAACGCTTCGAACATGCGGCGCACTTCGCGCTTGCGTCCTTCTTGAACTTCGATCTCCACCCAAGCGTTTTTTTTAAGTTTATCGACTACCCGAGTGCGCGCGGGCCCGGTCATGCCGTCATCCAAGCGAATTCCTTTGCGCAGATGCGCCAGATCTTCATCCGTGGGACACGCGCTGAGTTTCGCGCGGTAAAGTTTCTTGACGCCGTAGCGCGGATGGGCAAGCCGGAGCGCCAAGTCTCCGTCGTTGGTCAGGAGTAAGAGTCCGGTCGTATTGTAATCGAGGCGCCCAACGGGAAAGACGCGCTTTTTTTCGCCGAGGTGTGCCAGGTATGGAGTGAGATCAGGACGGTGTTCCGGGTCGTTCAGCGTGGTGATAACCCCGGGCGGTTTGTGGAACGCGTAGTAGAGTGGCGATGCCGCAGGTCTGACGCGTTTGCCATCGACTTTAATGCTGTCTTTCGCCGGATCCGCTTGAGAGCCCAGTTTGCGGACGACGCTCCCGTTGACGGTGATACGCCCTTCGACAATCCAACGTTCCGCCTCGCGCCGGGACGCCAAGCCCGCCCGCGCGAGAATTTTTTGTAGCCGTTCCATAGCTCGGCGCCATCAGCTTTCTTCGAGCTGGTCGATGGCAATAGTGTCGCCGGGAATCTCTGGCAGTGAGATTTCATCCATTTCTTTGAGGGTGGGCAATTGAGACAAGTCCTTCATATTGAAAAGCTGCAGGAACTCGGGCGTCGTACCATAGAGAAACGGCCGGCCCGGAACGTCTTTGCGCGCCACCGCGCGGATCAAATTACGCTCTAATAAGGTAGTGATCACGCCGTCGACGTCGACGCCGCGGATGGCTTCGATCTCGGCCTTGGTAATCGGCTGGCGATAGGCGACGATCGCCAGGGTTTCAAGCGTCGCTTTGCCCATCCGGGCGGGCCGCCCGCCGAGAAACTTTTTGACCGCCTCCGAATTGGATTTCGGCGTACGCAACTGATATCCACCAGCGACCTCCACCAAACGAATCCCGCGGTTCTGCCCTTCGAAGTCATTCTGTAGTTCCCTAAGCAGGCTCTGTATGGTCTCTCGGTCGGCTTGATCGAGCACCTCGCCGAGACGCTGAACGGACTGCGGCCCGTCCGCGACAAACAGGAGACTCTCCAGTACGGATTTTATTTCATCACGCTCCATCTTGCTTTTCCTCGGTTTCGTCCAGCACCACGCGCTCGGCCGCTTCATCCATGCCCGCCGCAGCCTCGATCACAATCGGCCCGGCCATTTCTTCTTGCACGATGCGGATCGCCCGCACTTTGACAAGCTCCAGCATCGCGAGAAACGTCACCACGACTTCCATGCGAGTTTTGACATCGTCGAAGAGCGCTTCGAATAGGATTTGACTCTGAATGCGCAGTTTATCGAGCAGCAGGGTCATCTTTTCGCGCACGGTTATTTTGTCCAAGGTCACTTCGTGGACGGCGTCTTTCGGCAACCGTTCGATGACCCGCTTCAAAGCGCCGAGCAGTTCAAAAATCGAAACCTCGCGAAATCCGCGCGGGACGGTCTCCTCCATTGGAGGCGCGGCGCGAATGAACACGTCGCGCGTAAGAATATCGCGCTGCTCCAGTTCGCTGGCCGCGTCCTTGTATCGCTGGTACTCCAATAATCGCCGCACCAGCTCGTCGCGCGGATCGACGCCCTCGTCTTCATCGGCCTCGTCGTCGCCCCCCGCTGGCAAAAGCATGCGCGACTTGATGTGAATCAACGTCGCCGCCATGACGAGGAACTCGCCGGCGACGTCGAGACTCAGGGTCTGCATGAGATCCAGCGCCGCCAGATACTGCTCGGTGATTGTCGCGATCGGAATGTCGGTGATGCTGACTTCGTTCTTCTTGATCAGATGGAGCAGCAGATCCAACGGCCCCTCGAAAATTTCCAACTGAACGTGAGTGCTCACAGCCCTAAGGTTCCTCTCACTTCGTCCATCGTCGCCGCGGCGGCTTTCTGTGCCGTCTGATTTCCCGTCGCCAATACAGCCTCAACTTCGCCCGGCTTATCCTGATAATACGCGCGCTTTTCGCGAAACGGGGCGAGATCATCGATGACATGCTTGATCATGATTTTTTTGCAGTCCAGGCAGCCGATGCCGGCGCTCCGGCAGCCTTGCGAAACATAATCGATTTCCTGAGGTGTGCAGTAGACCTTGTGCAGTTGGAAAGCCGGACATTTTTCCGGTTCACCCGGATCGTTTCGTCTTACCCGCGCCGGATCCGTCATCATACGGCTCAATTTCTGATCGATCTCCTTCGGCGTATCCGAGAGAAACACTGCGTTGCCGTAGCTCTTGCTCATCTTGCGGCCGTCCAAGCCGGGCATTTTTTGCGTTTCCGTCAATAATACTTCTGGCTCGGGGAAAATCGGCCGGTATATCTGATTGAAGCGGCGCACGATCTCGCGCGTCAGCTCAACGTGTGGCGCCTGGTCAACGCCCACCGGAACTTTATTCGCTTTGTAAATTGTAATATCGGCGGCTTGCAAGACCGGATAGCCGAGAAATCCATAGGTAGACAGATCTTTGTCGACGATTTCTTTGATCTGTTCTTTATACGTCGGATTGCGTTCGAGCCACGGCACCGGCGTGATCATCGAATACAGCAGATGGAGCTCCGCATGTTCCTTGACCCGCGATTGACGAAACAAAACTGCTTTCGCCGGATCGAGCCCAATGCTCAACCAGTCCATGACCATTTCTATAGTGCTCTGCTGAATGCCCTGCGGGGTCGCGTAATCGGTTGTCAGCGCGTGCCAGTCGGCCACGAAGAAGTAACATTGATATCGCTCTTGCAGCCTCAGCCAATTTTTGAGCGCTCCATGCAAATGCCCCAGATGCAGCCGCCCCGTGGGGCGCATGCCGCTAACGATCGTTTCCATGAACTGCCTAGACTAAAATGCTCCTAAATAAAGCTTCAACAAGAACTCTGTGGGCGGATCGATGATATAGTCCAAAGTATGAGTCATCAGGAGTACGATCAGGATAATGAACCCGAACGGCTCGATTCTCGCCAACTTCACCGATAGCGCGTGTGGCAGCAGGCCGACCATGACGCGCCCGCCGTCCAGCGGAGGCAGTGGAAAGGCATTGAAAACTGCCAGGACGACGTTGATCAAAATTCCACTTTGAGCCATTAAAACAACTGCGCCAAGGTAATTGGCCGCGCCGGATGATCCCGGCTGGTCCGCATGCCCGGCGACCATGGGCGCGAGCGACTTCCAGACAATCGTAAAAACAAATGCCAGGGCGAGGTTCATCGCGGGCCCGGCTGCGGCCACCCAGATCATATCGCGTTTGGGATGACGCAAATTATTAAAATTAACCGGCACCGGCTTAGCGTAGCCGAAGACGAACGGAGCGTTTGTGATAATCAACATCAAAGGTACCAGGATTGTGCCGAAAATATCGATATGCGCAATGGGATTGAGCGTCAGTCGGCCAAGTCGCGCCGCGGTCGGATCGCCCAACCGATTTGCCACCCAACCGTGGGCGACCTCGTGAAAGACGACCGCCACTAAGAGCGGCAGCGCCCAGATTGCGATTTGGCGGATTGCTTCTTCCAATAGAGTCCCGGGGGAGAGCTACTGTCATATGAATACGGCAAGGTCGGAGAAAAGACAAGGCGAAAACGAACTGCAACGGAGCAATTGAGCAGTGGAGTGCTGCGTCCATCAAGCCATCTCCACCCGTACTCCATCACTTTAGTGCTCCATTCCCCCTTTTCTTTATAGTGCCTCGCTCTCGCGGATGGTGCTCCCGGTGCACTTTTTTTAGACGCGCGCCGTCGACATGGGTATAGATTTGCGTTGTTGAGATATCCGCATGCCCCAACATCGATTGCACCGATCGCAAGTCCGCGCCGCCTTCCAGCAGGTGCGTTGCGAACGAATGACGCATCGTATGCGGTGTCACCCGCTTGTCGATCCCGGCCATGAGTGCATAACGGCGAATCAGTTTCCAAAATCCTTGCCTACTTAGACGCTTGCCCGAACGGTTCGTAAAGACAAAAGCGCTGACCCTTCCCTTCAAGAGTCGTGGCCTAACTTCGTTGATAAACATCGTCAGTTTTTCTCGCGCCCATCTGCCGAACGGCACGGCCCTGACCTTAGA
>Ga0193755_1000308_pt1 | contig 13801 bp, 13 predicted proteins | sample H1a2metaG_FD_144921 | JGI IMG/M metagenome (GOLD analysis project Ga0193755, IMG submission 144921) | Soil microbial communities from a riparian zone of the East river system, Colorado, United States - H1a2 | ecosystem: Environmental > Terrestrial > Soil > Riparian zone | place: USA: East River...
CTCGCCGGACGCAACAGATGGCACCAAGGACCCGGCCGCCGTCCCCGCGCTGACGCCTGCCGTGCTGGGGCACCTCGCCGCGCCTGCCGGCACCGCAAGCGCCCCCGTAGCCGCCAACCCGTCCCCGGCCCGCCTCCTGATTCCGAGGATCAGGGTGAACGCCACGATCGAGGCCCGTGGCCTTGACGCCAATCGAAACATGCTGACGCCCAAGGACTTCAATGACGTGGCCTGGTACAACCTGGGCCCAACCCCAGGAGAGCCTGGAAATGCACTGATGAACGGTCACGTGAACTGGTGGACCGGCTCCGCTGTGTTCACCCGTCTCAGTGAGCTCAGGCCTGGCGACAAGGTAATAGTGGTCAGGCGCGACGGGACCCGGTTGACCTTTAAGGTGACAGGCAGGCGCATCGTCCTGGCGAACGCACGAGTCGCGTCGTTGTTCGCGCCGAGCCCGGTCGCCACGCTCACGCTCATCACCTGCACCGGGTCGTGGGATCAGCGGATCATGAGCGACACCCATCGCCTGCTTGTGAGCGCGGTCCTTGCGTAAGCGCGCGCTCGCCGCGCTCTGCGCCGCGATCACGATTCTCGGTATCACCACCCAGCCGGCGGTCGCGGCGGGCAGCGGGGACCTGTGGCCGAACGGCGCCGCAGGCAATCGGGCCAACACCGAATGGCGCACTGGAAGTTACGGGAACGGCGCCTTGACGCGAAGGACCCTTATCAAGGCCTACATGGTCGCCGGGCAGAATCTACTTCTCGGGTCGAGCGCGATAGGGCAGGGCGCGAGCGACATCCTCGTCTACAACCCTGGCCGTGTAACAGGACCGATCGGCACCGAGACGATTCCAGCCCTCGCGAACTTCAGCTGCAACTTTCAGCGTCTGGGCCTTGGCGCGCCGGCATCGCAAGGCAGGATCACGAGCCGGGCCCAGGAGCTGGCAGGCCCTGACACCATTCCGGCGGGCGGGGTCGCCGGCGGCTACGTTCCGTGCCACTACGGCGCGCCTGTGACGGGTTTTTACGACGTCGCGTTCATCGGCCCTCTCGGAACTGCCTCCAACGTGGACGGGACCATCGGCGCCGACGTCGCTCTTGCGCAAGCGGCGGACTTCGATGTGACCCAGGGCACCTCAATCGCCGCGTGGGATGCGACCGTGCGCGCCAATCTGACCTCAACCGTCAACATCACAGGCCGCGTCTTCACTTACTACCTGGCGCTCTTCACAGGCGGCAACGGCCTTCCCTTCGATTTACGCAGTGACGCGTGATGCGTACAAGTACCGCATCGATTTGCGAGGCATGGACCCGAACGGTTGGCTCGTCTACGGGAACCAGGTGGGTTTCCTCGATTCCGACGGCACGACTCCCCTTTATCACGACGCAGTGGCCGATGCCACAGGCAGCCCTGGCCAGCTGACCGGCATCCAGGGCGGGGTGAGTCTCGCGCTACCGAGCTTCCCCCTCTTCTTCGAGCCCCCCGCCGCAGCCACAATCTCCGCGCTCGGCATCCCATCGACTCCGATCGCTCCGACGATGAGCTCGATCTCGTTCACTGGAACTGTGGGTGGAAATACGAGCCTGGTCAACTCAGGCGGCACCTTCAAGTTCACCACCAACGTGCCGGGCGTGTACGACATCGTGATCAGCCTTGACGGCGTCAACTTCGACCCGACGAACCCCTCCAACCGGTCTTTGCGCGGGGTGGTTGGCGGAGCCGGCCCGCAAACGGTGGCCTGGGACGGCGTTGACAACTCCGGCGTGGCATTCCCGGTCGGGTCGTATCAGGCACACGTCAGCCTCCATGGCGGCGAGTACCACTTCCCGATGATCGACGTCGAGAACGACACGCAGGGCGGCCCGACGCTTACCATGCTCAACCCGCCAGGCGGGATCTGCCCGGCCCTGACAGGCGGCTGCACTGCCGCTTTCTACGACGACCGCGCTTACATGACGCTGAACGGGACTGTCGTCAACTCAGGCAACACCGTGGGCAATCCCCTCTGCGGCGTGGCGCCGCCGGCGACCTCCTTCGCGAACCCGATAACCGGTTTCAACTCGACCACCGCCCAGCGCGCATATGGCGCTGCGAGCGGCGGAAACAACAACGTCCCCTGCACCGGCAACTTCGGCGACGCCAAGGGCCTTGACATCTGGACCTACAACCAGAGCAGCGTCGTCGTCACGCCGCTCAACATCGTCGCGGCCGCCTCAGACATCCGAGTCACGAAATCGGTCAGCAATGCCACTCCTGCGGTAGGGACCAACGTGACCTTCACTGTCACTGCCCGCAATCTGGGGCCGGACAACGCGACTGGCGTGCAGGTAAGGGATGTGGTGCCGGCCGGGCTCAGCTTCATTGCGGCCGCGCCGAGCCAGGGCACCTACAACAATGGAACTGGCATCTGGAACATCGGCAATCTCAACGTTGGGGTCACAGTCTCGCTTCAGCTCACGGTCAAGGTGAACACCGTCAACACGGTCACCAACACCGCCCTGCGCACTGCCAGCACACCGCCGGATTTCAACCCCAACAACGACCGCGCCTCAGCTCGCGTGACAGGCAGCACGGTCCCTGGCCTGCCCAATACAGGCACACCGGCCGGCGGCGCCGCGGTGCCTGAAGTTCCGCTACCGGTGGCAGGCGTCCTGCTGCTGATCATCGTTGTCGCCACTGCGTATCGGAGGAAACGCACGGGCTAAAACAAGCCAGGATTGGTCGGCTTGCGAGCCGGTTCAGAGAACGACAGCGTCGAGGGGCTTCCGGCCAGGCCCCATCTCCGGGACGGAAAAGTCAGTGTTTCAGTTCTATAACATGATCGCTGCCGGGTATGTGGACGGTCACATCAGCCCTCCGAGGAACCCCGTGTTCAAGGTCAAAGCGCACCTATGAGATCCACAAAGTCGATCGGCGGCAGCGCTCAATTCCAGAAGGCAGAGCTGGATGACCTCATCGGCCAGGCGCGATCGTCGCCTGACAGCTATGCAGCCGCAGTGCTGCGCAGCGACCTCCTCAGCGTTGGCCTGTACCTGCTGCCGGCCGATGGCACCGACGACCAGAAACCTCACAACGAAGACGAGGTCTACTACACGGTGCGCGGCAGAGCAACGCTTCAGGTTGGCGCGGAAGACCACGCTGTCGGCCCCGGTACGGTTCTCTTCGTGCCGGCATTGGCCCCTCATCACTTTCACGACATCTCAGAGGAGCTGGTCCTCGTTGTCTTCTGGGCGCCGCCCGAGCGCTCGGTCCAGACGGATCGGCCAGTCTGATCCTCTGATCGGCAAAGGCGGCGCCGAGCGGGCTCGTGGGCTGCGAGCCGATATCGCGGGCAACCTGCGGCGTTTCGAGCGAGCCCCGAACTCTGCGAAGGGCACTCCCGCGGCCGTCGCGCTCGTCCTGCTCATTGACGGCGATGGGCGCGCATCCATGCCGATGTTCATCAGGGCCGCCGGCCTCGCCCGGCATGCCGGCCAGTTTGCGTTGCCCGGCGGGAAGCTCGATTCAGGAGAAAACGCTTCTGCGGCAGCATGTCGAGAGCTGCAAGAGGAGCTGGGCCTGGTCGCGACCGACGACATGGTCCTGGGCTGCCTCGACGATTTCGACACCCGATCCGGATTCACGATCACGCCAGTTGTGATCTGGGGCGGAGCCGGCATGAGCGACCTTCAGCCATCTCAGGATGAGGTGGCCGAGCTGTTTCTCCTGCCCCTCGACGAGCTGCGCGCGGCGGTGGCAGGGGCGGCCCGGGGGAGCTCGCGGGCTTTCGGCCTCGATCTACCCTGGGGCCGGATATACGCACCCACGGCAGCGATCCTCTTCCAGTTCAGCGAGGTTGCCCTCGACGGGCGTTCGAGCCGGGTCAATGACTTTTACCAGCCGCCATTCGCCCGCCGCTGACCGTGGGCCGCGACCAAAGGCCGACCCTCGAGTTGGTGCCGCACCTCCAGTCACCGGGTTGCCGGTTCGCGCTATGTTTAGAGGTCCAGTGGGGATACTTCTGACTCGCCGCCTCGCCTTGGACCTGGGCCGCTGCTCGTCAGCGATCTGTACGGGGCTGTCCTAGCCCTTACTCCCTCGTCCGCGTTCGTCCCCTCTGCGTCCGCTCCAGCCGCAGGCTGCGGCATTTTCCAGCCGCCATCGGTTTCTCGGAGGTTTCAAGACAGATGAGTGTCACAGACGAATTGATTCGCAACAACGAGAACTATGCCAAGTCGTTCTCGAAGGGTCATCTTCCGCTTCCGCCGGCCAAGGGCGTCGCTGTGCTCGCGTGCATGGACGCACGCATCGACGTGCACAAGATCCTTGGATTGGAAGAAGGCGAGGCGCATGTGATTCGCAACGCGGGCGGGGTCGCGACTGACGACGCGATCCGGTCGCTGACCATCTCACAGCGTCTACTCGGCACGAAAGAGATCATCCTCATCCACCACACCGATTGCGGCATGCTCACGTTCCATGACGACGACGTCAAGAAGAAGATCGAATCCGAGGTCGGCATCAAGCCTGCATTCGCGCTCGAAGCCTTCGACAACCTCGAGGACGATGTGAAGCAGTCGATAGCTCGCATCGAAGCAAGCCCCTTCATTCCCAACAAGTCGAGCGTTCGGGGCTTCGTTTACGACGCGAAAAGCGGGCGTCTGAACGAGGTGCGCGCCAAAGCCGGAGTTCGCTGAGTCTTGGGTGGGCGCCCCGTTGGGCGCCCACCTCCGCCGGTGCCGTAGGGTAAAAGCGTGCCCGACGTCGAGCGCTATGGGCCCGGCGAGGGAGCGAGCGATTTCAAGCCCGGCGACTTCATCCTCACTCACCGGTTTCGCCCAATCGCCGCCCTCATCAAGTTTGCCCAGGAGCTTCGCTTCCGGGGCCCTGATTCCGTCTACGCGCACTGGACACACTGCGCTCTCGTGGTCGGTGAAGATGGCGCGCTGGTCGAGGCGGAAAGCCTTGGAGTCGAGCGCGGCCCGATCTCAAAATACCAGTCCAGGGAGTATCACCTGGTGCGACTCGGCCCTGAGCTCACGTCCGAAGGCCGAAAGCGGGCAGTTGATTACGCGAACGCCCAGGTGGGGCAGGCCTTCGGCTTCTTGGCCCTCGCTGGAGCATCTCTGTTTCTACTTTTCGGATGGCAGCTCAGGCTGATGCGAATGGACCATCAGATCTGCTCGGGGCTGGTGGTCCGAGCGCTGCAAAAGGGCGGCTTGCTGCAGGATGCCGACCCTGCCCTGATGCTGCCGGCCCACCTGGCCAAGATCTACGACGTCCGCCCCTAACCTGCGGGTGAGGCCTGGGGCTCCAGATTCGCTACTGCCGGGATGACACGCTCACCAATGATCTCAAGAGGCTTGATATTTCCCGCGCCCCTGACCCCGCCGATTACCGTCTGGATGCCCATCCCCGCCAGCCAGTGAAGCCGCCCGATGATCGCGTCGACATGCTCACCGTGCTCGCCGACGTCGAAGTGGAACATCGCCGTCTTCTCGATCGTGTCGTAATCCCTGCCCGCCTCCTGGCAGTGCGCCCGCAGAATCTCCAGCTTGCGGGGGATCTCGGGCGTCGGCCACAGGTTGCACGCATCGCCGAATCGCGCCACCAGCCGAAGGGTCTTCTTCTCGCCACTCCCGCCGATCAAGATGCCTGGGTGCGGGCGGCTGAGGCTCTGCGGCGAGTTGAGCGGCCGATCGAGCTGGTGATGCTTTCCGCGGTACGGCTTCTCGTCGCCGCTCCACATCTGGAGACAGATCTCGAGTGTCTCTTCCAGCATCTCGAAACGATCCTTCAACGGTGGGAACGGCACTCCCAATCCACGGCTCTCCTGCTCGTTCCAGCCGGCTCCGATGCCGAGCCAGGCTCGCCCTCCCGAGAGCACGTCTAGCGTGGTGACTGTCTTGGCAAGGATTCCAGGATGCCTGTAGTGCACGCCGGTGACGAAGGTCATCAACCTGGCTCGCCTGGTATGCGCGGCGAGGAAGCCGAGGGTCGTGTACGCCTCCAGCATCTCGTGCTCGGGCGGTCCGACCCGCTCGATCTGAAAGAAGTGGTCCATCACCCCGATCGAGGCGAACCCTGCGTCGTCGGCTGTCTTGGCGATCGTCGCCAGCGTAGGCCCGATCTTGGGAGCTCCGCCCGGCCAGGTGAAGTCAGGTATTTGCAGTCCGATCTTCATGATTTCGTCCCTTTTCCTAATCTAGACATCTAACCGATGCCGCGCCCAAGAACAAATAAGCCCTCGACCGATGTCTTTAGTCCACCGTTCATCCAGCTCGATTACCTCTACACGCCCAGCGCGGACGTTGCAGCCGATCTGAAGTACTTCATCGAAGTCCTTGGCGCACAGCTCGCGTTCGCCGTCGAGGGAATGGGCGCTCGAGTCGCGATGCTGCGCCTGACCGAGGGGCCGCCCCACATCCTGCTCACCGACCACCTTGAAGGTGAACGGCCGATCTCGATCTACAGGGTCGCCGACTTTGACGCAGCCTTGCGAGCCCTGAAGGAACGGGGTTGGAAGAAGGCGCGCAACCTCGAGATTCCTATGGGGCCGTGCTGCTCGTTCACGATCCCCGGTGGTCATCGCATCGCAATCTACGAGCTGTCCCGGCCAGAGGTCCTCGCACATTTCCTCGGCCGGCGCGATTTCTGAGGGCGGCGCGCTGGTTTAATTACAAATTCAAGAGTTATGGGGATGAGGGCCTACATGTTCATCAACGCATCGCGAGGCCAGTCGCTGGCCCTGACCAAAGCGATCCGCGACGTCCCGGGGGTGAGGGCGGCCGACCCCATCACCGGCGACTACGACGTCGTCGCCTCGATCGAGGCCGTGGACCTGGCCGAGCTCCGGGCCATCCTGGCCGGCGTCCAGGAGATCGCAGGCGTGCTCAAGACGACCACCTGCATGGTGCTCGCAGACTGAGCCCAGCCCGGCCGCTTGTGGCTGAGGGACTGGACAACAGGGTGCCGGTAGCCGCAACATAGACGGTCCATGAGCTTGGCCCGAACAGCCAGCCAGCTGCTCCTTACGTAGGCGAGCGCCCCCGGTGGGTGCTCGCGAGACCTCCTGCGTCATGCCGACCCAGGAGGTCTTTCATTTCCCCCGATCGAGCGTCAAAGGCAAAAGGAACCCAAAAACCCATGAAGCAGATGCCAAACCGAAAATACCGGGCCTTCCCACCTGTCGACCTGCCCGACCGCCGCTGGCCGGGAAGCGTCATCAGCGAGGCGCCCGCATGGTGCAGCGTCGACCTTCGGGACGGCAACCAGGCCCTCATCGACCCGATGGATGTACATCGCAAGCGCCGGTTCTTCGAAGTCCTCGTGAGGATGGGCTTCAAGGAGATCGAGGTGGGTTTTCCCTCCTCGTCTCAGCCCGACTTCGATTTCGTGCGAATGCTGATCGAAGAAGGCCTGATCCCCGACGACGTGACCATCCAGGTCCTCACCCAGTCAAGGGACGAGCTGATCGAGCGCACTTTCGAAAGTGTCATCGGCGCCCGCCGCGCGATCGTGCACCTCTACAACTCGACTTCCGAGCTGCAGCGTCGCGTGGTCTTCGGCCTCGATCGCGACGGCATCGTCGCCATCGCGGTCCGTGGCGCCGAGCTGATCAAGCGATTGGCATCAGACAACAGGTCGACGGATTTCGTCTTCGAATACTCGCCCGAGAGCTTCACCGGCACAGAGCTCGACTTTGCCAAGGAGATCTCCGAAGCGGTGATCGACGTCTGGCAGCCGACCCCTCAACAAAAGATGATCCTCAATCTGCCGGCTACAGTCGAGATGAGCACGCCGAACATCTACGCCGACCAGATCGAATGGTGCGATCGCAACATCAAGAGGCGTGACAGCTTCGTCCTGAGCGTGCATCCGCACAACGACCGCGGGTCCGCCGTCGCGGCCACCGAGCTGGCGTTAATGGCCGGCGCCGAACGGGTCGAGGGCACCTTGTTCGGCAACGGCGAGCGCACGGGCAACGTCGATCTAATCACCCTCGCGCTGAACCTGTTCAGCCAGGGTGTGGAACCGGAGCTCGACATCACGAACATCGACGAGCTGCGCCGCGTCGTCGAAGCCTGCAACCAGCTGCCTGTCCACCCCCGTCATCCCTATGTCGGTGACCTCGTGTACACGGCTTTTTCCGGTTCGCACCAGGACGCCATCAAGAAGGGGATGGAGGCGCTTGCCGCATCCAAGAGTGAGCTCTGGGAGGTGCCGTACCTGCCGATCGATCCGCACGATGTCGGTCGCACCTACGAGGCGATCATCCGTGTCAACAGCCAATCCGGGAAAGGCGGGGTCGCCTACATCCTCAAGAACGACTACCACCTGGACTTGCCGAGGCGGCTGCAGATCGAGTTCATGAAGGTGATCCAGGGCATCACCGACGCGACAGGCAAGGAGATCACGCCAGAGGAAATCTGGCGAGCCTTCGAGATCACCTACCTGGCTCCGAAAGCCGCGCTCGAGCTTGTCGAGACCGACACCAGCGACCATGCCGGCACCGGCGCGGCCCGCACAAGGCTGCAGGCGGTGATTCGAACCGATGGAGCTCAGCGCACTGTCGTCGGTAACGGCAATGGCCCGATCGCAGCCCTCACCGACGCCCTTGCCCGAGAATGCGGCATCGCGCTGCAGGTTGTCGACTACGTCGAGCACGCCGTCGGGGCCGGCTCCGATGCAACAGCTGTCGCGTATATCGAGGCGGCCGGCGAGAAAGGCGCGGCCGTGTGGGGCGTGGGCCTCCACTCGAACATCCTCACCGCGTCACTGAGGGCGGTGGTGAGCGCAGCCAACCGTTTGCCGGCGCGTGCTGGAGCATCGTCCGAGGTTCTCGGATCCGCCGTTCACAAGGTTCAATGACCGAAGACGCCACAAGGAGAAAACCCGTGAGCACCGCCACAAGCCGCCGCACCAACATCGCACTGGAGCGAACCAGCGGGAACTTCGCGCTCATCGACACGCTGCGGAAGTGGGGGATCACCTTCTTCTCCGGTGTCAACGGCGGCGGCCTCATCCACGTTGCCAAGCACCTGGAGCCGTTCGCGGGTCTCGAGCAGTCCGGCGACGGGACGCCTCGCATGCAGACGATGGGCGAGTACATCGCCGGCTTCGTTCCCCTCGGCTACTACCTCGCCTCGGGCAAGGTCGCGGGCTGTCTCACCACCACAGGGGCTGCCACCAAGCTCGGCTCGAGCGGCATTACCGACGCCAAGCTGCACAACATCCCAGCGGTTTACGTGATCGCGCTCAACTCGACGCTCTCCATCGGCCTCTCGCCCCTGCAGGACGTTTCAGAGCACGGCATGAACGTGATTCCACAGCTTCGAGCGGAGCTTGGCGACGCATGCATAGTGGTCGAGGACATCTCCAAGCTGCAAGCGCAGCTCGAACAGGCGCAGGCGATCCTTGCGGAGTCGAAGCCGGTGGCGATCGCGTTCCACCCCGACATCCTTTCCCAGCAGGTGCAGGTAGACGTGCCGAAGGTCGAGCGGCAGCGAGGCTTCGACCAGGTCGATGCCGACCGCTTCGTCCACGAGCTTCCGGGCCTTGTTAAGGGACGTCGGGTGATCATCTATGTTGGCGCCGAGGCCGCAAGGTGCCCTGGCATCAAAAAGCTCACCACGGAGCTGTCAGAGCTGCTCCAAGCGCCGACTGTCTGGTCGGTGAACGGGGCCAACGCTGTCGCGCGCGACAACCCATACGGCTTCGGGTACATCTCGTTCGGCGGCAACGACGAGGCGATGAAGTTGTGGCGCAGCGTCAATGCCGACGACATCGTCATCAGCCTCGGATTCGACTCGGGCGAGTATTCGCTGAATCTTGGCGCTATCCCGGCCGGCCACGTCTGGCATTTCACCGCCTGGAACGAGCCTTACGGGCACAAGGACGGCGATTTCAGGCACCGGGTGAAGGGCGATTATCGAGTGGTCCGCGGCGACATCGAGCGCACGCTCCAAGAGGTGCTGCCCCGGCTCAAAGGCAAGGTGGGGGAGCGCACGAGGGTTGACTTGCCGCGAGACCTCAATACCCGAACGATCTCGCGCGACGTCAGGGACGGATGCGTCGACGCTTTCGCCTTCTATGGGGAGCTTTACAGGTCGTGGCGACCGCACAGCATCGGCTTCGACGACGTGTGCACCGCGTACAAGGACCGCCAATACGTGACGCAGCGGCCTCACGAGTCGATTCCGTTTCACACGGTCCACGACGGCTCGGCCATGGGCGGTGCGTTTGGGCTGGGAGTGGGCGCCAGGGCGGCCGACCCAAGCCTTCACACATTCGTCTTCTCAGGCGACGGGTGCTGGCGGCTCTTCGGCGGCGGACTGGCCGAGGCGGCCAACATCGGCATGAACCTCTTCATCGTCAACAACGGCACTTACGCAATCGTCGACAAGGGCCTCGAGGTGGTGATCCCTGACGTGGACAAGGGCCGCTACCACGGGCGGCTTGCCCCGATCGACTTCGTCGCCGCCGCCAAAGCACATGGATGGGACGGCTTCCGGCTGCGGCCCGACCTCGGCAACCTCGATGAGATCCTTGACGCTTGCTACGCTGCGTCTGGCCGCTCCATCGTGGTCGACGTGCCGATCGACGCCGACCAGGTAATAGGCCTTAACCCAAGGCTGTACAACCTGACGACGGAGACGTACCTCTAAGGCAACTAGCTGACAGCAATATCCACAGCAGGCCGCATCGCGCTCAGCCGGTGCAGAACCTCGTGCACTGGATGGGTCAGGAAGTTTTCCGGCATTTGATCGGGAGTCGCGTCGCGTTCCGCCAAGGCGGGAAATGTGACCTGCTCGAGCATCGCTTGGAAGCGCGGTCCCCACTTGCGGGTTCCGAGGCGCGCGGTGGTGGAGCAGTTGTCCACCATGTACGCGACTCCGCGCGCATGCATGTAGGGAAGCAGCGAGTCGACCGCCTCGATGATCGACTCGTTGGCGATCTCCGAGTACGGGTGGCCGTGCTCGACGAGGATGTCGACCTGCGCCATCATCGCGCCGGCAAATGTGCCGGCTGTGAAGCCGTCGATGTCGGTCTTGGTCTTGGCGCGACGGCTTCGCACGTGAGCCCCGGCCGCCCACATCGGGGACTTGTCGATGGTCGTCATCGGGTATTGACCGAAGCGATTCGCAGCCATCACGACGCTCTTGATCTCGTTGCCCGACATCACCTCGTCGTAGATCTCCGCCATCACGCTCTTGAACGATGAGTAGGTGGCATCGTATGCGCGCCGGAAGTCGCGGCGCCCATCTGTGTCGAGGTGCTCGTCGAGAGCGACCAGCCCGTACCGGGAGATCGTCTCCCGGATCGGCCCCGTCAGCGACTCGCACGCCCGATTGAAGGCGTCCTCCGGCTTCGCTCCCTCCTCCAGGTAGCGCTGATACAGCGCCTCGACGATGCCATGCACGGCGCCGAGCAGAATGCTTCGCTCGCCGAACAGGTCGGAGACGACCTCCGATTTCAACGTCGTCTTGAACGTGTAAGGCGCGCCGAGAGCCACCGACCAGCCCAGGGCGATGTCTGTCGCGCGCCCGTCGAGGTCCTGCTCGACGGCGAAGCTGGTGTTGATGCCGGCCCCGTTTACCTCGCGTCCTTGCTCGTAGAGCCTGCGCACCGATGGGCCCATTCCTTTCGGGCACACGGCAATTACGTTCACATTCGCTGGAAAACGTTCGCCTGTCGTCTCGAGATAACCGAGGAGAAAGCCGTGCGAGAGGCCCAGGGTCGCGCCAGGCCGAAGGGCCTCGAACACTTTCTTATAGAGCTGCGCCTGGGCGGCGTCGGAGATGAGAAGAATCACGAGGTCCGACTTGCCGATGACCTCGAACATCTCGCCCAGGGTTCCGTCGGCTTCGGAGAAGCCAGCGGACCTTGCCTCGGACAAGGACTCAGACCCTTTGCGAAGGCCCACTGCGACCCTGACTTCAGTGCCGGCCAGCGATTCCTTCAGGTTTTGGGCCTGGGCGGGCCCCTGCGAGCCCCACCCGATAACCCCGATCTGTGAAATTCCGGCCAGGGCCTTCGGGAGAAGCGGAAACAGGTTCCGCCCACCGCGGAGGAAGCTCTCCTCAACGCCATCGAGCTCGATCCTCTCGACGGGAAAGACCCTTGACTCGAAGAGATTTGGCAGGCGCTTGGTGGGCATGAGCGGAAAGTCTCGACTATTCGCCGGCTGCGGGGTAGGTGCCGAACAACTTGAGCTCGGTCGCCTCTTTGGCGAGCGCCTCCAAAGCTTCATTAGCGGCCCTCGGGTCGTTGACCTCGAAATCCACGTAGAACCTGTACTGCCAGGGCCGGTCCGGCATGGGCCGCGAGTCAAGGCGTGTCAGGTTGATGCCCCGCTCGGAGAGCGACTGCAGGGCAGCGACGAGGCTGCCTGGCTTGTGCGATCCGATGAAGGCTAAAGAGGCCTTGGTGAGGCCGGCGGCGCCAGGTCGCGCGGCGTTCCCACGATCGATGATCAGGAAGCGTGTCTGGTTGGAGTCGTCATCCTGGATGCCTTCGGCCAGGATCTTCAAACCGTAACGGCGGGCCGCTGCCGCGCTTGCGATCGCCGCGCTGCCGACAACCATGCCCTCGGCCACCGCCCGAGCAGCGCCGGCCGTGTCATGGAAGGTCACTGCCTGAATCTGGCGGGCCTCAAGAAAACGCCTGCACTGCAGCAGCGCCTGCGGATGCGACAGGGCACGGACGACGGGCTCGCCGCGACCGAGGAGGCAATGTCGCACAGGGTGAATCACCTCGCCGCTGATGCGCAGCCCCGAGCGCTCCCAAAGCAGGTCGTTCACCTCCTGCACGATGCCGCCGAGCGAGTTCTCCACCGGCAGCACGGCAGCATCCACCTCGCGCCCGGCGACCGCATCAAAAGCCCGAGAAAAAGTTGGGTACCCGATCGTCGTTGCTGAGGGCAGGATCGCCAGGGCCGCCTCTTCCGAGTACGCGCCAGGCTCGCCCTGATAAGCGACCCGACTCCAGGACGCCTGCGGGGATGTCATGGCGAAATGGTACCGATCACGTGTGAACAACCCTGTTCAAGCGTTATTTGATATACAGGCATGGAAATCACAGACGCACCGCGGGACGAACCTGCTCCACCGGACGAGAAGGAGCCTGGCGAGCCGCTCCCAGGCGAGCGACGAACGCGGCTGAGCGGCGCGTGGACCGCCATCGTGGTCGGCCTGATCGCCCTGGTCGTAATCCTCGTCTTCATCCTGCAGAACCAGCAGAGCGTCGAGGTTGCGTTCCTGATGTTCCACGGCCACCTGCCGCTGGCGGTGGCAATGCTGTTTGCCCTGATCCTGGGGGCGGTCGTCGTCTTCGCATTTGGAGCCGCCAGGATCTTCCAACTTCGAATGGTGGCTGGGCGCGCACGAAAAAAGGGACCAGGCACCACAACCCAGGCGGATTAGGTCGGCGTGCCTGCTGAGAAGAGCCGCCCGGCCGCCAAGGGCAGGTCGGCGAGCCCTGCCTCAAAGGCTGCTTCCAAGCCGAAGGAGGGCGAATCGAAGGCCGTCGCGGCCACGAATGCAGATAAGAAAGACACCAAGCCCAAAGACATGCCCACGACCGCGCCCATCGCCGAGGCCGGCCCGGTTGCGGTCCACGTGGATGCGGGCGCAGTCGCGGTGGTGGTCGCGCCGCCGGCGCCCGCAGGGCTCGATCGGCGCCTCTACGAGCTGATCAACGGCCTGCCGCACACAGCGACCAGCGATCGCTACGTCAGCGTGATGTCGGACCTGGGAGAGGGCCTTGGATGGGTGGCGGGAGGAATTGCTCTAGGCATCCTTGGCGGCAGCAAGGGCAGGC
>Ga0193755_1000309_pt1 | contig 13792 bp, 9 predicted proteins | sample H1a2metaG_FD_144921 | JGI IMG/M metagenome (GOLD analysis project Ga0193755, IMG submission 144921) | Soil microbial communities from a riparian zone of the East river system, Colorado, United States - H1a2 | ecosystem: Environmental > Terrestrial > Soil > Riparian zone | place: USA: East River...
AAGTCGAATCACTTTCGGGCGGTCGGCACCCAGCGCCATGCGAATGCCAATTTCGTTGGTTCGCTGAGCAACAGAGTAAGCAGTGACACCATAAAGCCCGATAGCAGCCAATACCAGGGCCACGATCCCAAACAAGCCAGCGAGGCTGGCTACAGCTCGCTCCTGATCGAAGGAGAGCTCCACCTGCTGCTGCAGGGTCCTTATGCTGTTGAAGCTCAGGTTGGGATCCAGATCTGCCAGCATCCTAGTAAGCAGAGGCTCCAGCGCGCCAGGGGATATATTCGTTACCAGCATTATTCCGCCGATAAAATGGGAGCGCAGTTCGATTTTCTTCATTAGCTCGTCGGGGTACGCAACATTTTGGGCCAGGGGAACAAAGAACATTGGACGCGCGGGCCTGCTCAGCCCACCACCCGCAAACTTGGCATCACGCACGACCCCGACGATGCGAAAAGTACCGGCATACTCGGGCACATCGAGGCCAAAGTGCTGGTCCAGCGGGTTTTCGTCGCTTTTGAAAAAGCGCTTCACGAAAGCTTCATTGACGATCGCCACAGGCGCCGTGGTTTCGTTGTCTGCTGGGGTAAACGCTCGTCCCCGCAAAATCGGCATGCCGAGATTCTGAAGATAGTTGGCGCTGACACGGTCCCAGGACGCTCCGGCTTCCTCGTGAAGTTTGGCCGGAGGGTGGCCGGCGACCATGATGAGTTCGCCCCAGTTGTCGGTCAGCGGATTATAGAGCGCCAGCCCGGAGCCCTGAACCCCAGGGAGGCGATTGAGTCGTTCTTCCAATTGGCGGTAGAGCGAGGATAGCTGGGGCTGGGTGTAGGTCGCCGGAGGATTGTTCATATCCACCTCCACCCGTCCTTGCACCTGATATCCGAAATCTTGATTTTCGAGCTTGTTTAAGCTTCGCGCGAGCATGGTGGCACCGGCGACCAGGACAACCGACAAGGTAGCCTGAACGACAAGCAGAGCTTTCCTGGCGAAGGAAGACCGATCCCGGGTGCCGCGGCCCGATCCGCGCAGTGCATCCGCCGGATCAGTTCGCGTGGCCAGCCACGCGGGAGCCGCACCGAAAATGATTCCCGTCACCAACGCCAACCCGAAGGCAAACGCCAATACCATGAGCGATGGTGCAGTGCTGATCGGAAGGAAATGGGAGCTATGGAACGCAAGGGCAAGCAGCAGCCGCGCGGCTGCTGCGGCCACCAGAAGCCCCACAATCCCGCCGCCAACGGCGAGCAGGACGCTCTCCGTGAGTGCTTGCGTAACGATTTCCCTGGGAGTGGCCCCCAGCGCTAGACGCACTGCCGTTTGGCCACGACGTGCTACCCCGCGAGCGAGCAGCAGGTTCGCCACGTTAGAGCACGCGATCAGCAATACCAAGCCGCACACGGACAGCAGGATCTGCAGGCTGCGGCCGTACTCCTCTTTCATCACCGCCACACCCGCTCCGGCCGGTACCACGCCGACCACTTGCTTGGGCAGCATTCGGATTACGTCGGGCATCCAGTTGGAGGGGTATCCGGAATCGTTCTGCATCCATTGGCGAAGCACCCCCGTAAGCCGCGGAGCCATTCCGTCAATCGAAGCCCCAGGCCGCAACCGGCCGATCATGCGCAGCCAGGCAGAAATAGGTTGCCGCAACAGGCTACCTTCACCGTTAATCATCGGTTCCTGTTGCAGCGGGACCCAAATATCAGGAGGGTCGCTCTGCAGCGTTTCGCCGAAAAATCCGGCGGGCGCAACGCCGATGACAGTTAGAGGGTGGCCCTCCACGACGAATGTTGAACCCACTACCGAAGGATCGGAGGCATAAGTGGTCTGCCAAACACGGTGGCTGAGCACGGCAACCGGCGAAGCGCCCGGTTTGTCATTATCCGGCGTGAACACGCGCCCGCCGAAGGCACGCACTCCAAGGGTAGAGAAATAACTGCCGGTGACGTACTCCGAGCGGAGAGGTCGAGCAGTCGATTCGGTGCCCTGACGCCGTACACTTAGCCGCCAGCGCCCAGCTTGGAAAGCGGCCACTTCCTCGAATTCTGGTGTTTCAGACTTCAGCCGCTCGTATAAGGGAAATGAAAACATGCCCCAGCGATCTTGGGGACCACCTTCGACACAGCAATCGTCGCCTTCGCCGACCCGGTAGAGGCTGGCAGGATCAGAAACCGGCAACGAGCGAAGCATCACCGCATGGATCAAAGTAAATATGGCAGTGGTCCCGCCGATTCCCAAAGCAAGCGTCAGTATCGCAGCCGCGGTAAAAACAGGTGCCCGCCGGAATTGCCGCAGGGCATACCGAAAATTGCCGGGCAGATTTGGCATTGAATACCTCTTAGTACGTTACGCACTTCAGCCGCCGAGGGTTCCCAAAAACCGCAGGCTTATATACTGTGCCCGCAGTCTGGCATGAATCCTTTGGTGCTGCTGTATTGACGCTTCAGGGGGTCGTTTGTCACGGAACTGGCACGATTAGACGATCCAATGTACGGTTACAAACCCGAACCTAACGTCTGTCGGATGACCTACATAGTGAGAAAGTCCGGAAAGAGCGTATAAACTAGGGCGGCTTGAGTCTTTGCGGGCAACCTCCGGTTCGACTTTCGTTTCGCGCTATCGTAACCAATACATTAGGAAGGGATCGGCATGCTCAAGAGAAATCTTAGAGTGCTCCAGCCCGGAGAGCGAACCAACCCTCAAGGAAAGCCGGTCAGCAATCGAATCTTGCTAGCGATACCCGATAGTGAACACCGTTCGATCCGGCCCGGGCTTGAATTTCTGCCGCTGCCTCACCATCGAAGGCTTTACGAGCCGAATCGTAAGTTCGAGTTTGTTTATTTTCCGAACAGCGGGCTGATTTCTTTGATCATCGTCATGGCAGACGGCAAAACGGTGGAAGTGGGTGTACTGGGGAGGGAAGGATTTGCCGGAGTACCCTCCATGTTTGGGTTATTGAGAAGTCCCATACGCGAGGTGGTGCAGATTTCTGGAGACGGCTTCAGAATCAAGGTAAATCCATTTCGGCGGGCTCTTCGCTCTTTGCCTATGTTGCAAGCTTTGCTGGGCCGCTATTCCGTTGTGTTGGCGTTGCAGATTTCGCAGACCGCAGCTTGTAACCGACTGCATGACATTGAACGCCGGCTTTCGCGGTGGCTACTGCTAGCGCAGGACCGAGTTGATTCGGGATACATCGCAATGACTCATGACTTCCTTGCAACCATGCTTGGGACTGACCGACCCACCGTAAGCTTGGCAGCCGCGAACTTACAGAGGAAAGAGATCATCGACTACACACGCGGTTCCGTACAGATTTTGAACCGGAAGGAACTCGAAAAGTGCGCTTGCGAATGCTATCAAATCATTCAACAGTTCAATGGCCAGATTGGCCTGAAATAGAGGAATCAAACCTAATCCATGATTGCCCCCTTTGACATATTTCGAGTTACGCAGGACAGTCAACCTCTCTGGCTGGAGCCGGCATCTACGCTCGATGACGCAAAGGCGCGTGTGAACGAACTTAGGAAATCCCGTCCGGGCGAATACATTATCTTCAGTCAGAAAACCGGTCATAAGATCTCGATCATGGTTGCGCGACAGGAAAAGCACGGAAGCTAATGTTCGCCAAGAACCCCGTGGAGGATTGCCTGTATGAAAAAAGCAAATTCCAGCAGTCGAGGTCCGGCCGCGAAAAAGAGAGTCGCTCCGAGAAACGTGGACGAATATCTCGCAGGCGTTCAGGAGCCCGCACGGAGCACCTTAAGGAAAGTTCGGGCGATGATTCAGTCCGCGGTGCCGGCGGAAGCTACCGAGTGCATCAGCTATGGGATGCCCGCGTTCAAGCACAAAGGAGTGCTGGTATGGTTCGCCGCGTTTTCAGACCATTGCAGCTTGTTCCCTACTGCTTCCGTGATCGACGCATTCAAGAGGGAACTTAAGGGCTTCTCCACATCAAAAGGAACCATCCAATTCGCTACGGACAAGCCACTGCCGGTCGCGCTTGTTAAGAAACTTGTGAAAGCGCGGATCGCGCAAACCGAGGGCAAGATACGGCGGTGACAAGGTCGCCCCGTTTTGTCGGTCGGACTATATCGTGCTTGGACTTGTGTCAGAACCGTCCTTTAGCGCTCGGGTGAAACGACCCCCGCTAAACCCAGCGAGGAGGGGTCTTGCACGGCAATCGGCGTGCCGAAAATCTGGTTGAACCGAATCAGATTGCCGAGAGAGCCAGTCTCTTTCAGAATGCCGACGGCTGCCTCCGTAATTTTGTTGTGCTCCACCACGTTGTTATTGCCGGCGATAAAAATCCCAGCTTGCGCGCCGTTGAAGATCTCGTTGTGCCGTACCCGGTTGTTATCGCCTTCGAGGCGAATCCCCTCGAAGATCTCGCCCGATGCGTTTTGGAAAGCGATCCCGAAGAGTCGTGGCGAGCATTGGGGCACCCCGTTGTTCGCGCCGTCCACGATCAGGCCCTCGATGGAAACGTCCGCCGTGTCTGCCACAAGAAGCGCCGCAGCGAAAGGTGAACCGTCGAGCAAACTCGTTGCGTTCTGCTGCATCGTCCCGGGCATCAGAACCGCGCCGCTGTCCGCAGCGATGGTCAAGGGTTTGCGGATGGCCACCTGCTGGGCGTAGGTCCCCTTGCAAACGCGAATCGTTGCACCCGGACTTGCCGCATCCACGGCGTCCTGAATCCGGCTGAAGGTTGCATTTGGACATTCCACCTTGTCATCGTCCACAACGAGCTGAGGTCGCTCCCTGCCGGTCACGGGAAGGGGCGAAAACAAGACCAGCAAAAAGGCCAAACCGCAACCAGGGCTAAGTGAAGTTTTTGCTTTCATCGGGGTCTCCTTCAGAAACGACGTTTCGCGAGATTCGCGCCAAGTGCGCAGTCACCGCGCCGCCTGGCAGGCCCAATTTGCAGGTCTGTTTCAAGCTGTGATCAGCGGCTGTTCACGCAGGCTACTCGCTACGTTCTTAGGATTGAGGCTGGAAGCCGAATGCCGCGAATGTATCAATCGGTTCAGCCGCAATCAATAGTACCTCCCCAGCAAAGCAGGCTTCATTAGCTCCTCGAGCATGCCTTGTGCAAAACGGAACAGCAGTCTCCCGGCTCCAGTCTTATCCTGCCCCCGAAGACATTGAATAGGCGGAGGGAGACGAGCGTCCAGGACTCGGCTCCATAGGGATTCCCTGAAAAGGTTTTCAACAACAACTCCGCCATTCGTTGATAGGCCCCGTATAGCGAGTGGTGGGCGCGCATAGTGCGCCCAGATGGAGCTGAGCGATGAAGATAGCGGCTGGTTTTACAAAGTTCTGTGTGCGTACGTTCCTGTTGCTGGGCCTGGTCGTGCTACTGGTGCGGCCGGCCTTTGCTTATGATGATCCGCCCATGCGAGTGGCCCGGCTAAGTTACTTGGCGGGCCGTGTTTCGTTCCAACCAGGTGGCGAGACCGACTGGGGCTGGGCCACGGTGAACCGACCCATGACCGCGGGTGATGGCCTATGGACAGGTAACGGCGCGCGAGCTGAGATGCATATCGGCTCAACGGCGATTCGCGTGGGCGGGCAGACGTCGGTTTCGTTCCTGAATTTGGATGACCGCACGGTTCAGATCCAATTGAACTCCGGGACGATCAATCTGCGAGTGCGGAATCTCTACCGCGGAGAAGTGTTTGAAGTGGATACCCCCAACCTCGCGTTTACTGTTCTGCGGAAAGGCGATTACCGAATTACGGTGGATCCGCAAGGCTACTTCACAACCATTACCCTGCGTGAAGGCCAGGGGCAAATAAACGGTGGCGGCCAGGCGTTTCTTGTCGACGGAGGCTCCCAGGTTCAAGTCTCCGGCACCGATTATATTTCCTATGACATTTACGATCTGCCGGGCCGGGATACTTTCGATCGGTGGGCATACAGCCGGCAACTGCGCGAAGAGCGTTCACGGTCGGCCCGCTATGTTTCTCCCGAACTTACCGGTTATGAAGACCTCGATCAATATGGCACATGGAAGACGGATCGCAATTACGGTTCGGTCTGGGTGCCGACGCGGGTTTCGCGAAATTGGGCGCCATATAGACAGGGCCACTGGTCTTGGGTGGATCCATGGGGATGGACGTGGGTGGACGACGCGCCATTTGGATTCGTGACCTCGCACTATGGCCGATGGGCGCATGTGGATACTGGCGGTTACGGCGGTGCAGGTTGGGCCTGGGTTCCGCCGCACCGTGAAGCGCGTCAGGATGTGTCTGCGTCCCGGCCCGTGTATTCCCCGGCGCTCGTTACCTTTGTTGGAAATCCGAATTCATCGCGAGATTTTGGAAACGGCGGCGGAGTGGCGTGGGTTCCTCTTGCACCGGGTGAAGTATACGTGCCGGCGCACCAGACGAGTCCAACGTACGTTACGAACGTGAACGTCACCAACACCGTGGTGCAACAAACTACCATCACCAAAGTCGTGAACAATGTGGTGAACAACAACGTTCAGAACACGACTTATGTGAATCAGAATGTGGCGGGTGCAGTTACTGCGGTGCCCCGCGCAACTTTCGTGAACGCTCAACCGGTGGCCCAGGCAGCCGTGAGAGTTGCTCCGACCGCGGTCGCGACCGCTCCGCCGGCCCCCGCCGCACCAGTCGCTCCCGTAAGAGCCAGCGTGATGGGAGCAAACACTTCGAGTGCGGCAAGCGCCCAGGCTGTGAGTGCTCCGCCGAAACCTCCGGACGCGGTGGTCGTCCGGCCAGTCGTGGCCAAGGTCGCGCCTCCGCCTCCGCCGGTAGCGTTTGCGCAAAAGCAGCAGGCGCTGCAAGCAAATCCGGGCAAGCCGCTTGACGCGAAGGCCGAGCAGAATCTGCGTACGGCGGCGCCACCAACCCTCGTGCGAGTTGTGAAGACGGCTCCGCCAGCGCCAGATGTCAAACCAGTGGAAACGGCGGCGAAAAAACCGCAGCCGGCGGTCTCGCCAAACACGGCCCAACAAGTCCATCCTCCGGCGCCTGGAGGCCCGCCTCAGGCTGGTGGATCACAGCTGACTCCGCAACAGCAACAGGCCGCCGCTGATAAAGCCAAACAGGAAGCTGCACAGCAGCAAGCAGCTCAGCTAGCGGCCGCAGAAAAAGCCAAACAGGAGGCTGCACAGCAACAGGCTGCTACAGACAAAGCCAAGCAGCAAGCCGCCCAGCAACAAGCAACCCAGCAGGCAGCAGCGGAAAAGGCGAAACAGCAAGCCGTGCAACAACAGGCCGTTGCCGACAAAGCCAAGCAAGAAGCGGCCCAGCAGCAAGCGGCTCAGCTAGCGGCTGCGGAAAAGGCCAAGCAGGTGGCTGCGCAACAGCAGGCTGTCGCTGATAAGGCCAAACAAGAGGCCGCCAGGCAACAAGCAGCTCATTCAGCAACAGCGGAAAAAGCCAAGCAGGAAGCTGCACAGCAACAAGCGGCTGCCGATAAAGCCAAGCAGGAGGCCGCTCAGCAACAGGCGGCCCAGCAGGCAGCCGCAGAGAAGGCGAAACAGCAAGCCGCGCAGCAACAAGCCGCTGCCGATAAGGCCAAGCAGGAAGCTGCTCAGCAACAGGCGGCTCAGCAGGTAACCGCAGAGAAGGCGAAACAACAAGCCGCGCAACAACAGGCCGCTGCCGATAAGGCCAAGCAGGAAGCTGCTCAGCAACAGGCGGCTCAGCAGGTAGCCGCAGAGAAGGCGAAACAGCAAGCCGCGCAACAACAGGCCGCTGCCGATAAGGCCAAGCAGGAAGCTGCTCAGCAACAAGGGGCTCAGCAAGCAGCCGCGGAGAAGGCGAAACAGCAGGCTGCGCAGCAACAAGTCGCTGCCGAAAGAGCCAAGCAGGAAGCCGCCCAGCAACAAGGGGCTCAGCAAGCAGCCGCGGAGAAGGCGAAACAGCAAGCAGCGCAACAACAGGCCGCTGCTGATAAAGCCAAACAGGAAGCTGCCCAGCAACAGGCGGCCGCAGAAAAGGCCAAACAGGAACTCGCCCGCCAGCAAGCGGCTCAGCAAGCTGCAGCAGAAAGGGCCAGGCAGCAAACGGCACAACTAGAGGCAGTGGCCGAAAAGACTAGGCAAGAGGCCGCTCAGCAGGCAGCCGCAGAAAGGACCAGGCGCGAAGCCGCGCAGCAACCGCAAACCAACCCAAATGTGAGGCCCCCGCGCGGAGCTCCGCCGGCGAATGCTCCAGCCGCCGCGAGCGACGGGCCGGTTCGCGTCCCGGAAAATGTGCAAGCTGCGAAATTAGTTTCTCAACCGAAACTCAATTATCCGCCGGCTGCTCAAGCCGCGCGCGTCCAGGGAACGGTGCGCGTGCAAGTTTTGATCGGAGCCGATGGCAGGGTTAAGAATGCAACAGTTCTTTCTGGCCCGCAGCCACTGCAGGCTGCAGCGCTGGAAAATGCGCGGCAGCGCCAGTACAAACCGACGATCGTCAATGGAAAACCAGTAGAGGTGGAAACAGAAATCTCCGTCCAATTCTAGTCGCGCATACAGCGTTCCGGACCACCGAGCAAGGAACGCACTAAAAGGAGAGCGCATAGATGGCAACCAGCGTAATTCCGCGCATTCCGCACACAGACATCGTTTCTCGCGAGCAGTGGCTCATCGCGCGCAAGAAACTTCTGGTCCAGGAAAAGGAACTCACCAAGCACTACGACCGCGTAAATGCCGAGCGGCGACGCCTCCCCATGGTGAAAATCGAAAAGGACTACCTCTTCGACGGACCCAAAGGCAAACAAAATCTCCGGGATCTTTTCGATTGCCGTCGCCAACTCATCGTCTATCACTTCATGTTTGATCCGGCCTGGGACAAGGGTTGCGCCGGCTGCACCAGTTTTGTATCCGCCCTTGGTGATCTCTCGCTTCTAAATAAACTAGACACCACGTTTGCGGTCGTTTCTCGTGCCCCGCTGGCCAAGCTCGAAGCCTACAAAGCGCTAAAGGGATGGACCATCTCGTGGTTTTCCTCGTTTGGCGGCGATTTCAATTACGACTTTCACGTGACGCTCGATCCGAAAGTCACTCCCGTCGAATACAACTATCACACCAAGGAAGAAATGTCGGCAGCTAAGGGCCATCCCGTCCTTCTGGAAGGCGAGGAGCACGGCCTCAGTGTCTTCTTCCGCGTTGGCGACGACGTGTTCCATACGTACTCGACCTTCGCCCGTGGAACCGAGTCGCTCACCGATGCCTACCGTCTCCTCGACACCACTCCCTATGGGCGTCAACAGGACTTTGAGGACTCGCCTCCCGGCTGGCCTCAGAAACCAACCTACGGCTAGGTCAAATCAACGCTGCCACCATCCCTTCCCGACGAAATTCTTCAAGCGCCCAAGCGCCTCGTCTGCCTGCGCATTTCATCCGTCAAGTCACCACGCAAGATTCACCAGTCATCGTACTTACGCTACACTGAGGTGATGGGAATTCTGCGGCGGCTTAGACGCTGGATGGGAACAAACGAACCAATGACGCACATTGTCAAGGGAAACATCGCCCCTGGATTTTCGCTCAAATCTCTCGACGGCAAGGAATATTCGCTCAACGATCTCTTGCAACGCGGCCCGGTCGTCGCCGCCTTCTTCAAGATCTCCTGCCCCGTGTGCCAGTTCACGTTTCCCTTTCTCGAACGCCTCTACAAACGCTACGGTGGGGACGGCGTGACCTTCCTGGGGATCTCGCAGGACGATGCTGGCGACACCCGGGAGTTTGCCAAGGAATTCGGCATGACCTTTTCGATACTCCTGGACGATGAGGACGGCTACATCGTCTCCAACGCCTATGGCCTCACGAATGTTCCCACGATTTTCCTGATCGATACGGAAGGTACCGTCAAAGTCAGCTCGACGGGGTTCGACAAGAAAGATTTGGAAGCCATCGCCGCGGAACTGGCCCAGCGCCGTAATATCATGCTCGCGCCGCTCTTCCGCCCGGACGAAGTCGTTCCCATCAACAAACCCGGATGAGGCTCCAAAAACTAGGTCCGGTCGGACCTGAACAATTTGGGGCAACAATTCGATTCTGGATTATTCCTCTTCGGCTTCCAGGAACTGCTTCTTGTGTTTCGCGGGGCGTTTGCGCTTGTCGGGAATCACGCGCGTTACGGCCGGCGTCAGCCCGGACTTCCGCGCAGCGCGTCGCGCTTCCACGCCTTTGTCGATGACTTTCTTCCGTTTCCGCTTCATTGGAAGCCTATTTCGTGGCCAGTTCCCGAACTGCGCGCCAGGCTTGATCAATTGCTTCATTTGTATAAGCAAAGGCGCCCGCATCCGAATTCGCAATGTGGATGCGGCCGAACGGCTGGCGGCCGATTTCGCAAGGTGATTGTCCCGCGGGCCACTCCGGGTCGTACAGCGAATTGTATTCGTAAGCGTAACCGTGAGGCCAGCGATTGACGGTAATGGCCTGAATGTCACGCGCCGGATCGAATCCGCCGGAGGAGAGAATCCGCGCAAGCTGATCGCGAACTTTGTATTCAAAAGTTTCGAATTTCGTGGTGTAGAGCCTCGTACGGCCGGCACGTTGCTGATCGCGAGCGGGCAACCCGGGTGAGCAAGGAACGTGCTGCATGTGAACGAGGCAGGGTTCTTCAGCTTTCTCTGAGTACCGGTAACCTCCCATGCTGACCGGAAAGTCGAGCTCGACATTGCTGAAATAGCTGCCGGGACACGAAGCGCCGTGAATTTTCAGTTTTTCGAATGCGGCTCGATTTCGAAGCCGCACATTAACGTAAACCAGAGGAACTTTCACGCCATAGGCGAAGGCTTCCTTCTGCTTGGCGCTCATTTCCGGACAGAGATAAGGGATGACCGTGTTCCAGCAAGCGAGAATGCACGCCGTACCGCGCACGGAACGCGCTTTCCCGTCGCGCACGTAGATAACTTCAACGCCATCCGCGGAGGAATCAACGGAGTTTCGAACACTGACGGCAGTCGAATTCAGACGAATTCGAACGGGCGAATCGGGGGAATCTAGTTTCGAATAATCCATCTTCGCGAGGACGATGTCCTCCATGGAATGGCCGGGAGCTGAACCGGGAATTAGTGCGCGGACCAGCAACCGCGCGATGGAGGCGTTACCGTCAGGAAAATGATAGATGTACGACTCATCATCCTGGCGCGTAACCTCCAGCCCAATGCCCGGTCCGAGTGGCCCGGAGAGATCCATGCCTTGAAATCCTGGATGAAAACGGAGACCAGCGAGGTCGCCGGCGGGAACCGCATCGATCCCCACACCGTATAAACCGTAGGTGGAAGACTGAAAATAACGAATGAGCTCGGGATGAACCTTTGCGTTGTTCAGCAGAAAATCCTTGTAACTGGTGCGCGCGAGATAAGTTTTCTTCTCTGCCGTGTTTTTCGCCGGGAGATAATCGACCTTTTCCGTATAGAGACGCGCGAGATCTTTCTGCGCGGTTTCCGAAAGCGGCGTTCGTGCGGCGAATTCGCGCCAGGAGGGTCTTCCGACGTCGGATACAAGAATATCTCTGCCAAACGTCTCCTTGTCAAAGAAAACGCCGCCCGTGAGTCCCCGGGAAGCAAAAAATCTCTGATCGTAGAAAGTTTCAAACTTCTTGGGCTCAATTCCGAGCTGGCGGAATAGATTCTTCGATTCCGTGCTGTATAAATCCGGACCGGCAATCGATTGAGTCCCACCATAGCCGAGGAGCAAGCGGCCGCCGGAGCGAAATTCATTGCGTTTGGCGTGGCCGCCGAAATCGTCGTGGTTGTCCAGAATGAGGATGCGGACGTTGGGACCTGCCTGTTGGCGATAGAAATAGGCTGCAGAAAGACCGCTGATGCCGCCGCCGACAATAATCACGTCATAGGATTCGGCATCAGGCGCCGCGTTTCCCCATTTTTTGCCGTCGCGCAGGGCGTGAGCCACCTCCCATGAGCCGTCGTGGCTGCCGCGCAGACCGGTCTTGGCGGGCGGATAGTAGGTTTCCTTTTGTTGCCAATCTGAAGGGGGACCTGGCAACCCGAACGCGTCGCGCCAGATCTCGTGAGGCAGCGCGAGCGAAGCGCCAACGGTCAAACCAAAACCATTTAGAAAATCACGGCGCGCGATGGGGCGCTTCATCCCCAACTCGAGGTCGCGCCTATTCTTGCTCAAAGGCCGCTCCTGGATGTTTTGCCGTGGTTCGAAAGGAAGTGGCCTACCAGCGGGCATTGGGTCATTTCTTGATAGAGCTTAGCTTAAGAAGAGTGTTCAGGGAAGATAACCGCGCTTCTCATACGTCAGATGCAATAACAACGGCCAAAAGCAGATTGAGAAAATGTTGACGTATGTTTTACTGCGAGAGACTAGAAGCTGAACGACACATGTAACTCAATGCGGCGATTAGCGGTGGGTGAGGAATACGGCCTGCCCGCAAGTCCGTTGGCCTCTCCAAAGAGCGGCGAACTCAGATTGCCGATGGGCGTGCCGAGATTGACGTTGTTGAAAATGTTTTGCGCCGAAACGCTGAACATCAAATTGTAGCGGCTGTTGCTAGCCGCGCCGTCCCCGCCGCCGCGGCCGCCGCCAAATCCGCCGCCACCGCGGCCACCGCCGCCTCTCGGACCGCCGGGTCCGCGGCCAAATGTACCGCCTCCTCCAGCACCGTCGGCCCCGGTGTTCACCGGTTCTTTTTTCTGTCCGAAGCCGAAGGTCTTGCTGAGGCGCAGGTTGAGCGAAAAGCGCCCCGCACTCGTCAACGAATTGATGGGAACGAGAATTTCACCCGGCTGCGGAACGAGGTCGAAGGAGCCAAACTTGTTGGTCACGACATTCTGCGGGATGGATTGCGCCGACGCGAACGCCGGCCGATCGTTGAAGATGGAATCGCCATTTACGTCCTGGCCGGTGGTGATGTTGAAGGGCATGCCAGATTGCGCAACAAGAAATGGGCTGATGCGAAAATTGTGAGGCAGGCCCACAGAGCCGCCGACAAAAACGCGATGGCGCACGTCGAAGGCAGCGCGGCCATAATCGAGACTGATGTCATTTAGAGTCGAAGGAAAAGTTCCGGCGCCGGCGGCATCGCTATTCGCGTAATTGAGGGTGTAGTAGCCGAAGAGCGAAAGCTTCGTACCCATTCGAATGCTGCTATTGATGATGAGTTGCTGCTGCTTGAAGATGCCTTCGGATTGATACTGGTACACGTTGTCGTTATTTCCAAGCGGATGCGGAGCGGTTGACGGATCGCAAGGAGAGGTGCTGCAAATTGGTGCATTGATATTTTCCGTAAAGAATTGGTGCAGCCCTCGCGAGGCCAAATAGGTAACGGAGAGATTGGCGATCTTGCTGAGCTGACGTTCCAGCGTCACTCCCGTTTGCATGGTGTACGGTGTGCGCAGATTCGGATTGGACTGATAGAGCGTGGGGGCGGTCGTGCCCATCGCAGCCAGTTGAGTCGTTGATGGAGTATCAGCGAGGAAAAACTGCGGATTCGCGACGACGAATTGTTGTTGCGTGATGTTGTTCAGCCGCTGCTGCTGCAAGACGAGGTCGTAGCCGAAACGGTCGTAGAAAATGCCGAAACCTCCGCGAAGCACGGTCTTCGGAGATTTTTTGCCTTTCCCATCAAGGCCCCAGGCAACACCGATGCGCGGCGCAAAATCAGCGTGGTCGCCAATGTTATTTTGGCTTTCGAATCTCAGGCCGTAGCTGACTGTAATGTTGGGTTTGACGCGCCAGTCGTCCTGGAAATACAAGCCGGCGTCAAAATACGTCACGTCCGCGAGAGCCGTTCCGGTGGTGATAGAGTACTGGCTGGCGCCGCCGCCCGCAGCGATAACTTGCGCGAGAGTCATG
>Ga0193755_1000310_pt1 | contig 13782 bp, 12 predicted proteins | sample H1a2metaG_FD_144921 | JGI IMG/M metagenome (GOLD analysis project Ga0193755, IMG submission 144921) | Soil microbial communities from a riparian zone of the East river system, Colorado, United States - H1a2 | ecosystem: Environmental > Terrestrial > Soil > Riparian zone | place: USA: East River...
GCCGCTGGGCGCATGCGTCCCGCAGTCCGTATGGCCATGCAGCACGCGGTCCAGCCCGACCACGTCTATAGCGTCTTTGCTGGCCAGGACCGCGACGCCACCGAGCGCGCCCGTTCCTTTTTCACCGGCTACCCACCTTCCTCCCCTTCGATCGGAATCTTGCGCGACGGCAAACTGGTCTACATGCTGCAGCGCGGCCAGATCGAAACCCGCGAAGCTTCCGCCATTGCCGCCGATCTAGTGAGCGCCTTCGACCAGCTTTGTGCAAAGGATTCCGTAAGCAAAGCCTAGACCGAACGCGCGCTCGCCATCGCGGACACTCGCAACTTCCCGCGAGCTCCCCGTACAATGCACCTGCCTTGCTAAAACTACCCGTAGCGCTGAGCCTTCTGGCGGTTCAGCGCCTTTGGCCGGAGCCTCCTATGAAGCCGATTCGCCTGTTTGCCGCCGCGCCTTTCCTTACTGTCGCGCTCTTCGGCGCCGATGCCTGGCGCTCTCCCTCCTCCCAACAAATTGACGCCCTCTATCCTCAGATGCGTGCGCTCTACGAAGACCTTCACCGCTCTCCAGAGCTTTCTCTGCACGAAGAAAAGACCGCCGCGAAAATTGCCGACCAACTCCGCAAGCTCGGATACGAAGTCACTACCGGTGTTGGAGGCACGGGCTTGGTCGGCGTCTTAAAGAACGGTCCCGGCCTCACCGTGATGATTCGCGCCGAACTCGACGCGTTGCCAGTCGTCGAAAAAACCGACCTCCCCTACGCCAGCCACGTAACCACCCACAATGAGCAGGGCGTCGAAGTCGGAGTCATGCATGCTTGTGGTCACGACCTGCACATGTCGGTTGCGATCGGCACCGCCACTCTGTTGGCGCAGAACAAAGACCGCTGGCATGGCACCTTCATTTACGTGGGCCAGCCCGCCGAAGAGCGCGGCCTGGGTGCCACCGCCATGCTGAAAGACGGCCTGTTCACGCGTTTCCCCAAGCCCGATTTCGCGTTCGCCATTCACGATTCGGCCGCCGCACCCGCGGGCAAAGTCGCGAACGTCAGCGGATTCGCCATGTCCAATGCCGACTCGGTCGACGTCACCATTTACGGCCGCGGCGGGCATGGCTCCGCTCCTGAACTCACCATCGATCCCATCGTCATCGCGGCGCGCACCATTCTCAGCTGGCAGACCATCATCTCCCGTGAGAAGAGCCCTCAGGATCCCGCGGTGATCACCGTCGGCACCATCCACGGCGGCACCAAGACCAACATCATTCCCGACGACGTGAAACTCCAGCTCTCCGTTCGCTCCTATAAAGACGAGGTCCGCCAGCACATGCTCAAGGCCATTGAACGCGTCGTCGACGCGGAAGCCGTCGCCGCTGGAGCCGAGAAAAAACCGAAGGTCGAGGTAGTCGAGAGCGTCAACGCCGTCTACAACGATCCCACGACCACCCACCGCGTCGTTACAGCCCTCGAAGCCGTGATGGGCAAGGAAAACGTCGTGCCCGGAATCCCCATCATGGCCAGCGACGACTTCGCCGAATTCAGCCGCGCCGGCGTGCCCTCCGTCATGCTGAGTCTTGGCGCCGTCATCCCCGCAAAATTTGAAGCAGCCAGGAAAAGCGGAGAGGTCCTTCCCGGTCTACATTCTTCCGGCTTTGCTCCCGACGAGGAGCCCAGTCTAAAAACCGGCATCCTGGCCGAGACGTCCGCCGTTCTCGAGTTGTTGTCCAAATAGAACGCCGGGCGGGAGCAGTTGCGACGAATGGTTCCGTCGCCCGCTCTCGCCCGGAGCAGATGCAATGCTCACTGCTGCGCAATTCTGCGCAGGTCCGGTTCGACCCAGTTTGCTTTGGCAGCTTCCGACATCACTCGATCCCGTGAATAGTACGTAAACAAAACGTCTTTGTTTGTATATATCTCCATAATATTGTTCACTTTGTCCATTACTTGCGCTTTCGGCGGCGCCTGGTGCAAGGAACTGCTCAGCAACTCCATCCAGAAGCGCGTGATGGTCTCGTGAAATCCCTGCTTGCCGTGATGGCCGATAAACCGAAGCAGGCCGTCTCGCATCCGGGACAGGGCTGCCTCCAGCGACATGGTGCACAGATACCAGCCTGCGACCGTCAGATGCCGGGCATGCGTGAACTCTTCCAAGGCAAACTGGCAGCCCTCAAATTTACCGACGACCTCCTCGATTTCGCGATCCGTCGCGTACGTCCGATTGGCCACGCTGCAACCTCCTTTGGGCAAAAAAAATCGCCCGCGCGCAAGCTGCGCACGGGCGGTGTCTTTCTCGAAATTGCAGTTTAAACGGTTATGCATCCCCCGTCCAGCACTTCCATCGAGCGGCAGGTTCTCTGGAATGCGTAACCTTCACGAGTTGGCGCCATAATGACGCAGATCCTTTACTTTCGAGAAGGCACCGTCACCAGGAATGCCTTCACCACTACATTATTGGGCTGCATGCCTACCGGGATCATGGTGAGCAGGGAATACTCGCTTGGCTCCAGTTTGGTGGGCTTCCGTTTCTGGATCACGGTAACGTCTCCAGACTGTGAATTCAGAACCAGAATGTAGTTCTGGCTTTGCGTAAGGGCGATCCCATCCGGCTGGCTGCCCACCGGAACCGTGGCCACGATCTTTCCCACGTCGATGTCATACGCCGCTACGCTGTTCGATCCGAAGTTACTCACGTAAAGTCGCGCGTTGTCCGCTGAAACCACCCCGCGTGCAGGCTTCGTTCCGATCAGGAAGCTGTTCGCAACTTCGTTCGTGGTCGTTTCGATCACGGAAATTCCATCGGAAGCGAAATTCGATACCATCAACTCGCCGCCGTCCGGCTTGAGCGCCAGGTTCACCGGACTTTTGCCCACATCCAGCAGCGCCAGCACCTTGGCATTCTTCAAGTCGATCGACGCCACCTGCCCCGACCCCGTGCACGCCACAAACGCTTTGCTCGAGTCTGGCAGGATCGCAATATCCTCCGGCTGCTGGCACGCCGGCAGCGTTGTCCGCAAAACAAGTTTCTGCGCGTCAATCAAGGACACCGTATTGTCGCCCCGATTGCTTACGACCACCGTAGCTCCATCCGGAGAAACCCGGGCCAGCCCTGGCTCAGCTCCCACCCGAATGGTGCCCACAATACTTCGCTTCTCGAGATCAATCACCGAGACGTTGGCCGAACCCGAGTTCGCCACATAACCGCGCTTGCCGTCCTGCGAAACGTCGATGAAAAACGGATGCCCGTGCACCCCGATGGTCGCGACCACCTGGTTTCTTTCGGTGTCAATTACGGTGACGTTATTCGATCCGGTATTGACGACGTAAACTTCGTTCTTCTTGCCGTTCGCCGCCACCCCGGTCGGCTCGCTGCCCACCGTGATGGTTCGCGCCGGCTGGAACGTGCGGGCCACGTCGATCACCGTGACGGTATTGCTCTTGCCGTTGGTGACATACGCATACTCGCGGTAGGCCGGACCATAGTCGGGAAGCGGGCTCTCGCGGAAATACCACCACCCCAAGCCCGCTACCACAGGGAGCAGAACTGCGATGAAGAGGATCTTTCTCAATTGATTTCGTGGTCCTGGAGAGAAAACTACTTTACGAGCAGATCGAAATTTAACTATTCCAAACTCACATTCTTGTGTTCACGGCGGACACCGCTGTTCCGCGCGTGGCGGCGTGAGCCGGGTTTCCCGTCGTTACCGCGCCCGTACCGGCTCGGCGGTTGATTTCGCCGTGATCGATGCCTGCGTCCCGATCGCCACAATTTCCCGCCCCACCACCGCCGCGATCTGCCGCACCTGCACCATCAGTTCGTCGAACTGCTCCGGATACAACGACTGCATTCCATCCGACAGCGCTTTGTCAGGCTCGTTATGGACTTCGACGATCAGTCCGTCCGCGCCCACCGCCACCGACGCCCGCGACAGGGGCGTGACTTTATTTCTCTTCCCCGTCCCGTGACTGGGGTCCACCACAATCGGCAGGTGGCTCAAGCGCTGCACGGCCGGCACGATGCTGAGGTCGAGCGTGTTGCGCGTGTGGTCCGCGAACGTGCGCACGCCCCGCTCGCACAGCACGACGTTGTAATTGCCCTCGCTCATGATGTACTCGGCGGCCATGAAGAATTCTTCCAGTGTGGCCGACAGGCCGCGCTTCAGCATCACCGGTTTCTTCGCCCGTCCGGCGCGCTTGAGCAGAGAGAAGTTCTGCATGTTGCGGGCGCCGATCTGAATTACATCGGCATAGGCGTCCACTAGGTCGAGCGATTCGTTGTCGATGGCCTCGGTGATGATCTTCAGCCCGAAGCGGTCGCGAATCTCCGCCATGATCTGCAGGCCCTTCTCGCCCAGCCCCTGGAATGAATATGGCGAAGTGCGTGGCTTATAGGCGCCGCCCCGGAAGAACTGCGCACCCGCGCGGGCCACCGCCTCGGCCACCGCGAATGCCTGCTCGCGGTTCTCGATCGCGCACGGCCCGGCGATGATCGCGAGATTCTTCCCGCCGATCGTCGCCGGCGTGCCTGCAAAGCGGATGACTGTGTTCTCTTGCTTGACGTCGCGGCTGACCAGCTTGTAAGGCTTGCTGACGCGGATGACTTCCTGCACGCCTGGCATGTCGTCGAGCGTGCCCTGCTCGACTTCGCCCTGATTCCCGGTGATGCCAATCGCCGTCCGGGTCGCGCCCGGCATGGCATGGGCACGATAACCCAACGACTCAATCCTCTGACAAACGGCGCGTACCTGCTCTTCCGTGGCATGCGCCTGCATGACGACCAGCATGAACTCACCACCTCGAATCCCAAAGTCTACCGTGCTCGCGCCCCTCGGGCAAACCCCTTGCCCGTAGCTCCGCGATTCATCGACCCGTCCCCGCCCAGTGGGTGCTGCGCGCCAGGACGCTTGTTTCCCCGGGTCTTTCGACCAGGACTGGCACGGTGACCACATTCGATTGCGCGCGGAAGGTTCGCTCCTGCGCGCCAGTGGCCGTCGCCAGCCCTGGCAGTAAGGCGCACGCGGGCTGCGCAATTGCGCAGAGTGACGGTTGTCGGGTAACGGAGTTCATCGGTATGCATCCTCCATCTCCGAATTCCTCTGTTACTCTGATGCAGACTAAGCTTGGCCAATGAGGTTCTCCGTATTGGGATCTGCTGGTTACACCATCCTGTCTCGGGGACCCATCGGTGTGTCTGCTCGCCGCTCGATCAGGATTGCGCTCTTCCTTCTGATCGCCGCCATCGTACCCGGCAATTCGGCTGACGAAAAGCGCATTGCGATCTTCGCGGCCGCGACCACTTATTCACTTCCCATCTCCGACCGCAACGGCGTCGAGTACGTCGGACTGCTCGAAGCCATCGAGCCGCTTGGCACGGTTACTTCCCGCAATGGCGGCGACCACTGGAAATTCCGTTACAACGATGCCGATGCCGAATTCATGGTAGGCAGCAACCGGGCGAAGATCCGTGGCCATGACATCGATCTTTCTGGCACCTTTCTTCTCGAGAACAACCGCGGCCTGGTTCCGGTCACGTCTCTCAGTACTTTGTTGCCGCGCATCCTCGGCGTGCAGGTCACGTTCAATCCCGCGTCCCGGCGCCTGTTCATCGGCAACGTGGCCACGCACTTCACGGCGCAGCTTAGTCGCACCGCGCCGCCGCGCCTGGTCATGAATTTCACCTCGCCCGTCAACCCGACCATTGCCACCGAACCGGGAAAGCTGCGTATGGCTTTCAATCGCGAACCGCTGGTCGCTCCCGGCACGCCTACTCTCACCTTCGACGACAAGGCCATCCCGTCGGCGACTTATCTCGAGAACAATGGAATTGCTGAAATCACCGTGAACGGCACCGTCCCGCTGATGGCCAGTTTCAGCAATGATCGCCGCACCATCACCATCGCCCCGACTCCGCAACAGGCCGCCGGACCCGCCCAGCCCGCGGCTGTCCCGGGAGCACTCCCGGCGGCATCTTCAGCGGCGAATCCGGTAGCGGTTGTGCCGCCCGTTCCGCGCCACTTTTTCGCCGTCATCGACGCCAGCCACGGCGGCGACGATCGCGGTGCGGCGCTGAGCGACAAGCTCGCTGAAAAAGATGTCACCCTCGCGTTGGCCCGTCGCCTCCGCCAGGAACTTGAAGCGCGCGGAATGTCGACCATGGTGCTGCGTGATTCCGACGCCAATCTCACGCTCGATCAACGCGCCATCTTCACCAACACGGCCCATCCTGTCATCTACGTCGCCCTGCACGCTGCCTCGGACGGGAACGGTGTGCGCCTCTACACCGCGCTGCTTCCCGCCGGTGGAGAGAATAACGGCCCCTTCATTTCCTGGGATACGGCCCAGGAACGGGTTGTCCCCATCAGCCGGACTGCCGCACAGGCGGTCGCCGCAGAATTTCAGAAGAAACAAATTCAGGTGCGCACGCTGTCCGCGCCCTTGCGCCCGCTCAACAATCTGACCGGCCCGGCCATCGCGGTCGAAGTCGCGCCTCCGGGAAGCGATGTGATGGACCTCAATCTGCCCGCCTACCAGCAGAACGTCGCCAGCACGGTGGCCACAGGGATCGCGGCGGTGCGGGATAAGTTGGGAGGCCAGCCATGATTCCGCGTCACCTGCTCATCGGTGTCGGAGTGCTCTTGCTCGCCGTTCTGGCGATGGGTTTCTATGCCGGCCGCATGCGTGGCCGCGCTGCCCAGGTCGCTCCCGCGGTGGCCGATACTCGGCCGGTAGCGCCTCCCGCGACCGGTCCCACTGAGCAGGTCACGCTGTTTGTTGCCGATGATGCCGCCGCGATGCTGCGCCCGCAGGCGGCCAGCATCCCGCTGCCCTCCGCTCGCCAACAGCGTGCCGAAGATCTGTTGCGCGCCCTGCTCGGAATTTACCTGGCCAAGACCTCGCCCCACCCGCTGGCCGCCGGCGCCGAAGTGCGCGCTGTCTATCTCGTTGACCCTGGCTTGGCAGTCATCGACCTCAATGCCGCTTTTGCGAATGGCCACCGCTCCGGTGTCCTGGAAGAAGAACTGACTGTGACGTCCTTGATTCAAACCCTGACCGCCAACATCCCAGGCATCCTCCGGGTAAAGATCCTGGTCGACGGCAAGGACCGCGAAACCCTGGCTGGCCACGCCGACCTCTCCGACTTCTACGACGCCGGCGCCGTCAGTCAACTGGTAGCTCAGATGGAATCGGCACAATAGACTGTAGGCCCAGCCCCGCCCCGGCAGCCCAAGATCGCCAATTTCCTGTAGGCCCAGACGCCCTCCTCTGGGCAGTCGATTTTTAAATCGGCAGGCTGTCACACCGTCCTCGCCGAAACATTCATTTACAATCGCCCCTTATGTTCTTTCGTTCCGACCAGCGTGCCCCCGACCAGCTCCGCCCGGTCAGCATCATCCCCGACTTCATCCACACCGCCGAAGGGTCCGCGCTCATCGAAGTCGGCGCCACTCGCGTGATTTGCACCGCCTCAGTGGAAGAATCCGTCCCCGCATTCCTGCGCAACAGCGGAAAAGGCTGGGTCTCGTGCGAATACGGCATGCTCCCGCGCGCTACCCTGACCCGTACTCCTCGCGAAGTAAGCAAAGGTCGCCCCAGCGGACGCACCCACGAAATTCAGCGGCTGATTGGCCGCTCTCTCCGCGCCGTCACGGACCTTGAAATGCTGGGCGAGCGCACCATCTGGATCGACTGCGACGTCATTCAAGCCGATGGCGGAACCCGCACCGCATCCATCACCGGCGCGTTCGTGGCTCTGGGATTGGCGCTCGAAAAGCTGGTTGAAGCCGGCACCCTGACCGCCGTCCCGCTGCGCGACTTTGTAGCCGCCATCAGCGTCGGCATCGTCGACGGCGAAGTTCTCCTCGACCTCTGCTATGAAGAAGATTCCCGCGCCGACGTCGACATGAACTTCGTCATGACCGCCGGTAAAAAAATGGTCGAAGTCCAGGCAACGGCCGAACACCGAGTCTTCGACGACCAGCAGTTCACGCAAATGCTAGCGGTAGCCCGCAAAGGCGTAGACGCCTTGATCGCCAAGCAACAAGCCGTGCTCAGCGCACTAACCCTCAGGCAGTAATTTCTTAACGTCAGCCTGAGCATTTCCCAACCCAGGCCTGAGCAATTCAGGGGCTCTTGAGACGCAACCAAAATCGACTTGGCAGAGCAATCTCTAACCACCGAAGAGCCTTTCAAAGGTTAAGCGCAACCCTGGTAAGGGCGAACTAACCATCTAACATCAGAAAGAAGGTTAGTTTCCGCCAATTTTCTGGTCTCTTGCGCAGGAAGGAGCATTTGAATATCCGCGATGCGATACCTGAGACCCGAGGCCTGACACCTGGCACCCGCCTGACACCCGAGACCCCCCTGCGTTATCATCAATCCGTGCACCCGTTCCAGACTGAAGACGCGCGCCTCCATCCCATCCATGACAAAGTACTTGCCGGCCAGCGGCTTAGCTCCGACGACGCGCTCGCCCTTTACCGTACGGGCGACATCCTGGCCGTCGGCTGGCTCGCTAACCATGTGCGCGAGCGAATGCACGGCGACAAGGCTTACTTCAACGTCAACCGCCACATCAATCCCACAAACGTGTGTGTGGCGGCCTGCCGCCTGTGCGCCTTCGGACGCAAGCAGGACGCGCCCGGCGCCTACACCATGGCGCTCGAAGAAGCATTCGAAACCGCAGCCTCGGGCTACACCGAAGCGGTCACCGAGTTTCACATCGTGGGCGGGTTGCATCCCGATCTGCCGTTTCAATATTTTCTGGATCTGTGTTCAGGGTTGAAGCAGCGTTTTCCGCTGGTGCATCTCAAAGCCTTCACGATGGTCGAAGTCGCCTACCTCTCCAAGCGCGCCAAGCTTTCCATCCGCGAAACGTTGGAGCAACTGAAGGCCTCCGGTGTGGACTCGCTGCCCGGCGGCGGCGCGGAGATTTTTGCCGACCGCGTGCGTCACATCATCTGCGACCACAAGATTGACGGCGATCAGTGGCTCGAAACCGCCAAGACCGCGCACCAGATCGGTCTGAAGTCCAATGCCACCATGCTCTACGGCCACGTCGAAAATGACGAAGACCGGGTCGACCACCTGATCAAGCTGCGCGACCTGCAGGACGAAACCCACGGCTTCCAGACATTCATCCCGCTGGCTTTCCATCCCGACAACACGCCGCTCGAGCATTTGCCCAAGACCACGGGCATGCTCGACATCAAGCAGATTGCTGTCAGCCGGCTCGTGCTCGATAACTTCCCGCACATCAAAGCGTACTGGCAGATGATGACCCCGAAAATCGCGCAGATCGCGCTGCGCTTCGGTGCCGATGACCTTGACGGCACCGTCATCGAAGAAAAGATTTACCACGACGCCGGCGCCACCACCCCGCAAGGCATGCGCCGCAAGGACTTGGTCCGCTTGATCACCGAAGCGGGAAGGGAGCCGATTGAACGCGACACGCTCTACCGCAACGTGACAAGAACCGAGACCTCCGTCACCGTAGCAGTGTAAAGAACAGCGGTCAGGTCTCGGGTCTCAGGGAAATCTAAACAGCCGTGAGCTACGGGCCATGAGCCATCCGCGACGCGCCGTCCGCTATCAATGACCATTTTCGGCACAATCGCATTAGTCGCGCTGGTCATCCTCGGAGTTCTTGTTCTGCGTATCAAAAGCGACCCGATGGAAAAGGAATCGGTTCGAAAGTACATCGCAGACGCAAAGGGTCCAGCGCATGCGGCAAACACTTCAACCCACACGAATTCGGCAAACTCTTCCGCAGAAGATTAAGGACTCCCCGCTCCAATTGCCTGCTAGCTGACACACAACCTCCAGTTGCCCCGTCCAACTCCGCTTGGGCGAGTTTTGGTTAGCACCCGACAGTATCCCCCAACAACCGTTGCACTACGGGCGATCGCAAAATCTGAAAAGTTGAAAACTGAATAATTGAAAATCCTAAAGTGGGGCCCAAGACCCGAGACCTAAACTCGAGACCTGAAACCAGAGCCTGAAAACCTGATTTTCAAGTACATTCGTCACAATTCCTTGCCCACCGGTCACCGAAATTTAGGCAAATCCGTCATTTGCCCTGTTCCCCTGCGGGTGTAGAATCCGAACTGTAAGGGTACTGATAGCTTCACCGGATCTACCCCGGTTTCCGAGGCTCTCATGAACGTTCATATCGGATACAAAGTCCGCAAGACTCCCGACATCGAAAAAGAAGTGCACCAGCAGGTCGAAAAACTGCGCAAGCGGCTGCAGGTGTTCCGTCCCGAACTTATTCACCTCAAAGGTCTCATCGAGGAAAACTCGCCCCGCGAGGGAGTCGTGGTCTCGCTGAACCTGCGTTTGCCTTCCGGCCAGATGGCGGCCCAGAGAAAGGCGCCGTCCCCTGCCACGGCCGTGAAATCCGCTTTTGACGATCTGCTGCAGCAGATTACGCGTCACAAAGATCTCTTGCGCTCGGCGCACAAATTTCCGCGCTTTCGCCAGGGGACCGAAAAGCGTCAGGGCCGTCAGACGCCGTTTGAGGACACCATCGCGTCCGTACAGCTCCCGGTCGTTTCCTCCGACGACATTCGCACCTACGTCAACGCGAATCTTGCCCGGCTGGAGCGCTTCGTCGAGCGCGAGCTATATTTCCGCGAAACCTCCGAACAGATCGAAAGCGATTCCATCAGCAAAGAAGAGGTCGTGGATGAGGCCATCGTGCGCGCCCTGGGCGACGGCGGCGAGAAGCCCGAACGACTGGCGCTTGAGCCCTGGCTCTACCGCCTGGCCATGCGCGCCATGGACGAGATGGCCGCCGGCGCCGACCAGCGCAACGGCAACGTGCATCTGGAAGACTCCGCGCGCAAGCGCAACGTCCGCGCCAGTGATGAGGCCGAACTGCAGTTTCACCAGCCCGACGAGGCTATCCTGGGCGCAACCGTAATCGCCGACCGCCGCGTCTCGACTCCGGAGCAGATCGCGTCTTCCGATGAAATGCTGCGCCTGGTCGAAATTGCCCTGGGTGGCACAGACCGCGCGGCCCGCGAAGCGTTTATCCTGCAGGCCATCGAGGGCTTCAGCGATGATGAAATCGCCGTCATCACCGATCGCAAGCCCGACGAGGTGCGCGCCTCCGTGGAGACGGCCTGCGAGCACCTGCGCAAATCTCCGATGTTTGCCACTTCGTCCAGGCAGACCCTGATCGCACGAACCAATACCGCGTAATCATTTCCCATCAATCAGGAGAATTCGTGATGATGACCCGCGAGGACATCCGTGAACTAGCTGCTTTCCAGGCAGATTCGGACGGTTGTGCCCTGAGCTTTTACTTTCAACCCCGCACGCCCCAGAACAAATCGCATAAAGAAGAAGCCATCCTCGCCAAGGACCTGGTGCGCCAGGCGCTGCGTGAGACCGAAAAGCACGGTAAGAACGGGGCCGCGCGCGCCGACCTCGATCGCATTCTCGACGTCGCCGGCAATCTACACGGCAATCAGGCGCGGGCGAAAGCGGTCTTCGCATCCAGCTCGAAACAAATCTGGCGCGAGTTCGATCTTCCGGCGCTCCTGCCGGGCACCCAGCTGTTTGTAAACCGACGCTTCCATCTGAAGCCTTTGGCCGCTTTGCTGGGCGCGCAACCGAAACTTTGCGTGCTCCTGATGGATCGCCAGCGCGGACGCTTTTTCGACTTGAGGCTCGACGACCTGAAAGAACGCGCCGATCTGTTCCACACCTTGCCCCGCAGCCGGAGCGATGGCTATGGCGGCTACAACGCGGGCCACGTCGAACGGCGCGTCGCCAATGAGGCCATGCAACATTACAAGCAAGTGGCCGACCGGCTGAAAGATGAACTGGAGCGCGGGTTGTGGGAGAAGCTGGTGGTCGCCTGCCACGACACCAACTGGTCGGAATTCGAATCGCACCTCCACCCGTACGTGCGGCAACGCCTGCTCGGACACTTTCCTGCCGACATCGCTTCGCTGACTACCGATGAGATCCGCGAGACCGCGAACCGCCTGGTGCGCGAGGATCAGGATCGCCGCCGCGAAACCATGCTGCGCGAAGCCATGAGCATGGCAAAAGGGAACAGCCGGGGAGTCACCGGCCTGCGGCGGGTGCTGCGTTCGCTGGAAATTGGAGAAGTGCAGACCCTGTTCCTGGGAGAGAACTACACGGCCCGCGGCGTGGAATGCGACAACTGCGGCCACCTCGACTCGCACATGGTGTCCTACTGCGTAGTCTGCGGACGCGCCACCCGCGAGCTGGAAGACGTGTGCGAAGCCATGATCCCCATGGCCATCCGCCGCGACATCGAGCTGTTCTATATCAAGGACAATGAAGACTTCGACCAGGTCGGCAACATCGCAGCCCTGCTGCGCTTCAGGGCCGATCAGGCGCGAACGCCGGTAGCGGCCTCGGCGTAAGGGACGTTCGCTGGATTCTTCATAAGCTATGCGAAGCATCGTATCCCCACTCATTCGCCAAACTCGCGAATGAGTGGGTCACCTACGGCGAGCTGGCCCAAACCCGAGCACCGACGTAATCGCGACTCCTGCTCAAAATCGCATTACAATCTCCACCCATGGAACTCAAACACCTGGTGCAGAGGTTCGTTTACCGGATCGAATCCAAGCCGGAAGGCGGATTCATTGCGCGGGTTGCTGATCCGACTGTGCCGCCGCTCGAAGCCGCAACGCGGGAAGAGCTTCAACGAAAAATTCAGGAGAAACTGTTCGCGGCCTTGGGAGAAGCGTTCCCAAACCTGAGGCTCCCGGTCGAGGACAAGCAACTCAAATTGAACGTCCACATCGAGCGCCAGCCGGGAGGCGGTTTTACCGTGCACTCCGAGCAGACCGGCAAGATGGGGCTCGAACCAGCCACCGAGGCCAACATCGATCACCAAGCCGAGGAACTGCTCGGCTTTGTGGACGAACACTTTCCCCATCTGTCGCAGGCGATTGCCGCACGCATCGCTTCGGCAGCCCTGAAGCTACCAACCAGTCAGGAAACCACGACCGCGTTGAATGGAAGCGTGCACTTCGGCGTTGCGCGAGCCTTCCCGAAAACCCAAAGCAGCAGTGTTGGGACGCAGGATTTGCAGTTGGGAGCCGCAAACTTGGACCAGTCGACAATCAACCACGCCATGATTGCGAATACGCCCATCACTCCCGAGGCCAGCGGGGCCGGGAAGATCCTGCGCTTCATCCTGACTGTGGCGATCTTCGGCGCTATCATGTATTTCTTCTTTTACCGCCGCTGATAGCGGGTCGACCACCCAAGTGGTGCGTCCTTTCTCCGGGTTGATTCGGAAAGCAATTCTCCGGCAGGTCAAGACCGACGCCGAGTCCGCAACGAAAAGTCGTTGCATTGAGGAAGTGTAAGTTTCCCCACGTCACCACTTTCTTCCAAACTAAAGTTATGAGATGCTGACGCGCTAATCGAAAAGAAATGAAAGCTTCGCGGAAAGGCTCATGATTCGGACCTCGATTGCACGCATTCTGATGGTGGCTTGGCTGGCAGTCCAAATGAGCGGTCCAGCGGCTGGTCAGAAAAAGGACGCCGATGCCAAGTCGGAGACCAAGGAAGTGAAGATTGCGCGCGCGCTTTCAGCCGCGCCCGAAAATATTTCCAAAGATGCCAAAGTGATTGATCGCGACGACAACGGCGCGCAGACTGTGCTGCGCGAAGGCACAAACGGGTTCACCTGTTTTCCCGGACATCCCGGCGTGGTCGGCGATGCGACTTACTGCGCCAACGCGGCGGCGCTGGAGTGGGAACGCGATTTCAATGCCCTCAAGCCCAAGCCCACC
>Ga0193755_1000311_pt1 | contig 13772 bp, 10 predicted proteins | sample H1a2metaG_FD_144921 | JGI IMG/M metagenome (GOLD analysis project Ga0193755, IMG submission 144921) | Soil microbial communities from a riparian zone of the East river system, Colorado, United States - H1a2 | ecosystem: Environmental > Terrestrial > Soil > Riparian zone | place: USA: East River...
TATCTGTTCACCGAATCGGGCGGCAACTGGAGCCAATCCGACACGTTCATTGCCAGCGACGGAGCGGTGGATGACTATTTCGGAGCCGCATTGGCGTGGGACGGAGCGACTGCGCTGATCAGCACGCCGCATCCCACGATAGGCGGCAACACCTGGCAAGGTGCGGCTTACTTTTACGAGCAATCGCCGACGCCTACCCCGACTCCGACGCCAAGTGCAACGCCTACGGCAACAGTTAGCCCGACACCGACCGGGACTCCGACGGCCACTCCAACACCCAGTGCTACGCCGAGAGTAATACCAAGGCCTCGACCGACTCCGCACCCTCGCCCGACGCCGCCCCATTAAGGGTAATCGTGATCCGTGATGAGTTATCCGTTGTAGCTGGGGTCGCTGACCCCGGCTGTGTGCGCTCGGTAGAATCACGCAGCTAGTCCGCATTCATTTTGCCAACGCGTTGAGGACAACGCGTTCCACCTTGGAGCTAATTCTCCGCAAAGCCACCCAGTCCTCAAAGCGCTGCGAGGACGCAACCGCACTCCGAAAGCTCTCGCAAAATGGTGACTGGTAATTTCCAGAATTAAAACGTTAAGAAAATAACAACTAATCTTGACCGTGGTCGGCGGTTCGGCTAGAAGCAGCGCTCCAGGCCAAATCCCAGTCCGCATGAAAAAGAAATCCGCTTCTCAATCTGCTTTTTTTCGTCTGCGCGCTTTAATCGCGTTCCTTCTTTGCACGGTCGCTGTTTGCTCGGTTTTGACGGTGCCGCTGCTGGCCTTCCTTCGTTTCCAAGAACAGGTAAATGGCTCTCAAAGAACGCTGTCGTTTGAAGAACGCGTGTCGTATCAACGCGCTATCGAAGAAGTTTACTGGCGCCATCGCATCTGGCCGAAGGAGCGGCCTGATCCCAAACCTTCGCTCGACGCGGTGATGTCTCAGGCGCAGCTTGAAAAGAAAGTCGCTGGCTATCTGCGCAACTCGCAAGCCTTGGAGGATTACTGGCAACGGCCGATTACCGCCAAGCAGTTACAAGCCGAGATGGATCGCATGGCAAAGCATACGAGGCAGCCAGAAGTGTTGCGCGAACTTTTTGAAGCGCTCGGGAACGATCCCTTTGTCATCGCGGAATGTCTGGCCAGGCCTGCGTTGGCAGAGCGTTTGATAACAAACTGGTATGCGTACGACCGAAGGATTCACGGCGAACTAAGACAGCGTGCCGAGGCTCAGCTGCAAATGCATGCCGCTGTCAAACAGATGAACCAGCTTAGCGGCAAGTATAGTGAAATTGAATTCATCAGAAGCGAGGGTGGTCAAGGGGAAGAGCACCGTCATGATCGACACGGCGTGGCGTTGACTAGCACGGAGTGGGATCAAACCGTGCAAAGACTGGCGGCAATGTTCACCGACGACTCGGCACGCGTGCTTGCCGCGCCGAATGTTAACAAAGGCGGGTCGGCTGTAATCCGCCGCGCGTCTCGATCAGCCATCGCGTCCGCACCGATCAAGACCGGAGTAATGAGCCTTTTACAGGAAGACGAGGATCGTTTGTACGCGATAGCAATACTCGAGAAGGGCGAAGATCGTTTGAAACTGGCTACAGTGGAGTGGCGTAAGGAACCGTTGGAATCTTGGCTAGCGAGATCGAACAACCAGCTTTCGAACATCGCGAAAGGGACAATACAAAACTACACGCTCCCACGAATCTCTGACGAAGGGGGCGGCTGCGTCGATGATACGTGGACAGACATCGCTGGCCCGCCTGATGGTCGATCGGGACATAGCGCGGTTTGGACCGGCAGTGAAATGATCATCTGGGGTGGATTTTCCGTGGACGCTTTCAACACTGGCGGCAAATATAATCCCGCCATCGATGATTGGACCAGCACCACTATTACCAACGCGCCTGAAGTCCGATTTGGTCACACAGCTGTATGGACCGGTAGTGAGATGATTGTTTGGGGGGGAGCTTTCTTCGATCCGATATTCGGAAACCAGTATTTAAATACTGGCGGAAGATACAATCCGATCACCAACAACTGGCTTGCCACGAGCACGACTAATGCGCCTGAGGGCCGATGGGAACATACCGCGATTTGGACTGGTAATGAAATGATTGTTTGGGGCGGGTCCAGCTTCGGCGGCTTGAATAGCGGCGGAAAATACAATCCCGGCACAGACAGTTGGACTGCCACGAGCACGACTAATGCGCCCGGTAGCCGATCAGGCCATACAGCAGTCTGGACGGCCAGTGCAATGATTGTGTGGGGTGGATATAGTTTTGAGATTGGCGATTATTTGAACACTGGCGGAACATATAATCCGGATACGGACAGCTGGACAGCTACCAGCACCGCCAGCGCGCCGGATAGCCGGGACCATCACACCGCAGTTTGGACTGGCAGTGAGATGATCATCTGGGGTGGAAGTACCGACGTCAGCTCTTTCAATGCGGGCGGCAGATACGATCCAATTGCGAATAGTTGGACAGCTACGACTACTGTTAACGCGCCTGCCGCGCGAGCCAATCACACCGGGGTCTGGACCGGGAACGAAATGATCGTCTGGGGCGGATTTGGCGATGGCACCTTTTTCAGTAACGGCGGAAGATACAACCCGACCATAAATAGTTGGGTAGCCACGAGCACGACCAACGCGCCTGATAGCCGATACGCTCATACGGCAGTGTGGAGTGGCACTGAGATGATTATTTGGGGCGGATACTTTTTTGATGGTAACGATCGCTTCTTGAACACCGGCGGGAAATACGATCCCAACACGGATAGTTGGACGGCCACTAGCACAGCTAACACGCCTGGTGGCCGGTACAGTCACACCGGAGTGTGGACTGGTACGGAAATGATTGTCTGGGGCGGGCGAACTCGGGACCTCGGGTTTCTAGATACTGGCGCGAAATACAGTCCTATTACCGACAGTTGGACACCGATTATCACCGTGAATACGCCCTCAGGCCGAGCCTATCACACGGCAATATGGACCGGCAGTGAAATGATCGTCTGGGGTGGATTTGCCAGCCCGGCGTACTTCAACACCGGTGGCAGATACGACCCGCAAACGGATAGCTGGATAGCTACAAGCATGATCAATGCGCCCACCGGACGGGAGCAACCTACAGGAGTGTGGACTGGTAGTGAAATGATTGTTTGGGGCGGGTATTACTATGATGGGAACGACCATTATGTGAATACTGGCGGCAGATACAACCCCAGCACGGATAGCTGGACAACCACCAATACCACTAACGCGCCTGTCGGCCGAGCCTATCACACGGCAGTATGGACCGACAGTCGAATGATTATCTGGGGTGGATATTATTTCGATGGTGCCGCACACGAGTTAAATACTGGCGGCGGTTACGATCCAAACGCAGACAGTTGGACACCGACAAGTACGAGTAATGTGCCTACAGCCCGTGATTCGCACCGGGCAGTGTGGACTGGTAATGAGATGATTGTCTGGGGCGGATTTGACGAGGTCGTCGGGTATTGCAACACCGGCGGTAGGTACAATCCCAGCACGAACAGTTGGACAGCTACAAGCACCGCCAACGCGCCAAGTGGGCGAGCAGGCCACAGCTTAATTTGGACCAGTGGCAAGATGATTGTCTGGGGCGGGTTATTTTTCGATGGTGACTTTCAGTTCTTGAATACCGGTGGACGGTATGATCCTGGTTCGAATAGTTGGACGGACGTCAGCATAGTCAACGCGCCCTCGCCACGAGATCTCCACGCGGCAGTGTGGACCGGCAATGAAATGGTGATCTGGGGAGGACTCCTTTTTGCCAACGTAGGTTCTAATACCGGTGGCAGATACTGTGTCCAGTCTGGCCCGACTCCAACGCCGACGCCATGCACAGGCAGATGTTCACCGACGCCACGTCCGCGTCCGACTCCCCGCGTTCGACCGACTCCGCACTAGGGCCGTGATTTCCGGCGATAAGTGATCGGTGATGGGCGCTGCCGGGATCACCGACCCCAGCTACAACGTACTCCTCTGCTTTGTTCCTTTCCTAGCACAGGTAACAGTTGCGTTACGTTTTCTCGTGCCCGCCAGTAACCGTCTCGGTTTTTCGGATAAAGATTTTGCTTGTGTTCCTTTGAAGCCCGTGCGCAGCATCGCACCCCGACATTAAATCGCACGGCGTCAGCTGCGGTTGAGTGTCGACCCCTAAAAAATGAAATCCGCAGACGCTGGCGCGCAGAAGAAGGAAAAATAATATGAAGAGATTAAACGCAGCAGCACGCTCGATTTTTTGGTTGGTAATGATGTTTGCGATCGTATTTTTGGTGCGAGCTGAATCTGGCGACAGGCGCGCAAGTATGCCCAACACAAAGAGCGCGCCGCCGATCCACATTTTCGATCAAAACGGCCAGCCAGCCGTGAACGGTGTGCCATCGCCTACCGGCACGATTTTCGATGTGACGGTGGGAGGCGGAAATGGTTTCCAGTTTGTGCCGGACACACTCAACATCTCAGTGGGCGACACGGTGCGGTGGACCTGGGCTAACAGCGGCCATAGCGTCACGAGCGGCACTTGCGACGCGGCCGATTCACAATTTTGTTCCCCTGATGATATGAACTGCGCCGCCGGAATTCTTTCCAACCAAGGCACGGTTTACACGCACACTTTTGCGCAGGCTGGCGCTTATCATTACTTTTGCGACGCCCACTGCACTATTGGCATGAATGGTGTGGTCAATGTTTCGGGTGGTTGCGCGCCGTCGGGCTGGTCGGCTGGTCCGGACTTGCCTAGCGTGGGCGTCCGCCTGGCTGGCGTTTATTTCCAGGCTAATGGGAAGTTTTACGGAATGGGCGGCCGCTCCTCCGACGCAGCAGGCAGCGAGTTCACTCACCCATTTGAATATGATCCAGGCACCAACAGTTGGACTACCAAGTCGGCTACTTACCCCGACACGCATGTAAACAACATGGCCTGTGGCGTGCTAGCTGACGCTGGAACGCCTTACATCTACTGCGTGGGTGGTTCGCAAGTTACCGTCACCGGCACTTTCGATCGCGTATTCCGTTACGACCCTGTCACTGACGTGATCAGCCCGGTTGCTGCTCCCTGGCCCGGTGGCTTGGGAATGGTTCTGCCCGGTGGCTTCACGGTCTTCAACAATAAGCTCTATATCTTAGGCGGGTTCGACACCATCACGGGAGGTGGGCAAGGGACCAACCAGATCTGGGAGTTTACTCCTCCTACCACCTGGGTACAGAAGGCCGCTGTTCTGCCTGTTCCGCTCGGCTATATACCGACCACCACCATTGGCAGCCTCATCTACACGGGTGGGGGCAGCGATATCACGGCTGGCGTGCTCACCGATACTACGAACTCCTTTGTCTATGATCCGGTAGCGGACAGTATCTCCACCATTGCCCCCATACCCAGGGCCACAGGCGAGACGCGAGCGCTTAACTTCAATGGTTTGATGTTGGTCATGGGCGGCGGCAGAACCGCTCCGAATCCGTCGACTGAGGTGGACATCTATGACCCAGGCACTAACAGCTGGACAACAGGTACCCCGGTTCCTGCGTTCGCGACTGCACGGCGCAATTTCCCCACCGACACGGACGGCACAACGCGGATTTGGCTGGCGGGCGGCTACGATAGCACCGGCGTCCCCGTGGCCTCGATGGAGATCTTCTGCGCAGCCGGGGCAACACCAACCCCGACTCCAACAGCAACACCGACACCGACAGCGACGGTGACGCCTACGGCAACACCGACGGCGACGCCAACGGGAACACCGACAGTGACACCAACGGCAACGCCGAGCGCAACCCCGAGAGTGACACCACGACCGCGCCCGACACCGTTTCCGCGCCCAACACCGTAGCGAAGGGTTGTAATCCTTTCTGGGGGGACTCGCGAAACACACTCACGAGTTCCCGCAAGGGTGACGAGAGAGGAGGCTATGCAGGCAGCCGTGCCTGGTGCGACAATTAGATCTGCGGGCGACACGCCTGCCGCTACAGGTCAGCGCCACCGAGCAATAGAAGGGGTGGATCGACTTCTCCGAAGACGATGGCAAAGGAAATCGCCGAAGGCGCGAATATCAGGCGGCAAAGGCCGCAATCTTGCCAACGAGTTGCGGATAACGCGTTCCACGTTCATTGCCAATCGAATTTGCAAAAAGGGGCCGTCTACGGTCGAGCGTTCGATTCTCCTGAAGGGGGAAAACGTCATGCAAAGAGGAATTTTCCGGTTCTTCAGGTTGTCGATCGGCGCAATGCTGTGTTTCTCGACGAGCGCCTCTTCGTCCGCGGCGCAAGAAACCGCGCCCACGCAGCCTGGTGTTATCACGAGTTTTGCGCCGATCGTCGAGAAGGTGGCGCCGAGCGTTGTCACAGTATTCACCACTCAGACGGTGTCGCGGACGCAGGTGCCGTTTCCATTTTCCGATGACGCGCTGCGACAACTTTTCGGGGGACAACTTCCGCAGAGGCAACGTAAACAAACGCTTCAAGGCCTCGGCTCGGGCGTGATCGTCAGCGCGGATGGATACATTCTCACCGCTAATCATGTCGTCTCGGGCGCGGAAGAAATCATGATCGGACTCGGCCGAGCTGCGTAAATACAAGGCGAAAAAAGTCGGCACCGATCCAGGCACCGACGTTGCCCTGCTGGAAATCGACGAGAAAAACCTGCCAGAAATCACGTTCGCCGATAGCGATAAGGCGCGAGCCGGCGACATTATGCTCGCCGTGGGCAATCCATTTGGTCTGCGGCAGACAGTCACGATGGGAATCATAAGTGCCGTCGGTCGCGGCGGGGTGGGCATCGTTGATTATGAAAATTTCATCCAGACGACGCGGCGATTAACATGGGCAACTCCGGCGGCGCGCTGGTCGATATCAAAGGCGAGTTGTTAGGCATTAACACTGCGATTTTCAGCCGAAGCGGAGGTAACCAGGGGGTCGGCTTCGCGATACCCGCGAATCTTGCGCGCGATGTGATGCAGAGCCTGCGCGAAAAGGGTCGCGTCGTGCGCGGTTACATCGGCGCGTCCGTGCAAACGCTCACCCCTGAGTTGGCCGAAGCGATGAAGCTCAAAGGCCAGCCGACTGGCGCCCTGGTAGGCGAGGTCGCACCGAAAACTCCTTCGGAAAAAGCGGGAATGAAGACCGGCGACCTAATCACCGCAGTAAACGGAAAGAAAATAAGCGACGCGCGCGAGCTGCGTTTGATGATTGGCTCGATGGCGCCCGGTAGTAAGGCGCAGATCCAGGTGAATCGCGAAGGTCAAACCAAAATGTTCGATGTTCAGCTTGCTGAGATGCCTGCCGGAGTGACCGAGGAAGGAGGTCCTGAAGCGTCTCCTGAAGAAAGTGCGCAGCCTGAGAAAACGACTGTGTTTGGTGGGGTCGCAGTGGCGGATATCACCGATGACATTCGCACTGCACTGAATCTTCCAAAGGACGTTCAAGGGGCAGTGATCGCAGAAGTTGATGCGGACTCGCCCGCAGGAAAGGCTGGTTTGCACGAAGGGGACGTGATCCAGGAAGTGAATAAGCAGCGGGTTAAGAGTACGAAGGACCTTGTCGCCGCTAGCAAAAAGTTGAAACCTAACGAGAAGATTTTGATACGTGTCTACAGCCAGGGCCGAAGCGGTTACGTCGCGCTGGAGCCGAAGTGATGGTCCCTACCTACATTCAAATATCCAAAAGCACCTTCGCCTTCCAGCCGCGACCGTGTTCCCTGACGGAGAAACCGTGAAACGTGACCGCTTTCACGTCAGCGCGCTGCTGATGACGAGTCACATCTAATTGTTCGCCGGCGGCTGTTGCTTTTAGGAAATATTCTTCGTCTTTGTGGTCGATTTGCGTCTTGCGCGGTCGCAATAAAAGACGCCTGGCGTCTTTGAAATAAATGAACTCCTGCAAAAAATCGAAAAGCAACATTTCAATGCTGTCGTTCGAGAGTTCGATTTGTTGCGTCTCACGTGACTCGATCGCGTCCAGATTATCAATCATCACGTTCATCGTCGCGTCCGCCGCCGCCGTGAACAATTCCGGCAGGTCGCGCCCCGTCGCTTCAAATGCGATATCCGCGGTTCCTATGTCCTCGAGGTAATGGTAGGGCATGCGGGGTTTAAGAGGCCGCAGCTGATTTTGTAGGGCGTTTCTGTGAAACGCCAAACCATATGCCGGCGTCTGACACAGACACCCTACAAACCGTCATCGTCGCTTTGAGGTAATTCGGTGCTTTCAGCCGAGTTGTTGCTGACATTTCTCCAAGGATTCAACAATCGTTTCCTTTTCCGACAAAACGTTCTTCCCGATAAAGACTAGCTCCGTGTTCTCGGCTTCAAACGGTTCCAACTCCCAGCGGCCGGCCACGAAGTTGAAAAGGTGCACGCTATCGGGGAAGCGGATGAAACCCTTCGCCCGGATCACGTTCGCGGGCAGTCCGTCCACGAAACGTTCGAAGCAATCGCGGGAAAAAGTCTTGTCCGAACCGAACGTGAACGACTCGAATTGTAGCTGATGCTTGTGCGTTGTAGCCGGGATCGGTGATCCCGGTTCCGGAGTCGCCGTTTTTCTTTCGCGTTCGACGCCAAACAAAAGTTCCGGATCGATCCGGCAGCGCTCTGTGCGAATAATTGCCGCGCTCGGATTGATTTCGCGCAGCTTGGTTTCGAGTGGGTCGATTTGCTTCGCATCGATAAGATCGATCTTGTTTAAGAGCAAAATGTCTGCCCCCTCGATTTGCAGGCGCGTGGTGTGACCCAGCTCGGGGAACCGAACGAGCATGTCCGCGTCGATTACCGAAACAACGCCGTCTAGGCGGCATTGAGGCAGCGCCTCCTGGATGTTGAACACGAGCGCTTCGGGTTCGGCGAGGCCGGTGGTCTCGACCACGATCATTTCCGGCGCAACCTTCTCGATGATCTCGGTTACTGCGGCCTCGAATTCACCGAGCAACGAGCAGCAAACGCAGCCGCCGCCCAGTTCTGAAATACGCACGTTTTTGCCTTCAATCACTTTCGTGTCGATGGCGATCTCGCCGAATTCATTCATCACGATGGCGATCTTCGCAGGGCTCGTAGCCAGGATGTGCCGCAGCAACGTCGTCTTGCCGCTGCCCAGTGGACCGGTGATGAGAGTGATGGGTGTACGTGGAGTCATGGCAGATTTGTGATCGGTGATCACTGATCAACTTCATCCCTTCACATTCCCAATCGGGGTGAATCGTACGACGGGCTTGCTAATTCCCGCCAGCTCCGTCGCGGCGATCACTTCATCGATATTCTTGTAAGCGGGCCCGGCTTCCTCGGCGAGGCCGGCCCATGACGTGCTGCGGACGTAAATGCCCCGCGCCTCCAAGTCACGCTGGAGTTGTTTACCGTGCCATAGCTTGCGCGCCTTGGTGCGGCTCATTGTGCGGCCGCTTCCATGCGCCGTGCTAAAGAATGTTTCTGCGCCTGATGCTGTGCCGGCGAGCAGATACGAGCCGGTTTCCATCGAGCCGCCAATGATCACCGGTTGGCCAATCTCGCGGTAACGCGCAGCCACTTCATCGTGGCCGGGGCCGAAGGCCCGCGTCGCGCCTTTTCGGTGAACAAGGAGCGTCTTTTCTTTTCCATCGACGATATGCTTTTCCACCTTCGCGGTGTTGTGGGCGACGTCGTAAATCATCTGCATCCCGAGGTCTTCGGCGCTGCGACCAAACACTTCGGAAAAAACCTCACGAATTTCATGAAGAATGACCTGCCGGTTTGCAAATGACATGTTCAACCCGCATTTCATTGCGGCGAAATAATCGCGGCCCTCGGGGGACTCGAATGGTGCGCACGCAAGCTCGCGATCCAAAACTTTGATTCCGTATTTCGGTTCCATCACTTTTAAAAACGTCTGGAGATAATCCGTGGCGACCTGGTGCCCGAAACCACGACTGCCACAGTGAAACATGACTACGACCTGGTTCGGGATCGTGATTCCAAATTTTTCAGCGAGCTGTTTATCGCGCACGTCTTCTGGTCGCGCGATCTGCACTTCGAGGTAATGGTTGCCGCTGCCGAGGGTACCAACCTGGTTGTAACCCCGATCAACTGCGCGTTCGCTGATCTTCGAAGCATCGGCGCCCGCGATGCAACCGTTCTCCTCAGTAACTTCAAGGTCGTCCTTCCAGCCATAACCGCGCTCAACGCACCAGCGCGCGCCGTGCTCGACCAGGTCGCGAAAATCCTGACGCGACAATTTAAAGAAGCCATGACTTCCAACTCCTGCAGGAACACGCTCATAGAGCCGGTCAACAATCCGATGTAGATGAGGCCGCACATCGTCGATCGTGAGATTCGTGGTAAGCAGGCGCATGCCACAGTTGATGTCGAACCCAATGCCGCCGGGCGAAATAACGCCGCCTTCCTGCACGTCCATCGCGGCGACGCCGCCGATGGGAAATCCATAACCGCTGTGGCCATCAGGCATGCAAAGCGCGTACCTCGTAATCCCGGGCAAAGTGGCAACGTTGCTAATCTGCTGGTAAACAGACTCGTCCATTTCGCGCACAAGCTTCTCGGTAGCGATGATCCGCGCCGGAACGCGCATTCCGTCCTTGTAAGTGGCGGGCAATTCCCAAACCGTATCTGAAATTTTTTGGAGATTATCGATGATCGCCATGCGCGCTGCGCCTCACGAAGAGATCGTTTTTCACCGTCGATTTCTTCGTGTCCGCTTGTCATCCCGAACGAAGTGAGGGACCTCGCATTTGGTGGAAGATCACGCAAGACAAGCGTGACGTGGTCCGCCGTTGTGAGGTCCCTCGCCGTCTGCGCGGCTCGGGATGACCGGCAACAGGTTGTTACCGTTTAGTTGGGGCACCGCGTCGAGTGGGGACTCGTGCAGTCCGAGCTACCAGTTTCGCTCCAACTCTCAAAAACGAATCGACCCACCGGAAAACGTTCTCCTCGCGCACCACGCGTCTCATGCGCTTCATGCGCGCGGCGCGCTCGGCATCGCTCATCCGGAATGCTTTTAAAATTGTATCGGCGACTTCCTCAACGTCGTAAGGATTGACCAACAGTGCGCCGGTTTTGAGCTGCTCCGCCGCCCCGGCGAAATGGCTAAGAATGAGCACGCCATTTTCGTCGATGCGGCAGGCACAATACTCCTTGGCCACGAGATTCATTCCGTCCTTAAGCGGCGTGACGAAGGCGATGTCGCACCCGCGGTAGTGCGCCAGAAGATCGTCGCGATCGAGGCTGCGAAAATGGTATTGCACCGGCAACCAATTGCTGGTGGAAAAGCGCCCGTTGATATCGCCGACCAGGCGGTCGATGCGTTGCTTGAATTCGTGATACCTGGGAATCTCCACCCGGCTTGGCACGACGACCTGGATGAGCACCACGCGGCCGCGCAGTTCCGGATGGCGTTCCAAGGCGTCGCGGTACGCGCGCAGCCGTTCCGGAATTCCTTTGCTGTAATCGAGCCGGTCCACACCGAGGATCAACTGACAATCGGGAAAGGCGGCGCGCAGCTGCTGAGAGCTGCGAGCGACCGGCTCAGACATCGCACCTTTTTCAAACGAGCCGAAGTCAATCCCAATTGGGAAATACCCCAGGCGAATCGCGCGTTTTTCGAAACGAACTAATTGCAGTTCGCGGCGAGGAACGACCCGCGCATCCAACATCACGCGCCGAACGCACCCGAGAAAGTTGCGAACGTCGCGCCGTGTCTGGAACCCAAGCAGATCAAATTGCAGGAGAGCGCGTAGCAGCCGCTGCGGTTGAGGCAGCTTTGCAAAAATGTCATACGGCGGAAAGGGGATGTGCAGGAAAAACGTCAAGGCTGCGCGTAAACCGCGCTCGCGCAATGCCTGCGCGACGTACATCAGGTGATAATCGTGCACCCAGATGAAGTCCTCAGCCTGCGAGCAGCGAGCGATGGCGTCGGCATAACGTTCGTTCACCTCCTTGTAAGCTTGCCAATATGCCGGCTCGAAATTGCAAAAGTTTTGCAGATCGTGAAACAGCGGCCAGATGACTCCGTTTGAGTAGCCGTAGTAAAATTCGTCGCGCTCAGTCTCGCTAAGGGCGACTGGCACTACCTTGTAACCGGCGTCACGTGTGGCTTCGGCAAGCGCACGCTTCGGGATTTCGCCTGCACTTCCGGGCCATCCAATCCACATGCCACCGCGTTCGCGCAGCACCGGTTCCACCGCAGAAACGAGCCCGCCAGCAGCCGGTGTGACCGTCCAAAGATCTTCCCCCGTCGAATCCAGCGCGAATGGCAATCGATTAGAAACGACGATCTGGCGATTCATTTTTTAGAGCGATAAAACGTTAAAAAGGTTACACCGTTACAACGCAGTGAGTCTGGAATCCTTTTAACCCTTGTAACGTTGTAACTCTTTTAACGCCTTTTGTTAAATCCAATATGCTTCCTTCGGCACTTGAGCACGTCCAAGAAATCGCCGGGGCGGGCGACCGCAGCCTTGCGATTTTTCTGGACTACGATGGGACGCTCACGCCAATCGTGAGTCATCCCGAAAAAGCGTTTCTCTCTGATTCCACGCGACAGACGCTGCAAGCGTTGGTCATGCGAGCGTCGGTTGCCGTCCTAAGTGGCCGCGATCTCGATGACGTTCGCAATCGTGTTGCTATCGAGGCGATTGCTTACGCTGGCAGCCACGGATTTGATATCACAGGACCGCGCGGATTGCGGAGGCAAGAAGCGACGAAGTTCTTGCCAGCGCTGGATGCAGCGGAAAAAGAGCTTCGAGAAAAGCTCGCCGGCATTGCGGACGCGCTCATTGAGAGAAAACGTTTCTCCATCGCTACCCATTATCGGAAGGTAAATGAAAACGACTTTCCCAAGCTGGAGCGCGCCGTCAGCGAGGTCGCCGCGCGGCATCGAGAGCTGCGCAGAATGGAGGGCAAAAAAGTTTATGAACTGCTGCCCTGCACCGATTGGGACAAAGGCAAAGCTGTGCTCTGGTTATTGGAAAGGCTGGGTTTGGAGCGCGCAGGCGCGCGCCCGATTTACATCGGCGACGATCGCACGGACGAAGACGCTTTCCGCGCGCTTGGGCAGCGCGGCGTGGGCATTGTCGTAAGCGAAGAACCGAGGGCCACTGCGGCGAGTTATTCGCTCAAGGATCCGGCAGAAGTGGAGCGCTTCCTGCGCGAACTGGGCGCTGCTGCTGTAGCCGGTGGTCGGTGACCCCGGCTTGTTTGCAACGGCGCTAATCGGGGCCGGCATCACCGATGCCGGCTACAGCTTCGTCATTCTCGTCGCCACTTTAGGATCAAGCTGTTGTCTTTCTCCAAGGTTGCGCCAGTGCTGAATTGCTTCCCCAGTTGGTTCAGGAGATTACAAAGCCATCTGGCGTCGGCGGCCGATGCACGTTCCAGTCTGAACCGCCGCATTCGCATCGGGACCAAACGCGCAGCGATCAATTCGCCGCTGCCCGAGTCGAGTTCAATCAAGTACATTAGGGCCAAATCGCCGCGGAACATCTCGTAACCACTGATTCCCTCATAGTCGGTAAGGAAATCTCCGCAGCCATGGAGAAGGAGGCGACCTTTGAAGACCTCAATCGCTTTCACGTGATGAGAGGAGTGTCCGTGCACAACTGCAATGCCTTCTTCAATCAAGCGATGAGCAAACGCGATTTGGTCACATGGAATTTCGTAACCCCAATTCCGGCCCCAATGAATGGAAGCGACAATCAAATCGCCCGTTTGCTGGTGCACGCGCATCTGATCGGCCAGCCGCGCGGCGGTGGCTTCTGAAAGGTCACCGAGCAG
>Ga0193755_1000312_pt1 | contig 13755 bp, 15 predicted proteins | sample H1a2metaG_FD_144921 | JGI IMG/M metagenome (GOLD analysis project Ga0193755, IMG submission 144921) | Soil microbial communities from a riparian zone of the East river system, Colorado, United States - H1a2 | ecosystem: Environmental > Terrestrial > Soil > Riparian zone | place: USA: East River...
GGCCGAGGAATAACGGTCAACACGATTTGCCCCGGGTGGGTGGACACCGAAATGGCGACGCTCGGCATAAAAGAGACGGCTGTACTCCAGGGAATGACGCCGGAAGAGTTCAAGGCACAGGCAATCACCGCCGTCCCCATCCAAAGATTTCTAGAAGCAAACGAAGTAGCCGAGCTCGTTGCTTATATCGCCTCAGACGCTGCCTCGGGAATCACCGGGCAGGCGATCAACATTTGCGGCGGTCAGACGATGGTATGAACGTATCTTATCAATGTTCTTGACCAACCGGTCGGATCACAAGCATCCTCGGTCTCCTTTAACCGTCTAAACGCCGAGTGTTTCAACTCATCGAATTAAAAAGAAGTCATCGTGAGCGCTCACACGATCATCGTCCGCAATCCTGCGACTCTCGAGACGGTTGCCGAATTGCCCGTCGCGCAAGCGACGGATGTCGCCGCTGCCGTCGGCCGCGCTCGCGTAGCGCAGGCCGCTTGGCAAACAACCAGTTTTACTGAGCGCGCAGGATTGCTGTACAGGTTACGGGATCTCTTGCTCGACGAGGGCGACCGACTCGCCGATATATTGACCGCCGAAACCGGCAGGCCGCGCGCCGAAGTTTACGGCAACGAGCTTTTCTATCTCTGCGACGCCATCGGCTCTTGGGCAAAAAAGAGTGCCGACTATCTGCGGCCGGAAAAAATTCGTCCGCATTTTCCTCTGCTCAAAACTAAAAAAGTGGTTTCCGTCTATGCGCCGCGCGGTGTGATCGGTATCATCAGTCCGTGGAATTTTCCATTGACAATGACCCTGGGAGAAGCGCTGCCGGCGCTGATGGCGGGAAATGCCGTAGTCATCAAGCCTTCCGAGCTAACGCCACTTTCAGCGATTTTTGGCGTTGACATTGCGCTCCGGGCCGGCTTCCCTGAGAATCTCGTCCAAGTCGTCGTCGGCTACGGTGCGACCGGCGACGCACTGGTTGATCATGCCGACATGATCGCGTTTACCGGAAGCGTCGAAACCGGCAAACAGGTAATGCGGCGAGCGGCGGATCGATTGATCCCCGTTTCATTGGAGCTCGGCGGCAAAGATCCCATGGTCGTCCTGAAAGACGCCGATCTGGACCGCGCCGCGGGCGCGTGTGTTTGGGGCGCGCTGATGAATTGCGGCCAAATCTGCACGTCCATCGAGCGGGTTTACGTCGAGGCGCCGATCTATGAACAGTTCGTCGACAGAGTCGTTGCACGTGTTCGCGCGATTCGCCAAGGACAGAGCAGGGACGAAGTCGATGTCGGCAGTATGACCTCGGAAGCACAACTAAAAAAAGTCGCGGCGCAGGTCGACGAAGCTGTTGCCAACGGAGCAAAGGCGCTCACCGGCGGCCGCCGCAATCCAAGTTTAGCGGGATACTATTATGAGCCGACCGTGCTTGTCGATGTCAATCATTCCATGGCCGTTATGAGCGAGGAAACCTTTGGACCGGTTATCCCGATCATCAAGGTTGATGACGTCGACGAAGCGCTGCGCTTGGCAAATGATTCGCGCTACGGATTGAGCGGCAGCATTTTTTCCCGCGACAAAGCCGCCGCATGGCGTCTCGCCGACGGTCTTCAATGCGGTTCCGTGTCTATTAACGATAGTTTAGTAAGCTTCATCGTCGCCGACGCGCCCATGGGCGGTTGTAAGGACAGCGGTTTCGGTTATCGCCACGGCGCCGAAGGAATCCGCAAGTTTTGTCAGCAAAAAACTGTCGTCATCGACAGATTCGGACTCAAGGAGGAATTCCCCTGGTACCCCGCAACAGAAAAGAAAGCGAAGCAAATTCGTCATCTCCTCAACCTGTTGTGTCACTCCGGCTTAAGCCACAAATGGCGCGCACTAAGGGGGCTAATGCGCAGTTAGGCGCCCTTGAACTCATAAAGCGATTCATCTAAGAAAGTGTGATACCGTTCCCAGTGATTCAATCAGAGGAGAATTTTTATGGCCAAAGATCTACCGAGCTTTATCGCCCAAGAAGGCGCGAAGAGAGAAGGCTCAGTCATTCGTGAGAAGAATTTCATCGACGCCAACAATTATGAAACCGTTGCCTATCTGAAACACCTCGATGTCCGCAATGAACCGAAAATGGTCTTGTTCGAAAATGTTCCCGCTTTAAACGGCCAGAAATCCGGGTTCCCGATGTTTTACAACCCGTGGGTCACGCGGCAATACGTCGCCGACTCCTTGGACATGGGCGACATTAAGTCGCCTATGGAAGTCAGCCTCGAAGTCGCCAAGCTCGAACAACAGCAAGGCAAGGTCGAAGTTATTGCGCCTGAAAAAGCGCCCGTCAAGGAAGTTGTGCTCACCGGTGACAAGGCCGATCTGAGAGTTCTGCCGATGCCGATGCACCAAAAAGGCGACGCCGGTCCTTATCACACGATGACCTGCGCGATGAAGGGGTTGAACGCAGATTTTTACGACATCACCTTCACGAAAAATAAATTCCACGATCCACAGCACATGAGCTTCTCCGCGCACAAACATCACCATCTGGAAGCTATGGCCTGCGAATATGAAGAAAAGAATCTGCGTGCGCCGGTGATCGTCATCTTGGGACACCACCCGGCATTCTACCTCTCCTCCTGTGCCATGACCGCTATGGGGAACAACGATTATCTAACCGCATCGGCGTTTTTGAAGGAGCCCCTTCGGTTAACCCCGTCAACGACCTGGGGCGATAAATTCATGGTTCCGGCGGATGCTGAAGTGATCATCGAAGGCGAAATTTTACCCGGCGTGCGCAAGTCGCAAAATCCCTTTGGCGAGATTCTCGGTTATGCCCAACCGAAAATGGACGTGCCGGTCATCGAAGTGACCGCGATCACCCACCGTCGCGGCGGCATCGTCGAAGATTTCTGGCCCGGCCACATGGATCACTGGAATCTCGGCAGCATTCCCAAAGAAGGCAGCACTTACAACGTGATCAGGAAAAATGTCCCCGGGATCCAAGCGATTCATCTACCAGCCTCGGGCTGCGGCCGGTGCATCTGCTACATCTCGATCAAAAAGGAATTCGAAAACGAGCCCAATAAGGCCGGCATGCAGGCGTTCGTCGAGATGCCGAATCTCAAACTCGCGGTCATTGTCGACGAGGACGTCGACGTCTTCAATGAACGCGAAGTGATGTGGGCGGTTGCCACCCGCGTGCATTGGGACAAGGATATCGAGATCATCCGCGAAGTGCAGAGCTTCCGCGGTTGGCTGGGCGACACCGTCGCGATCATCGATGCCACGATACCGTTGAACTCGAAGGCCGAATGGCCGGTGCGCAACGAAATCGAGTCGGCGGCGTTCGAGCGGGTCGCCAAGTTCTTTAAGTAAAAGGGACGCTCAATGGCAGATAAGATCAAATTTATTTATAAGGCGACGTGAACGACTTGCCGCAAAGCAAGAAGTTTCTTGCAAGCAAAAAAAGTCGATTTCGAGGAGCGTGAATACGGCAAAAATCCGTTCACCGAAAAGGAACTGCGCGAGCTCATCGGCGATGAACCGATCGAGCGTTTTCTGAATACCAGAACGCCGCTTTATCGAGAAAAAAACATGAGGCAAAAGCCGCCCTCGAAAGACGAGGCGATCAAGCTGATGCTCAAAGACGCCAATTTGCTCAAACGCCCCGTCATCATCAAGGGCAAGCAGAAGCTCACGGGCTTCAACGAAGCCGAAGTCAAAGCACTTCTTTAAATGACCATCTCGCGCCGGACGGCCATAACCTCCGCCGGTTTCTTGCAGCCCACCGCTTCCGCATGAAAACCAAAGGCGAAATCGAAGCGGAAAACAGCCGAGCCCTCGTCCAATTTGAAATCGATTACATGGGGCGCGGTCCAAAAGAAGCGCGCACCTATATTATCGAGGACATGCTCGTCGTCAGACTCAAGGGTGTATTGACCCCGGCCGAGGAACAGCTGACAAAGACCGGCGACGGCGGCGAGCTGGTTAAGAAAATGCGTACGATCCTCATCGAAAAAGCGAAGCCGCTTCTCTATCAGGTCGTCGGCGACATTTCCGGCACGAAGATCTTGGACTTGCATACCGACATCAGCACCGCTTCAGGCGAACGGGTCTTTGTCTTCACGTTGGAATCCAATCTCGAGAGGCTGTTGGGGCGTCGACGGGAGTCTTGACATCCGCGGCTGCAATTTTTATAAAAGTATCCGTCTGACGATCTCCCGAAGGGTTGGCGTTAACTGACCTCAACCAGTTGGGAAATAGGCCGACCTAAGAAACTTCGTCTGGATCCTAGCTTCCGGGGTTGGATTTCTTGCGCTGATAATCGGAGTGGATTCGCTCAAGATTAAGCGAGAGAAAAAATAAGTTTTCCATCATTGCTCCTGCCAAACCGAGATCGCGTCGTCGAGGCGCCCGCCCTCCGCGACGCAGTTCCTTCCATGTGGCGCTTTCCGCGGACTTGCCCCGTGTGCCGACGCGGCGGAAGAACTCCGCGTCGGCCTTTTGCTTCCTAAGTTCTCGCTCCTCAGATCTTGGATTCCAGCATTCATAAATTGACACTAACACGACGATATGGTCTGGATACAAGTTGTCTCGGTGCAGCCTCCACGCTACCAAACATAACATGCATGCCGAAATGAGAAGAAAGGTTCAGGATCATGACTGAAGCAACCCTATCCGGACTGAAACTTTTTAACCGCGGTAAGGTCCGCGATATTTATGATCTAGAAGATAAGCTCTTATTAGTCGCGAGCGATCGTATCTCTGCCTTCGACGTGATCCTACCCACGCTGATCCCCGATAAAGGCAAAATACTCACGGCCATGTCTGAATTCTGGTTCGGCATCATCAAAGATATCGTGCCTCACCATCTGCTCACGACCCGTGTCGAAGAATTCCCGGCCATCTGCGAACCGCACAAAGCCGAGTTAGCAGGCCGATCGATGCTCGTCAAAAAAAGCCTGCCCGCGCCGGTAGAATGCATCGTCCGCGGTTATCTGGCCGGCTCGGGCTGGAAAGATTACCAGCAAACTGGCGCGGTGTGCGGCATACCACTGCCGAAAGGAATGGTAGAAGCATCACGGCTCGCCGAGCCGATCTTCACACCTTCAACGAAGGCCCCGGTGGGCGCCCACGACGTCAATATTACGTTCGACGAAATGATCGGCAAAATCGGCCGGCAACGAGCCGAAAAGATGCGCGACGCAACTATCGCGATTTATTGCCGGGCACGCGACCTGGCGGAAAAAAAAGGTATCATCATCGCCGACACCAAGCTCGAATTCGGTATCGAAGGCGACAATATCATACTGATCGACGAGGTGCTTACTCCCGATTCGTCCCGCTTTTGGCCGGCGGACGGATACACGCCGGGAAAAACACCCGATAGTTTCGACAAGCAGTTCGTGCGCGACTATTTGCTCAATTTGCCGTGGGATATGAAATCGCCGCCACCTGCGCTACCGCCGGAGATAATCAGGAAAACCCAGGAAAAATATCTTGAGGCGCTCAGGCGCCTAACCCGCTAGATCGAACAACAGCTACGCGCGCCCTTGACCGGCGCGTGGGAAACGCCTGCTTGCCGCGCGGGGAAAGTTTGGTCGCAAGTTTGGTTATTCTCAGAGCCCCTGATCGATAACATTGGCGCAGAACCCCTTCGATGAATCGTCGCGCTGCACGCTCGTCGTAATCGTGCGGTATGTGGATAAACCCAAACGCTATGTTTAACTTTTCGCGGGCGATTTCGCGCAGGATCACGTACATCGAATAGTTACACACATAATCACCCGCGTACTTCGAGACCTTCGCCCACCGGCCCGCCTTCACTTTAAGAGTCGTTGGCAGTTGCTTGCGTTCCCTTGCAAAGATTGGTCTTTGTTTCTCCGCTTTGCCGGGCCTTCGACGGTTGACCGCCTTCGTTTCGACTTCAATTCCGCGCCGCGAGCTTTGTCCGAGACCGAGCACGATATCCGGGCGATGCTTCTTGAGCGCTTGGACGAATAGCGCGCGCTGGAACCGAACTGGAAATACTACGGATTTAAGATCCGCTGTGGCGGGTAATAACTTGATGATTTTCGCGGTGATGTTCTCGCGAAATTGCCGATAGGGACCGAAGCCGTAGATCAGTATCCGCATAGCGCTCTTTCACCGATCTATTGAATCACGCCCCAGCGCAAGACAAACCGTGAGAATAAAATAAGACTGGCCGGCATTGAGCCGGCCAGTGGAGAAAGAAACTGCAAACGAGAGAAATGGCCTACTCTTTCGGCGCCGCCCGCATAATCACGCCGGAAGAATCCCCCGCGGTGGTCGATCCGACTTCCTGGTAGATCTTCGCTCCCGTCTTTTTGAACTCTTCTGCCTTTTCGTGCATGCCGGCCTGGAGCGCGGCTTGTTCCTCCAAGCCCTTCTGAGCGGCGTACTCGCGCACGTCTTGGGTGATCTTCATGGAGCAGAAATGCGGTCCGCACATCGAACAGAAGTGCGCCACCTTGGCGCCCTGCGCCGGTAAAGTCTCGTCGTGGAATTCACGTGCGGTCTCGGGATCCAAGCTAAGATTGAATTGATCTTCCCAACGGAACTCGAAGCGCGCCTGGCTCAATGCGTCGTCGCGCATCTGCGCGCCGGGATGCCCCTTGGCCAAGTCGGCGGCGTGAGCCGCGATCTTGTAAGCGATTACGCCGTCCTTGACGTCTTTTTTGTCTGGCAAGCCGAGATGTTCTTTGGGCGTCACATAGCAAAGCATCGCGGTGCCGTACCAGCCGATCATCGCCGCGCCGATGGCGCTAGTGATATGATCGTAGCCGGGAGCGATGTCCGTTGTCAGCGGGCCGAGGGTATAGAACGGCGCCTCGTGGCAGACTTCCAGCTGCTTGGTCATGTTCTCGTGAATCAAGTGCATCGGCACGTGGCCGGGCCCCTCGATCATCACTTGGACGTCGTGTTTCCAGGCGATTTCGGTCAATTCGCCCAATGTTTCCAGTTCGCCGAACTGCGCTTCGTCATTGGCATCGGCAATCGATCCCGGACGCAGGCCGTCGCCCAAGGAGAACGACACGTCGTAGGCTTTCATGATGTCGCAGATCTCTTCGAAATAGGTGTAAAGAAAATTTTCCTGGTGATGCGCCAGACACCATTTTGCTAAAATCGAACCGCCGCGAGAAACGATACCCGTTACTCGATTGGCCGTGAGTGGCACGTAGCGCAACAACACGCCGGCATGAATCGTGAAGTAGGACACGCCCTGCTCGGCTTGTTCCACCAGAGTGTCACGGAAAATTTCCCAGGTCAGCTCTTCAGCTTTGCCGTCGACTTTTTCCAAAGCTTGATAAATCGGTACGGTGCCGATGGGCACCGGGGAATTGCGCAAGATCCATTCGCGCGTCTCATGAATATTTTCGCCGGTGGACAAATCCATCACCGTATCGGCGCCGCACCGAGTCGCCCAAATCATCTTCTCGACTTCTTCTTCAATCGACGAAGCGACCGCAGAGTTGCCAATGTTGGCATTGATCTTGACTAGAAAGTTACGGCCGATGATCATCGGCTCTGCTTCGGGATGGTTGATGTTCGCCGGGATGATGGCTCGGCCGCGCGCGACCTCATCGCGGACGAATTCTGCAGTGACAAATTGCGGTATCGAAGCACCGAAGTTATAACCCGCGTGCGTTCGGCCCGCCGCCCCTTTGGCGCCGTGTTCCAGCGCTTTCTCGCGGCCGATGTTTTCGCGCATCGCGATATACTCCATCTCCGGCGTAATGATGCCTTTCCTGGCGTAGTGCATCTGGCTGACGTTGCAGCCTGTCTTCGCGCGGAGGATCGGCCGGCGTGCCGCGTCGGGGAATCGCTCCGTCGATACATGCTTGCCATTCCCGTTCTTGCCGGCGGGCGGTTGATAGCTCGGTCCCGCCAATTGTTCGACATCGCCGCGGGAAAGGATCCAATCTGACCGCAGCGGCTTTAAACCCTGACGAATATCAGTGTCGATATTCGGATCCGTGTATGGCCCCGAGGTATCGTAAACGGTGAGCGGCCCGTGGATTTGATCGCCATTGCCGTTGTGAACGGCGCCGGCGTTCGACAAGTGGATCGCTCGCATAGCGACCCCGACGTCCGGCCGCCGTTGACTTTGAACGTAAATCTTATGTGACGCTGGCAGAGGTTTGCTGGTGATAATATTTGTCTGGGAGCCATTCGTGGAGTTTGACATGACAAGCCCTCCTTCGGATTCAGCAATTATCGAAACACATGGTTAGACGTGACGGTAAGGTTTGACGTATTCTTCGTAGAGGCCTTCTTTTCCCTTCTCGGCGAGATCCTCGGAACGTTTCATTAAAACCTCTTTAGTCTCAACGAATTCTTTTCGACCGAAACCGAGGTTGCCCGGATGCGTGCCGGAGTCCATGCGAACGGCGTCGCACGGGCAGGCTTCGACACAATAGCCGCAATAAATGCAACGTAGCGTGTCGATGTCGTAGCGAATCGGAAATTTTTCCACCGACTTGTCCGGATACTCGCCGGCCTCGATGTAGATACATTCGGCCGGACATGCCGTCGCGCACAGAAAGCACGCCGTGCACTGTACCGAACCATCGTCTTTGAGCGTGAGCCGGTGGCGGCCACGATACGTATCCGGATAAGGCAAGCGCTCTTCGGGGTATTGTACGGTGATTGCCCCCGAGGCGTTCCGGGCCAACCCGAACACTTGCAAGACGTGAATTCCCAAGTTACGCCAGAATCGATAGCCTGTAACCGTCAGGCCGCGAATGACCTCCGGGAAATAGAGCCGTTCCCAGAGAGACATTTCTTCGATACGTTTCATGAGCCGTTCCTAAGAGACTGTGGCACCCGGTGGGATTATCGGTTGTTCGCAACGGACAGCCGTTTCGTCTCAACTCCTGCGCTCGAAATAAGTTATAGTCCATTACCGAGGGATGTCAAGGAACAGAAACGGCAAATTACTTTGCAATTTTCAGCTATTCCGAGTCGTATTGGATAATAGAATAGACCGGATGAGGCTGCAGTTTTTCCCGGCCCCTAAGGAACGAAAGTTCGATCACGAAAACGCACTCGACCACGACTCCGCCAAGTTTCGTGACCAATTCGGCGGTCGCCGCGGCTGTGCCGCCGGTCGCGATTAGATCATCCGCGATAATGACCCGCGCCCCGCGCTCAATCGCGTCAATGTGAATTTCCAACTTGTCCGTACCATATTCCAGCTCGTAGCTCGCGCTATGAGTCTCATAGGGCAGCTTTCCCGGCTTGCGTACGACACTAAATCCCGCACCCAACTTGTAAGCCAACGCGGCGCCGATGATAAAGCCACGCGATTCAATGCCCAGGACGGTATCGATTTTTTGCCCACGATAACGATCCGCGAAAAGATCAATCGTTTTGGCGAACAATGCCCCTCGCGCCAGCAAGGGCGTGATGTCTTTGAAGATAATTCCCGGCTTCGGAAAGTTTGGTATGTCCCGAATTGCCTGGCGGATACTCACAATATCATTGCTCATCTTCGTTAGCCTTCCTCATACAATATGCAATTTGAAATGGGTGATTCGAAATTGTGAGTCTAGCGTGCACCAGCCCCACACCCGCCAAGCGGTTTCAACGACAGCTTCAAGTTTTTGTTTCGGCGCCCCGCCACAGATGTTCATTTCGCCGGACCAACCGACTACCGACCGCGTTCATTCTGTTAGCTTCGCGGACTCTATCACGGGTCCCGGCGATTAGCCGTTGGGGGCAAATTATCGAATGTCGGCGCGCAGCACAACTGCGGCAAGTAGAGCGTTGGATCTTGCGCCGCATTGTTCTTACGGATTTCGAAATGCAAATGCGGACCGGTAACCCGACCGGTACTGCCGACCTTGGCAATCACTTCGCCACGTGAGACCTGCTGGCCTTCGCGCACCAAGTTGATCTGATTATGCGCGTAAACCGATACGATCCCACCGGCGTGGCGAACGATCACGATGTTTCCATAGCCGCGCAGCTGATCACTGTAAACCACCTCGCCCTGTTCCACCGCCACAATCGGCGTACCTTCCGGTGCACCAATGTCGACACCGTCATGAAAGCTTCCATTCCTCGGACCGAAACCGGAATTGATCGTACCGCTTGTTGGCGCCACCAGCGCGTCAACGGCTTGATCCGGCGTCGGCGCGGTGCTGCGGGGCACCGAAACTGACTCCGCGGGCGTGATGGTATCAACCGGCAGTTGCCGCGGCGCGCCAGGAATAAATATACGCTGTCCGATGCGAATATGGCCTGCGTCTCGGATAGAGTTGATGCGCGCCAACTCCTCGAGCGGCACATCGTACGCTTTGCTGATCCGAAACAGGTTATCGCCCGGCTTCACGACGTGATAAATGCCTTGCGATCGACCTGTAACGTGTGGCGGCTGAGACACCGTCCGCGGGGCGCAACCCGACAGCAGCGACAACGAAAGATTGAGTACTAAAATCACTCTGAAGTGGAATTTCATCGGTCAAGCTGCGGCACTGACCTGTGTAGGGGGAAAGTATAAAGTATATTGAGATAATTCGCCTAGCCGGATAATCGCCGGAACACGACGTTCGCTGCTCCGTCAATCCCGCCAACCGTATTTACCGAACAGCTTGACAAATTTGCATTCACCGAGCTGCTCCTGCTCAAATCCGGATCGCGTGCGGGTCACGCGCAACAGGGTTTGGTTCTGTTCATCACCGACTGGAATCACTAGGCGGCCGCATGAAGACAGCTGGTCAAGGAGCGGCTTGGGCGTGGACGGCGATCCCGCGCTGACGATGATCGCATCATAGGGGGCGTGCTCCGACCAGCCGATCGTGCCATCGCCGACGTGAAGCGCGATATTTTGATATTCAAGTTGATCCAACAAAGTCCGCGCCTTACGCGAGAGAACGCGAAGCTTCTCGACGGAAAAGACATTGAAGCAGAGCTCCGCAACCAACGCGGTTTGGTAGCCTGAGCCCGTGCCGACCTCAAGGACTTTTTCATCGCCGTTCAGCGCGAGCGCCTCAGTCATTCGCGCCGTCATGTAAGGTTGGGACAGCGTCTGTTTCTCGCCGATGGGCAGAGCGCTGTCATCGTAGGCCCGATTAACGATCCCAGGATCCACGAACAAATGCCGCGGAATCCGCCGCAAGGCGGCGATCACTCGTGCATCCGTGATACCACGCGCGACAATCTGCTCCTGAACCATTCGTTCCCTGGCCCAGGTAAAGTCGTGGGGACTTCCTTCGGAGAGTTTCACTGTCGCAGAAAAAATTAGGGTGAGGGAAAAACTATATTATGAGATGCCAACCCCGCTCGTGCGACGATGTCGACGCGCAGTGCCTTAATAGAGAGTACGCTTTTAATAGATAACCCCCGACGCACCGAACTATAACATACCACAGGATCACTCGCCAGAAACGCAGACTGTACGAAACGAGAAGAGGATTCAGAATTATACGATGATTGACAATCGGCCAGGCAAGCCCGGCGCCCAGGGACAGGAGTTGGAGACGTCTCAAAGTAAAATGATTCACATCCGGCTCTCGTCTCTTAGTTCGCGCAACCGCCACGCAATAACATCTGACGCAGTTTCGCCCGGCAAGGCAGCGGGCAGACCGCCAGGATCGGCGCCAAGCTGCACGAGCTTCTCGCGCATAATGGCAAGATCTGCAAAAAGCCGCCGGTACTCAGCGATCGAAGCCGAGCATTCAATAAGTTTTTGATCGATGCCCCTGAGGCAGCCGTCGAGCGCTCGCTTCCGCTCGTCAAACACCCCATCGAGCTGCTGGCGAATCTCACAGGTTTGTTGATGCAGCGTCTCAGTGATGTGGGACAGGTTTATTCTCATCTGCAGTACAACATCCATTAGCCGATCTACGGACTGTCCGCTCATCTTGCTCACTCCTGTTGCCCTTCAAGAAAACGGCAACTTGTTGAAGCCGGCCAGAAAGCACGGCTCACTCGTTGACACTCATGCCGAAAATACTAGGGAGTCATGTACCCCGCACACCTTTGCAAAGTCAAGTTTACCATTCTGGAGCAAATCGGCGACCGGCACACTAAAACGGCGAATGGTTCGACGCATCGCCGCGCCGTTGAAACGAAAGGCAAAAGAGAAATCTGGAGCGCGATTCAGCGAGAACTACGGCGAGAAAGTGTATTGGACGGCTTACGCGGTCAGACGGATTTTGGGTTGCTGCTCTGACAGTCGGTTTCGATCCTGATCAAAAGCGTCGGGAAAACGATAAATACGACCACGAACGAGCCGATTCAGAACAATGGCACTGGGCGCCAGAGCTGAGCGCGCTTCAGAAGCGAGCGACGGGGAGCCGCGCCTTGACTCATCATCGACCGGTCGGCGCGGGACTAGGATCTTATCAGTTAATGTTTGCGCGGATTCAAACTTGTTCGCCGCTAATGCCTTTTAAAAGGACTTCTGGCCGGGAAGGCTGATCCGAATGACCGGATCCAACGGGGAAGAGTTGGCGCCGCGCCGATCGTTTAAAGCGTCGGGTCCTGCCGCAGGGCCGCGGGCGTTCGATCGCGACGCGGCCCCGCTGACGGTTCACTGGCCATCGACTTTTGCCAGTAGCCTCAAGCCGGTGCGGAAGTACTGCGGATTTATACCGACGCACGCGCAGATGTTATCAAAGGAAAAAATCCAGTTCTCGGTCTGAGCGAAGAGCCAGCGCTCAGCGTCGCGGAATTCTCTTTTTCCAGCGTCTGTCTGCGCCGAGAAATACCTTTGGTAGCCCTGCACGGCATCTTCCAGGATCATCACCATGAGCCGGATCTCCGGCTCCAATGACGCCGGATATGGTGAACCGCCGGAGTATTGGGTCGTGAGGTCCGCATGAAATCTCGGGAACTCCCCCGCTTGCTCCAGGTTTTGAATATTCAGCGCTTTGAACATAATCGGGTGCAATCTTTTCGCCTGTCTAGCGCTCGGGATGACGAATCACTTTGTCGAATCGGCCTGGATCAAAGCATAACGTACCGGGTATTCTTCGATCACAAATTGTATGCCGATCAACGAAGCCGAATTCACGATCAGAGGTCCTTGAAGATTCACAGTGATATCTTCGACCCGCTTGCGCACAGTGACGGCCCGTTTGCCGGACACTCCTTCTTTCGGTTTGACGATGACACCCAATACGCCGCGTAGGCGCCCCACGGTTTGGGCAAAAATCTGGCAGATTCTCCCCTCGCTTAAGCTGAGGATTTCGGCGATCTCCCGCAGGGTCATCTCTTCGTGATAGTACAGCGTCACGACTACGCGTTCGCGCTCGGGCAAGCCGTCGATCGCCGCCGCTAACTTCTCGATAAGCTCCTTGTTTTCGACGAAACTGAGAGGATCGAGAAACGTATTTTGCCAGAATTTTGGATGGGCGACGTCACGTTCGCCCTCCGATGCCACGGCGAGGTCGTCCAAGCTAAGCAAGGTTGCATCATTCACTTGTTGATCGAAGCGAAAATAGCGTTCGAGCGGGATTTCCAACTCTTTCGCCATTTCTTCGGCTGTGGGCTCGCGCACGAACTGGCCGGCAAGCTTTGCCCGCGCCGCTTCCATCTTGCGTCCCAAGAACGCACCGAACGGCTCACCCAATCCAGGGACCGCAAACACTGCATGACTTCGCCCTGAATGCGGTAACGGGCGTAAACTTCGAATTCAACCCCGCGCTTGGGATCAAATCGATCCAGCGCCTCCAAGAGTCCGACGACGCCGGAGTGAATCAACGACTCCAGGTCGACGCCGGGCGGCAGCCGTCGATGAAT
>Ga0193755_1000313_pt1 | contig 13755 bp, 10 predicted proteins | sample H1a2metaG_FD_144921 | JGI IMG/M metagenome (GOLD analysis project Ga0193755, IMG submission 144921) | Soil microbial communities from a riparian zone of the East river system, Colorado, United States - H1a2 | ecosystem: Environmental > Terrestrial > Soil > Riparian zone | place: USA: East River...
CATGAAATAGACCATCATCTTGGTCTGCGGATTGGGCGGCACGCCGATCTGGCCGACCTTGGACAGCCCGAACATCGAGAGCCCGAGGAGGATGGGAATGATCTTGAACGGATCGGGGCGCGACAGGTCGGGCAGCCACAGGAACGGCACGCCGCGGAAGATGATCGTGTTCGCGAAGACAAAGAACAGGGCCAGCAGCACCGGCCATGGGATCAGCATCGGCAGGCACCCGCCGAAGGGGTTGACCTTGTGCTCCTTGTAGAGGCGTACCATTTCGCGCTGCAGCCGCTCGGGGTCGTTTTTGTACTTGTCCTGCGTCTCCTTGAGCAGCGGTGCCACCGCCTGCATGCGAATCCCCGATTCCATCGCCTTTTGGTTCAAGGGCCACAGCAGCAGGCGGATGACGATGCCGAACAGGATCAGCGCCCAACCATAGGCGAGATGGAGTCGCCCGTGCATCCACAGCAGGATGTTCGTGACGAACAGCGAGACGGGCCGAATGATCGGACGAAACACGCTCCACCCATAGGGATTGGCGTCGTCCAGGTCGTGCCCCATCGGTGAGAGCTGATGGTAGTCGAGGGGCCCGGCGTACACCGAATAGCGGAACGTGCCCGCCGGCGGCACGGGCATCGTGAGCATGACGTCGGCGCGCGACGCCGCCTTGCCGTTCCGGGGGACACCGACGGCGATCGCGCCACCGAACGTGGGCTGCCCCTCGTCCAGCGCGAGCGCGGCGGTGAAGAAGTATTTCGACTTGACGCCCACCCACTCGAACGGGCCGTTGATCAGCGTCCGCTCGCCGGGTCGAAGTCTGGAAAAATCGGTCCGCTCGGTTTTCGACGCCTTCGTGACCACCGAATAGTGCCGGAAGTCGTCCAATGAATCTCTTTCGACCGAGCGCAGGCCGTGCGACAGGTCGAGCAACAGCACAGCCCCAATGCCCCCGAGCCCGCTCACCGAGCCCTGCACATCGAACCGGTACTGGTCCGGGACGAAGCGGTACTCGAGCGTCACATGCGAGCCAGCGCGTTCAGCGTCGAAGCGAAGCGGCTTCGCGCTCTGCCCCGCCGCCACGACCACACTTTCGTCCGGACTCGGCTGGAAGTCCCAATCGTCGAGTGACACGGTGTCGCCGCTGGCGAGAACCAGGCGATGCCGCAGGAACGCATCGCCCGGGGGGACGAGCTGGACTGGCTGCGCCGAGTCGCCGGGGGCAAAAGATTGGTATTGCAGAAGTTCTGCGGACTGCAACCGGCCGCCCCGAGTGCTGAACCCCAGGCGGTACAGGGGTGATGTCACCCACACTATCCGACCCGTGTCGGACATCGTGACGGTCGGACGGGCTGACCCTGAAGGACTCCCCGACGGTCGCGGCCGGTCGGCCGAAACCGATGTTGCTTCACCTTCACGCTGCTGGACGGCGGTCGTATCGCCGGCCGGCCGCGCGGCCGGCTTTTTCGGCGGCCAAATGATCGAGGGCGCGACGGCCACGATCATCATGAGCACGAACGCGAGCAAGAGATTGCGCTTATCCACGATCAGTCCTAGGGAACCGGATCATAACCGCCTGCGTGAAACGGGTGACACTTGAGGATGCGCCGGATGCCAAGCCATGAGCCTCGCAGCGCGCCATAGCGCTCGACTGCTTCGTAGGTGTAGCGCGAGCAGGACGGCTCGAACCGGCACTGCGTGAACACGAGGTGCGACAGCGTGAGCTGGTAGCCACGGATAAGTTGCATTACGGCCAAACGCGGCAGTCGTTGCAGCGTCACGTCAGCGCCTCCACGGCGCCCGTCAATTCAGCGCGCAGCACCGCAAACGAGGCGGTATAGGCGGAGCGCTTCGCGCGAATCACGAGATCGACGGCGGGAAGGTTTCGCAGCAGGTCACGTCGCAGGATCTCACGCAGCCGGCGTCGCAGCCGATTGCGCGACACGGCTGACGATTGATGGAGCGGGACAATGAGCCCGAGCCGTGCGTGACCCGAATCGCTGTGACGCCAGGCCAAATCGAGATGCGGGGTGCGACGGCGGCGACTCCCCCCTGCTTCCCAGCAGGCGGTGAGCTCCGAGCCGCGCGTGATCCGCACGCGGCGCGGGTACCGCTCGCGCGTTTACCGGCTCCGGTGTTTGGATGGAATACGGACGACGAGCTGCTTGCGGCCCTTCTTGCGCCGGCGGGACAGCGTGGCGCGGCCCCAAACGGTTTTCATCCGCGCGCGAAATCCATGCTTATTAACGCGCCGCCGATTCCGCGGCTGATATGTCGGACCCATAATTCCCTCGAGTAAGGCCGGGAAAGTTACCCGACGTGAGACGCGACGGTCAAGGTTGACTTTTCCACATGGGGCCCGTACTTTCGGGCCGCCCTTGCAGCACGTCCTTCCTAAAATCAGAAAATCGTAATGGAGCAATCGGTAAACGAAGCTTGGAAGCGCCTCCTCGACGAAGCTCGACGTGAACTTCCCGAGGCGACGGTGCGCACGTGGCTCGAGCCATCCGAGCCCATCGCACTCGACGACGGCCGCCTGATTCTCGGCGCGCCGGATCAATTCGCCGCGGAGTGGAACGAGTCGAAGCACGCGTCGCTGCTCGCGCGCGTCGCCGAGCGCGTGCTCGGCCGGCCGACGACCGTGGTGTTTCGCGTGCAGGAAGACCGGCAGCGGCGGCCGCAGATGGATTTCTTCGTCGCGCCGCGCGAGAGCGTGGCGACCGCAACAGCCGCCAACATCGGTACGACACCGCTCAACGAACGGTACAGTTTCCAGTCGTTCGTGATCGGCAAGTCGAACGAGCTCGCCGCGGCCGCGGCACACGCCGTCGCCGAAGCGCCGGGCAAGACCTACAACCCGCTCTTCATTTACGGCGCGACGGGACTCGGCAAGACGCACCTGATGCAGGCCATCGCCCACGCCGTGCTCGAGAGAAATCCCGAGACGCGGCTGCAGTACTTCGGCGCCGAGCAGTTCATCAACGACGTGATCGAATCGATTCACGCGCGCACGATGTCCGAGTTCCGCCGGCGCTACCGCAACGACGTGGATCTGCTCCTCGTGGACGACGTGCACTTCCTGGAAGGCAAGGAAATGACGCAGGAGGAGTTCTTCCACACGTTCAACGCGCTGTTCGAAGCGCACAAGCAGATCGTGCTGACGTCGGACCGGCCGCCCAAGGAGATTCCAGGGCTGGAAGACCGGCTGATCTCCCGGTTCGAATGGGGCATGGTGGCCGACATCGGGCATCCCGATCTCGAGCACCGCATCGCCATTCTCCGGAAGAAGGCCGAGCAGGATCATCTCGAGCTCACGATTCCGGACGACGTGCTGCGCTTCATCGCCGAGCACATCCGCTCCAGCGTGCGCGAGCTCGAGGGGTGCATCATCAAGCTCCTGCTCTTCGCTTCGCTCAAAAACCGCGAGGTCACGATCGAGCTCGCGCGCGAAGCGCTGTCGGACAAGATCCGCCAGGGTGAAGAAGGGTCAGGATACGGCGGCGGGAACCAGTCGGCGCCCAGCATCGACCGCGTGCAGGAGGTGGTGGCGCGGCGCTGGGGCGTCACGCCCGAGGGCCTTCGCTCCAAGGCGCGGACCAAGACGCTCACGGTTCCGCGTCAGGTGGCGATGTACCTGGCGCGCGACATGCTGCAGATGCAGCTCGTCGAGATCGGGCAGGCGTTCGGCGGCCGGGACCACTCGACGGTGATTCACAGCGTGGACAAAGTGGAGCGCCAGATGATGCGCGACCGGACGTTCAAAGAGCGCGTGGAGATGGCACGGCAGGAATTGTCCGCACTGTAACTAACATTTGGGAAATGGGGAAAACGGCGCAGGGTGTGGGTGATGGGGAAATCGTGACAGCTATCCGCAAAGCGCCAACAGTCCCAACAGTGCCCCAACATCATGTGACGGATGACAGGTGATGTGCTGGTTGCGCTTTAGCGGGATCGCCCACATATCCCCGGTGTCTACTACTACTACTAGTATTTCTATATAGAGAAGCAGTAGTAAAGACTTTCCTCATTTTGGGAGACGACGCGCCCAGCATGAAGTTCACGATCACGCGAGAAAAACTACAGGAAGGCCTGGCGGCGGTGGCGGCAGCCATCCCCGCCAAAACGACGCTGCCGGTGCTGGCCAACGTCCTGGTCGAGGCCTCGAAGCAAGCCGGCGGCTTGCGTCTGTCGGGTACCGATCTCGACATCGCCGTCAGCACGACGGTTCCCGCTGAAGTCGATGCCGACGGTGCCGTGACCCTGCCCGCCAAGAAGTTGGTGGACATCGCCCGTGAGCTGCCGTCCGGCCCGGTGCGCGTGACCGCGGCCGGCGAAGCGCGCGTCTCGATCGAGTCGGGACGCTCCAAGTTCAAGCTGCTCGGGCTGCCACGGGAAGAATATCCGTCGTTCCCCGCCGTGAAGTTCGAGAAGGCGTGGAAAGCGGCGGCCGGCGTCGTCCACAAGCTGGTCAGTCACGTGGCGTTCGCGGCGTCGACGGAGGAGAGCCGGCCGATCCTGAACGGCGTCCTTTGGGAGCTGCGACCCGATCGCATGCGGATGGTCGCGACGAACGGGCACCGCCTCGCCAAGATGGACGTGCCCGCGACCGGCGGCTCGACCGCCGACTTGATCGTCCCGCCCAAGGCGCTCGAGCAGGTCCGCCGGCTCTACGCGGGCGACGCCGAGATCGAGCTCGCGAAGAGCGACAACCACATCGGGTTCCGCGCCGGCGGCACGCTCGTCTTCTCCCGGCTGATCGAGGGGCCGTATCCAAACTACGAGCAGGTGATCCCGCGCGAGAACGACAAGCAAGCGACCGTCGATAAGGCCGCCATGGCCGCCGCGCTGCGGCGCATGAGCGTCGTCGCAAGCGACCAGACACATCGCATCCGCCTCGCGTTCTCGGGCGGCAACGTGAAGTTCTCGGTGCAGACCCCGGACCTGGGCGAAGCGCAGGACGAGCTCGCGGTGACCTACGAGGGTGAGCCGCTCGAGATCGGTTTCAACGCGATGTACCTGCTCGAGATCCTCAAGTACATGCCGACCGACGAGGTACGCTTCACGTTCAAGGCGCCGGAGCGGGCGTCGACCATCGAGCCGGTTGGCTGGAACGATCCAGCGTCGTACATGGCGCTGGTGATGCCACTACGGTTGGTAGACTGAAGAGCGCGGACAAGCACTACTAGACGCACCGACGCACCGCGGGTTCGAGTCAATGGTGAACGGGACCCCCCGAATCTGGGTGGTCCTTTGTTGTATCTGGAATTACGAGCGTATCCGGAACCACGAGCGTGTCGCGTATTGGTGGGAGAATCGGTGGCTCGATTTGTGGAATCTCTGGTATCGAGTCCTCCAGGGCAGGCGGGACTGGCGTCTTTCCCCCGTAGTAGCGCGCAAGGATCAGATCCCGCCGCGCGAGCATGCGGTCGGGGCGGAACGCCGGGTTTGAGGTGCGGGGCTGCGGCAGCGTCGCAGCCAGCCCCGCGGCCTGCGCGTCGCTCAGTCGAGAGGGCGGCACACCGAAGTACGCGGCACTCGCCGCCTCGGCGCCCCAGATGCCAGGGCCCCATTCCGAGGTGCTGAGATAGAGCTCCATGATTCTGGTCTTACTCAGCGCCAGCTCGAGCCGCACGGCCGTGACCGCTTCTTTGAGTTTTCGGAACAGCGAGCGGGACGGCGACAGATAGAGGTTCTTGGCGAGCTGCTGCGTGATCGTGCTCGCGCCGCGGTGCCCGCCGGTAGCCCACGCGTCTTGCAATTCGATGAAATCGATCCCGTGATGCGTTTTGAATCGCGAGTCCTCGGCGATGATGATCATGCGCTCGAGGACGTGTGTATCCTCGTGCTGACGTGCCGACGTGCCAACGTGTGCGGAGCATGCGTCTCGCAATCTCATCATGGCGGTACAGCGTGGCTCGTGCGTCCGCCACCATACCGGCGGCGGCCAAACGCCGAAGAGCCACACCAGAGAGAGTGCGGCCGTCCATAGCACAACACGTCGTGCAATCCTATCTTTTTGCACCGCCATGGACCTCGTAGCCCTCCAACGGCGCTTACAACAAGCGCTTGGCTCGGAATTTACGGTTGGCCCGCTGCTGGGTCAGGGGGGCTTCGCGGCCGTCTACCGCGTCCGCGACAACAGCTTGAACCGCGACGTCGCGGTGAAGGTGCTTGACGTGGAGCTCGCGCCGACCGCGACGGCCGCCCAACGCTTCATGCACGAAGCACAAACCGTCGCGCGCCTCGAGCATCCCCATATCGTGCCGATTTACAAGGTCGGCCGGCACGAAGAGATCTTCTACATCATCATGCGGTGCATCGACGGTCCGTCGCTGGGCCAGCTTCTCGAGACCCAGAAGAAGCTCGACATCGGCGACGCGGCGCGTATTACGCGCCAAGTGGCCGACGCGCTTGCCTACGCGCACACCCACGAGATCGTCCACCGCGACATAAAGCCGGACAATATCCTGCTCGACAAGAGCGGCCACGTCCTGGTGACGGACTTCGGTATCGCCAAGGCCGCGCAGGCGGCGAAGGAGAAAAAGCCGGGGGCATCCACTCAGCTTACCAGTGAAGGCGTCGTCGTCGGCACGCCGCAATACATGAGCCCCGAACAGGCGGGCGGTGATCCGCTCGACGGCCGCTCCGACATCTACTCCCTCGGCATCGTGCTCTACCAGATGCTCGCCGGCGCGCCACCCTTCGATGGCCCGTCGTCCGCCGACATTCTCGCGCAGCAGCTCACCGAGGCACCGGAGCCGATTCGCCGCCACCGCCCCGACGTGCCGGAAGAGATGGCGCTGGTGCTCGATCGCATGCTGGCGAAGAAGCGCAATGAGCGCTTTCAGATGGCCAGCGAGGTCAGCCGTGCCCTGGTGGGCGCGCTCCCGACCGCGGCGCGAGATCGCGTGCACATCCCGCTGCGGCGGCGGCTCAAGGCGATGTTCTACCGCTCCCTCGTGGGACTGAGCGTGGCGGGATGCCTGCTGTTCATCGCCTTTGCGGGCGGCGGCGCCGTCGTGGCGTACTACGTGTTCAGCAAGCCGCCACAGGTCGCGGCGCGGTCGCCGTTTCCCGACAGCCTCGCGCGCATGTTGCGCGACCGGCGCGCGCTCCTTCCCGGAGACGCCGGGATGTTCGCGTACCGGCCCGCGGGCCAGGAAGACACGACCATGCTACTGCTCACGCGGCGCCGCACGGTCGTGCTGACGCCGCATGAGGTGCGTTCCTACGCGCGCGACAGCGTGCGGCGAGACATGGATCTCATTCTTCATGGCGGTTTGGCATTTCGACTGGTGATCTACGGACGGCACTCGGCAACCGTCGCCGATACGGTCTACCGCAGCCTCTCGTTCCGCGACATGGTGCAGCTCAGAACGCAGCTCAACCGGGCACCCGAACCCGCGCCTGCGACACGTCCTGCCGTGCGGCCCCGCGTGACTACTCCGCCACCACCTCCGGCGCGTCCCCCCAAGTCCCGGTCTACGCCGCGAAGCCGCACCCGCACGCGACGGCCGTCCTAACGACGCCTGGTACTGGCTTCCCGCGACACCAGTCCGTAGACGCTGAGGGCATCGATCCGAGAGACATTGCCGGGCGCGGACGCGACGGCGCCGAAACGATTCTCCCCACCGATCGACAATCCCAGTGCGAAGGCACCGCGGCGCAGGCCGTTATCCGTATCCAGCCGGGCGATGATCTCGACCGGCCAGCGTGAGGACGCGCTCGTGGTCCGCCAGGCGAGACCAAAGGCATAGGATTCGATAGAGTCCCGCGTCATGCGCGCGTCAGTCGACACCGCGAGTGCGCGCACGGGACCTGGACGCCACGTCACGCCGGGAATGAAGGTGAACTGCTGTCGCAGGCCACGCACGATCGGCTGGCCCAGGTTCGCCGCGACCGCGCCTACCGTGAGCTGAGAGAAGGCCACGTAGGACACGCCAATATCCCAGCCGGTCGCATTCACCCCATTCCCGCTGTAGCGTGCGATGTCGAAACCCGCGGCGAGCCCCTGCGTCCCCCCCGCGAGTCCCAGGCGCAGCGTGGTGCCGCGCACGCCGTTGTCGAGGAAGTCCCGCTGATACCCCAGCGACAGCCCACGCGAGTTGAACCCGGCGTTTATCTGGCGCAACCGCCCCCGTGCACCCGGATCGCCGACTCCGACTTCCGCATACACCGAGGCCTCCCGTGCCACGCCGAGGCCCGCGGGGTTGACCCAGAGGGCGCGCGCGTCACGGACGTCGGTCGGAAAGAGGTAACTGGTGGAGCGGTTGGGGGCGACTTGCTGCGCGTCGGCCGGACGGCCTCCCGGCCAGACGGCCAACAGCAGGAGCGTGCCGAGCGCGACCGTCCGGCCGTCGGGCCGTCCGGCCGTCAGGGCAATACCGTCACCGTGGTTTTCGACACCTGCGTGCGCGGAATCGTCATCGCCTGAATCGGCAGCGTGATCGTCATCGATGTCGAATCGCGCGATTCGCCGCCCACATACCGTCCGTCTGCGGAGACAAAGTCGAGCCCGGTACGGACGCCGCTCCCCGCGACCTCGAACGGCTGGCCCGCCTGCTGCCCGCCTCCCTTGATCGTGAAGTCGGAGGCGACTTCGACACGCAACACTCGCGTGCCGTTGTGATCCTCCCACGCGGCGGCGCGTGCGCGATTGACGCTCGTGACCGTCACGCTGCCTGCGGCGCGGTCGTTCTCGGTTGTCGTGTCCGTCCAGGTCGCGCCCAGCGCCAACCCGCCCGGCGGGATCCGGGGGAAGAAGTTCTTGAACGACCCGACGATCGGCGACAGCGCTTGGGCGGCCACACTGTCCGACACGCTCTGACTGCGGAACTCGCCCTTGGGGGTCAGCCGTCCCATGAACGACAGCGCCTTCGCCACCGCCAAGTTGATGCCCATGGGAGGCGTGGTCCCGGAATCAGGAACGATGGAATCGATCGTGATCCTCGTGGGATAGCCGAGGCTGTCCGCCGGCCCGGTGATCGTCACGCCGAAGAACGCCCGCAGTCCGAAATCGAGCGGCTGGCGCATGCCTTGAAACTCTTGATCGATGTGAACGACCGTGCGCATCACGTAGCGCTGCGCGCTCGGTCCCAGGCGCAGTCCCTGCGCTGCAGCCGGCGGCGGAGCTGCCGGTGGCGGTGGGGGTGCACCCGGCGGATTTGCGGGCGTCGGATTTGACGAAGGAGTCTTTGGCGTGCAGCTGAGAGCGGTAAGCGCTGCCGCCACGAGAAGAACGCGACGCATCGGCTATTCCTTGGTCTTGGTACGTCCGAAAATGGCGACCACCTCAGTCTCCTCGCTCGTCACCTTGAGCAATTTCCATCCGCGTTTCCGCATGTCGGTCCGCCAGGTGATGAGTTTCTCCCACTCTTCAGCGGTGGTCCGAAAAACACGCAGATCGGCGACGTTCTCCCAGTGGGGAGGATAAGGAGCGTGGGGTGGCTTTGTGGTCACAGGGGAGGAAGTGGTGAGACCATAAGCCGAGTTCTGTTTACTCGTTGGTACGAGCAGATGGTCATCTCTCTGGGATGGCTGTCACCAGCCACCTCGTGCGGCCTACCCGCAGCTCAAACGACCCGGGCCGGGTCTTGCTGCTTATTTGGCCTTGCTCCGACCGGGGGTTGCCGTGCCGTGCCTGTTGCCAGGCACGCGGTGGGCTCTTACCCCGCCGTTTCACCCTTACCCTTTGGATACAAGGGCGGTCTGTTCTCTGTGGCCCTGTTCCGTCGCCTCTCGGCGCCCAGGCGTTACCTGGCGGTCTGCCCTGTGGAGCTCGGACTTTCCTCGATGGACCCCTCTTGCCGATCCACCGCGACCATCGGCCCCACCACTTCCAGGGCAGGAAATTACCGGGCCATAGGGCAAAGGGGCAAGGCTTTACTTCACGAAGCGCCGGATCACGCGACCCAAACTGTCGGTCGCGGCCCCGTCGAGCCAAAATCCCGCATGCTCGTTGAACGCGGCGAATCGCAACCGTTGCCATTCGCTCGGCACGAACGTGGCGCGGTCGGGCTCCAACCCCACAGCAGAGAGTGCGTACACGCCACGCTCCCGATAGCGTCGCATGAGGTCCCGTCCGCGCCGCTCTTTGAGCCAGAGCAGGACGGGAGCGTCCGGACTGGAGAAGCCGCGCAACAGGCCCAGAGTGAACCAGTCGGTGGGGACGTCGCTCGCGTGGAACGCGAATCGCAGATCGGGATGCAGCCGCCGCAGCTCGGCGCGCAGCACGATGGCGCGCTCGGCGACCCCGGCCTCGAGCCCCTGGTAATAGCGCCCCAACCACCCGCGTTCGAGCAACGTGTCGTACCGAACCACCGGCGCCAGTGCCTCGAGCCGCTCCACTTCGGCACGGTCCAGACCCAGCCCCGCCAATCCCACACGGTAGTCCGCGTCACAGAAGCCGCTGCCGCGGTAGTACGCCATCGCGCTGTCGAGATCGAGCGCGACGCCGGCGAGGACTTCGGGGCGCGCGCCGCCGAGCCGGGCCATGACCCGGTAGGTGGGCCGCAGCGCGCCGCGCCAGTACAGCGAATCGAGGCCGCACGCGATTGGAGTGAGCCTCCCCTGCCGATCCACTTCGTCGGCGCCCTCAGACCGGATCGTCGCCAATGCCACGGCGGGGAACCAGCGGATGCTCGTCGCCTGCAACCGGTCGGCGGTGATCTTCCACAGGTTACGCGTGCTCACCGTGTCGACGATTGCGGGCTCGGGAATCGTCGTCGCCAGCGCGTTCAATGCAGCCCCATCCACGAATCGGAGCAACGAATCGAGCGCCGGCAGCATGAACCGGCTCCACAAGACGCGCATGCCTTGCCGGTTGATCCAGCTGGGGACCACGACGGGATCTTCGCGATTGGTGGAGGCTGGTTGCGGCAGCACGATCACGGCGCTGTCCGCTGCGGCGGGTGGGGCGAGCGGCGGAGGATGGACGGCGACGTGTTCCGGGCCCTCGGCGAGCCGCAGCGGCGCGGGTCGGCCGCCCGCGCCGATGCCGGCCCACTCGGCGGGACGCCGCGTCCAGCGGGCGAGCGCAACGAGAAAGTCACGCGCGCGGGAGTCGGCATCGGCCGATGCCAGCAGGCTGCGGCTCGCCACGACGATCAAGCCATCCTGGACGCGGCTCGCCGCGACGAGCGCCGTCCCACCGCCGCGCGCCAGGGTCTGGCTCTTATCGCGAATCTGCAGCGGATAATTCCGACCGGCGGGGAATGGCGCGAAGCCCGCGTTGTCGAGGGCCGAATGCGGCAGCGGCGTGGCGTCGAGCAGCTGCGCGCCGCCCGTCCCGCCCCCCGGCCCCCCTGCGATGGCGATGCCGGCGCCCTGCGACGCGAGCCACTGGTTCATGATCCAGCGGTCGAGCGCGCCGCCGTCTTCGGTGTATGCGAGCACCACGACGCCGTCGCGGCGGATCCACTCGGTGAGAATCGCGAGATCGCCGATCGTCAGCGCGTCGGACAGGCGCTCGGGCTGGCGCCCACCGAGGACGAGCACGGTGCGATAGCGGACGAGATCCTGCCTCGTGAGATGCGGATAGAACCGGCGGTACTCCACACGGTAGCCCGCCGCATGCCACGGGGCTGCGGTGACTTCGAGGGTGAGGGGATCGGCGAGCGTCAGGTCAACGACGAGAAGGCGACGCGCCTCCGTCTGGCAAGCTGCAACGAGCCACAGCAGGAAGAGACACAGGCTCCTCACCGTCGGAGCTCGACCAGACGGTTGTACTTCCGGAGCGCAGCGCGCAGCCGTTCGTGCGGCAGCGCGTACACCCGCATGCCGTTGATGCCCGTCATCGTCTCGGCCGCGACCATCGCGTTGACGATCGCCTCCTCGGTCGCCTGAATCGTGGCTTGGAAGAGCGGATCGATCCGTTCGTTCGGTAGCATCGTCACGACGACACTCGCATCGGGCTTTGCGGCGCCTGGGTTGGCGGTCGAGAAGGCGACGAAGATGTCGCCGGACGGGTTTCCGCCCGTTCCGCCCAGCCGGCCGACGCCGAGGGCGGCGCGCTTAGCGATGCGCTTGAGCTGATGAGGCAGCAAAGGCGCGTCGGTGGCGACGACGATGATGATCGAACCCCTCTCACTGGAAATCGTGTCACGCGTCGGCAGCAGGTCGGGAATCTCCTGGCCGACGGGGACGCCGGCGATCGAGAGACGGGCGCGCGACCCATAGTTGCATTGCACGAGGACACCGATCGTGTACCCCCCACGGTCGGCGGGGAGCCGTCGGGATGCGGTGCCGATCCCGCCCTTGAACTGGTTGCAGATCATGCCGGTCCCGCCACCGACGTTGCCTTCCGTGACCGGCCCGCCGTGCGCGCTGTCGAGCGCCGCGAACGCGTGCGCTTTCGTCACGTGAAAGCCGTTGATGTCATTGAGCGAGCCGTCCCACGTTTCGGCCACGACCGGCAGCGACCAGTCGAACTCGAATCCTTTGCGCACGAGCCATTCGATGACGGCGTCGCGCACGACGCCGACACTATGGGTGTTCGTGATCATCACCGGCCCGGCGAGGAATCCCGATTCCTCGAGCCACGTCGTGCCGGTCATCTCGCCGTTGCCGTTCAGGGTGAACCACCCGCCGAAGACCGGATCGCCGTTCGTCGCGCCGCGCGGGAAGATTGCGGTGACGCCGGTGCGCACTGGACCCTGGCCCACGACGAGCGTGCCCTGGCCCTTGATGATCGTGGCGTGGCCGACGGTGACGCCGACGACGTCGGTGATGGCGTTGAGGGGACCGGGCGTGCCGTCGAAAGGGACGCCGAGATCGCGGGCGCGCGGACGTGATTGCGCGGTCAGGTGGCCGGTGGTGAGCACCAATCCCAGCAACATCGATCGGACGCGCATGTGTCATGTCACCGCTGCGTAGGGGAGCAGGGCGTGCCGCATGTCGGCCGCGGTTTGCCAGCGCGCCTCGCGGGCCTTGGAGAGGGCTTTCATCACGGCATCGCTCAGCGCGCGGGGCACGTCCCGCCGCAGCTTGCGCAGATCGGGCGGGGGCGCGTGCTGCTGCATGTCGAGTACCGCCGCCGCGCTCGCGGCGGAGAACGGCGGCCGGCCGGCGAGTGCTTCGAACAGCAGGACGCCGAGCGAATAGACGTCGGTCCTGCCGTCGATGTCCGGCGAGCCGCCCGCTTGCTCGGGACTCATGTACTCTTCGGTGCCGACGACAAACCCGCTGCGCGTTACCCGGTCCTCGCCCGAGGTCGCGATCGCGCGCGCGATTCCGAAGTCGACGAGAATGGCGCCGCCCCCTTCCCCTGAGAGCACGATATTGTCGGGTTTGATGTCGCGATGCGCGAGTCCGTGGTCGTGGGCGTGGGCGAGCGCGTCCAGGACCTCAGTGGCGACCCGAACCGCGCGATCGATCGGCAGCGTGCGCTCGCGCCGCATGACCTGCCGCAGCGTCTCGCCCGTGACGAACGGCATCACGAACCAGAGCAGATAGTCGGTTTCGCCGGAATCGAGCAGGGGTGCGATGTGTGGGTGGTCCAGCTTGGCGGCCCAGCGGATCTCGCGCAGGAAACGGTCGGCGGCGACCGAGACCGTGAGCTCGGGATGCAGCACCTTGATCGCGACCTTGCGGCCGTCCTTGTCGAACGCGCCGTACAGCGTGGCGTTCCCACCCCGCCCCACCGCAGTGATGACGGTGTAGCGGTCTCCCAACGCCTGACGCACCCGGCCGATAAGGTCGCGAGCCACCGCGGCACAATAGGCGGTCTCGGAACCCAAAAAGGAAGGGTGCTACGGTTTTATT
>Ga0193755_1000314_pt1 | contig 13750 bp, 9 predicted proteins | sample H1a2metaG_FD_144921 | JGI IMG/M metagenome (GOLD analysis project Ga0193755, IMG submission 144921) | Soil microbial communities from a riparian zone of the East river system, Colorado, United States - H1a2 | ecosystem: Environmental > Terrestrial > Soil > Riparian zone | place: USA: East River...
TTCACCGGCGCCAACATCGAGTCGCGAGATGACGCTCTCGTATCCGATTCGCCTGACCTGAATCAGATGGATGCCGGGATGGACGCTCGCAATGCGGAACCGGCCGTTGGCGTCGGTTACAGCCGCCAGATCGGTACCCATGAGCGCGACGGTTGCGTCACTGAGCGGTGTCGAGTCCACGGTGATCACGACGCCGCGCAACCGGCTGAGTGTTTGGGCGTGGTGCGGCCTGGGCGCGGCGACGAGCAACAGCAGGGCACCTAGGGCGGAACGGCGAGCGCGGAAATAAAAGCGGGACGACAACCGACGGCGGGTCATCGTCCCATGCGTGATAGCGATCATCCTGATCCTGCGCCCTCCCCGCGATCAATCCACGATGGCGTCGGGCAGCACGTACTTCATCGGGTCGACGGGACGGCCGTTGACCCACACTTCGTAATGCAGATGGGGGCCGGTGGACAGGCCGGTCGAACCGACTTTGGCGATCGGCTGGCCGCGCTTCACTCGCTGGCCGCGGACCACCATGATCTTGGAGCAGTGCGCGTAGCGCGTCACGAGGCCATAGCCGTGATCGATGGTCAGCATGTTGCCGTAGCCCTCGACCCACGACACCTGCGTAATCACGCCCGCCGCCGGCGCATCGATCTCCATCCCCATCGGCGCGGAGACGTCGATGCCTTCGTGCGGGCGTGCCAGATGCAGAATCGGATGCACGCGCTCGCGCGCGAACGCGCTGGTGAGCCATCCCTTGGTGGGCATGATCGACGGCATCGCCGCGTACCGCGAGCGCTGGCTCGACGCGGAATCGTAGGCTTCGTTGAGCGAGTGCACGAGAAGGTTGGCGCGGCGCGTCAGCTGATCCATGTCGATGCGCGCGGCGAGCGCCTGCTGGCCGTTGGGACCCGCTGCCGCGAGACTGTCGCGCTCGAACCATTGACCGCTCGGACCGCCGATGCCCGCCTGCTGCACGTCCTTGTCGATCGGCGACAGGCCGGCGAGCAACCGCAGCGCCTGCTCGCGCTCGCCGAACACGTTCAGCGTGTCACGCAATCCGACGAGCCGCTCGCGCATCCGCTGGATCTCGCTCGCGAGCAATTGATTCTCGCGCTCGAGCGCGCGGCTCCGCGTGACGTTGACACCGCGCGACAGCGCCGTGCCACCGAGCACGAGAAACAGCAGCGCCACCACGCCGCCGATGCCGACGAGCGCCTTGACGACCGTCTGTGATACCTCCACGGCGCGGGACGACCCCGAGCCGTGTGGGACCAGCATGACGGTCCATTTGCGCTCTGCGTGCTTCTTCTTCATATGGGGATGCAAACATACGACCGGGCGCCGGACCCCGTCAAATCCGGAGATGTGCGCTCCGTCACGTTCCCTCGGGCAGGGTGGCTAATCCGCATCGGGCTTGGGGAACAGCGGGGGGGGCTTGGCGACAGTCCAGCCGGCCACTGTCAGGCCGGCGAGATCCCCCAGGTGAACGCTTGCGAGCGATCGACCCGACCCCAGGGAAGTCCACAGCTCCTCCGTCGCGGGAATGAACGGCGCTGACAAGACGGCCAGCCGCGCCACGGTGCAGACGAGACTCACGAGTACCTGATCGAGCTCGGCGTCGCGTTTCGCTTTCGCGAGCTTCCACGGCGCCGTCTCTTCGACGTAGCGATTGGCGCGCGTCGCCAGCTCGATCACCAGGGCGGCACCCTGTTGCAGCTCGTACGCATCCATCGCGCGACCGTACGAGGCGATCGTCTCCAGCCCTGCTTGCTCGAGCGGCGAGTCCTCCGAACCGTTCGGTACGACGCCGCCGCGGTAGCGATGGACCATCGCGAGCGAACGCGACGCGAGATTGCCGAACGTGTCGGCGAGCTCGGCCGCATAGCGCGCGTCGAACCGGTCCCACGTGAAGTTGCCGTCGTTCTCGAAGCCGACCTCGCGCAGCAGGAAGTAGCGCAACGCGTCCGCCCCGTGCCGCTCGATCGCGGCGCCGACGCTGACTGGCGTGCCGGCCGTCTTGCTCATCTTGGCGCCTTCCCACTGCACGTAGCCGTGCGCCCACACCAGGCGCGGGAGCGCGAGATCGGCGGCGAGCAGCATGGCCGGCCAGATCACGCAATGAAACCGCGTGATCCCCTTGCCGACCACGTGGAGGTCCGCCGGCCACAGCCGCTCGTATCCGGGATCGGGAAATCCGGTCGCCGACAGATAGTTGATCAGCGCGTCGAACCACACGTAGACCGTCTGCTCGCTGTCGCCGGGGAAGGGGATGCCCCACGGCAAGCGCTGCCGCGAAATCGAGACGTCCTGGAGCCCGTCCTCGAGCAGCCGCACGACCTCGTTGCGCCGGATGGCCGGCTCGACGCGAAACTCGCCCGACGCGATCAGCGTGAGCAGCCGCTGGCCGTAGGCGCTCAGCCGGAAGAAGTGATTGCGCTCCTTGGTCGGGATCAGCTCCAGCGTCGGATGCTCGATGCAATGGCCGTTCGCGATCTGTGCCGGCGACTTGAACTCCTCGCAGCCGGTGCAATACAGGCCCTCGTAATCGGCGACGTAGAGATCGGCGGGGCGCAGCCGCTGGATGCGCTCGAGCAGCGCGACGACCCCCCGGACGTGCCTGGGCTCGGTCGTGCGGATCCAGTCGTCGTTGGTACACTCGAGCCGCCGCCAGTAGTCGGCGAACGTCGTGGCCATGCGGTCGACCCACGCGCGCGGCGTCACGTTCGCGCGCGCCGCCGCCTGAATCACCGACTGGCTGTGCTCGTCCATGCCCATGAGGAAATGCACCTGGTCGCCGCGCAGCCGCCGGTAGCGGGCGATGCAGTCGGCGCCGACCTTCTCCAGGGCGTGCCCCAGGTGGGGATCGCCGTTGGAATAGTCGATCGCGGTGGTGAGGTAGAACTTCGTCACTACGGCTGCAGCTCGGCGAGCGCGACGACGCGCGTGTCCCCCGCGTCGGAGCGGAGCGTGACGCGCTCGCGGAAGATGTCGACGGCGATCACGCGCTCGTTTCCGGCGGACGTCTTCACCGTCTTTCCTTCCTTGGGAAAGCGCTTGCGCTGTTCGACGTAGAAGTCGTGCTCGTAGTGCAGGCAGCAGAGCAGCCGGCCGCACGGCCCCGAGATCTGTACCGGATTGAGCGACAGCCCCTGCGCCTTCGCCAGCGACAGGCTCACCGGTCTCCCTTCGGGCAGCCAGCTCGAGATGCAGAGCTGGCGGCCGCAGCGTCCGATCCCGTCCAGGCGCTTGGCCTCGTCGCGCGCGCCGATCTGGCGCAGCTCGATCCGCGTGCGGAACAGCCCGGCGAGGTCCCGCACCAGTGCCCGAAAGTCGACGCGCTGCTCGGCGGTGAAGAAAATCGTGAGCTTGCGCTTGTCCCACTGCCATTCGGCGTCGGAGACCTTCATCGGGAGCGAATGCTGGCGCACACGGTCCCGGACGGTGCGGCGCACCTCTTCCTCATTAACGCGCAGGTCCGTGGCGGTCTTGCGATCCTCCGGCGTCGCCAAGCGGACGATGGCTTTCGGCGCGGCGCTCGCCTCCTGGCCACACGCCCCGCACCGCTGGCATTTCTTCTCGGCGACTGCGCCCAACGCCGAGACCACGCCAAAGTCCTGCCCACGGTCAACCTCGACGATGACGGGAATGTCGAGGCGGAGCGGGGAGGAGTCTTCGGACGGCCAGGTGAAGTATTCTCGCCGGTTCCCTTTGAACCGGACTTCGATCACAGGCGTCAAATCACTTCTCGGTTAGCGCACCCATGGAAAGGTACTTCGCCTCGCGGCGTTTGAGGAGCTTGTCCGTTTTCAGCCGGCGGAGCTGGGTGAGATGCCGCTGCAGTGCGTCGCCGAGCGCGGCCGCCGCTGCTTCGTGATCGGAGTGGGCGCCGCCCGGCGGCTCGGGGATGATCTCGTCGATCACGCCCAGGCTGAGGAGATCCTGCGCGGTGATCTTGAGCGCTTCGGCGGCGCGTTCGCGCTGGCTCGCATCCTTCCACAGGATGGCGGCGCAGCCCTCGGGCGAGATGACGGAATAGACCGAGTTCTCGAGCATCAGCACGCGGTCGGCGAGGCCCACCGCCAGCGCGCCGCCCTCTCCGATGACCGCGGTGATGATGGGCGTCGGTAACGACGCCATCTCGATGAGGCTGCTCGCGATCGCTTCCGCCTGGCCGCGCTCCTCGGCGCCCAGGCCGGGATAGGCGCCAGGCGTGTCGACCAACGTGATGACGGGTGCGCCGAATTTTGCAGCCATGCGCATCAGACGCATCGCCTTCCGATAGCCCTCGGGATGCGCCATCCCGAAGTTGCGGAAAAGATTCTCCTTGGTATCACGGCCCTTCTGATGACCGATGACCATGACGCTGGTGCCGTCGAGCCGCGCCCATCCGCCGACAATGGCCGGATCGTCCCGGAACAGCCGGTCGCCGTGCAGCTCGACGAAATCGGTGAACACGGTGTTGACGTAGTCGAGGGGGTAGGGGCGCCGCGGATGCCGGGCGACCTGCACGCGCTGCATCGGCGTGAGATTGCGGTAGATCTCGACCCGCAGCGTCGCCAGCTGCTCCTCGAGCGGACGGGTATTTGAGCCACCGAGGCGTTTGAGCTCCTCGATCTGTTTTTCCAGCTCGAGCAGCGGTTTCTCGAAATCCAGCGAATAAGTCGCCATCAAGCCTTTACGAGCGTCACGCCATCGGCTCCCAGGAGATCACGTAAAGCAACCAGTAGATCATCGGCCGCGTCGACCCGAAATGACCGGCTCCGCAGCCGCACCGCTTCATTTCCCGATCCGTTGGCGCCCCTCCACTCGATAAAGACGGGCGTCGGCCCTGGATGCGCGGCACACAGGGCCGCGATGGCGCGGGCGGTGTCGGGCTCGGGTGGCTTCCCCGCCTTCCAGCACAGCGCGATCCCGATCGCGCCGCTCGGTTTCAGCTCGTCCAGGAGCCGCACGCTCTCGACGATGAAGGGTGCCTGCTCCTCACCCCGATCGCGCGCGCTGTATCCGCCGGTCAGGAGGTAGGCGCCATCGGCGCGGATCACGCCGTTCAGCTTGGTCCACGCCTCCGGGAACACCAACGCCTCCGCCGCGCCGTGAAAATCCTCGAGCGTCAGGCGCGCGTACTCGGCCCCCGTCTTCTTGGAGATTTGCCGCTTCACCACCGTAACCACCGCGGCCACCGTGACCTTTTGCGGGCTCCACATCCCGAGGGTCGCGGTCGTCCGGGTCCCGAAAAGCTCTACCTCGGCGCCGTACTTGGCGAGGGGGTGGCCGGAAATGAAGAAGCCGAGCACCGCTTTTTCCCGTGTCAGGCGCTCGTGCTCGGTCCAGGGCGGGACATCCGGGAGGGGGGAGGAGGGACGGGGGACGGGTGTCTCTTCGCCAAACAAGCCGTGCTGGCCCGCGGAGCGCTCCTGCTGGCGCACCTGCGCCTCGCTGAACGCGTGATCGAGGGCGGCGACCAGCTGCGACCGTTCGGCTCCCAGGGAGTCACAGGCGCCGGCGTCGATCAGCGATTCGATCACGCGCTTGTTGCACAGCCGGAGGTCGATGCGGTCGCACAGCTCGATCAGCGAGCGATACGGACCCGCTTGCCGTCCGGCGATGATGGAGGCGATCGCTCCTTCGCCGACGTTGCGCACCGCGCCGAGCCCGAACCGGATCCGCTGATCACCGACGACCGTGAACTTGTAACCCGACTCGTTGACGTCGGGCGCGAGGACCTGCAAGTCGAGCTCGCGCGCCTCGTTGATGTATTGCACCACGCGATCGGTATTGCCGATTTCCGACGACAGCAGCGCGGCCATGAACTCGGCGGGATAGTAGGCCTTGAACCAGGCCGTCTGGTAGGAGAGGATCGAGTACGCGACCGAGTGCGACTTGTTGAAGCCGTAGCGGCCGAACGTCTCGATCTGGGCGGCGATCTCTTCGATCGTCTTCTTGTCGTGGCCGCGGGCGATGGCGCGCTTCACGAAGTTGCCCAGCTCTTCCTGGATCAGCTCTTTGATCTTCTTGCCGACCGCCTTGCGCAGCACGTCAGCCTCGGCGAGCGAGTAGCCGGCGAGCGCGCTCGCGATGCGCATCACCTGCTCCTGGTACACGATCACGCCGTAGGTCGGTGCGAGAATCTCCTCGAGCGCGGGGTGGGGGTAGCGGACCTTCTCACGGCCGAGCTTGCGGTTGATGAACACGAGATGCATCCCGGTGTCGAGCGGGCCGGGACGCAGCAGTGCGTTCGTCGCGACGAGGTCGTCGAACCGGTCGCACTTCATGTTGCGCAGGCAGTCGGTGGCCAGCGGCGATTCAAACTGGAAGATGCCGGCCGTGCGTCCCGCCCGGAGCAGCTCGTAGACCTTCGGGTCGTCCAGATCGGGGCGCTCGAGATCGATCGTGACGCCGTGCCGCTCGGCCACCATCTGGGTCGCGTCGTGCAATACCGTCAACGTTTTCAAACCGAGCAGGTCGATCTTGAGCATACCGACGTGCTCGAGCCCCACCATGTCGTACTGCGTGATGATGGCGTCGCGGTCGGACTTGGAATCGGGCGCCGTGCACACGGGGACGTAGTCGGTGAGCGGTCCCGGCGCGATCACGACGCCCGCCGCGTGTACCGAGGCATGCCGTGCCAGGCCTTCAATCCGCGCGCCGAGGTCGAGCACTTTGCGAATGCGCTCGTCCTGCGCCGCGGCCGCTTTCACCTCGGGCACCTTTTCGCTTGCCTCGGCGAGGGTCAGGCTGAACGCCGGCCCCGACGGGATCAGCTTCGTGAGCCGTTCGACGTCGCCCATCTCGACTCGCAGCGTGCGCGCAACGTCGCGGAAGGCGGCGCGCGCCTTCAGCGTCCCGAACGTGATGATCTGGCCGACGGACTCGCGGCCGTAGCGCTCGCGCGCGTACTCGAGGACCTCGCCGCGCCGCTCAAAGCAGAAATCGAGGTCGATATCCGGCATCGAGATGCGCTCGGGATTCAGGAAGCGCTCGAACAGCAAGTCGAACTTCAGGGGATCGACGTTCGTGATGCGCAGGGCATACGCGATGAGCGACCCGGCGGCTGAGCCGCGGCCCGGGCCGACGGGAATGCCGCGGTCGCGCGCCGCCTTGACGAGATCGTAGACGATGAGGAAATACCCTGCGTATCCGGTCCGCGTAATGACGTCGAGCTCGTAGTCCAGCCGTCGCTCGACCTCATCCGACAGCGGGTCGCCATAGCGCTCGATGGCGCCCTGGCGCGAGAGATGGACCAGCAGGTCCTGGTCCGACGCGAACTCCGGGGGGCGCGGATACTGGGGCAGGAAATAGCGCTTCTCGAAATCGAATTCGCACAGCTCGGCGACCCGCGCCGTCTCCGCGAGCACGTCGGCGCGGTTGAACAGCACCGACATCTCCTTCTCGGACTTGACGTAGCTCTCCTGCCCGAAGAACCGAAACCGTTTGGGATCGTCGAGGTCTTTGCCGGTGCCGATCGCGAGCAGCACGTCGTGAGCTTCGGCGTCTTCCTTCTTTAGGTAGTGCGCATCGTTGGTCGCGACCACCGGAAGGCCAACGTCGGCGGCAATGCGCAACATCCCCTCCGCCACGAGCTTCTCTTCGGCGATGCCGTGGTCCTGGACCTCGAGCCAGAACCCGTTCGGTCCGAACGTGCGGGCGAACCACTCGGCACTCGCCTTCGCGGCTGCGTAATTCCCCTGCCGCAGGTACAGCGCGATCTCCCCGGAGAGGCACGCGGCCAGGCCGATGATTCCCTCGTGGTGCTGCTCCAGCACTTCTTTGTCGATGCGCGGCCGGCGGTAATAGCCCTCCAGGAATCCGATGGAGGACAGCTTGATCAGGTTCTGATAGCCGGTCCGGTTCCTGGCGAGCAGCACGAGGTGCGAGTACGGGGCGCCGAGCGGCGCGTCCCCGGCCGGCTTTTCGCGCGCATGCCTGCTCCCAAACGCCACGTACGCCTCGAACCCCAGAATCGGCCGGATTTTTCGCGCCTTCGCTTCTTCATAGAACGACCAGGCGCCGTGGAGATTGCCGTGATCGGTGATGGCGAGCGAATCCATGCCAAGCGCCTGGACCCGGTCGAGCAAGTCGGGGATCCGGTTGGCACCGTCGAGGAGAGAGTACTCGCTATGCGTGTGGAGATGAACGAACGGCATGGTTACACCGCGGAATCTGCCGTATTTTGCGCGGTCATGCAATGGTTGATGCTCGTCGCCACGCTCGTCGTCACGGCGCTGTTGCAGCGAGTCGCACGCGCGGCCGGCGCGGGGGTCCCGCTCGAAGCGCACGCGACACTCGCGCTCGGGTCGTTGATGCTCGTTGCGTATATCGGTGGCGCAATCGTGCAGCGCTTCCGCCTCCCGCGCATCATCGGCTATCTCGTCGCGGGTTTCGTCGCGGGCCCGGCCTGGCTCAAACTGGTGCGCGGCCCGGAGCTCCAGGCGCTTGATGTCATCTCGAGCGGCGCGCTGACGCTGATCGCGTTCGCCGTGGGCAACGAGCTGACGCTCGACCCGCTGCGCGGTGAGCGACGCACCGCGCTCCTGCGGATCGTGGCCGGCGCGATGGCCGGCCCGTTTTTATTTGTCGCGCTGGTCGTTCTCACTGTCAGCCCCTGGTTTCCGCTCACCGCACATCAGCCCTTCCGCGACGCGCTGGTGGTGGCACTCGCGCTCGGTACCATGGCTGCGGTGAGCTCCCCGACACTCACGTGGGCCGTCATGAACGACGCCGGGGTCGAGGGAGGGGGAGGGGGAGGGCTGCTCTCTCGCGCGACGCTGGATGTGAGCGTCCTGCAGGACTTCGCGGCGGTGGTCTTGGTTGTCGTGGTGCTCGCCCTGTCACTCCCACTCGGGAGCGGCGGCGCTGTGAGACCTGGCGTGGCCGCACAGACGCTGCTGCTCCTCGGGGGCTCGATCGTCGCCGGGATCCTGTTGGCTCTGGCGACCACGCAGTACCTGCGGGTCATCCAGCACCACCTGGTGTGGCTCCTCGTGATCCTCGCTTTCGTCGTCTCACAGCTGGTGCGGCTGACCGGTATGGACGCCGTTCTGATCGGTCTCGCGGCTGGTTGTGCGTTGCGCAATCTCGCACCGGAGCACAGCGAGCGTGTCCGAGCCGAGCTCAAACGATGCGCGATACCCGTCTATGTCGTATTTTTAGCGCTCGCAGGAAGCAATCTGCGCTTTGATGCGCTCGATGACATGTGGCCGTGGGCGCTGCTCCTCGCGGGATTGCGGGTCACCGGTCTCTGGGGTGGTCTTCGTTGGGCGGGAGCAGGACGGCAGGCCGTCTCAGCTGACTGGGTCAATTATGGCTGGCTGGGGTTGGTGTCTCAGGGCGGATTGGCTGTGACGCTCGCCGCCGTGTTACGGCGCGCGTTCCCGGAGTGGAATGTCACGCTGGAAGCACTGCTCGTGGCGATGATTGGCGTGCATACGCTGGCTGGGCCGATCTGCTTCCACTGGGTGCTGCGGCGCACCGGTGAGGTCACAAGGCAACCGGGAGTGGGGGAGGCGAATGCTCGAGATGGCGCGACGGTGGCAGGCGGGAATCCTGTGGTTGCTGACGGGGGCGGCAGCCGCCTGTAGCAGCGGCACCGAGCCGCACTTCCGGCCTTGTACCGCCGCCGACACGGCCGTGACGCTCGCCGTGAATCAGTATGTGTCGATCGACCCCGGCCTTGCTTCGGGGTGCTTTGTCTTTTCGGCATCACCCATACTGCCAGCCGAGTATCTCCTCGTTCCCCAGCTCGCCTCCGGCGTCCCCGGTCAGACCGCGGCGTTCCGGCTGGGCGGCGATACGATTTTGCCCGCACCGTCGGCACCCACGCCCGAGCAATTGGCCGCGCTGAGTCCCGCCGAGCGCTTTCATACATATCTGCGGCTGGGTGATGAGCGACGTTCGTGGGGCTTTGCTCCCGAAACGAGCTCGGCAAAAGGCCTCCCCCAGCTCTCGGCCGCGGCGAGCCCGCCCGGGATGAACACTGCTCGAACGTTTCAGGTGTGCGCCACGACCGACTGCAAGCGGTTCGACCGCGTCGGGGCACGCGTACGAGCCGTGAGCTCCAAGGTCGCGATCTACGTCGACACGCTGGCGCCGGCGGGCGGCCTCGATTCCACCGCACTCGACAGCATCGCCAGACTCTTCGATCAGCGGCTGTACGCGATCGACACTGCTGCATTTGGGCGGGAATCCGACATCGATTCGAATACGGTTGTGCTGGTGTTGATGACGAATACCGTGAACAAGCTGGTCACAGCCAGCGAGTGCAGTCAGCCCGGCGCCGGTTTTGTCGCGGGATTCTTCTTCGGCGTGGATCTCGATCCCGCATATCGGAACGATTCGCGGTCGAACAAGGGCGAAGTGTTCTATTCCATCGTCGCCGATCCCGCCGGAACGCTCAGTTGTGCGCATTCGGCGTCGGATGTCCAGACGTTCGTGCCCGTGACGTTCATTCATGAGTTCCAGCACATGATCAGCTTCAATCAGCACGTGCTCCTGCGTGGCGGTACGGGTGAGGTGCTGTGGTTGAACGAAGGGTTCTCGCACTATGCCGAGGAGTTGGGCGGAAGGAGCTACGCGCCGTCACCAGACGCGAAGGTGGCCGACTGCCCGAGCGGTACCACGGAGTGCCGCTTTTATGCCGGCGACTTGCTGAATGCCTACGCGTACATGGACTCGATCAACAAGCATTTCCTGTTGCCGACGGCGGGCATCGGGACGCTCGCGGAACGGGGAGCAGCGTGGTTGTTCGTACGCTATACCGTGGACAAGTACGCCGCCGGCAGCACCATGGCCGACTGGAATGCGCTGACGCGGTCCCTCGTCGGCACGTCGCAGACGGGCGCGCAGAACATCACGACGGTGACCGGCGATCCTTTTGCGACAGTGGTCGCGCGATGGGCCCTGGCGATCTACGTGACCGATCGTGGTGGCGTGCCGCCCGAGCTCCAGTACGATTCCTGGAACCTGCACTCCGTGTATGCCTTCCTGAACGGTCGTTCGAGGCAGTTCCCCAAGATCTACCCGCTCGTGCCGACCGTCAGCGCGGGCCGTGACGTCGCCCTGACGGGTACACTGCGTTCGGGCTCGGGGATCTATCATCGGGCGACACAGCCTGCGGGCGATCCCGGATTCACCATCAGGTTCACCACTCCGAGCGGCGCGATGCTCAACCCGGCGCTTGTGCCGCGACTGAATGTGATACGGCTGCAGTGAGAGCGGCGGTTCGGCGGTTTGGCGGATGGGCGGTTGGCGTCGCGGTTGTGCTTGTCACCGCCCAACCGCTGCACCGCCTGGCCGCCCAGTCCGAAGGTTCCATTCTCACCATGCTCCCCGGCTCCACCCGTGCGGCCGCGCTCGGCGGCGCCGGCGCGGCGCTGGTCGGCGATGCGGGGGCGATGTTCGCGAACCCCGCGGGCATCGCCACGATTCGTCATCTCAGTATCGAAGGTTCGTACGAGCCATACCTGGCGGGGAGCGCCGTATCGAGCGCGGCCCTCGCGCTGCGTGTGCAGCGCTGGACGTGGGGCTTCGGCGCGCAGGCGCTCGACTACGGATCAGAGGCGGAGATCGTTCCCGACCCGGCGACTGGCGGGCGCCGCGGGATGCCGACGGGCGCGTCGTTCCATCCCTACGAAGCGCTCGCGACCACGTCGCTCGTCTATCGCCGTGGCTTTGCGGCGCTCGGTTTCAGCGGGAAATACAATCGCCAGCAGATCGGTTCGGAGGTCAGCGATGCGTGGGCCGGTGACGTCGGTCTGGCGCTCGCGGTCTTCGACATCATGGCGTTCGGCGTGAGCGTGCAGAATCTGGGTGGCGATCTCGGCAATGGCGCGCTGCTGCCACGGCGCACCCGGGCGGGCCTGACGCTCAACTATACCGACCCGCAGGGCACGTTCCGGCTGCTCACGACGCTGGAGGGCCAGTGGACGCGCGGCCGCAGTGCCGTGCTCGTCCAGGGCGTCGAGGGCGGCATTGTGACGGGGGGAGTCGGGCTGGTGGGGCGCGTCGGGTACGCGACCCGCGCCACGGTCACGGACGCGTCGCGCTGGACGTTCGGCGGCGGAATCGTGCTGGGCCGGCTCGGGATGGACTACGCGTTTCAGGCGTATGACGCACTGGGCGGTGGGACGCATCGCGTGGGGCTGCGATGGACGCCCTGACCGAGCGCGCGCGGCCCCGCTGGGGCCGCTTGCTGAAGCGCATCGCGCTGATCGCCGTGGGCGCGGCCGCCGCGGGGGTAGTGCTGATGCTGCTTTTCAGCGCGGACGCACGGTACATCGCGCGGGCCGGCATCGAAGAGGGCCGGCTCCTGCTCGGGCGCCACGCGATCGACGAGATGATCGCCGACACCGCCACGCCTGCGGCGCTCCGCCAGCGGCTCGCGTTGGTTCTGGCCGCCCGCGCCTTCGCGGCCGACTCGCTCGGACTGGCGGTGGGAAAGACGTACACGACCTACGTGGATGTGGGCCGCGATACGCTGCTGCTGGTGCTGTCGGCGAGCCGGCGCGACAAGCTGCGGGAAGTCACGTGGCAATATCCGATCGTCGGGATCGTGCCGTACAAGGGATTCTTCAAGGCCGCGCGCGCGCGCGGTGAGGCACAGCGGCTCGAGTCGCAGGGACTCGACGTCTTCCTGCGCCCCTCCGGCGCATTCTCGACGCTGGGCTACTTCAGCGATCCGCTGTTCTCGACCGCGATGAGCCGCGACACCATGGAGCTCGTGGCAACGGTGCTGCACGAGCTGGCGCACAACACGCTCTACGTGAAGAGCCAGACGCCGTTCAACGAAAGTTTTGCCAGCTTCGTCGGCTATCGCGGCGCGGAGGCATTCTTCCGCTCGCGCCGCGACACGCTCGATGCGCGGCGCGCCGCCGCCCGCTGGCGCGACGAGCGCACGCTGGACGTCTTCTATGCCGAGCTCGCCCGGCGGCTCGATTCGGCGTATGCGGAGCCGTTGGGGGGGGATCGCCTGGAGCAGGTGCGCACGTCGTTGTTCGGCTGGGCGCACGACCAGTTCCGCGGCCCGGTCGGGCAATCGCTCGAGACCTACGACTGGCGGTGGTTCGCTCAAGCACCGCTCAACAACGCCGTGATCATTGCCCAACGATTGTACCGGATGGACTTGAACCTGTTTGATGAGATCTATCTGCAGAACAATGCGGACATCGCCGAGACTATCCGAGCGATCCAGATTCGCGTCTTCACACAAGCTGGGGACCCTTACCAGGCCCTGTACTCTCGTCCTGGCATGAAGGTGGAGGACTAGTTTCCCCTTAGCCTCTCCGCATCCGCCACACGCTGCAGAGCTATCCCATACGCCGCGGTTCGGAACGTGACGCGTTTTTCCTTGGCTAAATCGCGCACAGATATGTAGGCCTTGGTAATCGTTGCCTTGAGCTCGCGATTCACCTGCTCGTGCGTCCAGCGGTACTGCTGGAGGTTCTGCGCCCACTCGTAGTAACTGACCGTCACGCCCCCGGCGTTGGCAAGGAAATCGGGAATGACGGCGATCCCGCGCTCCTCGAGAATTCGGTCGGCCGTCGGTGTGGTCGGTTCATTGGCCCCTTCGACCACGACCTTGCAGTCGACCGTGTTGGCATTGGTCTCCTTGGCGATCACACCGCCGAGGGCGGCGGGCACGAGCCATTCGCAGGGAATCGTCCAGAGCTCTTCATTAGTAATGCGTTTGCCGCCCTTCCACTCTGAAGCCGGCTTCCCCTGCGCCACGTGAGCCAGGAGTCCCGGAATATCCAGTCCTTTG
>Ga0193755_1000315_pt1 | contig 13675 bp, 11 predicted proteins | sample H1a2metaG_FD_144921 | JGI IMG/M metagenome (GOLD analysis project Ga0193755, IMG submission 144921) | Soil microbial communities from a riparian zone of the East river system, Colorado, United States - H1a2 | ecosystem: Environmental > Terrestrial > Soil > Riparian zone | place: USA: East River...
CCAGCTTGGCATCCGGCGTGAAGCCATACTCGATGTTCTCTCCAATCAGCCTCGCAAGCATCTTTCCCATATCCGCGATTACCGCGTTCAGATCGATCGTCCGCGGCTCCAGAACCTGCATTCGGCTGAACGCCAGCAACTGCCGCGTCATCGAAACAGCCCGATCCGCGGCCTTTTGAATCTGCTCCACATTGCTACGGCCGGGCTCTCCGGCCGGAAAGCGGTCGGACAATAATTCGCAGTGCCCGCTGACGATCATCAAGAGGTTGTTGAAGTCGTGCGCCACTCCGCCCGCCAGCCGCCCCACCGCTTCCATCTTGTGTGCTTGCCTTAGCCGCTGTTCGAGCTGTTTTTGTTCGTTCTCCGTTTTCTGCAGGTTTGCGCGCAAGCGGTCAAATGCCGCGGTCACCTCCGCGACCTCGTCGCCTCCGCTGGCATCTAGCGGAAAGCTCGAATCACCTTTTTCAAATGCGTGCAGGCCGGTCACCAGCCGTGCTAGTGGTCTGGTGATCGTTTTGGAAAGGAGAAAAGCGAGTACGGTCCCCGCTAGCACGCTGACGAATCCCAGAATCAGCAACACTCGATTCAGTTGCTTCAGGAACGTAGTTGCGCGGTCGAAGGATTTCAAAACGCTCAGTGATACCGGCGTCCCAGGCCCGTAGGAAAGCCTCACCGTTGTGCCAAGGTAGCGTTCGCTTCCGATCTGGATCTCCTGCTCCGTCCCCAGTCGATTCCCTATGCCCGCGCGAAATTGCTGTTCTAGCAGTCCATTGGCTTCGGCCGAAAGCGTGCTTGCCGCGATCTCATTGCCATACCGGAACACTGCTTCGCTGGAGGCCACATTGCTGAAATTGCGCGCCTGACTCTTGTCCACCACCTGCCCTATCGCAAGAAACCCAAGCAAGGTGGGGCTCGATTGGTCGCCAAAATAGACCGGCTGCAACCAGACCTGGTAAAGAAGCCCGCCGCTGAACCACCAGTCCCAAACGTTTCCTCTGGCGAGCGAGGCGCGCAACGAATCCTGGGCGGCATTAACTGCGAAGCCGGCGCTGCTGGACTGAAATGCCAGCACGTCCCCGCGGATGCTCGCAAGCACAAAGAGGTCGCTTCCGGTTAGCTGCCAGATTTCCTGGGATGCGTCCTGAATCGTTGCTTTGTTCTGCGTGGTCATCAGCGCGCGCAGGTTGGGCATGTCGGCGACCAGTACGGCTGTGTGAGTCAGTGTCGCCTCGCGCAGCCTTTCGAAACTTTCGTAGTTGCGAACGGAGTTGTGCAGATCTTCGCGGATCGCTTCGCGCACTTGCTTTTCGACGCGATAGCGTACAACTAGCAGCATCGCGCTGCTCAGCCCAGTGGAGAGGGCCAAAAGCGATAGAAGAAATCTCGTTCGTAGGCGAATCTTCCCCACTTGCGATTCCTGCTCTTGACACGGCTGCCCGCGGGTATCGGGCATAGCTTGAAAGGATCGAGATTCCCGCTGTTTTCAAGCCTAGCACTCGTGTTTCGAGCCATTTCAGGCCCGTTTAATTTTAATGTCGAAAGCCATACTGCCCCACTGGACAACTTGGTATTCTGTGGCTCATTTCATTGGGAGACTTACCGTGAGCAGCCCGGCCTTCTCTCTTTCTTTTGATCTCGCCGCGGCTACAAAACACCTCGCGGCTGCCGATGAGCGTCTCGCCCGGCTCATTGAAGAAACACTCCCCTTTCAAATCGATGTTGCCGGGGCCCCATCCCCCTATGAGGCCCTTCTCGAATCCATCGCCTATCAATCCATTTCCGGCAAGGCTGCCGCCACCATCTTTGGCCGCGTCAAAGCCCTCAGTTCCACCGGTGGCGTTCCCACGCCCGAAGAAATGCTGAAGCTCCGCAAGCCTGCCCTCCGCAAGGCCGGCCTCTCCGGTGCAAAAATCCTCGCCATGAAGGATCTCGCCAAAAAAACTCTCGAAGGCATCATCCCAACCCTCGAACAAGCCGAAAAACTCTCCGACGAGGAACTCGTCGAGCGCCTCGTCTCCGTCCGCGGCATCGGCGCCTGGACCGTTGAAATGTTTTTGATTTTCCGCCTCGGACGCCCCGATGTTCTCCCCATCCACGACCTGGGCGTCAAGAAGGGCTGGTCCATCGCCTACGGCAAAAAGCACATGCCCAAACCCAAGGAACTCCTCGCCTTCGGCGAGCGCTGGCGCCCTTATCGCACCATCGCCACGTGGTATATGTGGCGCGCCTTTGAACGCGCCGGCTACACGGCCACCAACAAAATCCGTCCCGCTAAAGTCCGCAAGCCTAAAACCGCCAACACTATCGGTCGCAAACGCAAGGCTATGTAGAGACGGGACTTCAGCCCCGCAGTGGTTCGCTTCTCGAGGCGGAATGCCCTACTCTTTACTTGACGCCACCTTAGTTTTCGTCTAATATATCGTTCAGGTAAACACGCCATTGGAGTGCGGCGGCCGGCGGCCGCTTTTTCTATTTGTGCAGGTTTCATTTATCGGTTAGAGCGCATTTTCTTGGCGGCGACAGGCTGCACAATTGGTGTCATAAACCCATTTAGAATTAACACTTGTGAACTATCCTGTAAGTGTTGAAAACAAAAGACTTATGGAAATATTAAGCCCTTTAGAATGAACACTTATGAAAAACATAGGGGGGGGATTATGGTTAACTTGCTCCTCGTTCCTCAGCGGAAGACACTTAATTCCTTTACCATCAAATACATCGCAGCCAATCCGGCCAGCAGCACGCCACTCTCAAGCGAAACCGAAATTCGATGCAATTTGCCGAATTCCGCCAGCAAGGGGCTGTCCGCCGCCGTCGCTTGAATCGACCCCATCTGCACCCGCAGCGCCGCCATCTTCGGACTCACCGCATGCTGCGACACCACCGTGAGCCCAATCATCAACAGAACACAAAGCGCCGCCGGCGCCGCCAAGCTCGATCCCGTGCGCATCCGCAGCACCCGCGCCAGCAAAATCGCGATCCCGCAAACCACTCCGATCATGTGCATCCACCAAAGCCCGAAGCCGACCATCGCGCCGGCCTGGTCCCGGCTCGCCAAAATCCGAAACGCCCCCGGCGCCACCACAAAGCTCAGGAACACGTCGCTCCCCAGCCACAAGCTCAAACCTAGAAACTCGATTGTACGAAGGAAGATTGCCATGCTTGAATTTTAGCTAGAATGGGTTTCAGCGTGGAAGCGAAAGATGGTGGGCGACAAAGGACTTGAACCTTTGACCTCTCCCGTGTGAGGGGAGCGCTCTAACCAACTGAGCTAGTCGCCCGTGTTCCGGTAAAGAACTTGCTACGCTCATCTATTTGTAACAGGAAGGACCCCGGTTTTCAACAGATGCTGACCGCCACCTCTCAAGTCGTCTCGCAACTGCAGCGCTCCATCGCGCGCGCGATTTACGGCAAGGAAGATGCCATCCAGCTCGCGCTGATCACGCTGCTCGCGCGTGGGCACCTGCTCATCGAAGACGTTCCCGGCGTCGGAAAAACTACGCTCGCGCAAGCGCTCGCGAAATCGTTCCATTGCTCGTTCCAGCGCATCCAATTCACTTCAGATTTGCTCCCCAGCGACGTTCTAGGCGTCAGCGTCTACAATCCCGAACCCCGCGAATTTGAATTCCGCCCCGGGCCGATTTTCGCCAACGTGGTCCTCGCCGACGAAATCAACCGCACCACGCCGCGCACACAATCCGCGCTTCTCGAAGCCATGAACGAAGCCCAGGTCACCGTCGACGGCAAAACGCTGCCGCTGCCTCGGCCGTTTCTCGTCATCGCCACGCAAAATCCTGTCGAGCATCACGGCACCTATCCCCTCCCGGAATCGCAGCTCGATCGTTTCCTCATGCGCATCAAGATGGGCTATCCTTCCCATGAAACAGAAAAGGAAATTCTGCGCAAGCGCGTGGGGGACAACCCTATCGATGCACTCGAGCCGCTGGCGGACATCAGTGAAGTTCTCGCCATGCAGGACTCCGTGGCACACGTCAAAGTGGACTCCAGCCTCCACGACTACGCCCTCGAAATCGTCAACCGCACCCGCAAGACCGAACAGCTCACTCTCGGCGTGAGTCCTCGCGGCACTCTCATGCTTCAGCGCGCCGCGCAGGCCCGCGCCTTCCTCGACGGCCGCGACTATTGCCTTCCGGACGATTTCAAGCAGCTTGCCGTCTCGGTTTTTTCCCACCGCGTCGTCGCCAGTTCGCGCCACGCCTCTTTGCAGAAAAAATCCGAAGCCACGGAATCCGTGCTGCGCGATATCGTCGAATCCGTCCCCGTTCCTTTGTAGCTTTGGGCAATTTGTGAACACCATTCTTACACGCAAATATTTGTCATTCAGAGCGCAGCAAGGAATCTGTTTCTGTTTTCCCGTGCCGGAAAAATGAGCGCCGCCAAATCCACTCTCGGGCAGCTCTGGGCCAAAGCCGATCGCCCCGGCGTCCGCGCGTTCGTTCTTTCAATGTTCGCTCTTTCGGCCGCTCTTCTTCTCGCGCTTTATTCCGGCGCCGCAGCGGAACTGGGCCAGGTCGGCCTTGCCAGCACTTCCGCGCTGATCGCACTCGCGGTTGCCGGCTGGGTGGGCGTCACGCTCGTCCCGGTCCTCGCAAAGCGCACCCCCCTCCGGTGGATCGGCTACAAAATGGAATTCCGCATCACCCGCGACGGCTGGATCTATATGGCCGGAATCCTCCTCGTCGCGCTGCCCGCCCTGAACACCGGCAACAATCTTCTCTTCCTGATTCTTGCCAGCCTCATCGCCATCATCCTGATGTCCGGAATCCTTTCTTCGATCACCCTCTCGGGAATCGAATTGAGCTTGAAGCTCCCCGAACATATCTTTGCGGCACAGCCGGTCCGTGCGATGGTGGAACTCCAGAATGAAAAATTGACGCTCCCATCGTTCTCCCTCCGCGTCGAAGCCGCCAAGGCAAAGGGGGCCACCGCTCGCACGGCGATGCTGGAGACGCCCGTTTATTTTCCCTACCTCCCCAAACACGACCGCGTGCAGCAGATGGTCCCCATGATCTTCCCGCGCCGCGGCGCTTATTGTCAGGAAGCTTTCCGCATCGTCACTCGTTTTCCATTTGGATTCTTGCAAAAATCCCGCCTCCTCAATCTGAAAACGGAAGCCCTTGTCTATCCATCCGTCGGACCGAGCGAAGAATATCTGGAAGTCTTACCGGGCATCCAGGGAGCTCTCGAAAGTTTGGCGAAGGGCCGCGGCCAGGATCTTTACGCGCTGCGGGATTACGTCGCTACAGACAGTGCGCGTCACGTTCACTGGAAGGCCTCCGCGCGCTATGGTTCCCTGATGGTTCGGGAATTTGCGCGCGAGGACGATTGCCGCATCCTGCTGGTCCTTGACCCGCACCTCTCCGCGGAGGAAGCGGCTGGCCTCCAAATGGAAAACTCAGTGCCAAATGAACGCTTCGAGCGTGCTGTATCCATCTGCGCCAGCCTGGCTTGGCATTTCTACGAAATCAATTCGTTACTGCAGTTCCGCGGCGCAACCATGGAAACGCCTCTCGGTCCCGCGGGAGATACTATCTTTTCCATCTTGCGCTACCTCGCCCTCGTGCAGCCTCTGCCGCCCGACCCCCACCAAGCACTCATGGCCGAACTCGCCGCTTCGCCTGATCTGTTCAAAATCATCGTGACCAGTCAGCCCCACGGCTCCATCCCCGCCTCGGTCTGGAGCTCGTCCTACGTCGTCTTCCTCGACGACCCTGCGTCGTAAGTAGGACAGGCATTCCTGCCTGTCCTGAGCCTCGAAGGGCCTGTCCTCTTTCTTTTCCTCCGGCGAATTGCAAAAACCGGACAGACAAGAATGTCTGTCCTACCGGGATGTGCGAGAATGTCCCGGCACCATGCTGACCGGCCGCGCTCTCGTCCCATTTCGGAAACAACTCCTCGGCTGGTTCCGCCAATTCCAACGTGATCTGCCGTGGCGCCAAACGAAAGATCCTTACCGCATATGGCTCTCGGAAATCATGCTGCAGCAGACGCGCGTCGCCGTGGTGATTCCCTATTACGAAAGTTTTCTCAATCGTTTCCCTGATGTTCACGCACTCGCAAACGCCACCGAAGAAGAGGTGCTGCATTTGTGGTCCGGCCTCGGCTATTACAGCCGAGCGCGAAACCTGCGCAAAGCCGCGCGGCAAATCGTTGCGAATCATGCGGGAAAATTTCCGGAGGTACCCAGAGATCTCCTGGCGCTGCCCGGCATCGGCAATTACACGGCGGCGGCGATCCTGAGCATCGCTTTCGAAAAGAAATTTGCGGTCCTGGAAGGAAATGTTGCGCGCGTGCTTGCGCGGCTCGGCGCGATCCGCGGTGACGTCCGCGAATCGCAGAGCTGGCAAGCGCTCCAAGGCCGCGCGAATTCCTACCTCGATCCGGTCTCGCCCGGTGACTGGAATCAAGCAATGATGGAACTCGGCGCCACGCTTTGCTCGCCGAAATCACCGCAGTGTCTGCTCTGCCCGGTCGTACAATTTTGTGAAGGCCGCAAACTGGGCATCGCCGAATCCTTGCCCGAAAAACGGCAGAAGCGAGCCAATGTCGAGGTCACTCTCGCTGCCGCCGTATTTGCGGACGAAAACGGTTGGACCCTTTTGCTCCAGCCGCCTGAAGATACGGGCACGATTGCTCTCGCGGATTACATCCCGACTCTGGTTTCAAGACTGTGGCATTTTCCAACAGTCTCCGTAACCGGCGACCCCCGCGCGAAACTACGCGCTTCTCTCCGGAAACTTGTTCGCGGCGCAAGAAATGGAAAACTGCGCCTCGTTCCTGCCGGGAAAGTTCGCCATTCCGTGACCTACCGCGACATCACCATCGTGCCCTTTCTCATCAACGTCAAAAAACTTCCGCGCATCCGGGGTGCGCGGCATGTTCCGCTGCGCGACGTCTCTTCGGCGCTTCCCGTTTCCAATCTCACTCGAAAAGTCGCCCGCGCCGTTCTCGCAGCCGCCGCTGTTCCCTGAGTGTTATCCTTTCGTCCCGCCTTTCAGCGGCTGTGCCCCGCGGATGTTACGATAAAAAGCCGCCATGGCCACCTCGCTCGCAACTCCGCGCACGCCCGCTTTGCCCGCCGAGCGTTTTTTTCGCACCTCTCTTTCCCTGCTCATTCTCATTTCCGTCCTCACTCTTGTGAGCACCGGGAAGCTCGATATTTTTACCATCGTGGTCGGTCCGCTCGCCGCTCTCTATAAGGGCTATCGCTGGTGGCACGGCCGTCCCGCGGAACTCTCGCCGCGTGCTGCCACTTGGTGGGTGGTCGGCTATCTGGCGTTTCTTCCCGTGGACATTCTCTTTCTTTCGCGCTTTTTTGTGGGAGGTTCATCGAATCCTCCGCTGTATGCAGCGCTGCTCGCGGCGGTGCATTTTCTCATCTATGTCACGCTTGTCCGCTTTTACAGCGCGGTCAGCGATCGTGACGCAACTTTTCTCGCCATGCTTTCTTTCGCGGGAATTTTGGCCGCTGCGGTTCTTACCGTGGACACCACATTCCTGATTTTCTTTTTTGTTTTCCTGCTGTTTGGCGTCGCCACTTTTGTCGGAATGGAATTGCGCCGTGGGGCCGTTGGCGCGGTCACGCCTGTTCCAAACTCGCAGCTGGAGCGCGACCGGCGGCTGACTCGAGCGCTGAGCTTTGCCGCTCTCACCGTGGCGCTGGGGGCCATGGTCCTCGGCAGCGGACTGTTTTTCTTTTTCCCGCGCTTCAACGCCGGTTATCTCGGGAACGCCAGCTTCAGTCCATCGCTCATGACGGGTTTCAGCGAAAATGTGGAGCTCGGGCAAATCGGAGAGATCAAGAAAAACTCATCGGTGGTCATGCGCGTGCAAACCGGAAGGCCTCTGGGTTACGAACGCCTGAGGCATAGCACTGACTACTTTTGACGGCAAACGGTGGACTTCTCCCCAGCGTAGCGCGCAAACTTTGTCGCCCAATCCGGACGGATGGATCTACACGGCGGATCCCGTGCAAAAAGCGGATGCACCAGGACCCGGAATTCTCTACACGGTTTATCTGGAACCTCTTGCCACCGACGCGATTTTCGTTCCCGGCAAAGTTATTTCTCTCAAGGGAAATTTTACAGGCGACGGCGGAAATTCTTTTTCGGCGATGCGGCGCTCTTATATTTTTCGCGATTCGACAGGCACGCTGCTGAACCCCTTTCACAATTATGGCGCGCTTCGGTACGCGGGGTTCTCGCGTTTGCCACCGCTCAATGCAACAAAGCTCCGCGCTGCGCCAACAAATTATTCCCCGGACATCACAGAAACCTACCTCCAGCTGCCTCCGAAGCTTGACCCGCGAATACCGGAGCTTGCAAGGGAAATTGCCAAGAACGCGAAGACGGCTTTTGACAAGGCGCTGGTGATGGAAAGCTACCTGCGCGACCGATTCACGTACACACTGAACCTCGCCGGCAAACCGGGCGAGGATCCGCTGGCGCATTTTCTTTTTGAAACGCACGCCGGCCATTGCGAGTATTTCGCTTCGGCGATGGCCATCATGCTGCGAACACTGGGCATTCCCGCGCGCGAGGTGAACGGCTTCTTGCCGGGCGAGTACAACGACTTGGGGGGCGACTACATCGTCCGCGCCAGCGACGCGCATAGCTGGGTGGAAGTCTATTTTCCAGGAAACGAATGGCAGGTATTCGATCCCACGCCCGCCGCGCCGGAGAACGCCGGAAATTTCCTTTCTCGCCTCGGGCAGTATGCCGATTGGCTGCAAATCACCTGGAGCGAATGGGTGATCGGATACGACTTTGCCCACCAGTTGGTCCTGGCGCAGAATTTGCAGCGCACTTCCAAAAGTTGGAGCGAAACGGCCCGCGACTGGTTCCGGATGAAGCAACGAGCCAGCAGGAAGTGGATGCAGTCCTGGCAATTCCAGCATGGTGCAATTGGTTTCCTGCTGCCGGTCTTTCTCGTGGCGCTTCTTGTGGCGCTGCGATTCAACCTGTTCGCGGAACTGATTCGCCGGGTCCGTTTGTTTCTGCAATTGCGAAGCGCGAGATCGGCGCAAAGCAATCCTCAGCTTGCGTCGCGGCTCTATGGCGAACTGCTGCGAATCCTGGCGCGGCGCGGCTTCCTGCGAGTGGAATCCCAAACCCCGTTTGAATTCGCCACGGCCGTGAATTCGCCGAATCTGGCGTCCCCCGTCCGCGAATTCACGCAGATTTACGCCCATGCCCGCTTCGGCGGCGCACCCTGCGACACGACTCGCCTCCGCCAATTGCTGGACCAAATTCGTTCCGCTCTGCGCGCGGGCTGACGCGCGCACCACGGTGTTTGGTATGACTTAGTCATAACACTTGGGGTAATATTGCTTCTGGTGAAAGTTCATATGAAACGGGCCATAGTTGTCCGCTTTCTTATTTTCACGCTACTTGCCCTAGTCACTCGAGCGGAAGCACAAGCCACTCACTCGACGCAAGCTGCTTCAGCATCCATTATTCAAAACCCAAAGCGGACGGAAGCTGATAGGAAAGCACTTCTGGCAAAGGCGCAGCGTGGAGACGCGCGGTCCCAGTTTTGGCTCGGCGCTGCACATGAACAAGGCTGGTTTGGAAAGACCGACTTTCAAGAGGCGCTGAAGTGGTTCAGAAAAGCTGCGGCACGCGGTAATGCTGACGCGCAAAGCAGCTTGGGGCAAATGTATGAGGATGGGGAGGGTGTGGAACAGAATTACGTTCTAGCCGCCAAATGGTACCGAAAGGCTGCGGACCACGTCCCAGACTTAGGGGGAGCAGGCCAAGGCAGGAACAACTTGGGCCTGCTCTATATGAGAGGGCTCGGAGTTGCAAAGAATCAAGTTCAGGCTTACACGTGGTTCAGGCTGGCCAACACCGAAGCAAACCTCGCCCATGCCAAGGCTCGAATGACTCCTGCGCAGGTACTCGAAGCTGAGCGAATGGCATGGGAATGGAAGAGCCTTCACCCGGAGCGGTAAAACCCAAGGAAGCCGCTAGGTTTTGCGAATGGCCCGAAACTGAGCCACGAGCGGGGCCGCGGCTCGGTTATCCGCGCCTGCATGTTATAATTGAGAATTGCGCAAAGGCGCAAATTCATTGCCTATGACTAAGGTCGGATTCGTCAGCCTGGGATGCCCGAAGAACCTCGTGGACAGCGAGGTGATGATGGGTATTCTTGCGCGCGGAGGCTATGAACTAACACCGCGCGCGGACGAAGCCGAAGTACTGGTGGTTAACACATGCAGCTTCATCGAGGCGGCGCAGAAAGAATCCGTGGATGCCATCCTGGAGATGGCGGAACATAAGAAATTTGGCGCGGCGAAGAAATTAATTGTTGCAGGCTGCCTGGTGGAACGGTTTCGAGCGCAAATTCTCGAGCAAGTCCCCGAGGTGGACGCCGTGGTTGGAACGGGAGAAGTTGAGCGCATCCTGGAAGCGGTCGAGGGAGATTTGCGCATTCTGCCAGCCCAGCCGCCGGCGTTTCTCTACCACGATTTGACGCCGCGCATTGTCACCACGCCAAAGCATGCAGCGTACATTAAAATTGCCGAAGGCTGCGATCATCCCTGCACGTTTTGCATCATTCCCGAGCTTCGCGGAAAGTTCCGCAGCCGCCGGTTCGAATCGGTGGTCCGGGAAGCGGAGAATCTGGCGAAGGCGGGCGCGCGGGAAATCACGCTGATCGGCCAGGATACAACTTCTTACGGTGAAGACCTGGGCCTGCGGGATGGGCTGGCGAATCTGCTCGAGAAACTTGCGCAAGTGGACGAGCTTCTCTGGGTGCGATTCCTGTATGCGTATCCCAATCGTGTCACACAGAAATTGCTGGACACCCTTGCGGCGCATCTGAAGCTTGCGAAATACATGGACATGCCGCTGCAGCACGCCAGCCGGAGTGTTCTGGCGCGCATGAAGCGCGGTTCGAACGGCGATGCGTTCCTGAAATTGCTGGAGCGCATGCGCGCGACGATTCCCGGCGTTGCGCTGCGCACATCGTTCATCGTGGGATTCCCCGGCGAAACCGAGAGCGATTTCGAGGAACTTTGCGATTTTGTGAAAGCGGCGAAGCTGGATTGGATGGGCGTCTTCGAGTATTCGGATGTGGACAACGCGGAAAGTTTCGGGCTCGATGAAAAAGTTGACGCGAAGACGATTACGGATCGCCGCAGCCGCTTGATGGCCATCCAGAGGAAAATCTCGAGAGAGAATATGCGCGCGAAGTATTTGCGCACAAAAACGCGCAGGTCTCAGGAACGAACGTTCACCGCACTGGTCGAAGGTCCGTCGAAAGATAATCCGTTGGTCTGGGAAGCGCGCCTCGAAAGCATGGCTCCCGAAATTGACGGCAAGCTGTATCTCACCGATATCGAACTGCCGAACGGATATGTAGCCGACGCCGGAGATGTTGCGCGCGTTGAGATTACGAAGGCGGACGCGTACGACTTGATTGGCCGCGTCGTGGAAATCCTGCCTCGCCCCGCAGCGCGCGACAACGACTTCGTGGCTCCTCCGGCAGTTCCCCCGGCGGAGAAACTTCATCGAATCGCTACCGGCGCTCCTCTCCGCGGCCTGGCCCGAGTTATACTCTCAACCCGAAGAGCTACTTGTTCGATGAAACACAAATGCCCCATCTGCAAAGTTGAGACCGACTCCGCAATCCATGCGGACTTTCCCTTTTGCAGCGAGCGCTGCCGGGAGCGCGACCTAGGTAATTGGGCGAGCGAAAAATACGTTGTGTCCGATCCGATTTTCGATGAAGAAAGAATCACCGGGAGCGGCCGCAACACCGTCATACTTGATTTGGAAAAACCGAATGACAGGGAAAATTGACGCAGCACCGGCACCCGGAGCACGGCCCGAGAAGCCGCGGCTGGCGCTTGCAATCGCCACTGCGCTCGGCGTCGGATACCTCCCGAAAGCGCCGGGCACCTTCGGGTCGCTTGTAGGAGTTGCGACCGCATTTCTTTCCTCCGTCTTTTTTCTGCGGCCCGCCTCGCTTGGAGGATTCTTCTCGTTCAGCCCGAATCACGACGCCGTTCTGATGGACAAGCATTTTCTCGTTCCCGGCAGCGACGTCCACGACGCTGTGCTGGCCCTGCCGATTTTCTGTGCGCTGGCGCTGTTGGTCCTGCTTGGCGCGATTGGCGTCTGGAGCGCTTCCCGTGCGGCCGCTTACGCAGGGATCAAGGATCCGCAATTCGTCGTAGTGGACGAAGTCGCAGGCCAGCACCTCGCGCTCCTGCTCCCGCTGATTCCTATTGCGCTTCCGAATCTGACCGCGCATATGGATTTTTCCACGTTTGCGATTTTCTTCGCGCTGAGCTTGGTCAACTGGAAATACTTGCTTCTCGGTTTTATACTTTTTCGCGTGTTTGACATCTGGAAACCGTGGCCCGCGCGGCAATTGGAAAAACTGCCAGGCGGATGGGGAATCATGGCGGATGACTGGATGGCGGGCGTCTACGCCGCAATTCTCTTGCGAGTCGCGTTGCACTTTGGGCTTCTCTCGATGCACATTGGCTGGGTATGAAATTCGGGTTCGGGTCCTCGGCGGAAAAGAACGGCAATCCCCACATTGAGAGAGTTGCGCCCGCAGCGGCCATTCCCGGCGGGGAGATCGCGATTCTCGGGAGCGGCTTTGTCTCGCGCGGGCAGGCACGGCCGGTGGTGCTCTTTGGCGAAGCGGAAGGCAGCCTGGCGCTTGCGGCCGAGAATCGCTTGATCGCGCGCGTTCCGGAAGGCGCGAACGGCGGCGTGGTGCGAGTCGCGACGGCCGGGCACGAGAGTGCGCCGCATCCCGTCCACATCGGGATGCAAATCGCGGACAACTTGCACCCCGTTGCGAATCCGGCGGTCGACCAGGACGGAAATATTTATGTGACATTTTCCGGCCCGCGCGGGCAACGCGTTCCCGTTTCACTTTACAAAATCACCGCGAATTACAGCGTGAAGCCGTTCGTCACTTCGTTGATGAATCCCAGCGGCTTGGCTCTCGATCGCGAGGGAAATCTTTTCGTTTCCTGCCGCAACGACGGCACCATCCACCGCATTACGCCGGACGGCCGCGCCGAGGAGTGGATGGAAGGGATGGGCATCGCGACGGGCATTGCCTTTGACCAGGCCGGCAATCTTTTCGTCGGAGACCGCAGCGGCACGATATTCAAGATCAGCCCAAGCCGCGAGATTTTTGTATTCGCGACCATGGAACCGTCCATCGCGGCCTACCACCTGGCATTTCATCCGAGCGGCGATCTGTATGTAACCGGCCCGACCACTTCCAGTTTTGACCGCGTGCACCGCATCACGCAGGGCGGCGACGTCAGCGTTTTCTTTCGCGGGCTCGGCCGTCCGCAGGGATTGGCTTTTGACCGCGAGGCGAATCTATATGTTGCCGGGTCGTATGGCGGGCGCCGTGGCATCGTTCGGATTACGCCGCAAGCTCACGCGGACGTGGTGCTGAGCGGCTCGGGACTTGTCGGCCTCGCGCTGCAGCCCTCCGGCCGCGCCATTTTGGCCACTACTGGGGCAATCTTCACGCTGGATTGGGAAGTGCGCGGCTTGCCACTCGTTGCATAATGGAACAAATGAAAGCGGAGATTATCGCGGTAGGTTCTGAACTTCTTACCCCGGACCGCATGGACACCAACTCGCTCTTCCTCACTGAGGAGTTGAATAAATTC
>Ga0193755_1000317_pt1 | contig 13650 bp, 9 predicted proteins | sample H1a2metaG_FD_144921 | JGI IMG/M metagenome (GOLD analysis project Ga0193755, IMG submission 144921) | Soil microbial communities from a riparian zone of the East river system, Colorado, United States - H1a2 | ecosystem: Environmental > Terrestrial > Soil > Riparian zone | place: USA: East River...
CTGGGTATGGTCACCGGGGCAGCGATGGGAGTCGATGTGCCGAGGTCCAATCGTCGCTTTTCGCGTCTGGCCTCGGCGGACTAAGCGCCGCCGAGCTCGAGTGAGCACCCCCCGAGACGGGCCGGCCAACGCGGAGTGAGCGAGAATCCCTGGACCGTTTCCTCAAACCCACGCTCACTGCGTGCGACCGTGGTGATTTTGGACCGCCAGATTTCGGCGTCGGGCTGAACCCGAAGCGGCACCTCGCGCGCCAGCGACAACTCGGGCGCGAACACGGCGTTCGCCGGTGCCGCCGCCGCCTTCCAGGTGTACGCGACGTCGAGACAACCCGTCGCGTCGAATCGCAATCGCTTCTCGAGGTCGTTGCCCTGCAGCACCACCGTCACGGACTCATCGTTCAGAGAGACGCGAGCGCTCATCGGCACGGCGGCCCACGACTGGATGGATGTGTATCGGGCGTTCGCGTAATCGGCCGCCGACACGTCGGCGCCGAGCAGTCGCTCGACGAGGATCGCCCGCGGCTCCGCGTCGACCGGCGGCAGCTCCTTGAGCCGGGACGCGCGCTCGATGTCGTGAATGCTCGCCGTGCCGCCGTCCTTCCCCTCGCCATGGCCCTCGGCGGGTTGCTTCGGAATCTCGTGATACGATTCGCGTCGCCGCGTGAGGACGTCGGCGAGATTAGTGAGGTCGCTGAAGCGAGTGAACGTCTCGATTGCGCCACCGCGCTGAGGACTGATCACGGCCGAGAACTGCGCGGAGTGGATCCATAATTCCGCGTAGCCGTCGTAATCGAGATCCAGCTCCTCACACGCGAGCGCCTCGCCCTGACGAAGCACGCGCTCGGCGATCGCGAGCTGGCGCCAGATGGCGTTCCGCAGGTGCGGGAGATAGAGCCCACCAAACACGCCGTGCCAGTAGGCATCGTTGCATTGCGCGCGGCCGATCGCCCGGCGTGCTTCCGGTGGATCGCCACGTCGGCGTGAGAGTGTCGAGAGCGCGACCATCGTCTTGTGCATGCGGTTCGACTCAGGGTACTTGACGAGGAAATGGTGCCAGTGCCCCCCCCGCACGAACGACGCCGACGCCTCTAGATTCTTGGGGCCGAGCTCGTCCTCCAGCTTGGTCAGGTTCCGCTGGGCCTCGGGCGGGAGCGCCCATTTCTCCATCTCGCGGTAGGATGCCGTGCCCAGGTAGGCCAGTCCTCCCGACGCGACCTGCCGGAATGCATCCTGCGCGGTGCTCAGCTGGATCTCGCCGGCCGAGGTCAGCTTTTCCATCGTCTGCAGGAACGAATCCAGCCAGCCAGAGCCGTAGACCCAATCCTTCGTGCCCGGCCAGCCGCCAAATTTCTCGCCGTCGTCGGCGAGGATGGCCAACCGGTGGCCGTGTGCGCGGAGTTGCCGCAGGTACGACGCCGTCTCTTCGGGCGGGCGGAACGGGATCAAGTAACGCAGTCGCTCGTCGATAGCAAGAAGTCCGACGCGGCGGCCGTCCGATTCCGTGTAATGCGGGCGGTGCAGCTCCTGGTGCTGGAAGCCGCAGACGAGAAAATGGCGGTCATCAACGAGGGCATATTCCACGCCCGCTTCCGCCAGATCCGCGGCCAGCTCCGGTTGCCACACGCGCTCCGTGAGCCACAACCCCGTTGCCTGCACGCCGAAGCGCCGCCGCAGGAACTCGCGCATGCGGCCGATTTGCTCGAGGCGATCGGGGCGGGGGAGCGAGGCAAGAATCGGCTCGTCGAATCCCGCGAGCAGCAGCTCCAGGCGGCGGTCGGCGGCGAGCCGGCCGATCATGTCGAGCCACGCCGAGTCGTGCTGTTCCAACCACTCGAGCAGCGGACCGGAGACGTGCAGCGTCAGTGGAAAAAAGCCGGCCGCGGTCGTGCGCTCGATGATCGGCCGGTAGACGTCGCGCACGTGGTCGGCCATGACGTGGTCGAAATTCCCCACCGGCTGATGCAGGTGGAGGCCAAAAACGAACCGCAGGGGAGACGTCAAGAGGGTGTCGGCTGCAGCGTCTGGCGGAATACGTCGACGTTCCTGTCATCGCCCAGCTTCTCGACGAACCCCGCCTCGAGCCGGCCGCTCTCGGTTCCGGCGAGCGTGATGGCGTGCGCGGCGTAGCGCAGCACCTGTCGCGCCTCGATTCCGCCAATCTCGTCGAAGAACCAGCCACACGACGACATCGAGCGCAGCACATCGCGCTCCATTTCGACCAATCGCGCCGCGATCTCATCCCCGTTGACCGGTCCGATGGCGCCGGCGGCATCACGGAAGGCCCAGGGCCCCCCGGGCAGATCGCGTCCCTCGCGCTCGTAGATCCCGTGAACCTCTTCGGCCAGCCAATCGATCGCCGCGCGAAGCGGGGCGCGCCACTCCTGATGCGGCGGTACGTCCTGGTTGATCCTGTCGCCGCAGTTCGAGCGCCAGCGTTCGACGCCGTGCGCACAGCTCCATGACGTGGGCTCGATCAGGTCGACCGTCTCACTTGGTGGGTGCGTGGCAAGTGCGGCCGCGAAGTTGGTCAGCTCGAGTTTGTCGGAGCGCCGCAGCCGGTAGAGCACGGTGGCGAGCGCTTCATCGCCGCCTTTGTGGTGATGGCCCCACGTCTCACCGTCTACCGCGATGCTCGCGATCGTGCCCGCCACCGTGCCGTTCATCGCATCAGTCCAGCGATTGGCATTGGTCGCCAGACCGCCAAACGCGATGTCGTGGGCCAGCACGCCATCGTACACAAACACGGCGATCGACCGGCCGTTGTTCAACTCCACGTTCGCGGGCAACCCGTCCTCCGGCACCTTCGACACCTGATGTGGCGCGAGGACGGTGAACGCGATGCCTGCCGCCGCAAGGACGTCGAGCGACTCGCGATCCACGGCCGTCTCCGGGAGCCACATACCGACCGGCTCGCGGCCGAACCGCTTCTTGAAGTCGGCGATGCCCCAGCGCACCTCGGTCTCTTTGTCGCGGCGGCCGGCGAGCGGGAGAATGATGTGGTGAAAGGGCATCGCCAGCGCGCTGCCGTAGCCGAGTCGCTGCACGCTGGCGCGATCGGCACGAAGGACCGCGTCGTGGATCTCGGGAGTTTCGCGCTCCATCCAGTCGAGCAGTGTCGCGCCGAAGTCGAAACTCAGGTATTCGTACACGGGGATCTGGGACGTCTTGCCATCGTCGTCGATCGCGACGGACACCAGCGGCAGGTAGCTCTCCCGGGTCACACGCGCATTCCAATCGTGGTCGGGCGCCGCCGACGGCTCGACGTCCACCTGGCCCGTCCACGGATTCTCGCGGGGAGGTTGGTAAAAGTGTCCGTGAATGACTACGAGACCCTTCTGCATCGCGCCCCGGGCCAACTCTTTCGCTACAGTGGTGGTTGGCCGGGGCTGACTTCTCCGGCGGCAGCGGGAACGTAATACTGGGTGACGTACGTCTCGAGCATCCGGCGGGTCGTGAAGCGTTCAACCGCGACCGTCAGCGCTCCTTTCATCATATGTACCCACTCCGGCGAGTGCTGGCCAGGGAGTCGGTTGTAATACATCGGAACAACTTTGTCTTCGAGCAGGCCAAACAGATGTTCCATATCCTGCTGATCGGTGTCGCCGTCCCCCGACGCAAGCGGGATCGCCCATCCGTTCTCGCCCGTATATCCCTCGGCCCACCAGCCGTCCAGCGTTCCCAGTTGCGGCACACCGTTGAGCGCCGCCTTCATGCCGCTCGTGCCGCAGGCCTCGAGTGGCACCCGTGGCAGATTGAGCCAGAGGTCGACGCCGGCAACGAGGCGGTGCGCCAGGTGGACCTCGTAATCTTCCAGGAACGCGATCCTGCCCTCGAAGCTGGGATCCTGCGCTGCCATGAACACCTGCTGGAGCACGCGCTTGCCCGGATCGTCGGCGGGATGCGCCTTGCCGGAGAAGATGATCTGGACGGGACGGCTCGGGTTGGTCAGTAAACGCCGCAACCGTTCCCGATCCCGGAGCAGCAGGTCGGCCCGCTTGTAAGTCGCGAACCGTCGCGCGAAACCGATGGTGAGGATGGAGGGGGAAAGTAGTACGCCGGATCCGGCCAGTTTCGTTGGATCCTTCCATTTTTCCCGCCAGCGGGTACGGGCCTCTTCACGGATATAGTGAAAAAGCAGTTGGCGGAGGCTGTCGTGGGCGGCCCACAGGCGGTCATCCTCCATCTCGCGTACCGCGGCAGCGACCGCCGCCGGTTCAGCCTCGAGCTCCCAATCCGACCCGAGGGACTTGGCCACGAGATCCCGAATGGGCCGAGCCATCCACGTGCTCAAGTGCACACCATTCGTCACGTGATCGATCGGGACTTCCGCGGCAGGCTGTTTGCCCCACATCCATCGCCAGATGCGCCGCGATTCTTCCTGGTGTCGAGCCGACACGGCGTTCACACGGCCGGCGAGCCGCAGCGACAAGACGGTCATCTCGAAGCGGCGCTCGTCCCCACCCGATTCTCCGAGCGCCATAAATTGGTCGCGGGTGAGCCCCATCGTGTTCCAGAACGGTCCTGTTGCCTGCTCGAGCTGCTCGGTGGTAAAGACGTCGTGCCCTGCGGCAACCGGCGTGTGCGTCGTAAACACGCTCGTCACGCGAATCTGTTCTATCGCCATTGCCGGCGTGAGCCCCTTCTCGGTCAGCTCGCGCATGCGCTCTATGAACATGAAGGCCGCGTGCCCCTCGTTCGCATGCCAGACCTCCGGCTGAATGCCGAGGGCACGCAACAGGCGGACGCCGCCGACACCCAGCACCCACTCCTGCCGCACGCGCCATTCGGGCTCGCCGGTGTAGAGGCGCGCCGTCAACTGGCGGTCGCTTGGATGATTGCTTTCGATGTCGGTATCGAGCAGGTAAACGGGAACCCGCCCTACCATGACGCGCCACGCCCCAACCTGGACTTCGCGGCCGGAGATCGTGACCGCGACGAGACACGGCTTGCTGTCGGAGCCGTTGACTCGGGCGACCGGGTTGACCGCGGGATCGACCGGATCGTCGGAATCGCGTTGCCATCCATCCAAGCCGATCAGCTGATCGAAATAGCCGCCGTGATAGTACAGGCCGACGCCGATCAGGGGGACGCCGAGGTCGGAGGCTTCCTTGCAGTGGTCACCCGCCAGCACGCCGAGCCCGCCGGAATAGATCGGGAGCGAGCGGTGAAACGCGAATTCAGCCGAGAAGTACGCAATCGGCCGGTTCAGGAGCTCGGGATAGCGGGCGGCGAACCAGGTGCCGTTCTTCTGCGTGAGCCGCTCGAACCGCCGTACCACGCGATCGTAGCGTTCGAGAGATATCGGATCCTGGGCGTGCTCCTCGAGACGCTCCGTGGAGACCTGCCGCAGAAACTGGACGGCGTTGTGCCGTGTGGCCTCCCATAAACGGCGATCGATGCGGTGGAACAGCTCACGTGCGTCGAGCTGCCAGCTCCACCACAGATTCTGGCTGATGTCGGCCAGGAGCCGGATGCGTTCCGGGAGGTGATTCGGCGGTGGTGGCGGCGGCGCGACTGCAGCGGGCTGGATTGCGGGCGTGGGTGGTGTCATTGGTTGCGAGATATCTAATGAAGGAGAGTGTAAGGCTCCAGTCAGAGCCGCAACCTTTTTGCTCCCGAGCGCGTCCAACGTGGTATCCTAGCCCACGTGACCGCCATGCCGAGACTCTCCGTCGCTCTCGCCGTCCTGTGCGCCGCCGCGCTACCGCCTTCCTTAATAGCCCAGAACGTCCACCCCCACACCCCGCCTGAAGTCCGGGCGGTGCAGCTCCGCGAGCCGATCCACCTCGACGGCAAGCTCGACGAGGGCGTGTGGCGGACGGCGCCGGCGGCGATCGGCTTGCGCCAGGCGCAGCCGCACTCCGGCGACTCCGCCACCCAGCGCACCGAGGTTCGGTTCGCGTTCGACGACGCGGCCCTCTACGTCGGCGCGCGGATGTACGACGACTCCGGCGCGCGCGGCGTCCGGACTCGTCTCGTGCGACGCGACGCCGACATGAACTCCGATTACCTCGAAGTCATCTTCGATACGTATCACGATCACATCGGACGCCTATTCTTCCAGGTCAATCCATCGGGCGCCAAGCAAGACGCCAACGGCCTCGGCGGCGGCGGCGATCCGTCCTGGGATCCGGTCTGGGAAGTTGCGACCAACGTCGACTCGCTCGGTTGGACCGCCGAGATGCGGATTCCGTTCTCGCAGTTGCGGTACCCGTCGACTTCCGAGGAGCAGACCTGGGGCCTGCAGATCTGGCGCCAGGAAAACCGGCTCAACGAATTGTCGCAGTGGGCGTGGTGGCGGTTGGACGAGACCGGCGGCCCGTCTATGTTCGGCCACCTGCAGGGTCTGGTGATTCGGCACCCACCCGGTCGCGCCGAGGTCACGCCGTACATAGTGGGGCGCTCGTCGGACGTTCCGGGCGACCGCAGCGATCCATTCTTCGATCCGCATGCGCTCGACGGTCGTGTGGGCGCCGACGCGATGTATCGCGTCACCTCGAATCTCACCTTGAACGCGACCGTGAACCCCGACTTCGGTCAAGTCGAAGTCGATCCCGCCGTCGTCAACCTGTCGGCGTTCGAGACATTCTTCGACGAGAAGCGTCCCTTCTTCGTCGAGGGTGCCGGGTACTTCGGGCTCGGCGGGTTCAGCTGCTTCTTCTGCTCCAACGTATCGAGCCTGACGATGCTGGCCACGCGTCGCATCGGCCGGCCGCCGCAGATCTCGCCGTTCCGCGCCGGGCTGGCCACCCCGGTCGCGTACGCCGACATGCCGGAGAACTCGACGATCCTCGGCGCCGCGAAGCTCACCGGACGCACCAGCGGCGGCTGGTCGATCGGTGCGCTCGACGCGGTGACCAAGCGCGAGCGCGCGCCGGTGGAGTTCGCGGATACGACGCGTGGCTCGTTCGAGGTCGAGCCCGCGACGAATTACTTCGCCGCGCGCGCCGCGAAGGACCTGAGCGGCGGCGCCACGCAGCTCAAGGCGATGGCGACCTCGGTGTATCGCGACCTCGGCAATCCATATCTCCAGAGCCGCTTGTCGCATCACTCCGAGGCGTTGGGGGCCTCGAGCGACAGCTGGTGGGGCAAGCGCACGTACCGGCTGATGGCGCAGCTGGCGGCGACGCACGTCGAGGGCGACACCGGCGCGATACGCCGCATCCGCTTCGGCTCGGCGCATTTCTTCCAGCGGCCCGACCGGCCGGATACCGCGGATGCGCGTGCGCCGCGCACCGGCATGGCCGGGCTCGGCGGCTACGCGCGGCTCTCCAAGGAGCAGGGTCATTGGCTCTGGGAGGTCGCCACCAACTTCCGGACGCCGTCGTACAACAACAACGACATCGCTTTCTTCTCGCGTGCCGATTACTGGTGGATGTCGGCCAACATCTTCCCGTTGTGGACCAAGCCGACGAAATGGTACCGGCAGCTGCTGTTCATCGCGGGCGGGCAGCAGCAATACACCTTCGACGGCGATCTGAACAACCGGCAGGGCCAGTTGTTCGCGCAGTGGGAGACGTTGAGCTACTGGAACATCAGCTCGTTCTGGATTCACCGCCCGAGCGTGTTCGATGACCGGCTGACGCGCGGCGGCCCGCTCGTGCGGGTACCGACTAACGACTTCTACTCGCTCAATGTCAACACCGACTCCCGCAAGAAGGTGGTCGGGCAGTTCAACGCGAGCTACGGCTGCGACGCCGAGAGTCAATGCAGCAACAGCGCGAGCCTCGGGCTCGAGTTGCGGCCGCGCTCCAACGTGACGGTGTCGCTCACCCCGGAAGTCGACCACTCGCAAACGGGATACCAGTTCGTCGGGAGCTACGCCGATCCGAGCGCGACGAACTTCTACGGCAACCGGTATGTCTTCGCGCACCTCGAGCAGAACACGCTCTCGATGAACACGCGCTTCAACGTGACCTTCTCACCCACGCTGACGCTCGAGCTGTTCATGCAGCCGCTGATCGCCTCGGGGGCGTTCAGTCACTACAACGTGTTCGCGGCGCCCCGCGGCGCGCGCCGGCTCGAGTACGGACGGGACTTCGGCACCGTGACCGTCACGCCGGCGGCCGTGCCCTCGCGCGATCCCGCGACGATCACGGTGGACGCGGACACGCTGGGCGGGGGCGCGCCGAGCTACGCGTTCCCCGATCCGACGTTCACGTTCCGGTCGCTGCGCGGCAATGCGGTGCTGCGGTGGGAGTATCACCCGGGGTCGACGCTGTTCCTCGTCTGGACGCGCAGCAGTCAGATTCCGACGCTGCCGCGCGGCAACATCATGTTCGGCGACGATGCTGGCGCGCTGTTCCAGGGGCCGTCCGAGAACATCTTCCTGCTGAAGGTGACGTACTGGCTGGGGTTCTAGACTCACGGGAACCGGTTAGTGTTCTGGTAGCAACTGGTTCCCATGAGGTCCTATGTCGATCCGCGCCGTCAAATCGATTTCCCAGTCGCTGCCCACGCTCGAAGGCGCCGGCGTCAAGCTGCGCCGCGCGTTCGGGTTCGGAAAAACCGGCGACTTCGATCCCTTCCTGCTATTGGATGATTTCCGTAACGAGCACCCCGAGGACTATCTCCCCGGCTTTCCGTGGCATCCGCATCGCGGCATCGAGACGATTACCTACGTGCTGAGCGGTAGCGTCCAGCACGGCGACAGCCTCGGCAATCGCGGCAGCATGGGTGCGGGCGACGTGCAGTGGATGACCGCCGGCAGCGGCATTCTGCACCAGGAGATGCCGAAGGGCGACGAGCACGGCCGGATGCACGGCTTCCAGCTGTGGGCGAATCTGCCGCGCAGCCTCAAGATGACCGATCCGCGCTATCAGGACATTCACGCCAAGGAAATCCCGGAGGTCGTGGACGACGACGGCACCCGCGTGCGGGTCGTGGCGGGCGATTTTTGGGGCAAACGCGGCCCGGTGGAAGGTGTCGCGGCCGACCCCCGCTATCTGGACGTCTGGATTCCGGCGCGCGTGCGCAAGACGATTCCGGTGGAATCGTCACGGCATGCGTTCGCGTATGTGTTCGAAGGCAACGGCACCTTCCGCGATGCATCCGCGCCGCACGGCGTCCGCACCGACCGCGTGTCGGCCGGCGGCCGCGATGCCGGCAGCGAGAGTCCCCAGGACACGGGAAATCGCTCCCTGGTCCTGTTCGACTCGGGAGACGAGATCGCGGTGCAAGCGGGCGAGCAAGGCATGCGGTTCTTGCTGGTGTCAGGGCAGCCGCTGCAGGAGCCCGTTGCCTGGCAGGGACCGATCGTGATGAACACCCAGGAGGAACTGCAGACCGCGTACGACGAGCTGCGCCGCGGCACATTCATCAAGCGCTAGCGGCCGTTGTTTTGGGGCGGTTATCCTTCACGCCGCCCTATGTGGACTTTCCTCCGCCGCCGCACCCTGACGCAGTGGATCGTCATCGCCATGTTCGCCGGCGTGGCGATCGGTATCCTGTTTCCGAACTTCGCCGCTTCGCTCCTGCCGATCTCCACCGCGTTCATCCGGATCATCAAATCCATCATCGTGCCGCTGATCTTCGGCACACTGGTCGTCGGGATCGCGGGGCACGGCGACGACATGAAGCGCGTCGGACGGCTCGCGTTGAAGTCCATCATCTACTTCGAGATCGTCACCACCCTCGCCCTGTTCATCGGATTGCTCGCGGTCAACATCATCAAACCGGGTGTCGGCGTAACGCCGATCGCGGCGGCCGCGGCGGCGCCGGCGGCGAGCGCGCCGGTCACCTTCGCGACCGTGCTCGAGCACATCGTGCCGCAGAGTTTTTTCGACGCGGCCGCGCGCAACGAGATGCTGCAGATCGTCTTCTGGTCCGTGCTCTTTGCGATCGGACTCACTCAGGTACGCGGCCGCTCCAAGGAGACGATGCTCGGGTTTTGTGAGGCCGTTGCGGAGGTGATGTTCAAGTTTACCGGAATCGTGATGAAGTTTGCCCCGATCGCGGTCGCCGCGGCGCTCGCGGTGACGGTCGGCCAGCCGGGCGGCCTGGGAAAGCTGAAGAGCCTCGCGCTGGTTGTCGTGACGTTGTACATCGCCCTCGTCGCCTTTGGACTATTTGTGCTGTATCCGGTGGCGCGCCTGGCGCGCGTCCCAATTGGCGCCTTCATTGCCGCCGTGAAGGAGCCGGCGCTCATCGCTTTCTCGACGGCGTCGTCCGAAGCGGCACTGCCCAAGGCGATGGAGCGGATGGAGGCCCTCGGCGTACCTCGTCGCATCGTCGCGTTCGTCATGCCGACGGGGTACTCGTTCAACCTCGACGGCAGCACGCTCTATCTGTCGGTGGCGGCGATCTTCGTGGCGCAGGCGGGCGGCGTGCCGCTGACGCTGGGGCAGCAGCTGCTCATGATGGTCACGCTGATGCTGACGAGTAAAGGCGTCGCGGGCGTGCCCCGCGCCGCGCTCGTGATCCTCATGGGGACCGTGGCCTCGTTTCATCTCCCCGGTGAGATGGCCATTGCGCTGCTAGGTGTGGACGTGGTGATGGACATGGCGCGGACGACGGTGAACCTCATCGGCAACTGTCTCGCGACCGTGGTGATGGCCCGCTGGGAAGGCGAGTACGACGACTCCCGCGCCGTCGTAACCAAAGCGGCCGAAGCCGCGTAACTTCTCCGCGTGGACCAGACGCCGGAGATCCCCGCCGACCTCCAAGCGGCGCTCGCCGATCGCTACACGCTGCGACGCGTGCTCGGCCGCGGCGGGATGGCAACGGTGTACCTCGCTGACGACAAGAAGCATTACCGCGCCGTCGCCCTCAAAGTCCTGCTTCCGGGCCTGGCGGCCTTCCTCGGCGCCGAGCGCTTCCTGAAAGAGATTCAGATCGCGGCGCGACTGCAGCACCCGCACATCCTCACGTTGCACGATTCGGGCGAGGCAGGCGGTTTCCTCTATTACGTCATGCCGTACATCGACGGCGGCTCGTTACGCCAGCAGCTCGAAGGACCACCGCGTCGTGCCCTCTCGCGCGACCAGGCCCTCGCCATCGCCGAGCCGGTCGCGGATGCGTTGTCCTACGCCCATCGCATGGGCGTGCTACACCGCGACATCAAACCGGAGAACATTCTATTCTCGCAGGGACATCCGATCGTAGCGGACTTCGGGATCGCCAAGGCGGTCAGTACGGCCGGCGGCGCGAACCTGACCCGGACCGGTTTCCCTGTCGGCACGCCTGGCTACATGAGCCCGGAGCAGGCTGCGGGTCTGGCCGATCTGGACGAGCGCACCGACGTGTACAGCCTGGCCGTCGTCGTCTATGAAATGGTCGTCGGCGACGTCCCCGGTCGCTGGCCGACCGAAGACGCCGTTCGGGCCGGGCGCTTCCTCGAGGCGTCGGCGAGCCACCGCACCCGGCTGACGAGCATCGGTGCGAGAATCGAGGGCGCGCTCGTGCGCGGCCTGGCGATCCGCCACGACCAGCGCACCGCGACGACGGCGGTGCTGAGCGACGAGCTGACTCGCGGTGGATCGGGTCCGCGCCGGCGGTATGACAAAGACGAAGTGCAGGAGATCGTGAAACGGGCGACCGAAATCGAGGCCAACAAGACCGCCTCCGGCGCCATGACGATCGGCGGCGTCCAGGCGCTGGCGGGCGAAGTGGGTGTCGCCCCGGAACTCGTTCGCGCCGCGGCGGAATCGCTGCAGGCCCCCTACGTCATGCCCGGGAGCCTGGTGCCCAACCGCACGAATAACTGGATCGCCGGGCCCACCGAGATATTCTTCGAGCGCGTGATCGAGGGCGAGCTGCCCGAGTCCGAGTACGCGACGGTTGTCGAGGAAATCCGGCGCGTCCTGCGCAATGCGGGGCAGGTGAGTCAGTTCGGCCGATCATTTTCCTGGGTTGCCGCTCGCGGGTCGGCGATTCGCCGTGACCTGGAAGTCGCCGTCTCCGTGCGCCGTGGGCAGACGCGCGTGACGATTCAGGAAAACCTGAATCAGCTCGTCGGCGCGGTGTTCGGCGGCATCGGTGGCGGGATGGGGGGCGGCGGCATGGGGCCGATCCTCGGCGTCGGCGTCGGCGCGCTGCATCTGGTCGGGGCGGCCGTGATCACCGTCATCCCGGTATGGCTAGGCATTACGTACCTCACCGCGCGCACGGTCTATCGTCGCAGCAGCATGAAGCGGCTGCGGGAGGCCGAGGAGCTCGCGAATCGCCTGGCGGTATTGATCGAACAGTTGGTCGAGGTGCCGCATCGCCTCAAGCCCTAGAAGACGACATGCCAGTCCAGTCGGGCGCTGCCGGGAGAGACAAGGAATTGCGGAGGGCCGAGGCCGAAGATGCGCCAGCGGCCCTCGATCACCTTGGCCGCCGTGATCCCGACCGCCGCACCACCGAGAACATCTGATAGCCAGTGCTCGTGATCGTTGAGGCGCGACCATGCCGTGCCGGTGGCCCCGGCATACAACACGGCCGTCGCCCAGGGGCGGTGGATTTCTTCCGCGAGTGAGGTTGCCAGCGCGAACGCCACCGTCGTGTGGCCGGACGGAAACGCATCGTGGTCGGAGAACGGCCTGAAGACGTACTGGTCACTGGTGACGTCGGGACGAAACCGGCCAACGATCCTCTTGATCGCGACCGTTGTCAGCCCCGCTGCGACCACCGAGGCGAGCACTCGGCCGCCGCTTCGCTGCAGATCCTTGCGGCCGCTGATGACGCCGGCCACCAGCATAGCGCCGGGGACGCCGAACACGAGCTCGGGTTCTCCGCCGATGCGGAACGCGCGCGCTACGGCATCGCTATGGGACGAACGACGGTCCTGTACCCAGTCGTCCACCTGCCGATCGAATATGCTCACCGCGCCGATCGTACCGACGGTAATTGCGGCTTCCCACCAACGGATGCTGTGCGCCTGGGCGGGGGCTCCCGTCGCCAGCACCAGCTGGCAGGCGAGCGCGACGCCACAGACCCGCTGAGCTGTTGGGCTCACGGCGTCGTCGTGCGTTCGGTCGCCTCGATGTCGATCGTGATGCGCACGTCGTCGCCGACGATCTGCGCGCCTTCCATGAAGCCGTTCCGCGTGATGCCGTAGTCCTGGCGCTTGATGGTGGTGGTCGCCGAGAAAGCAGTGCGGCGGCCCCGGGCCGTCGTCAGCGTGCCGCCAATGTCGGCGTCGAGCACGACGGGGCGGGTGACGCCTCGCATCGTCAGGTCGCCGCTGATGCGCAGCTTATCGGGTGCGACTTTCTCCACGCGTTTACTGACGAACGTGATCTCGGGAAAGCTGTCGACGGCGAGGTAGTTCTGGCGCAGATCGTTGTCGCGGCGGTCGTTCCCGGTCGTGACGCTGGCCGTCTGAATGTGGGCCGTGACGCTCGCGGCTTCCGGCTTGCTCGGATCGTAATTCAGATCGGCGGTCCACTGGCCGAAGGTGCCGTTCACCCACGTGATGCCGAGATGGCGCACGCGAAACGCAACGGCACTGTGGGCCGGATCTGGAGACCAGCGATTCGTTGTCGGTGGAGTGGCGGCCTGTGGGGCGGCTTGCCCGGCCAGCGGGAGCGCAGCCGGCAGGAGGAGGGCGAGAGCGAGAATGGATCGAGTCATGGGTCTAAGATAGCGCGGCAAACAGCCCAACGACGGCAATGATCAACCCCAGCGCGATCTTGACGGCGGCTCCGGCCGCGCGGCCCACCACCGCGCC
>Ga0193755_1000318_pt1 | contig 13649 bp, 10 predicted proteins | sample H1a2metaG_FD_144921 | JGI IMG/M metagenome (GOLD analysis project Ga0193755, IMG submission 144921) | Soil microbial communities from a riparian zone of the East river system, Colorado, United States - H1a2 | ecosystem: Environmental > Terrestrial > Soil > Riparian zone | place: USA: East River...
TCGTCTCGCCATCCGTTCGCCGGACGAAGCCTTCGTCCAGCGACTTACGGAACACGCCCATTCGCTTCGGCGAGAAGAAAACCGGCAGCCAGCCGTCGGCGATCTCGGCCGCAAGCGCTACGTTTTTTGGCCCGATCGCGGCGATGTAGATCGGTATCGCCGGGCGCAACGGATGCACGATGAGCTTGAGCGGTTTGCCCAATCCCGTTCCACCGTGAACCGGAATGTCGTAGTACTCGCCATGAAAGTCCAGGGCACGCTCTCGCTTCAGGACGGTGCGCAGGATCTCAACGTCCTCGCGGGTGCGCGTGAGCAACTTGCCATAGACGACGCCGTGCCAGCCTTCGACTACCTGTGGCCCTGAAGCTCCGATGCCCAGTAGGAACCTTCCGCCAGTCAGCAGGTCGATGGTCGCTGCAGTCATGGCAGTCATAGCCGGGGTGCGAGCGGGCATTTGCATAATCGCTGTGCCGACGTTGATTCGTTGGGTGTGAGCCGCCAGCCACACCAGCGGGGTCACCGCGTCCGACCCGTAAGCTTCGGCAGTCCATAGCGAATGATAACCAAGCCGCTCGGCTTCCTGGGCGATGGCGATGTTGTCGGAAGGGCCGGAACCCCAATACCCAAAGTTGAGTCCTAGTCGCATTATGCCTCCTGCGCTCTCTTGTCTGATATCCGATCCCTAAACGTCAGAGCAAAGAACAGCGTAATTACCGCGGCGAACATGCAGGGAATCAACCAGAACATCCGCCAATCCGTTACGCCGTTCGTCGTCACCGCATCACCCACCTTGCCGGAGACGATCGAGCCAAGCCCAATGCCGACGCCATAAGTAATCAGCGCGATAAAACCCTGCGCGCTCGCTCGAATCTCTCGCGGGGCTTTCCTGTCTACATAGATCTGCCCGGTGACAAAGAAAAAGTCATAGCACACTCCGTGCAGAAGAATGCCGCCATAGATCATCCAGGTCGCCGAGCCGAGGTTCCCATAAGCAAACAACGCGTAACGAACTACCCATGCCAGCATCCCGACCAGCAGCATTTTTTTTACGCCAAGGCGCACGAAGAAGAATGGCATAAGAACCATGAAGATTACTTCCGACATCTGCCCGTAGCTCTGCTTTGCTGCCGCTCCGGGCATTTTCAAATCGTTCAAAAATGGATTCGTGAAGTTGTAGTAGAACGCGAGCGGAATCGAGATCAGCAGCGAACACAAAACAAAAACGAAAAACGACCTCTCCCGCATAAGCCTCAACGCCTTGAGCCCCAACACTTCGCCGGCGCTGACCTTTTTTCCAACGTTCTGCGGGGGCGTATTGGGCAGCGTGAATGAGTAGAGACCCATCACAATGGAAGCGAACGCGGCCATCTTCATCGGCACCGCGCTCGCTTCGACCTCGGGATAAAACCTCGCAAGGACATATGTGATGCTTAGGCCGGCAGCGATCCAGCCGATGGTTCCCCAAACCCGCACTTTTGGAAACTGCGAGTCCGGCTCCTGCATTTGGTGAAATGAAATATTGTTCACCAATGCGAGCGTCGGCATATAAGTAAGGTTGTAAAGCAATAAACCACAGATCAGCCAGCCAAACGTCGTAACATCCGAAAACAAGTACAGCACGGCGGCTCCCAGCAGGTGCAGCACTCCCATGACTTTTTGCGACGCAAAAAACCGGTCCGCCACCATTCCGATAAAGAACGGCGAGATGATGGCCGCGATGTTGTTCATCAGAAACGCATAGCCGATTTGACCGTTCGTGAAGCCGATCCCCTTGCCGAGGTATGTGCCAAGCGTCACAAACCAGGCGCCCCACACAAAAAACTCGAGAAACATCATCACACTCAGCCGGGTGTAGGTCTTAGAGTCCATTCAGTTCTCCAAGTTCGTAGTACCGCCTTCAGGCGGAAGTTTGTAGCGATTTCTCGAATAAATCAGTAAGTGGGAAGTTCGCCGTAAGACAGTCTCGTTGCTGCGCTGCCGGCTACTAACTTCCGCCTGAAGGCGGTGCTATGAACGTTATTTGATCTCCTTCACGCGGACGCGGCGGAACGAGACTCGCGAGATCAGATCGTGGTTCTGCAAGCCGACATACCCTTCGGCGCCCCGAGTGCCCTCGAACTGGTTAACTGTCTCGCCGTTTAGCATCACGGTATAGCGCTGGCCCACGACCGTTATCTCAAACAGGTTCCATTCGCCCGCCGGCTTCGACGCGATCTTCTCCGCCGGATGAAAGCTGTAGACCGAGCCGGTCTGAAACATCAGGCCCTTCTTGTCGCAGTCGTCGATCTGAATCTCGTAGCCGTTATTCACCGCGTACCACGGATCGTCGCTCTTTTCAGGAAAGCGAACAAACACACCGGAGTTGTTGCACTTGTCGTTGACCTTCCACTCGACTTGCAGAGTGAAGTTGCCAAACTTGCGGCCTTCGTACCACAGCATTCCCATTCCGCCGTGAGTCACAAGCGCGCCGCCTTCGACGGTGAAGCTGCCTTTGCCGGCCATTCGCCAGCCGGTCATGTCTTTGCCGTTAAACAGGTCGATCCACTTGCCGTTCTTCTTTGGCGGCATCGCGAACGTAGCAAGCGAAAGAACCGCAACCAACCCGGCGAGCATAATTGTTCGTTGTCTCAATATTGTCCCCAGCCTTTCAACACCAGACGCGCTTCTGAGGCTTTCTCATGTGTCCGCCTCTGTGTCTCTGTGACTCTGTGGTTAGCAGGTTTCGATGTTATCTAACCACAGAGTCACAGAGGCCGACGCAGAGAAGAATCTAGAGATTCCCTCTCTTGTGCTCATCGATAATGTACTCACAAGCCCTGACCGTCAGCGCCATCATGGTCAGCGTCGGGTTTTGACACCCGATCGAAACAAAGCACGCGCCGTCGGTCACGAACAGGTTCTTGACGTCCCAGCTCTGGTTGAACTTGTTCAACACCGAGGTCTTCCGATCATTGCCCATTCGCGCGGTGCCGACCTCGTGTATGCATAACCCCGGAGAGGCCAAATACGGGTTGCCGAAGTTGACCTGAAACTTCGCCTCGTGAACCATCTCGTTCAGAGTTTCGAGCATGTCGCGAGCCATCGCTTTCTCGTTGTCGCCGTGACTGCAGTCGATGTGGGCCGCCGGAATTCCCCACGCGTCTTTCACTTCCTTGTTGATCGTCACGCGGTTCTCTTTGCGCGGCAGCATCTCGCCCCACGCGCCAAGCCAAAAAGGCGCGGGGTCCTTCTCTTCCCGCACTCTCTTTTTGTACTCCGACCCGAAGCCCGGGATCGCCTTGAGCGTGGTCGGAAGCATCCCTCGCTGAACGCCGCCCTGCATGCCGTAACCGCGAATAAAGTCCGGATGTCGATCGTTAACGTTTCGGAACTTCGGAATGTAGATGCCGTTCGCGCGCCCGTCGTCAAAGTTGTAGCGGTAATTTGCAACGGCCGGCACCACGCCGCCGACCGCTATCTGAAAGATGTGATCCATCAGGTAGTGACCCAGCACGCCCGATGAATTGCCCAACCCCGCCGGATGCTGGCGAGTCGCGCTGTTCATCAGCAGCCGGGTCGATTCGATCGTCGAAGCGCACAACATCACAACTTTGCCGAAGACCTCGAAGCCCTTCTTTGTCACCTGATCGATGCATGCGACGCCTTTGGCTTTGCCGGTTTTGGTGTCGACAATGACATGACTCGCGACCGCGTTGGTGCGAAGCGTTAGCCTTCCGGTCTTCGCCGCGGCCGGAAGCGTTGAGCCGGGACTGCTGAAGTACGAAGACGTAGTGCACCCGCGATCGCAATGTCCACACCAGTGACAGGCTGCTCGCCCGTTGTGCCGCTGAGTCAGGATCGCGGCGCGCCCGATCATTACTCGCCGGTCTTTCCACTTTCGCTCGACGCTTTTCTTGAGCAGCCACTCACCGCAAGTCATCTTCATCGGAGGTAGGAATTTTCCATCCGGCAGGTTCGCAACTCCCTCGTACGAGCCGCTGACGCCGATGAACTCTTCGACTTTGTCGTAGTACGGCGCAAGCTCGGCGTAGCTTATCGGCCAGTCATCGCCGTAGCCGTCGCGGCTCGCTGCTTTCAGCTCGTAATCCGACAGCCGGTACGTCTGCCGTCCCCAGGTGATCGTGCGCCCACCGACCTGGCGGCCGCGAATCCAGTCGAACGTTTTGCGATCGGGCGTGGTGTAGGGATTGTCTATGTCGTCCACAAAGAAGTGATGGCCGTACTCGTTACACGCGTAGCATTTGGATTGAACCGGCTGGCGCGCCCGGAAGATCTCCCGGTTGCCGAGCGTTCCGCGATACTTAACCTCGTAAGGCCAGGTGTGCTCGTTGAAGTCTTTGTTTGGGTCGAGCTTGCGTCCGGCTTCGAGCACGATCACTCGCATGCCTTTTTCAGTTAGCTCCTTAGCCGCCCATCCTCCGGTTGCGCCTGAGCCGACTATGATTGCGTCGTACAACTCTTCTTTAGCCATTGATACCCGCCTAGACCAGCGCAGCTATTGACCAGTGTCGAGGTCACGAATCTCCTCGATAACCTTTTCGCAATCAACTCCCAATTGCTCGAACAGTGCCGCAGGAAACCTCCGAGCATCGGCAAAGAGCCCGGTGAGAAGGTCGACAGACTCTATTCTAAATCGTCCATTCTCGCGCGCGTGCTTAAGCGCGTTGGTCAGTACGGCGCGTAAGTAGTCTGAGATCTTCATACCCACAGTCGCGGGATAGCCCTCGCTAAGTTTGGCTGACAGCGCTTGCAGGACGACCTGCTCTTCCAGGCTCAGCTTATTCATCAGCCTCTCAAACTTCGGGCGTTCAATTCTGGCATACGCTGCCAGCAAGTGTTCGGGAGCTAGCACGTTGTGGTGGAGCGACCTGGCTTCGTGGTAAGCCTCGCGAATGATATTCCTGGCGCTTTCGCCAATCTTGTCGCCGTAGATTTCGAAGCTCATATCGCCTGGTCGTAAGTAAGCAAGTAACCTCTCCATCATGAGTCACCTCGGCAAGCAACTACGAAAGCACGCTATTCGATTCCAGAAACGATGATCCTCGTCCACCATCTACCCATTGCTGATTTTCAAAACTTCCCGAAGCGTCTCGTCCGCAGCGCGCGAAGGCTTGTATTCGAGCCCGACGAAACCCTGATACCCGGAGGCCGCGATCGCACGAAACACGTTCGCGTAGTTGATTTCGCCGGATCCGGGCTCGTGCCGGCCGGGAACGTCGGCTACGTGAAAGTGCGCGATCTTGGCGATGTTCCTGGTGATGTCCGCAATCACGTTCCCTTCCATAATCTGGTGGTGATAGATGTCGAACAACATCTTGAGCGCGGGGCTTCCGACCTCATCGATCATCTCGAAGCCCTCTTTTGCAGTCTGCAGATAATAGCCCGGGTGATCGACTTTGACGTTGAGCGGTTCGAGCACCAGCGTCAGTTGAGCCTGCTCTGCAAACCGCGCGGCAGCTTTTAAAGCCGCGACATAGTTTGCGTGTTGCTCGGAGCGCGGCATTTGTTTGTCTTCAAATCCGGTGGTCACGATCAGCGTCTTTACTCCCAATCGTTTCGCGGTCGCGAGCGACGCTTGTATCTCCGCCACAAAGGTCTTGCGCGCGTCCTCGGAGTTCATGTGCTTCCAACCCGAGCCCATCATCGTGGCTATTTCGAGACCAAGCTCATTCTTCTTCTTGAGGATTGCTTCGACATCTTTGTTCTTCCATTCCCAAAACTCGAACGCCGGATAGCCGAGACGTTTCACTCGCTCCATCCGCTCGAGGAACGGGATATCGGTCATGATCATGTCGATGCAGACCGAGAGCCTTACCGGGTTGGGTTTCGATTGAGGCAGCGATCTAACGAGCATCGGCGAGGTGGCGACAAACGCCGACGCGCCAGCGGCCTGTCTTAGAAAGTGTCTACGATTGAGCATCAATTCTTTGGCGATGTTCGTAGTCCCGCCTGACGGGATTAATGGTCTTCTCTGTGTCCGCCTCTGCGTCTCCGTGTCTCTATGGTTAGCAGGTTTCAATGCTATCTAACCACAGAGACGCAGAGGTTTACGCAGAGAACTGCCATCAAACGACCGCCGGAAGGCAGGACTCCAAATTCAATGATTCACGACAGCGTGCGCCTCAAATACTCAAATGCGGTTCGCGTTCCTTCGATCGGGTTCGCCGCCTCTGGCTCGTATTCTATGTTTGCCGCATATTTGAATTTGATCTTTTTTAGCAGCTTCATTGTCTCGGCTATCGGCGTCGCCGCTTCGCCGAATCTTCGCTGGGTGTGGTCAGCGTCTTTGTCCCGGTCCTTGATGTGCAAGCTGACGATGCGATCGTGATGTTCGCGTATGTACGCAACAGGATCGAACCCCGCCGCGAAAAAGTGCCCGATGTCCAGGTTGATGCTTAGATACTTCGAAGCGCCCTTCAATGCGCTGGCATAGTCATCGGGGGTCTCAAACTCCTGCGAGCGGTCTCCCTTGAACCATTTCTCGCCGAACCAGTGGTTATGAAGCCCGAGTTTGATCTTGTACTTCTGGCACCATTGATCGAGCCTTGGCACAATCGGTTTCTTGACCGACGCGGTCATCACGCTAGTCCCGAGCAGCAAGGCGCCGTTGAAGCCGCGATCCAGATGCTCGTCCGTGGAGGTCACCGGAAAGTTGACGCAGTAGGCGTTGACCTTGATCCCAACGTCGTCGAACTTTTTCTTAGCCGCCTTGAAGTCGGCTTCGGAAGCCTTCATCGGGTTGAGGTGTCCGTCCCACAGCTCGATGCTGCTCAAGCCGATCGATACCATCGCTTCAATCATCTTGTCGACACTGAAAGTACGAAAGGTGTAGCTTTGCACTCCGACCTGAATACCGCCAAACACCGACGGCGTCAGCTTGTCGTACGGCTGGCCAAGTGTAGTGCCTTTTAGTGAAAGCGCTGCCGCGCCTGCGAGCGCGCCTTTGCCAAACTGTCTTCGGGTTAGACGATCGTTCATAATCCCCTCCGCCGGTAGCATAGACTTTAGTCTGTGCTGGTTCATCCAACGCGCAGCACAAAACTGTGCTCAGACTAAAGTCTATGCTACCCCGGCCGGGTCGCATCATACCCACAACCCGAGACAGTGACAAGTGACGATCTTGCTTCGCTGCGGAACGCCATGATAGCTTCCGCGCGTTGACGGCGCACAAGCTGCCGGCTTGTTATCTCAGCGCGGAGGACGAGTGGCGAAGCAGAAAATCTACGACGCAATCATCATCGGCTCGGGCGCCTCCGGAGGGATGGCGGCGAAGGAATTGACCGAGCGTGGCATGGAAGTGCTCGTGCTGGAAGCGGGCCCGCCGGTCAATCCAGAACGCGACCTCAGCTCGCACCGCTGGCCCTACGAATCGATGTATCGCGGCTTTGGCGCGCCGGGTTGGAAAGACCAGGACCAGTGGATGCAAGCTACGGCCGGCGAGTTCAGCCGCCAGTTCTACGTCAAAGATACTGAACACCCCTACACCACCGAACCGGGCAAGCCTTTTCTGTGGGTGCGCGCGCGAATAGTCGGCGGCAAGACGCTTCACTGGGGCCGAATGTCTTACAGACTCTCGGATCTCGATTTCAAAGCAGCGACGCACGACGGCTTCGGCGCCGATTGGCCGATCAGCTACGAAGAGCTTGCGCCCTACTACGACAAAGCCGAAGAGTTTATCGGCGTGAGCGGCTCACGCGACGGTTTGCCGAACTTGCCGGATGGAAACTTCATGCCGCCGATGAAGCTCAATTGCGGCGAGCAGATGCTTCGGCGGGGCGCGCAGAAGACCGGGCGCCACGGCATACCTATGCGAGTTGCGATGCTGACCGCGCCGCCCAAACCGTGGATGAAGAAACGCGCGCGGTGTCACTACTGCGGCAACTGCGGAGACGGCTGCGACGTCGGCGCGATGTTCAACTCGCTGTCGTCAACTCTACCTGTTGCGGAAGCGACCGGCCGAATGACGCTGCGAACCAACTCGATAGTTCGCCACATAATCGTCGATCCCAACACCGGCAAAGCGAAAGGCGTAGCGCTGGTTGATCGAGTGACTCGCGAGGAGCGCGAAGAGTTTGCAAAGGTGATCGTGCTGGGCGCTTCGACGCTCGAGTCGACTCGCATACTGTTGAACTCGAAGTCTCGCCAGCATCCGAACGGGCTGGGCAATTCCTCCGGCAAGCTTGGGCACTATTTGATGGATCACTTCGGCGGGATCTTTATCAGCGGTTACTTCAACGTGCTGGCTGGCCGCGATCCGGTTAATGAAGACGGAAAGACGTCGGGCTTGCTTGTCCCGCGTTTCCGCAACATCAGCAAGGAGACGAAGCAGCAGCGATTTGTTCGCGGCTACGGGTTTGAGTGCGGCTCGGGATCGCGTCAGTCGCCGGCCTTCGCAAAGAACGCGCAGCTCACGCCGGGGTTTGGCTCGGAGTACAAGAAGCGAGTGCGACACTACTACTCCACGCCGGTGAGCATGACGGTGCGAGCGGAGATGCTGCCGCGCTTCGAGAACTACGCCGAGATCGACCCGGATGGAGTGGTAGACGCCTGGGGCATCCCGGTGTTGAAGATTCGCTGCCAGTACTCGGACAACGAACGCGAGATGGCGCGGGACTCGATCGAAACGATGCAGGAGATCATGAAAGCCGCGGGCGCCGAAGTCGTCTCTATGGGGACAAGAATGAGCGCGCCGGGCCGGATCATTCACGAACTTGGCACGGCTCGAATGGGCCCCGACCGAAAGACCTCGGTCTTGAACAAGTTCAATCAGAGCTGGGACGTGAAGAACCTGTTCGTGATCGACGGAGCCGCTTTCGTCACCAGCGCGAATCAGAATCCGACGCTGACCATTCTGGCGCTGACGATGCGGGCTTGCGACTACATCGCGGATGAGCACAAGAGAGGGAGTCTCTAAAGTTTCTCTGTGTTCGGTTTCTGCGTCACTGTGTCTCTGTGGTTAGGGAGAACCTAGCCTCTGCAGACTCGTGATACCGTCTAGCCACAGAGACACGGAGACACAGAGCCCGGACACAGAGAAGATCCGCGTGCCAGAATCGAGGTAGCAATGTTTGGAATGATGCAGAAGCGGGGAGCGAGAAGAGCACCGACTAAGATGACGAAGCTTTATTCGATCGCGGCGGTGATGCGCGGGCGGAACTTCGTCGGCAGATTCGAAGTCGGTGGCGTGAGCTACGAGTTCACTTACTCTCCGGCCCAGGCCGACTTTACAGCCGTAAATCCTCCGAAGGGCGGACACGCACGCCGGCAAAGCCTGCACTCAACAACCCTTACAACCGCAGGGAGGGTTGATGACCTAAGACTTCGGCTCACCGGAAGTCTCACGGTGATCGACACCCGCCCGGGCACACAGCAAGCCCGCCGCAGTGTCGCCGACGTCCAAGCTGCGCTGATAAGCGCACAGGGAGGGATCGGAACTGCTCCGCCGCGGTCGAAGCTGCCCGCTGATCTCGCCCCTGAAAGGCCGGATTTACCGGTCGTTGAGAGTACCGGAGCGCTTTCGTTTTGCGGAGTAATGTACTTCAAGTTTATACCTCTTGACGCGCGCGCTCTGGGAGTTCCTGCGGATATGAGCGCGGTTCAACTTAACGTGCGACTCGCTCCAGTGAATGAGCAGGAGCGCATTCTGCAAGGTGTGTACAGTTCTCTCGTCGATGCTTGCATGGTCGAGGAAGTGGATTCTCGACGCGCAGGTGACCACGTGGACGAATTGAACAAACTCCTCTCTGCGGGCTGAGGTCGCGCCTCGCTTCGACGCCAACCGCACGGCACTCGTTCCCTCCGACAATCAACCCGAGCCGTCAATCTAACGCTTCGTGACAAACTGATTCTGCGCCCGCGCAAACCCTCCTATACTCGCCGCGCGCTCCCGAACCTACTCATTGGCGGAGGTGTGGTTGATGGCCAATCAGCTATTCGCGAAGAAACCGCTCAAGATGCTTCTGGAGGAGATGGCGGGTGAACATCGCTTGCGCCGTGTGCTGGGACCGATACAGCTTACCAGCCTGGGTGTGGGCGCGATCATCGGCGCGGGGATATTCGTCGCGACCGGAGCGGCGGCTCATAACACGGCCGGGCCTGCGTTGATGCTCTCGTACGTGGCGGCGGGCACCGCATGCGTGTTCGCCGCGTTGTGCTACGCGGAGTTTGCCTCGATGGTTCCGGTAGCCGGATCGGCTTACACGTACGCCTACGCGACGCTCGGCGAGTTGTTCGCGTGGATCATCGGTTGGGACCTGGTGCTCGAGTATGCGGTAAGCGCGGCGACGGTGACTCACGGAGCGTCGGCTTACTTTCAAGACTTGATCGGAATCTTCGGCCTGAAGCTTCCAGCAGCGTTGTCGCGAGCGCCTTTCGATTTCAGCGCCCAGACCGGTCATTGGTTCTCGACAGGAACCGTTCTGGACTTTCCGGCGATCGTAGTGACAGGCGTCGTGACAGTGATCCTTGTTCGCGGAATCAAGGAGAGCGCGAGCTTCAACACCGCGATGGTTGTAGTGAAAGTCGCCATCGTGCTCCTGGTAATTGGGCTGGGCGTGTTCTACGTCGACACGAAAAACTGGCACCCGTTCTCGCCCTATGGAATGACCGGGGTGAGCTTCTTTGGCAAAACGCTCTTCGGTCAGACCGATGCGGCCGGCCAACCCATCGGCATGCTCGCGGGCGCCGCTTTGATTTTCTTCGCCTACATCGGGTTCGATTCGGTTTCGACGCATTCCGAGGAAGCGCGGAACCCGCAACGAGATGTGCCGATCGGGATCATCACCTCTCTTGTGTTGTGCACGGTGCTTTACATCGCAGTGACTGCTGTGCTGACCGGGATGGTTCCCTACAACAAGCTCGACATCAACGCACCGGTTGCCGATGCCTTCAAGCAGAGGGGGCTTACCTGGGCGCAGCTTTTGATATCGCTCGGCGCAGTCGCCGGAATCACATCGGTCGTCTTGGTAACGATGCTCAGCCAGGCTCGCATACTGCTGGCGATGGCGCGCGACGGGTTGTTGCCGCCGAGCTTTTTTGGCGCGGTCCATCCGCGGTTTCACACGCCCTGGAAGTCTACAATCGTGACCGGCGCATTCGTAGGAACCACTGCCGCGCTGCTGCCCATAGACGTGCTGCTGACGCTGGTCAACATCGGGACGTTGTTTGCGTTTGTCATTGTCTGCGCGGCTGTTTTGATCATGCGGCGTACTCATCCCGATGCTGAGCGGCCGTTTCGAGCACCGCTGGTTCCGCTCGTGCCGATACTCGGGATCGCGACCTGTCTGGTGCTTATGTTCTCGCTGCCTGCTGAGAACTGGCTCAGGCTGGCGGTGTGGCTGTTGATCGGGTTCGCGATCTACTTCGGTTACGGCCGCCGGCGCAGCGTGATGGCTCGGTATCTTCATAGCGGGTCGAGCGCCGGCTCTGTTCTTCCTGCCCCCGCCATCGTGACTCATAGCAGACAGAAGACCGATGATTAGCCTTGGGTAGATCGCTTTTTCGCAAGATGCTCTCGTGGTTGAGCCGTGATAGTATCCGAACGGAGAAACCAGGATTCCGCGAGAGGTCATCTTGCCTCAACGAAACTATCGAGACCCGCTTCATAACATCATCTCGCTCGACGATGCTCGGCCGGCTGACCGGCTGATCATCGAACTCATCGACTCGCTCGAGTTCCAGCGGCTGCGTCGGATCAAGCAGCTTGGGCTGGCTATGTTCACCTATCAAGGCGCCGAGCACAGCCGATTCACTCACTCGATCGGAGTGATGCATCTGATGACGCGCGCGCTTGATCTGTTAGATTCGCATCACAAGATCAGCGACGAGGCTCGCGTTGTCGGCCGCGCCGGGGCGCTTCTGCACGACCTTGGCCACGGCCCCTTCTCACACGTCATAGAAAAGGTGTTTGGCTTTCATCATGAGGACTGGACCTGCCGCATAGTCCTGGATGAACACACCGAAGTAAACAGGGTGTTACACGGGTTCGACACTCAGCTTCCAGAGAGACTCGCGTCGCTTTATAAACACAACTACTCGCCGGCGTTCGTCTCCCAGCTCGTTTCATCGCAGCTGGATTGCGACCGGATGGACTACCTGATGCGCGACAGCCTGATGACAGGCGCAAAGTATGGAATGTTCGATTCGGAGTGGGTGCTACACGCGCTCAAGATCGACTCGCAGTCGGATCGGGTCTATGTCGAGGCAAAAGGGCTCTATGCAGTCGAAGAGTACTTACAAGCAAGGTACTACATGTTCCGGCAGGTCTATTTCCATCGCACGCTGAGATCGGCCGAAGCGGTGCTAATTGCCACGCTCAATCGCGCTCGCGCATTGATGCAGCGGGGCGAACTTCGTTTTCGAATGCTCGGCTCGGCTTTCGAAAAGTTGTTGACCGGAGAAGCGGTAAGCACTGTCGAGTATCTGCAGCTAGACGACGTGGATCTGACTTTTCATCTCAAGCAGTGGTCACGCGATCCGGATCCTATGCTAGCCGATCTGGCGGGGAGGTTTATGGCTCGAAGGCTGTTCAAGGCCGTGGATGTGCATCTGTCGGGCGCTTCGTTTGATCAGTTCTGGAAGCGGGCTCAGGAGGCGGTTGAACGCGCGGGGTTTGATCCAGAATACTATTTGCTTATGGATCGGGCCTCGGACATCCCGTACTACGGGTATTACTCTCCCGCGAGCGTTGACCCAAGCGGGCTCATATATGTGGAAGCCGGTGAGACTGGAGCGCAGATACGCGAGATCAGCGAGATATCAGAGGTTGTTCGAGGAATGCACGGCTACAGAATCGATCGGGTCTGCTTCCCAGTTGAAGTTGCTGATCAGATGTCTGCACTGATGACTGAACACGAAGGCCGCGCAAACACTGCTTCTTGAGAAGCCTACCTCTTGCCGGACTGACTCTTCTTTGAAATTATCGGAAGCTTGAGAGCCTTGTTCGATTTCGCTCGTTCGTCACCAATTAGCGGTGACGCCACCGACTATACGCGAAGACCCGAGGCGTTGGGAATGCCCCGCACGGGTAGGCTTGGCGGAATGACCTCGGTCACCCTCGTATTCCAACACATCGCTCTTGCAACTCGGCGCGACCTGTAAACGGTATCGGTAGTAACCGATCTCAGTCGTAAGGTCATTTGTTGCTTGGCGAGTAGACCTGCTGGAATCGTGAGAGAGTTTCTCTGAAATGCTCCGCCTCGGAGCGAGGAACTTTGAAGCGTTGAGAAGCTTTCTGGAGTTGGAGGGTCATCTCGTCTTTGGAGATTCGCACCGTCACGCCTATCAGGTTAGCCGAAAACTGATGCTCGCTTCCGTCGTATCGCACCCCGGTCGAGTTGACCGTAAGCGGTCCTCCGCAGGAACCGCCCAGCAAGCCGCCGTGAAGGTGCCTCACCTGGATCGTCAGTGGAGTCGGCTCCGCCGCCTTTTCTCTTTCCCGTCTCTCGATCTTGTCGATCTTGTCATTTAGCGAGGCGATCGTATAAAGCGCGCTTCCACCCAATCGGCGAGCTTCTTTGTATTTCTCGACCGCCGCCGAGGCGTCCCCCTGGAGCTCCAGTATTTCGCCAAGCGCGGCTATCGACGAGCGGTACGAATCATCGTTGGACTGGGGCACTCTGCGGAAGTAAGAGGCCGCATTATCTAGCTCG
>Ga0193755_1000319_pt1 | contig 13627 bp, 10 predicted proteins | sample H1a2metaG_FD_144921 | JGI IMG/M metagenome (GOLD analysis project Ga0193755, IMG submission 144921) | Soil microbial communities from a riparian zone of the East river system, Colorado, United States - H1a2 | ecosystem: Environmental > Terrestrial > Soil > Riparian zone | place: USA: East River...
GGGAATGTACGGTAGGGACTACCGGGGCTGGCCCCATTGCCGGCTCCACAGTCCGCGCGCCGAGAGGATGAGGGAGAAGAGCCCGGTCACGCCGATCGCGAGGAGCGTCCAGACGAAGAAGTAGTCTCCCCTTGCCCTGGCGGCCTCGTTGGTGAACACGGTTCGCGCGAGGATCATGTGGAGGACGGGCATCCCGGACGCCAGCAGCGATCCGACGAGCATGATGATGTACCCCGATCGCCGCTCGCCGAGCACCAGCGTTCCGTACAGCCAGACGAACATGATGAGCACCGCAATGAGGTCCGCGGCCGGATGCACGGCCATCCCGCCCTCGCGGAGCACGTCGTCCGTGAAATGAAACGTCATCAGGAGGATTGAGAGCAGCGACGCGATTTTCAGCATGACGCTGTGCTTCATCTGATGTCCTCCTTGTGAGATTTCATCGCCAGATGGAGGCGGTCGCTGCATTGGCCCGCTCCTTCCACCGCTCGTCGTTGACACCCTTCACCAGGAGCCAAAGTAACACCAGGAGAGGGGACGGAGCGAAGGATCTGCTTTGTGTAAAGCTGGTGCGACCTCCCCTTCTTCCGAGGTCGAGGCGAATGCGCAGGTCACCTGGCTGGCACTGCAGTATTGCGTGCGATAGGATTGCGCATGGATCTCGTCACCTTCGGCGAAGCGATGGTGCGGTTCTCGCCGCCGGCCTTGCAGCGGCTCGAGCAGGCCTCGACCCTCGGGGTGAGCGTCGGCGGCAGCGAGCTGAACGTCGCCGTGCTCGCCGCGCGGCTTGGGCTCGCGTCGCGCTGGGTCTCTCGACTCCCCGACAACGCGTTGGGCCGCATGATCGAAGGTCGCGCCCGCGAGCAGGGCGTGGAGGCGCACGTCGAGTGGACCGGCGAGGGGGACGGGGGGGGCCGAGTGGGTCTCTATTTCGTGGAGATCGGTGGTGCGCGCATCAGCAGTGTGCTGTACGATCGTGCAGGGTCGGCGATCAGCCGCGTCACTCCCGGCAGTGTCGACTGGGCGTCCGTGTTTGCCGAAGCGCGCTGGTACCACGTCAGCGGGATCACGCCGGCGTTGAGTGACGGCGCAGCCAAGGTCACGGCAGAGTCACTCGTCGCGGCGAAGCAGGCGGGACTCACGGTGAGCTACGATCTGAACTACCGCAGCACGCTGTGGAGCGCGAAGCAGGCGCGCGCCGTGCAGGAGCCGTTGATGGAGTACGTCGATGTGCTCATTGCCACCGAGGAAGACGCACGGGTGATCTTCGGTGCCGAGTCCGCGGAATCACTCGTGAAGCGGTTCGAGATCGGCGCGGTGGCGGTCACACTGAGGGACAATCCGCAATCCGCCGTGGTTGCCGTGAACGGCAAGACCTATACCGCGCCCCGATTTGAAGTCCACACGGTCGATCCTATTGGGGCCGGCGACGCGTTCACGGGCGGCATCATCGTGAGCCGCCTCGAGAATCGCGGCTGGGACGACGCCGTACGCTTTGCGACCGCGACCGCCGCGCTCAAACACACCATCCCGGGCGATTTCTGCCTCGTGACCCGCCAGGAGGTCGACCACCTCCTCAGCGGCGCGAGCGTGCGAGTGTCGCGTTGAGAGAGAAGTCAGTTTCCCTGCTGCGCGAGGTTGGCATCATCCCAATCATTCGCGCGGCCAGCGCGGACGCCGCCGTGGCGGTTGCCGAAGCACTGCTCCAAGGTGGACTCACAGTCGCCGAAATCACGTTCACGGTTCCCAATGCCGTTCAAGCGATCGAGAGGGTTGCGAAGCGCTTTCCCGGCAAGCTGCTGGTCGGAGCGGGGACGGTGACGGACGCCGAGGCCGCGAGGCGCGCCATGGATGCCGGCGCGGAGTTCATCGTGACGCCGTGTCTCGTACCGGAAGTCATCGAGGCCGCGCGTCGCGCGGACGTCGCCGTGCTCCCGGGCGCGCTCACACCCGGCGAAGTGTTCGCGGCGTTTCGCGCGGGCGGCGACATGGTGAAGGTATTTCCGGTGCAGAATGTCGGCGGAGCGGCGTATCTGCGGGCGCTGCGCGGGCCGTTCCCCGACATTCCGCTCGTCCCGACGGGCGGCGTGACGCTCGAAAACCTCACGGAGCTGTTCAAGGCGGGCGCCGCGGCCGTCGGTGTCGGGACGGAGCTTATCCCAAAGGACGCGTTGGCTCGCCGCGACTACGCCGCGATCGCGGCGCTCGCCAAACAATTCCTCGCAGGTGTGCGGCAGGCGCGCGAGATGGCACGCTAAAAAGCCATGGCCCCCACAGACGATCCGAGTGCTTCGTCCGCGCAGCTGTTCGCCGCCCTCTACCACGAGCTGCACGCCGTGGCACAGCGCCGCCTGCGCGGTCTCCCGTTTGGCGCCACCCTTAGCACGACGACTCTGCTGCACGAGGCGTACCTCAGCCTCGCCGGCAACGACCAGCTGCGCTTCCCCGATAAGGCCCGCTTCTTCTCGTACGCGTCCCGCGCCATGCGTGGATTGATCATCGACTATGCCCGGCGCCGCACCGCGAGCAAGCGCGGCGGCGGGTTTCAACTCCTCCCCCTTCAAGACATCGACGCTCCCGAGCGCCCGGACGCCGAGGCGCTGAGCGATCTCGGTCTGGCCTTGGATGAGCTGGCCAAGCTCGACCCCGCACTCGCCGAGCTCGTGGATTTCCACTACTTCTGCGGACTCAGCTTCGGAGAGATCGCTGCGATGCGCGGGGTGAGCGAACGCACCGTGCAGCGCGACTGGCGGAAGGCCCGGGTGATCCTCCACCATCAGCTCCGAGGAGCCTCGGCGTGACGGCACCGCTCGACCCGCCGGGCTGGGACGCGCTGAGCCCCCTGCTCGACGCCGCGCTCGATCTCGACCCGGCGGCGCGCGCGGCGTGGCTCGACGCGCTCGAGCGCCGGCAGCCGGACGTCGCGGCCCGGCTCCGGCAGATCTTCGCGGGCGAAGTTCGTGCCGACGCGGAAGGGTTTCTGGAGCCCGTTCAGCCGGCCGGAGCGGAGCTGCTGGCGTCGCCCGAAACGAGAGTACTCGGGCCGTGGCAGCTGGAACGCCCCATCGGGCACGGCGGGATGGGTACGGTGTGGCTGGCGCGCCGCCGCGACGGTCGCTTCGAGGGCACCGCCGCGATCAAGTTCCTGTCGTTCGCGGTCGGTGGCGCCGAGGGCCAAGCGCGGTTTCGCGCCGAAGGCACCCTGCTGGCCAGGCTGACTCACCCCAATATCGGGAGACTGCTGGACGCGGGCGTGAGCCCGAGCGGCCAGCCGTACCTGGTGCTGGAACACGTGGACGGCGCGGGCATCGATGCGTGGTGCGATGAGCGACAGCTCGACGTGCCGGCCCGGCTCGCGCTGTTCCAGCAGGTGCTGGCCGCCGTCGCGCACGCCCACGCCAATCTGATCGTCCACCGGGATCTCAAGCCGTCCAACATCCTCGTGACGCAAGACGGCACCGTGAAGCTGCTCGACTTCGGGATCGCCAAGTTGCTCGAGCAGGCGCCCGATGACGACACGGTGACCCGGGCGCGACTCCTCACGTTCGATGCCGCCGCCCCGGAACAGATCCGGGGCGAGCCCGTGTCCACAGCGACCGACATCTACGCGCTCGGCATTCTACTGTATCAGCTGCTGGCGGGACGGCATCCCACGAACGAAGACTGCCCCACGCCGGCGGCCCGGGCACGCGCGATCCTGGAGCTGGAGCCGATCCCCCTGTCGCGTGCGGTGACGGTCCAGCGGCTGCGGAAGCTGTTCGCAGGAGACCTGGACAACATCGTCGCCAAGACGCTCGAGAAGGACCCTGCGCGTCGCTATCAGACCGTCGCTGCGTTCGCCGAGGACCTCACCCGATACGTGAACCACTTGCCGGTCTCGGCCCGGCGCGCGACGTGGACCTATCGCACCGGGAAATTCATCCGGCGCAACCGGGCCGCCGTGCTCGCCGGCGTGCTCGTCTGGCTCGCCCTGATCGGGGCCGCGGTGATCACGGCGTTGCAGGCCCGTGCGGCCCGTGTCCAGCGGGATGTGGCACGCTATCAGACGGAGCGCGCCAACGCACAAGTCGAATTTCAAAAACTGTTGTTGTCCGAGGTGGGCGATCGGCCGATGACGATGGGGGAGCTGCTGGATCGAGGCCGCTCCATTCTCCTCCACCAGTCCGGTGGTGATCCCCGCTTCCTCCCGTCCCTCCTGGTGGATCTCTCCGGCCTCTATGGAGAAATCGGGGACCGCCGCGTGCGCGACACGCTGCTCAGCACCGCGGACTCGATTGCCAGGTCCCTCGGGGTTCCGGCGCTCATGGCCCAGGTGCAATGCGACCGCGTGACCCAGCTGCGCACCGAGGGCAAGTACAATGAGGCCCAGGCGGTACTGGCCGCCACCGATTCGCTGCTGGTGCGGGCAGCGGATCCGACGGTGACGGTCGCATGTCTCGAGGCTCGGGGCGGCCTGGACATGGAGACGGGACACAGCGATCAAGGCGTGGTGGCGTTTCGGAGCGCCCTGGCGATCAAGGAGCGCTTGGGCGAGCGGCGCGACGCGCGCTATTTCGCGCTGCTGGACGGCCTGGGAGCGACATTGGACGGCAGCGGTCACCCGAGGGAAGCGCTGTCCGCCTTCGCCCGGGCCATCCAGGGGATGGACAGCACGGGACGGAGCGGCATGCTCTCCCGCACGATCATCCAGCACGATGCGGCTCTGGTGCTGGTCACGCTGGGAGAAACGGCCGAGGCCGAGCGCTTGCTGCACGACGTGTTGATCCGGGCGGCCGGCGCGGATCGTCACGGACGGATCGACTGGCAGCCGCTGATTCACTATGCGGAGACCGCGCTGACCCAGGGCCACGCCGACTCGGCCCGGAAGTATTTCGCGATGATCGTGAGTCGGGCCGACGCCGAAGCCAGCGCCTTCTGGCAAGGGCGGGGACTCTTCGGGCTCGCCAGGGCAGAGATCGCCTTGGGACAGACAGCTCGCGCGCGGACGAGCGCTGCGAGATTCGCCACGATCGCCCGCGCCTTTCCCCGCGTGAAATACACCGACGATGTCGTACCGGACACCGCCACGCTGGCCGGGCTCCTCTCCCTGGCAGCCCAACGCCCGGCGCTCGCCCAGGCCAGCTTCATGGCAGCGTTGCGCTCGAACGGCTACTTCGAGGGGAAGGGACGGACCCGCCTGCGGCCGGTGGCCCTCCTCGTAGGCGAGACGGCGCTCGATCTCGGCCACCCAGCCATGGCGCTCGAGTATGCCCGTGCCATCGCGAAGTCCTCCGCCGTAGATTCGCGCGCCGAGCAACGGAGCGGCTGGGTGGGCCAGGCGCTCCGTTGCTCGGCGCGCGAATCTACGGCGGAGCTCGCCGCCGGCGACACCAGTGCCGCCAGGGCTGCCGCGACAGCCGCCGTGCGGGCGCTGACCGTCGGCGCCGGAGCCGGCCACCCCCTCACACGCGAGGCCCAAGCCCTCATCGCCTCCCTCCAGCCCGCCGCGCCTTAAACCCGCGCGCGGTGTCGGGGTTGGGGACCCGATTCCGATATACCCTCCTGAAGGCCACACCACCGTTCAGGAGGATTGCATGCGTTCGCCCGTCCGAGCCCCGTTCATGCTCGTTGCCCTGCTCGCCGTCGCCACCGTCCCAGCGTGCGAAAGAGACAATCCGAATCCCCTGTCGCCCGGCGGCGTGGGGCTGCAAGCGGACAAGATCCTGCAGCTGGTCGACGACGATCCGAGCGGCCGGATCGCGACGATCTCGACGAATGGGTCCATCGATCGCGGCAATCCGTTCTTCCAAAGTCTCGGCACCAACGGCCGCAGCTGCGCGAGCTGTCACCTACAGGCGTCCGGGTTCGGTCTCTCGGCCGCGGCGGTGCGGACGGTCTTCGCCGCGAGCGGCGGGACCGATCCACTGTTCGCCGCGGTGGACGGCGCGAACTGTCCCTCGGTCACACCCGCGGATGGAGCAGGCGGGCACAGTCTGCTCCTCGACCACGGGCTCATCCGAGTCGGCGTCAGCGTCCCGACGGGCGCGGGCACCGACTTCACGATTGCCGCCGTCCACGACCCTTACGGCTGCGCCCTCCAGGGCTCGCCGCTGGCGGTGTCGATGTATCGCCGGCCGCTCCCCACGACCAACCTGCGCTTCTTGAGCGCCGTGATGTTCGACGGGCGGGAAACGGTCCAGCCCTTGAACAACGGCTCGACGTTCCTGGCGAACCTGCGGGCGGACCTCGCACACCAGGCGATTGACGCCACGCTGGGCCATGCGCAGGCCAGCACCGCGCCCACCGCGGCCCAGGTGAACGCCATCGTGGATTTCGAGCTGGCACTCTTCAGCGCGCAGCGCCTGGACGACTCCACGGGCGTGCTCAATGCCCAGGGCGCGAGCGGTGGCCCCGACGCCCTCACCAGCGCGCTCTACTATCCCGGCATCAACGATCCGCTGGGCGGGAATCCCACGGGCGCCACCTTCCAGCCTGCGGCATTCACGATCTACGCGCCGTGGAATGGCTTGAAGAGCTCAAACCCCTACACCGCGGCACGCCAGGCGGTGGTGCGGGGGCAGGCAGTCTTCAACACGCACCCGCTTTCAATCACACACGTGACGGGGCTGAACGACGCGTTGGGGATTCCGGCGATCAACGGCACCTGCACCACCTGCCATGACGCGCCGAACATCGGCAACCATTCGCTCCCGGTGCCGCTCGACATCGGCACGAGTCACGACCTCACCAACGAGTTCGCGCCTGAGATTCGCGCGGCCCTCGCCCAATTGAGCATGCCGGATCTGCCGGTCTACCAGGTGACCTGCACCAGCGGTCCGCTGGCCGGGACGGTCCGCTACACCTCGGACCCGGGCCGGGCGCTGATCAGCGGGCACTGCGCGGACCTCGGCCGCATCAAGGGACCGATCCTCCGCGGGCTCGCGTCGCGCGCGCCGTTCTTCCACAACGGCGCAGCGGCGAGCATCGAGCAAGTCGTGGAGTTTTACAATGCGCGGTTTCAGATCAACCTGACGGCGCAAGAGAAGAGCGATCTGGTCGCGTTCCTGCGGTCGCTGTAGTCACTGCAAAGCAGGCGGGGCGCCCTTCCGTGATCTCCGGAAGGGCGTTCTTTTTTTCTACATAGAGGAACCAACCCAAGTGAGTATGAGGAGCTTTCTATGCGCCCAAAGAAGTCCACACCCGGCAAGAAGTCCAAGGGATTCACGGCCGAGGAACGCGCCGCGATGAAGGAGCGCGTCCGAGAGCTGAAGTCTGGCGAGGCGGACGGGGAAAGCACCGTGCTCGCGAAGATCGCCGCGATGCGGGAACCGGATCGCGCCCTGGGCAAGCGGCTCCATGCGATCATCACAGCCAGCGCGCCAGGCCTTTCGCCCAAACTCTGGTACGGGATGCCGGCGTATGCCAACGACGACGGCAAGGTCGTTTGCTTCTTCCAAAGCGCGCAGAAGTTCAAGACGCGGTACGCGACGCTCGGCTTCAGCGACAAGGCGAACCTCGACGAAGGCCACCTCTGGCCAACCACCTTCGCGCTGCAGGAGTTGACGGCCGCTGAAGAGGCAAGGATCGGTGCGCTCGTGAAGAGAGCGGTGAGCTGAGGAACAGCGCCACAGGTGAGGCGTCCCCGCCACTCCTCCCTAGAATTGTTGCGATGGCGCGACGGAAGTGATGGTCGAGTACTAACCCTCCGGGGGGCTGGTGTGCGACAGGAAGGCGTGAACCTTGCGCCGCGCCGATGCCGGGCGTTGGACGCGACCACCTTCCACCAGACACGGAGGCTCAGTCATGAAGCGCTTGATTGCCTTGGGATGCAGCCTGCTGTTGGCGTCCTGCGACACAGGGCGGCCGGCCGCGCCGGCGCCGGACGGCGGCGCGCGATTGGCGCGATCGGTGAGCGGCGGATCGTTCGCCTTCGTGAACTTCGAGCTCGGCGCCGCGCCGGGGACGGTGTGTCCGGGTTCGTCAGGCTGCACCAACAGCGCCGCTGAGCCCGCGATTCGCGCCGACGCTACGGGCGCGTTCTACGTGTCCTCCGAGCTCGGCGTCACCAGCGGGACACTCGCCTGGAAATCTACCGACGGCGGCCTACACTACACGGCCCTCACCTCCCCCAACCAGCTCTCCCAGGCGGCCGGTGGCATCGGGCCGGGAGGCGGCGACACCGATCTGGGAACCGCGCCGGACGTGAACGCCAGCGGCGTCCACAACCTCTACGTGGCGAGCCTGAGCCTCGCGAACGTCACGGTCTCGACCAGCCAGGATGGCGGAGCGACGTGGAGCAAGAACGTCACGAGCGCCACGATTCCCGGCGATGACCGCGAGTGGATCGCCGCCGACCAAGCGACCAAGGTGTGCATCTCGTACCACGACGTCGTCACCTTCAACATCGACGTCAACTGCAGCCTCGACGCCGGTGCCCATTTCACACAGGTGGGGTCGGCGATCGACGTCGCCCACGCCTTCCTGATCGACGACAACGCGATCGGCAACCTCGCGATCGACCCGCGCAGCCACGTGGTCTACCAGGTCTTCAGCGGCATCGCGAACGCCGCCGAAGCCGCGGTCCCAAGCTCGTACCACGCCGTATGGATCGCGGTCTCACGCGACGGCGGGCAGACCTTCACCGACAATGCCGTCTATATCAATCCCAACACGGCGGTCTCCTACGGCCACCAGTTCGTGAACGTGAGCGTCGACCGGGCCGGCACGGTGTACGTCGTCTATACCGACAACCACAACCTCTTCTACAGCTTCTCGACGGATGGTGGGGAGACGTTTACCGGGCCGATCCAGGTGAACCAGGCGCCGTCCGCCACGGCGGTCATGCCGTGGAGCGTAGCCTGCGACCCGGGCGCTCTGAACATCGTGTGGTATGGGACGCCGTACTTCGACGGGACGACGCCGCCGGACAACTATCCGGCATCGGCGGCGTGGTCGGTGTACCTGGCCCAGAACCGCAACGCGACCGCGGCGGGGAGCAAGTTCACGCAGGTCGCGGCCACCCCGATCGTCCACTTCGGCGGCGTGTGCGAGGGCGGGGTGACGTGCACCGGCAGCCGGGACTTGTACGACGACTTCGGCATCGCGGTCAGCCCCACGACCGGTCTGGCGTCCATCACCTATAGTGACGACCAGCCGGGGAACACCGGGTCCGACGACCACACCGCCATCGCGACCCAGACGGGAGGTCCCAAGATCTGCACGGGCAACTGAGCGAATGCTTGATCGTCGCGAACCTCGACGAAGGCCAAAGCGCTGCGCTAGCGCAACAGGCTGACGAAGCGGCGCCGTTCGTGGCTGCTCGGCCGGTACCCGCAGTGCTTGGCACCAACTGTGCACACCAGCGATTTGTGCAGCCATACAGAGGACGCCCATCGAAATCGTGGTGACGCGCTTGGCGGCGGCGCCCGAAGCCGTTCGTACGTCGGCGGCGCTGCTCTCGGACGCCGAGCGCCACAGGGCGCGTCGTTTTGCCTTCGATCGCGACGCCAGCCGATTCATCCTCGCGCGGGCACGCCTGCGCGAGCTGCTCGCGATGCGGTTGGGTGTGCGAGCGGAGGCGGTCGAGTTCGAGTACGGCGCACACGGCAAGCCGGCACTCTCACGGCAGTTCGCGGACTCGGACCTGTACTTCAACGTATCGCATTGCGATGATGTTGCCGCGTACGCATTTGCATGTGGACACGCAATCGGGATCGACGTCGAAGCCGTCCGGGAAATCGGTGACGCCGACGCCATCGCCGCACGCCATTTCTCGCGCTGCGAGAACGCGACCTACCGCACGCTCAAGCCATGCGAGCGGCCGCTGGGGTTCTTCAACTGCTGGACGCGCAAGGAAGCCTTCGTCAAGGCGTTGGGCGAGGGCCTGTCGATGCCTCTCGATGGCTTCGATGTGACGCTCGCGCCGGGGGAGCCGGCGCAGGTCCTCCGGATCGGGCACACGCCTGGGGACTCCGGCTGGTCGCTGGACAGTCTTTGTCCCGCTGTGGGCTACGTGGTGGCGATCGCCAGCCGGGGATACGAGGCGGCATGATTTCTCTCTCCCACCCTCCCGGGACGAGTGACACGCTGCGAACCTTCCGCGCAACCGTCCGCGCATTCGTAGAAACCGAATTCGCGCCCCACCAGGACCGCTGGCGCGAGCAGCGATTCCCGGACCCGGACGCCTGGACGAAAGCCGGCGCCGCGGGGATGCTGCTCAGCGATGTGCCAGCGGAATACGGTGGCGGCGGAGGCACCTTCGTCCACGAAACCGTCGTCGTGGAGGAGCTCACGCGCGCGGGCGTGCCCCTCCATTCCTTCATTCATGACAATGTTGCGCACTACATCCTCGCGTACGGTAGCGAAGCGCAAAAACGCAACTGGCTCCCCCGCATGGCGCACGGCGAGTTGGTCGGCGCGATCGCCATGAGTGAGCCCGCCGCCGGTTCGGACCTGCAAGGCATCACCACCACGGCCCGGCGCGACGGTGACCACTACGTCATCAACGGTTCCAAGACATTCATCACCAATGGCTGGCACGCCGGCCTCGTCTGCCTCGCGGTGAAAACCGATCCGAAGGCGATGGGACCGAAGGCCATTTCGCTCATCATGGTGGAAGCGAAAGATCTGCCCGGCTACCGCGTCGGCCGCCCGCTCGACAAAGTCGGCATGCACGCGCAGGACGTCTGCGAGCTGTTCTTTGAGAATGTGCGAGTGCCTGCCGCAAACCTCCTGGGTTCCGCCGAGGGCCGGGGGGGCTTCCAGATCATGGAGACGATGAGCTATGAGCGCCTGGCGATTGGCGTGGCCGCCGTCGCAACCGCGGAGCGAGCCGTCGCCGTTACCACCACGTACGTGAAGGAGCGCAAGGCGTTCGGCAAGCCGCTGATCGAGTTTCAGAATACGCGCTTCAAGCTGGCCGAGTGCAGGACCGAGGCGCACATCGCCCGTGTCTTCCTCACCGACTGCGTCGAACGCTTCGTCGGCGGCCGGCTCGACGCCTGCACGACCGCCATGGCCAAGTATTGGCTCACCGACTGCGCGTGCCGCATCGTCGATGCATGCCTGCAGTTGCATGGCGGGTACGGCTACCTGGCGGAATATCCGATCGCCAGCATGTGGACCGACAGCCGCGTGCACCGGATCTACGCCGGCACCAACGAAATCCTGAAGGAGTTGATCGCGTCGTCGCTATGAATCAAGACTACCCGGCCGACAAGACGATCGTCGCGCTCTTTGAAGCCCAGGTCGCGCGCACGCCGGACGACGACGCCATCCGCTTCGCGGATCGATCGTTGACGTATCGCGAGCTCAACGAGCGCGCCAATCAGGTGGCGGCGTATCTCGGCACATGCGGTGTCGGCCCGGACCACCTCGTCGCGCTATACATGGAGCATTCGATCGAGGTCGTATGCGCCATCCTCGGGGTGCTCAAGACCGGCGCCGCCTACGTGCCCGTTGATCCCGCCTCGCCGAAAGAGCGCCTCGCCTTCATGCTGCGGGATATCGCGGCGGCACGCGCCGGCGCTGTGCCGGTCGTGGTGACCCAGTCCCATTTGGAAGACGGCGTTCCGGAGCACGCTGCACATGTCGTGAAGCTGGACGCCGAGTTCGCCACGATTGCGAGTCATCCGGTCGCGAATCCGGAGCGGCGTATCGCCCCCGACAGTCTCGCCTACGTCATTTACACCTCCGGCTCCACCGGCACGCCCAAAGGTGTGATGATCGAGCACCGCAGCCTGGTCAATTACATCTGGTGGGCCAGGGAGCAGTATAGTCGGGACGAGCGCCTGGACTGGCCGCTGTTCTCCTCGCTGGCGTTTGATCTCACCGTGACGTCCATCTTCACGCCACTGATCTCGGGTGGTCGCATCGTGGTCATTCGCGAGGATCCGGGAATGCCCGGTATGGCGATCTTCAAGGTCATCGAAGACGGCACGGTCGACATCGTCAAGCTCACGCCCGCACACCTCGCGATGATCAAAGACATGAACCTCGCTGCCACAAAGATTCGCAAGCTCATCGTGGGGGGCGAGGATTTTAAGACAGCGCTGGCGCGCGATATCACCCGCAGCTTCGGCCGCCGGGTGGACATTTTCAACGAATACGGCCCGACCGAGGCCACGGTCGGCTGCATGATTCACCGCTACGATGTGGACACGGATCTCGCCCTCTCGGTGCCGATCGGAATTCCAGCCGCCAACACCGGCGTGTACATCCTCGACGAGCAGCTCCGCCCCGTGCCTGCCGGTGTCATCGGGGAGATGTACGTCGCGGGAGATGGACTCGCGCGCGGCTACCTCAATCGTGCGGAGCTCACGGAGCAGAAATTCCTGATCGCGAAAGATCCGCGGCAACCAGAGCCGGCGGCGACGCTGCGCCTGTACCAGACCGGCGACCTGGCGCGCTGGAGCGCCGATGGGCGCATGGAATTCCTGGGCCGCGCCGATCATCAGGTGAAAGTGGCCGGCGCACGCATTGAGCTGGGCGAGGTCGAGGCCCGGCTGCTGCAGCACGACGCGGTCCGTGCGTGCGTGGTGGATATCGTCAACCCGCTCGCCATGAGGACCTCGAGACGGTTGACCCACTGCACACGCTGCGGTCTCGCTTCCAACGTCCCGGGGGCGAGCTATGACGCGGCGGGTGTGTGCAATGTCTGCCGCGGTTTGGACACCTACGTCGAGAAGGCGCAGGCGTATTTCAAAACGCCGGACGCGCTCAAGGCGCTCGTGGCGGAGATGCAGGCGACGCGAACGGGGGAGTACGACTGTCTGGTGTTGTTGAGCGGCGGCAAGGACAGCACGTATATGCTGTATCAGCTCTGCGACCTCGGACTGAAGCCGCTGGTCTTCACATTGGATAATGGCTTCATATCGGACGAAGCCAAGACGAACATCCGCCGGGTCGTGGACTCGCTGGGCGTGGACCTGGTGATGGGTGGTACGCCGCACATGAACGAGATCTTCGTCGACAGCCTCAAGCGCTTCGCGAACGTCTGCAATGGCTGCTTCAAGACCATCTACACATTGGCCACCAACCTTGCTCACGAAAAAGGCATCCGCTACATCGTCACCGGACTCTCGCGTGGTCAATTCTTCGAGACGCGCCTGACCGAAGAAGTGTTCCAGCATGAGGATTTCGACGTCGCCAAGCTGGACGACCTCGTGCTCGAGGCACGCAAGGCCTACCACCGCCGTGAGGATGCGGTCTCGTGTCACCTCGAGGTGGACATCTTCCGTGACGATGGCGTGTTCCGCGACATCCAGTTTGTCGACTTCTATCGGTACTGGAGTGTGCCCCTGGCGGAGCTGCACGCCTACCTGCGGCAGCGCACGCCGTGGCTGCGACCGTCGGATACGGGTCGTTCGACGAACTGCCTCATCAACGATGTCGGGATCTACGTCCACAAGAAGCAGCGTGGGTACCACAACTACGCGCTACCCTACAGCTGGGACGTGCGGCTCGGGCAGAAGACCCGCGCGGAAGCCATGGCGGAGCTGGACGATGAGATCGATGAACCGCGGGTGCAGCAGATCATGCAGCAGATCGGTTACGACGAGCCGGCGGAGCCCACGGAGACCAGCATCAACCGGCTGGCGGCGTACTACGTGAGCGACACGGCGCTGACCGTGGCAGAGCTGCGCGCCCA
>Ga0193755_1000320_pt1 | contig 13617 bp, 11 predicted proteins | sample H1a2metaG_FD_144921 | JGI IMG/M metagenome (GOLD analysis project Ga0193755, IMG submission 144921) | Soil microbial communities from a riparian zone of the East river system, Colorado, United States - H1a2 | ecosystem: Environmental > Terrestrial > Soil > Riparian zone | place: USA: East River...
CGAATCGATCGCGGCCAACGCCGCCTCCACCGGGAGCCGGGTGAGGCACTCGCTCACCTTGCCGCCTCCGCAGCCGTCGTTGCCGCAGGGACGGCACGGGTGCTCGCCGGAGGCGACGATGCGATGCGGCACCCGCCAGGGCCCCCATTCGAGCTCGCCGCTCGGACCGAAGAGCGCCACCACCGGCGTCTGCATGGCGGCTGCGATGTGCATGGAGGCGGAATCGACGCCGATGAAGAGCTTCGCGCGGGAACTGAACGCCGCGAGTTGTTTCAGCGTGAGCTTTCCCGAGAGATCGGCTATCGGCGCGCTGGTGCGCTTGCGGATTTGGGCAATCAGGTCCAGTTCCCGCGCATCGGGGGCGGCGGTGAGCGCAATGCGCTCGCCGCGCCTGACCAGTGCGTCGACGAGTGCCGCTGCATGCTCGGGCGGCCAGCACTTGAACTGCCAGCGCGACCCCGGGTGGAAATGAATGAAGCTTCGCGCGGCAAGACCCTGTCCGGCAAGCAGAGCCTCCACGCTGCGCTCCGCCTCTTCGCCCGGCACGAGCAGGAGCCTGCGCTCGTCTTCGCCGGGCTGGATGCCGATCCGCCGGAGGGCGTCCAGATTGATTTCCACCCGGTGGCGCCGCGCGTGGGGAGGGAGCGGAACGAGATGCGAGAAGCTTTTCTTCCAGAGCCGCGCCTTGCGGACAAAATCCGGCGCCACGGCGTAACGCGCACCCAGCGAACGCGCGAGCCACGCCCCGCGCGGATGCTCGGAAAGATGTACCACGAGATCGTACGCGCGCTTGCGCAGCGCGGTGAATAGCCGCCATTCCTGCGCGAGACGCGCCAGCACACCCGAATCCTTCCAATCGCGCCTCACCACGTGGACTCGCGCGATTGCCGGGTGCAGGTCGAGCATCTCACGGGTCTCGGCGTAAACAAGCGCGTCGATTTCCAGGGCCGGCGCGTGGTTTTTGAGAACCGTGAACACCGGGGACGTCAGAAGAACGTCGCCGTGGTGGCGCAGCTGGATCACCAGCGCGCGCCGCAACTTGGAAACGTCGACCGCATCGGCAGGGCCGTACTGCATGCCGCGCAAGATAGCAGACAAGCCGGGCAAAAGCAGCCGGCCGCTTTCCGCCTACTTGAAGGCGTGCTCGGCGCTGGCGAAAAAGCTGCGTCCGGCCTGCGGGTACACGCAGGTGGGCGTGCCGCATCGACCGAATGTGTCGATCACCCCGTAGCTGAAGTACTTCTTGTCGAACACGTTGTTCACTGCCGTGGAGAACCGCCAGTCGCCCGATTCGTGACTAAGCTTGAGGTCGAATAGAGCATAGGCAGGCATAAGGCGGGGGAAAGCGTTGTCCTGGTCGTTATCGTAGCGCTGTCGACCGACGTATTTGGCGGAAGCGCCGAGCACGGTCTTTTCCGCTACGCGCCACGACAAGCGCAAACTCGCCAGCTGTCGCGGCACGAGCGGAACGTCCTTACCCGAAACGTCTATCCCCCCGTAGACACCGGTGCGGAATTTCGCCAACTGGTGAGCGTAGCTGCCGGCCAGATCCAAGTTGGGTGTAATCGCCCATTGTTCCGTGAGCTCGACGCCGCTGCGGCGCGTGGGAGAAAGATTGGCGTTGGCGCCGGGGAAGATACTGCCCACCGGAATCACAATCGGGCTGAAATAAATCTCGTTATCGAGATTGATTTCATAGACGTTGGCGCGCAGCTTGAGGCCGGGCCGGCGATATTCGATGCCGGCCTCTTTGTGGCGCGCGGTCTGCGCCTTGAGCAGGTCGCCGCTCACGGTGCTGCCGTTTTCATCGACATTGGCCACGCGAAAACTCGTGCTGAGCCTGCCGTAGACCCGCCAGCGCTCGGCGAGCGCCTGACTGACGGCGAGTTCTTCCGCGTGCGGCGTCTGTGTCTGGCTTTGGTCGAAGTCGCCGAAACCCGTCGCGATACGATGATCCGCCACCCGTTGCTGGCGTACACCTGCCGTCAGCTTTGTCGCTGGAGAAAGTTGGCCATGATATTGCACATAAACGCCGAAGCTCTGTTGCGTGCCTGAAGTACTCGATCCAGGAGAACCGAACGCACCCAGCGAGGAGGCAAAACGGCGGTCATAGTCCCAGTCGCCCCAATCGAGGCCGGCGACGAGGACGCTGTCCATACCGAGCGCGGCAAACGGCCAGCGCACGCGAGGCGAGAGCGCGAGGCTTCTCAGGCGTATCCGGCTGTATGGAGTGGGCGCAAAGGCGGCGAAGTAGGCAGTGGAGTCGTTCGCGCGATAGCCGAGGTCGGCGGCAAGACCGAGCGAACCGAGCGGCCGCTCGAACGAGAGCGTGGCGAAGCCGCCCAAGCGCTCGGACCAATCTCCCGGCGTTTCGGCGCCGCGCGGATCGTTCTCGTATTGGGTTTCACTGCGCACTCCGGGCAATTGCAGGCTCTGGGTATCGGCACCCAGTTTCAGACCGACACTCGTTTCCCCTTCGCTATAGCGCAAGCCGCCGATCAGGCTGTCCTGGCGCAGGCGGTTGTTGCGCCGGTAGCCGTCGCTTTCCTGATGGCCGGCGTTCAGCGCGAGGCCCATTGGCCTGCCGCCGGAGTTGACCCCCGCGCTTGCCTCGGCACTTCCGTAGGATCCGTATCCGGCAAGAACGGAGCCCGTATTCACATTCGAAACCGGCGCCTTGGTAATGATATTGATGGCGCCGCCGGTTGCCCCGCCGCCGAACAACACCGCACCGCCGCCGGGCACAATTTCGATGCGCTCGATCGACTCCAGCGGGATCGCCGAAAGCTTGGTGGTATTGAGATCGTTTTCGTTCAACCGTACCCCGTCCAGCAGCACCAACGTGTTCTGGTCGCCGGTAATGCCGAACCCTCGCAGATCGATCTGCGTGTCGGGCGAGCCCGAGTTGTCGCGCACATGCACGCCCCCGAGATGCGACAGCAGGTCAGGCAGAGATCGCGCGGTGTCCCGCGCGATCTCCTGGGCGCCGATAATGATCATGCCTATCGGCGCTTCGAGCCGGCTTTCGGGAAAGCGCGTTGCCGTAACGATGACGGCGGGCTCTTGCGGAGTTTGAGCAAGCGCGAGCGGCGCCGCGGCCGCGACGAGCGCGACAGTGATGGATCGTTTCAAGGTTTCCTCCCTCGGCATGCGTCCCCGCGTACCGGCATCGAGTTGCGAGAGGAAATGCAATTGCGGGACAGACCGGATTGGCACCGCGCCCCGCGGCATTTCCCACCATCGGTCGAGGCCGGTCTCCGGGCTTGTGGGATCGGTGCGTATCGCCTTCCCGGGAGCTCGCGCTCCCAGTGGCAGGGCTCGAGTCGAGCGCAAAGCGCCGGACTCGGGCTGCTGGTTGATACGCCCGCGCCACTTACCGTTGCGGGGGCAGCAGAGGCTTTGGAAGGACTCGGGACCAGGATTCGGGCGGGGGCGAACCCCTCCCAATCCTAGATCTGAATCCGCTTCCGCACCTCTTTCCCGTTTCACCCCGGCGCGTGTCACGCGCCAGGACACCTCGAACGAGCGCGTTGATTGTACAACACAAGTCGCAGCGCTCTATCCTTCGCCGGCATCGGGAATCTACATTGAAAACGAATCCTTACACCTTGACCTGACAGGATTTTCCAAACTATAGTGTGCCGATGGACACGGAATTGGCTACCCTCGAAGAAAAAATTCGCCAGGCGGCACGACTATGCCAGCGGCTGCGCGACGAAAACCGGGGGCTGCGCCAGCAGCTGGCATCTTTGCAGGGCGACAAGCGGCAGCTTGCCGAGAAGATCGACGGGGCGCGCAGTCGGCTCGAGACCCTGCTCAAGCAGATCCCCGAATAAGACTCCGGATGAATCAGAAATCCAAGACCCTTGATGTCACCATCATGGGCCGGACCTACAAGGTCGCGTGCTCGGATGAGGAGCGCAATGCGCTTCTCTCGGCGGTCGCTTATCTCGACCGGAAGATGACCGAGATCAAAAGCGCAGGGCGGGTGGCGAGCGCCGAGCGCATCGCCGTCATGGCCGCGCTCAACATCGCCCACGAGCTGCTCAGCTCCAGAAGCAACGCGAGCGGCTTTGACATGGAAGGGCTCAGGCGTAGAATGGCCGCAATGGAGGCGACGCTCGATCAGGCCCTCGCACCGTAGGCGCGACGGTCAGGTGAGCTCGGGCGGTGCCTTAGGAATTGTCCCCTGTGGTGTACGCCAAGACCCGTAAAATTCTTGAACCAACAGCTTGAATTTGGTTGCAGACCCAAGCGTCACTGTTGCGCGCGTCCCTAGTCGGATGTACCTGATGTGACCGGAATGCGACCACCTTGACCGAAAGGTTCAGGAACCGGTTCTAGCGGCACCGACGGGGGACTCCAGATAAACGAAGACGCAGGAAAATGAGAACGCAGGCGCCTGCCTGCGTTTTCGTTTGTGATCCCGGAATCGAGATCCCCGATCATGCCTTTCTGGTTGATGAAATCCGAGCCCGACGAGTTCGGCATCGACGACCTCGTCGCAGCCCCCCGCAAGACCACGGCCTGGTTCGGGGTGCGCAACTATCAGGCACGCAACTTCATGCTCAAGCAGATGCAGATCGGCGACAAGGTCTTCTTCTATCACTCGAGCTGTCCCGAGCCCGGCATCGCGGGCATCGCAGAAGTCTCGTCGGCGGCGTATCCCGATGCAAGCCAGTTCGATCGGAAAAGTCCCTACTTCGACGCCGAGGCGAAGCGCGAGTCACCCCGCTGGTTCAACGTCGACGTGCGGTTCGTCCGCAAGACCCGGCTGGTCGGTCTCGCCGAGCTGCGCAGCCACCGCGAACTCTCCAAGATGCGCACCCTTGCGCGCGGCAACCGGCTCTCCATCACACCGGTGAGCTCGGACGAATGGGAACTCATCACCAGCCGCTTGATGAAGCTCTGAGCCGATGCCCGCGCTGCAGAACGACACGCTGATACGGGCGCTCTTCAGGCAGCCGACCGCGTACACACCGGTATGGCTGATGCGCCAGGCCGGGCGCTATCTTCCCGAATACAACGAAACACGGCGGCGCGCGGGGAGCTTCCTCGCCCTGTGCAAGACGCCCTCGCTCGCCGCGGAGGTGACGCTGCAGCCGCTCGAGCGGTTTCCCCTGGACGCGGCGATCCTGTTCTCGGACATCCTCACGATTCCGGACGCGATGGGACTGGGGCTTTACTTTGCAGAGGGCGAGGGGCCGCGCTTCGAGCGGCCGCTGCGCGACGAGGCGTCGATCACCAAGCTGTCCGCGCCCGACCCGGGCGAGACCTTGCGCTACGTCACCGACGCAATCGTCGCGGTCCGGCGCAGCCTCGCCGGGAAGGTGCCGCTCATCGGATTCTCGGGCAGCCCCTACACGCTCGCCTGCTACATGGTGGAGGGGCAGGCGAGCGACGATTGGCCCAACGTAAAGCTGATGCTGTATCAACGCCCTGAACTCCTGCACCGCATTCTCGAGACCAATGCGAGGGCGGTCGCGGCGCTTCTGAACGCGCAGATCGAGGCTGGAGTGAACGTGCTCATGATCTTCGACACCTGGGGCGGGAGCCTTTCAGCGGCGGCGTACCGGCAGTTCTCGCTCGAATACATCCAGAGGGTGCTGTCCCAGCTCAAGCGTGGCGCTGGCGCAGAGCGGGTGCCGGTCATAGTCTTCACGAAGGGCGGAGCGCCGTGGCTCGAGCGGATCGCCGCGACCGGATGCGATTGCGTCGGCCTGGACTGGACCGTGGACCTGAGCGATGCGCGCCGGCGCATCGGCACTGGCACGGCGCTTCAGGGCAATATCGATCCCGCGGTCCTGCTCGCCTCGCCGGAGGCGGTCCGACGGGAAGTGCGAAACGCCCTCGAATCCTTCGGGAGCGGATCCGGCCACGTATTCAATCTCGGCCACGGCGTTCCCCAGTTCGCGGATCCGGAAAACGTTGCTGCACTGGTCGCTGCGGTGCACGAACTGAGTCCGAAATTCCATTGAGCGGGGCAAAAAAAGGCTGCTTGCGGGCAAGTCGCACCAAAACGACTTATACACAACGCTGCCCGCAAAGCCCCGTCTGGCGCGGAGTTTCGAGCACTTCCCCCGAGAGGTCTGCAATCCACTGATTTATTAGTGGATTTCAACGCGCTCGCATTTTGAGCAGCAAGAAAATTTCCTTGCAGAAGTGTGAGTTACAGTAGCGTGAAGGCCTTATTCACACAGTTACTCACAAATTCTGTGAAAAACCCGGAAAACCTCAGACAACCAAGCACTTTATCGAAGCGGCCGAAGAAATCACTTGAATAGCACGCCGACGTGCTCCAATCCGTACCGATGACGATCCTGCGCGTCGCTCTCGATGTGCCGCTGCCGAAGTTGTTCGATTACCGCTCGGAGGATGCGACCCGGGCGGAGATCGGCTATCGGGTTCTCGTTCCGTTCGGAAAAAAACGCCTGGTCGGCCTGATCTGGGAGGTAGCGACGAAATCCAGGGTAACGGATTCCCGACTGCGCTCGGTCGAAAAAATTTTACGCGATGTGGCGCCCCTTCCGCGCGAGTGGCTTGCGCTGGTGGAATTCTGCAGTGCCTATTACCAAGGCCCGCTCGGCGAAGTAGTGGCTGCGGCCTTACCGCCGCGACTGCGCACCGCCAAGACCGTTCCCATCCTCCCGCGCGACTACGTCCTTACGCCGAACGGGAAGGACGCGCTTGCGGCTGCTCCATCGCGGCACCGGCGCTTGCGCGCGCTGCTTTCGCGGCTCGCACAGGGCCGGGCGTCAGAATCGGACCTCGACGCACATGCGAGGGGAGCACGCAGCCTGCTGGCGCGCGGCATTGAAACCGGTTGGATCGCTCCCAGCGAGCCGGAGCGGTCCGAACCCCGTTTTGTGCACGCGTACGAACTGACTTCAGAGCAGCGTCAGGCTATCGGCGTTTTGCGCTGCGGCCTGGGGAAATTCCGGGTGAGCCTGCTCTTTGGCGTCACCGGCAGCGGCAAGACCGAGATCTATCTCCACCTGATTGCGGAGGTCCTCGCCCGCCGCAAGCAAGCCCTCATTCTGGTACCCGAGATAGCGCTCACTCCCGCCCTCGAGGCCGCGTTCCGCGACCGATTCCCGGGCGCATGCATCGTCACGCAGACGAGTGCCATGGCCGAGCTGGAGCGCGTCCGCGGGTGGCTCCTCGCCCACAACGGTCGCGCCGACATCGTGCTCGGCACGCGGCTCGCCGTATTCACCCCGCTCCCCCGCCTGGGACTGATCGTGGTCGATGAAGAGCAGGACGCCTCGTTCAAACAACGAGAGGGCGTGCGCTACTCGGCACGCGACCTCGCAATCACGCGGGCCCAGATCGCCGGCGCGCCGGTCGTTCTGTGCTCGGCCACGCCTTCGCTGGAAAGCTTCCAGCACGCGACCTCAGGTAAATACGAACTGGTATCCCTGTCGCGACGCGCCATAGACCGGGCGGCACTGCCCGCAATACGCCTGATCGACACGCGGGTGCATCCGCCCCAGGAGGGGATTGCCAGTCCGCTTCTCGAGGCGCTCGCAGCGCGCCTTGTGCGTGGGGAGCAATCGCTCGTTTTCCTCAATCGCCGCGGCTATGCGCCGGCGCTCGCCTGCCCCGCCTGCGGCTGGGTCAAGGGCTGCAGCCGCTGCTCGGCGAACATGGTCGTGCATCTGGCGGTGCAGCGGCTGCGTTGCCACCATTGCGGATTGGCCGAGGGTATTCCGCGCGCCTGTCCGGAATGCGGCAACCCCGATTTGCAGGCATTCGGACGCGGGACGCAGCGGATCGAACTCGTGCTCGGGGAAAAATTCCCGCGGGCGCGCATCCTGCGCGTGGATAGCGACGCGGTGCGCGCGAGGAACAGGCTCGAAGATCTGCTCGAGCGCGCCACGCACGCCGACATCCTCGTCGGCACGCAGATTCTCGCCAAGGGCCACCATTTCGAGCGCTTGACGCTTGCAGGCGTGCTAAACGCCGACAGCGGCTTGTTCGCGAGCGACTATCGGGCAAGCGAGAGGGCCTTTGCTCAGTTGCAGCAGGTAGCGGGACGCGCCGGCCGTTCGAACCTGCCGGGCGAGGTACTGATCCAGACGCGCTACCCGGACCATCCTCTGTACCAATCACTGGCGCGCCATGACTACACGGGCTTTGCAGGGAGCCTGCTCGCCGAGCGCCGCGAGGCGGGATTTCCTCCCTTCGTCTTCGAAGCAGCGCTGCGCGCGGAAAGCCGAGACTCCGTCCGCGCGCTGCGCTTCCTGCGCTCTGCGATCGGGCACGCACCGCAAAAGGGCGCTTCGATCACCGTGTTCGATCCGGCCCCGATGTCGCTCGCACGCCTCGCGGGAATGGAGCGCGCGCAGGTGCTGCTGCAATCGCGCTCGCGACCGCGGCTGCAGGCGTTCCTGCGCGAGTGGAGCGACTCGCTGTACCGCACGCCCGCGCACGGGGTGCGCTGGCATCTGGACGTGGATCCGATAGAGTTCTGACCGCCTGCGGAAATCAGGCGGGTCTCTTGGCCGGTTTTTTCTTCGCCTTACGCGGCCGGGTCTTGCCGTGCGATCCCTTGAAGACCTTGCCGCGGAATGTGCGCTTATCGCCTTTGCCCAAGTTCGAACTCCATATCGGAAAGTTGAGGCAGACGGTATTCTACCTTTTGCACGGCCGAAGATGATCGAGGCCCGCGTATAATACGGCCCCTCGATGTCCGCCGAGATCAAGTCCCATATCACCGAGCTGCTCACCCGTGCGCTTGCCAAGGTCGCCCCGCAGCAGCCGGGATCGCTGATTTCGCTCGAACGCCCCAAGCAAGCACAACATGGCGATTACTCTTCGCCGCTGGCGATGCAGCTCGCGCGGAAGCTGAAAATACCGCCGGTCGAGACGGCGGAGGCCCTTGTTGAAGCCATTCCGCCTTCGGATTGGGTGACTGCGGAATTCACGCGCCCCGGCTTCATCAATTTTCGCGTGCACCCGGCTGCAAAGCAGCACACGGTGAAGACCGTATTGGCCGCGGGCGACCGCTACGGCCGCGCCGACCGCGCCGGCGGCCGGCCGGTGATCGTGGAGTTCGTCTCGGCCAATCCCACCGGTCCGCTTCACGTCGGGCATGGCAGGCAGGCGGCACTCGGCGACGCGATCGGCGCTCTGCTCGAATCACAGGGCTGGCGCGTGACGCGCGAGTTCTACTACAACGACGCTGGCGCGCAGATCCGAAATCTCGGACTCTCGGTTCAGGCGCGGATTCGAGAAAAACTCGGAGTGCCGGCGGAATTTCCCGCCGACGGGTACCACGGCGACTATGTACGGGAGATCGCCGAAAAATATCTGGACGCAGGAAACAAGGACGGGGAGAACCTCGAAGCCGTGACCCGCTTTGCCGTGGCCGAGCTTCGTCGCGAGCAGGATCTCGACCTGCAGGCGTTCGGGGTGCGCTTCGACAACTACTACCTGGAGTCCTCCCTTTACCGAGACAGCCGAGTCGCGAAAACTGTCCAATCCCTGATCGAAGCGGGCAAGGCCTTTGAGCGGGACGGTGCGCTCTGGCTCAAGACCACCGAGTATGGCGACGACAAGGACCGTGTGATGCGCAAATCCGATGGCGAATACACCTACTTCGTTCCCGACGTCGCCTACCACTTGACCAAGTGGGAGCGCGGCTTCACCCGTGCGATAAACATCCAGGGAGCCGACCATCACAGCACGGTGACGCGGGTCCGCGCCGGGTTGCAGGCCGCGTCGTCGAAATGGGAGCGCGGCATTCCGAGCGACTATCCGAATTACATCCTGCACAGGATGGTGACGGTGATGAAGGGCGGCGCCGAGATGAAGATCTCCAAGCGGGCCGGCTCGTATGTCACGCTGCGCGAGCTGATCGACGAGGTCGGACGCGACGCGGTGCGCTTTTTTCTCCTTTCGCGCAAGGCTGAGACCGAATTTGTGTTCGATGTCGATCTCGCCAAGTCGCAATCGGAAGAGAATCCCGTCTACTATGTCCAGATGGCGCACGCACGCATCTGCTCGTTGCTCGAGCAAAGGAAAACGCTGTTCGGCGGCCCGGATCCGGATCTCGCGGCCGCCGATCTCACGCCCCTCACCGGAGTTCGCGAGCTGGCGTTGCTGCAGCGATTGGGTGAGTATCCCGAGGTGCTCGAAAACGCCGAGGCCGAGCTCGCTCCGCACCAGATTGCTTTTTACCTGCGCGAGCTGGCAGGCGAATTTCACAGTTACTATAATGCTGAACGCATGCTGGTTGCCGAGGCGCCGCTTCGATCGGCGCGGCTGGCGCTGTGCCTTGCCGTGCGCCAAGTGATTCGCAACGGGCTTTCGCTGCTGGGCGTCAGCCAGCCCGAGAAAATGTGACGCCCGACTCCGGTCCTTGCCCCGATGAGTTTCGACTACAAAAAAATACCCCCAACCAGACCGGACTTATCCGGTAGTTTTCTGATCGGCCTTTTTTTCGGTTTTCTGCTGGGCCTTGGTGTAGCGGCCGGAATCGCGATCTATTTTTTCAAGACACCCATTCCATTCGCCGACAGGGCGCGGGCGCAGGACAAAGCTACGCCCGCCGATCAGAAACTGCCCGAGCCTTCCAAGTCGGCCAAGGCGGAGGAAAAGCCTCGCTTTGATTTCTACCGGATCCTTCCAGGAAGGGAAGAGCCGGTCACCGAACGCCAGATGCGGGAGGCGGCCAAGCAAGCGGGCAAGCCCGGCGCACCCAAGGACAGCTATTTCCTTCAGGCCGGCTCGTTCCAGAACCCCGCCGATGCAGACAACCTCAAGGCAAGGCTGGCGTTGATGGGCTTGGAAGCGGGCGTCGAGCCTGCCAATCTCGCCGAAAAAGGCGTGTGGTATCGAGTGCGGCTCGGGCCCTACACCCGCGTCGACGAGATCAACCGCATCCGGCAGCAGCTGACGCAGAACGGAGTGGACGCGTCGCTGGTCAGAATCACCGAGGTCGCCGCCAAGAATTGAACCAGCACCCCAAGGAGAAGCCCCATGTTTTTTCGTCTGCTGAGCGTCTTTTGCGGCCTGTGCCTCGCCTTTGCCGCGCACGCTCAAGGTACCCCCGTCGAGGGCGTCGACTACATCGAATTGAGGCCGCCACAATCGGTCGAGTCCTCGGACAGGGTCGAAGTCCTCGAGTTCTTCTGGTACCGCTGCCCGCATTGTTACGCGCTGGAGCCCGAGCTCGAAGCCTGGGTAAAGCGACTCCCGCGCGACGTGCAGTTCAGGCGCTCGCCGGGGATCCTGAACGACGACTGGGCGGTCGATGCCCGGATTTTCTACACGCTCGAGGCGATCGGGGAGCTGGAGCGGTTGCATAGACCTTTGTTCGACGCCATCCACCAGCAGGGCGGCGTGAGGCTGCGCGGCGAAGCCTTCGCAAAATGGACGGCGGAATGGCTAGCCAAGCAGAACGTGGACATGGCCAAATACGACGCTGCTTTCCGCTCATTTACGGTCGAAAGCAAGCTGCGCCGCGCGTCGCAGATGGGCCGCACCTACCGACTCGACGGAGTGCCGGCTCTAGCCGTGCAGGGCCGCTACCTCGTCATTGCGAGCACGTCGCGCAAGGCGATGCTGGCCACCGCAGACTTTCTAATCGGTGAAACCCGCAAGCAACTTGCGAAAGCAAAGCCCTAGCGTGGCGGCCGCGACTCGCGCGCCGAGCGAATGAAACTGCGAGGCCGCCTGATGGAATGGCTGCTCGCGTCGGCGTTCGCCGTGCTCGCCGGCACCGCATCAGCGCAGATCGAGCAGGGGCGCGAATTCCAGCGCATCGAACCTCAGCGTCCGGCCGCCGCGGGCGGACGCATTGAAGTGATCGAATTCTTCTACTACGGTTGCCCGGTCTGCTACGAAACCCAGCCGTTCCTTTCCCGCTGGCTCGGCACTGCGCCGGAATATGTCGCAATCCGTCGCGTGCCGGCGCTTTCCACGCAAGCGTGGGAATCTTTCGCGAAACTGTTCTATACCCTCGAAACGCTGGGACAGGTCGACCGACTTCACTGGCCGGTCTACGACCATATTCACTTCGAAGACGTAAAGCTGGACGACGAGAAAATCATGGCCGACTGGGCCGCGCGTAACGGCATGGACCGGCAGAAATTCGTGGAGACTTACGGCTCCTCGGGAGTCGCGGCCAAGGTCGCGCAAGCGCGCGAGCTGTTGAAGTCCTACGATGTGCGCGGGGTGCCGACATTCATCGTCGACGGCAGGTTCCTCACTTCGGCACGTCTGGCGGGCGGCACCCAGCAGGTCATCCAGGTGGTCGATCATCTGGTGAAGCTCGCGCGCGAAGAGCGCGTCCGATAAGCGCCGCCTCCTGCCGTCCGGTGTCACCCAGCCCCAAGATCTTCATCACCGGCGCATCGAGCGGGATCGGCGCCGCACTCGCGGCGCACTACGCACGCCGGGGGGCTGTGCTCGGCCTGTGCGCAAGACGCCTTGCGTCGACACAGGCGCTCTTCTCGAGCTTGCGATGCGCCGGGTCCTGCTACCAAGCGGACGTGACCGATTCCGCCAGCCTGAAGGCCGCGGCAGAGGATTTCATGGAACGGTTCGGAGTGCCCGACATCGTGATCGCGAATGCTGGCGTCAGCGCCGGCACGCTGACCGAAAATCCGGAGGATCTCTCCGCATTCCGCAGGATCATGGACACCAACGTGTTCGGAATGGCCGTGACGTTTCAGCCGTTTGTCGCGACCATGCGCGCGCGTGCGAGCGGCACGCTGGTCGGCATCGCCAGCGTGGCCGGCTTTCGCGGCCTGCCCGGCGGGAGCGCCTACAGCGCCTCCAAATCGGCTGCAATCACCTATCTGGAGAGTTTGCGCGTTGAACTCCACGGCTCGGGCGTGGCCGTGGTGACGATCTGTCCCGGCTACATCCGAACCCCGATGACTGCCGCAAATCGCTACCGCATGCCGTTCATCATGGACGCGGACGAGGCGGCCCGGCGGTTCGCGCGCGTCATCGCGGGAAAACGCCGCTTCGCCGTCATTCCCTGGCAGATGGCGATCGTCTCGCTCGTGCTTCGCCACCTGCCGCGCTGGCTGTTCGACCGCTTGTTCGCGCGCGCACCGCGAAAGGCGCGCGGCCTCCCCCCGTGAGCGGGCCGAAGGGAGGACTGGTCGACGCCGTGGGAACAAGGCACGCGCCGGCGCGGTGCGATGCGCGCATCGTGAGTCTCGTCCCGAGCATTACGGAACTCGTCTGCGATCTTGGACTCGCGGCGCAACTCGTGGGCCGAACCGGTTTCTGCATCCATCCTCGCGAGATCGTCCGCCGTATCCCCAAAGTCGGCGGCACCAAGGATGTCGATCTGGACAAGCTGCGCGCGCTGCGGCCCACCCACGTCATCCTCAACATCGACGAGAACAGGAAGGAAGACGCGCGCGCGCTCGCGGAGTTCGTTCCCGAGCTGATCGTGACGCACCCGCTCGCGCCCATCGACAACCTGGCGCTCTACCGGCTGATCGGCGGAATATTCGGGCGCGAGGACCTGGCCGAAGGGCTGTGCCGCGAATTCGAGGCAGCGTACGCGGCGCTGCAGTCGGTGGCGCGGGCGTTTCGGCCCGATCGCGTGCTCTACCTGATATGGAAAAATCCCTGGATGACGGTGTCGCGCGA
>Ga0193755_1000322_pt1 | contig 13582 bp, 6 predicted proteins | sample H1a2metaG_FD_144921 | JGI IMG/M metagenome (GOLD analysis project Ga0193755, IMG submission 144921) | Soil microbial communities from a riparian zone of the East river system, Colorado, United States - H1a2 | ecosystem: Environmental > Terrestrial > Soil > Riparian zone | place: USA: East River...
CAAACCAGCGCTCGTTCTCTACCTTTTTCGTTGACACTCAGGGAGACATCGGCGTGCGATTCACTTTCACGACCGAGAACGGCGTGCCCTTCGAGTCGTTTAAAGTAGCAGTGACCGAGGTGTTGCGAATAGCGGACCAGTACACGCCGATCCTCGACGAGTTCATGCGTAAGGAGTGAAGCCCGGAGCGCGGGCATCTTGCCCGCAAGAATTGAAGCCCGGAGCGCGGGCGTCTTGCCCGCAAGAATTGAAGCCCGGAGCGGGGCGTCTCGCCCGCAAGAATTGAAGCCCGGGCGTCTCGCCCGGCGCCGTTGAGAATCGAGACTGCGGGCGGGACGCCCGCGCTCCCAGGCAGAGGTGAACGATATGAAAAAGATTCTGATCGCAGCGATGCCGATCGCGCTTCTCGTTCTCGGAAGCCAGGCTCTGGCTCAGGACCCGGCGGCACAGGCGCAGGAGCCAAAACCGGCGCGGCCGGTAGTCAGGCTCTCGTTCACCGAGCGGATGAAACAATACCTCCAGCGCACCGGCGCGACAATTGACGAGACGAAGAGTTCGGCCGAGATGGTCGTCACAAACTACCCCGACCCGAAGGGCGGAAAGATCACGGTGGTCATCGTCAATGACCGGCGCAAGAACCTGCTCGGCTTCTACATCTACAACTTCGGCAACGTAAAGAATGCGGCGAACAAGGAAGAGGTCTACAAGTATCTGCTTTCAACGAACGATGCGATAACGATCGGCAGCTTCTTTGTGGATGGCGAGGACGACATCGGCTACAAGTACCTGGTTTCCAGCGCACCGGCAATGACGCAACCGGCATTCGAGACGATTTACACGACGATGGCGGCGGTAGCTCGCGAGCGCAAGACGGAGATACGCCAGTTGCTCGCGGGAAATAAGGACGAGAAGGGCCCGGAAGTGAAGAAGGCGGCGGAAGAGAAACCGCCTGAGCGCAATTAGCGAGGCTCCAATGAATCCTGCAAGAGTGGTAATCGCTTGTCTGATAGCGCCGGTGGCTACGACTTTGCTGTTCATGGCATGGGGTGCAGTGAGCAGCGGTTCCTTTCATATCACCGAGTTTCCGGGGATTTTTTTGCTTTATGGCGTGTCGCCGTTTCTTGGCGCGAGCATCTCATGGATGCCATTCGTTCTTCGAAGCGACAAGAAGTTCTCGCGCGCTTTCTACCTCGGAGCCGGAGCGCTTAGTGGATTGGTCACCGGAGCAGTGGCCGCGGCGATTTCAATGGGGCGCTTTCAGCCCTATCTTGTATTCGCGACTAACGGCGCTTTGTCAGCCTTGATCTTTCGAGAAATCGCAGTAACTGGAGAGGAAACAATCTAGTTCGAAACGCTTGATGGAAGATCGACACCAACGCAAAGAACTGCTTGAAGGCCTGTTGGCCGAGCGCATACTCGTGCTCGACGGCGCGACCGGCACCGCGCTTCAAGCTCGCGATCTAACTGCTGACGACTTCGGCGGCCCGCAGCTTGAAGGCTGCAACGAGAACCTGGTACTCACCCGACCCGATGTCATCCTCGATGTGCATCGCGGCTATCTCGAAGCCGGCGCCGACATCGTCGAGACAAACACCTTCGGCGGCACGGCCATTGTCCTCGCCGAGTACGCGCTCCAGGACAAAGTTCACATCATCAATGAAACCGCCGCGCGTTTGGCTCGTCAGGCGGCAGCCGAGTTCTCGACTTCCAACAAGCCTCGCTTCGTAGCCGGCTCGATGGGCCCAACCACCAAAGCCATCTCGGTCACCGGCGGCGTCACCTTTGATCAGATCATCGAGAACTTCCACGATCAGGCGGCTGGTCTTGTCGCCGGAGGCGCCGACGTCCTGATAGTCGAAACCCAGCAGGACACTCGCAACGTGAAAGCCGCGTTGATCGGCATCTGGCGATTGTTCGACGAGCTTGGATTCAAAGTTCCGATCATGGTCTCGGGCACGATCGAAGCCATGGGCACGATGCTCGCCGGCCAGACCGTCGAAGCGTTTGCGACCTCGATGATGCACGCCGAGCTGCTATCGCTCGGATTGAACTGCGCGACCGGGCCCGAGTTTATGACCGATCACGTCCGTTCGCTGGCGGGTCTGACCGAGAACCTCGTCTCGTGCATTCCAAACGCCGGTTTGCCGAACGAAGACGGCGTCTATCTCGAAACGCCCGAGACTTTCAGCGCGACGATCGAGCGCTTTGTCGATCACGGGTGGATCAACCTGGTCGGCGGCTGTTGCGGGACCACCGCGCCCCACATCCGCGCGCTTGCGCAAATGGTCGAAGGCAAACGTCCGCGGGTTCCGGCTCAGCATCATCGGACGCTGTTCTCCGGAATCGACTTTGTCGAAGCCTCGGACGACCAGCGGCCGCTGATCGTCGGAGAGCGCACCAACGAAGTCGGCTCGCGCAAGTTCAAACGCCTGATCAGCGATGAGAAATACGAGGAAGCAGCCGAGATCGCCCGACAACAAGTCAAAAGCGGCGCGCAGATCTGCGACGTCAATCTGCAAAACGCCGACCGCGAAGAGCTCTACGACGTCGATCGCTTCTACGAAAAAATGATCCGCGTTGTCAAAGCGCCGATCATGGTCGACACCACCGACCCGGTCGCTATCGAGCGCGCGCTGACTTACTGCCAGGGCAAGTCGATCATCAACTCGATCAACCTCGAAGACGGACTCGACAAGTTCGAGCGCGTTACCCCGCTTGCTCGCAAATACGGCGCGGCGTTGATTGTCGGTTGCATAGACGAAGACAAGGAACAGGCTCAAGCCATCACCCGCGAGCGCAAGCTCGAGGTCGCGCGGCGTTCGGTCAAGCTGCTGACCGAGGACTTCGGCATTCGCGCGGAAGACATCATCATCGACCCGCTTGTGTTTCCCTGCGCGACCGGCGATGCGAACTACGTCGGCAGCGCGGTCGAGACCATTGAGGGCGTGCGCTTGATCAAGCAGGAGATCCCGCACGTCAAGACGCTTCTGGGGATAAGCAACGTCTCGTTCGGCTTACCCGACGCGGGACGCGAAGTCTTGAATTCGGTATTTCTCTATCACTGCACAAAAGCCGGGCTCGACCTGGCGATCGTCAACTCGGAGAAACTCGAGCGCTACGCTTCGATTCCCGAGGAAGAACGTCATCTCTCCGAAGACCTGTTGTGGAATCGCGGCGACGATCCGATCGCCGCGTTCGCCGCGCACTTCCGAAGCGCGACTTCGCGAAACAAGAAAAAAGCTTCCGACCTGCCGCTCGATGAACGGATCGGCAACTACATCATCGAAGGCACAAAGGAAGGCTTGATCGCCGACCTCGAGGTCAAGCTCAAAGAAGCCGCGCCGCTCGACATCATCAACGGTCCGCTTATGGCGGGAATGTCTGAAGTCGGCCGGCTCTTCAACAACAACGAGCTGATCGTGGCCGAAGTGCTTCAATCCGCCGAAGCGATGAAGGCCGCGGTCTCTTATCTCGAACGGTTCATGGAGAAGAAGGCCGACAGCACGCGCGGGCGGATCATCCTGGCCACGGTGAAGGGCGACGTGCACGACATCGGCAAGAACCTGGTCGACATCATCATGTCCAACAACGGCTATGAGGTCGTGAACCTCGGCATCAAAGTCCCGCCCGAGGTTTTGATTCAAGCCGTGCGCGAACACAAACCGGACGCGATCGGTTTGTCGGGCTTGCTGGTGAAGTCTGCCCAGCAGATGGTGCTCACCGCCGAGGACTTGAAAGACTCCGGGATCAGCCTGCCGTTGCTGGTTGGAGGCGCGGCGCTGTCGGACCGCTTCACCCGCGGGAAGATCGCTCCGGCTTACGGCAACACGGTCGTCTACGCCAACGACGCGATGAACGGGTTGGACATCTTGAACAAGTTGATGGACCCGACGTCCCGAGCAAAGCTCGAAAGCGATTTGCTCGAACGAGACCTCGGTGTTGTCCCTCGTGTGTCGGAACCGTTACTTGCCGAAACCGAACGCCGCAGCTCAAGGATTTCGCTCGACGTTACGATTCCGCCGGCGCCCGATCTCGACGAGGTTTGGAGTTACATCAACCCGCAGATGCTGTACGGGCGTCACCTGGGCTTGCGCGGCAAGTTCATCGAATTGCTTGCGTCAGGCGATCGTCTGGCGCGTGAGCTTGAAGAAACAATCGACCGAGTGAAAGACGAATGCCGCGCCGGCGCGATGCATGTTCGAGTCGCCTGGCAGTTTTTCGAAGCCGAACCGGAAGGCAACGCAATCCACCTGTTCGCCAGTGGTCCGCGTTCCTCCGCGTCATCCGCGGCTGAATCTTCGGTTGCGACGTTCCGCTTTCCTCGCCAACTCAAGGAGGACGGACTTGCGCTGAGCGATATCGTCTTGCCCGCAAGCGACAGCGGCCCGAGTCGCCGCCGCGACCACATCGCTCTGTTCGTGACTACCGCGGGCGAAGGCATCCGCGAGATCGCCGAACAGGCAAAGCAAGCGGGTGAGTACTTGCGTTCGTATGCGCTCCAGGCATTAGCGCTCGAAACCGCGGAAGCAGCCGCCGAGTGGTTGCACGCACGTCTGCGCGCCGAGTGGGGCTTCCCCGATCCGCCCGATCTCTCGCGTCAGTCATTGTTTCAAGCTCGGTATCGAGGCAAGCGATATTCATTCGGTTACCCGGCCTGTCCTGACCTGGAATCCCAGGCCGGTTTGTTCCGGCTGCTACATCCCGAAGAGATCGGCGTTCAGTTGACCGAAGGCTTCATGATGGAGCCCGAAGCAAGCGTGTCCGCGCTGGTGTTTCATCACCCCGACGCGACTTACTTTTCGGTTGGCGCTCAGGAACTCGCGGAAGCTACCGCGGATTAGAACCACAGGTCACTCCCAAACCGGGCGCACCTCGATTGCGCCGTGGCCGTAATTCGGCATCCGGTTGGCCCACTCGACCGCTTCTTTCATCGACTCGCAGTCGAGAACATAGAACCCGCCGATCGCCTCCATCAGATCTGTGCGATTCATTTTCAAGCCGCGTGAAGTCAACGGCTCCCGCGTAACTTTCGCGTTGCTGGAAAGGCGTCGTTCGGTCTCCTCACGATTGGCCTCGAGAATCATCTGCATCGCTTCAATCAGGTTCTCACGCACTTCTTCCATGGTCTCGCCTTGAGTATTAGCACCGGGAAGCTCAGCGCTGTAGCCGATGTACCCACCCTCTTCAGCTTCTTCGTAGATCGCGGTCAAAGTTATCTCGGTCATTAGCAGATTCTCCATTTGGGTTCAGGTTACACTGGCTTCCAGCAGCGCAGTAATCTCCCTTAAGTCGTCGACGCGCGCATAACGGCGCATCCTCGACTCTTTCTGCTACAATAAGAGAATCAACGCAGGACCGCACTCCTTGCTTAGACTATGCCTCCTGTCGCGACTCAGGCGGGCAAAGCGGAAAGGATCCTTCATGAAGACCAATGTTACCTACCAACCAAAGCAATTTAACCTGAGCGGTTTAACAGGCATCTCCGATAAGACGCTCGAGATGCACTTCAAACTCTACGAGGGCTACGTCGAACAGACCAACTTGCTGAACGAGAAGATCTCCGAGTTCCTGAAGGACGGCAAGGTCGATCAGGACGAGACGCCCGCTTACTCCGAGATCACCCGGCGTTTGGGTTTCGAATACAACGGCATGGTTCTGCACGAATACTACTTCGGAAACCTGAAGCGAGCCGGCGGCGGCGAGCCCGATCGTGCTTCGTCGTTCTTCAAAGCGGCCGAAGCCAGTTTTGGCAGCTATGACATCTGGAAAACAGACTTCGTAGGCATAGGCAAGATGCGCGGAGTCGGCTGGGCGATGTGTGACCAGGACCCTGTCAACGGGCGCCTGTCTAACCACTGGATCAGTTTGCACGAGGTAGGAAGCGTGGCAGGCTTCACACCGATTCTGGTGATGGACGTTTGGGAGCACGCGTTCCTTCTCGACTACAAGCCGTCTGAACGAGCCAAGTACATCGAGGCATTCTTCACAAACATCGATTGGAGCGCTGCCGAAGGTCGGTTGCAACAGACCAGAGGCGAGCCGGCCAAAGCATCGCGCCGATGAAACACGAGCGACTTCATTCAGGCAAGTTCTGATCGATCGCTTTGGGATCACCATTCTGGGAAGTCCGCGCAGCCCTGGGACAGGCACGAACAGAAGCTGACCCTCGAAGCCCGCGCAGCGGGCGACAGCCTGTAGCCCAGGGCAAGTCCGCGCAGCCCTGGGACACGACGAGCAGAAGTTGACCCTCGAAGCCCGCGCAGCGGGCGACAGCGTGTAGCCCAGGGCAAGTCCGCGCAGCCCTGGGACACGACGAACAGAAGCTGACCCTCGAAGCCCGCTCGGCGGGCGACAGCGTGTAGCCCAGGGCAAGTCCGCGCAGCCCTGGGACACGACGAACAGAAGCTGACCCTCGAAGCCCGCTCGGCGGGCGACAGTTAATCCAACTCGAGCGAGGACATCTGTCGCCCGCTGCGCGGGCTCGCGCGTCTTAGCCCTCAGCCAACCCAGGGCTGCGCGGACTTGCCCTGGGCTACACGCTATCACCCGCTTCGCGGGTTACCGCGCCTCACCGGCGGACTGTCTCACTCGGGACTGGACTACCCGCAACCCCTCAAACTATCATTGCCCACTCGATCCAAGAGTTCGGTAGTGATGGGTCAGTTTTAGTTCAAGCTTCAGCTTGCTCTTTCGCCTTTAAAGGTAGGAAGCAAGCTAAAGTTTGAACTCTGAACTCAAACTAAAGCCATCACCAAGAGTTCAGCGAGAGAAATCCTTATGAAAAGACGCTTGAAGATCACGCTAGCCTTGCTGCTCCTGTGTTGCTCCGTTTGTTCGCAATCGCTTGAAGCTCAAAAGAAGACTCAGCGTTCAGGAGCCAAGGCAATCGACGACATAGCGCTTCGCGACGCCGACTCGCGCAAGGGCGATTGGATCACTCACGGACGCACTTATTCCGAAGCGCGCTTCAGCCCGCTTGCTCAGATCAACGCGGCTAACGCAAAAAGCCTCGGCCTGGCGTGGGCGTTCGACACCGATACAACCCGCGGTCTCGAAGCCACTCCCATCGTCGTGGACGGCAAGCTCTTCACCACCGGGAGCTGGAGCATCGTCTTTGCCATCGACGCGCGCACTGGCAAGCAGCTCTGGAAGTGGGACCCGAAAGTGCCGGGCCCTTTTGGACAGCGCGCCTGCTGTGACGTTGTGAATCGCGGAGTCGCGGTCTACAAGGGCAGGGTTTACGTCGGGACTATCGATGGACGGCTGGCCGCGCTTGACGCGGAAACCGGCAAGCTCCTCTGGCAGGTTGTGACGGTCGATCAGAAGCAACCTTACACGATCACCGGCGCGCCCCGAGTCGTAAAAGGCAAAGTGATCATCGGCAACGGCGGCGCGGAGTTCGGCGTGCGCGGTTACGTGTCGGCTTACGATGCGGAGTCGGGCAAGCTCGCCTGGCGCTTCTACACCGTGCCCGGTGATCCTTCCAAACCATTTGAATCGCCGGCGCTCGCGCGCGCCGCGAAGACGTGGACCGGTGAGTGGTGGAAGATGGGCGGCGGCGGAACGGTATGGGACTCGCAAGCCTACGATCCCGAGCTCGATCTGCTGTACGTCGGGACCGGCAACGGCTCGCCCTGGAACCGCGAGATTCGAAGCCCCGGCGGCGGCGACAATCTTTATCTCTCGTCGATTCTCGCGCTGCGCCCGGAGACCGGCGAGTTGGTGTGGCACTATCAGACCACACCGGGTGATTCGTGGGACTATACCGCGACCCAGCACATCATTCTTGCCGATCTCGAGATCGGCGGCCGGCTACGCAAAGTTCTGATGCAAGCGCCGAAGAACGGGTTCTTCTACGTGCTCGACCGTCAGACCGGCGAGCTGCTGTCGGCCGAGGCCTACACAAAGATCAGTTGGGCGAAAGGAGTGGATAAGACGACTGGCCGGCCGATCGAAGAACCGACGGCTCGATACAAGACCGCGGTGAACTTCATGCAACCGGGGCCGTTCGGCGGGCACAACTGGCAGCCGATGTCGTTCAACCCTCAAACCGGTCTCGTCTACATTCCCGCGCAGGAGCCGTTCTTCGCTTATGCGCAAGACAAGAAGTTCGTATATAAACCAGGAGCCTGGAACACCGGCATCGACTTTACAATCTTAAAAGACCCTCCACCGCTGATTCCTCGCGGGCACTTGCTGGCGTGGGACCCAGTCGCCCAGAAGGAGCGATGGCGAGTCCAGTACAACTTGATGTGGAACGGGGGGACGCTGACGACGGCAGGCAACCTTGTCTTCCAGGGAACATCCGACGGGCGGTTTGTGGCTTACAGCGCGGACAAGGGCGAGAAGCTTTGGGAGATCGGCGTCGGCACGGGCGTGATAGCGGCTCCGGTCACGTACGAACTGGACGGCGTGCAGTATGTGGCGGTGATGGCGGGTTGGGGAGGAACGTTTCCGCTCACCGGGGGAACCGCGACGGGCGGAGCGGCTCTGCCGGGAAGGCTGCTTGTCTTTGCTTTGAACGGCAAGCAGAAGTTGCCCGAAGCGCTCGCTCAGAAGCAGAAAGACGTGACGGCGATAATCTTCGACGCCGCGCCTGAACGGATCGATCAAGGAGCCGGGCTGTTTGCGCAGTGGTGCTCGATGTGTCACGGCATTGGCGCGCTGGGCGGCGGCGGTGTGCTTCCGGATCTAAGACAATCTCAGCCGGCGACCTTTGGCAGGTATGAGCAGATCGTTCTGGGCGGCGCGTATCAGAGCCAGGGTATGCCTTCGTTTAAGCAGTGGCTCACTGTGGACGATGTCAAAGCGATTCAGGCTTACATTCTGAAGCGCCGCGCGGACCTTGCGGCAAAGAGGTGACTCTCGTCACTCCTCGCTTCGCGGCCCGGCTACGACATCAACCGCATCGATCTATCGACAGGTAACCGCTACGCGGCTCCGGTCCTTACTCACTTGAAGAATAGGTGAAAGTTCGGGGTCGTCTTCCCATTTCGAGAAAAACTTTCATGGGGATGCTGTGTTAGTTCGCCCCGAACTTTCACTCTCGTTAAAGACGAATTGTCAGACAGCCGTCCGTCAGATCCGGTGCTCCCTCACCTTAGCCTCATTGTGGGATCGCCAAGTAACACCCATGTCCGTCGAACGTCTATGTCACTCACCGTTGCCTTCGCCTTGTTCGTAGCCTCGCCCAACGTCATCGATCCGCCATCGAAGATCAGCCGGTACATCTGCTGATTGATGGTGGTCTGCCCGCCCGGCTCTGTCATTCCTGATGAAGCCCACACCGCAACCGCTCCTCCTCGGGCCTTCATCAATGCTTCCGCCAGGCTGTCGAGTTCCGGTGCATGCGAATATCCGTTCAAGCACGTCATCATTATGAACAGCGACGGCTGCGTCACATTCTCAAAAAGACCCGCGTCTTCGCTGCTCAGCAGTCCTCCTCGCCAGGTGTTTACCGAACCGTGTCCGATATAGTTGACTACCTTCTGCCCGCGGTTGATTGCTTCCATTAGCCGGCCTCTTGCCGTAGCGCCATCGACTCCTCCGCGATCTATTTCATTCACTCGGAGGTTCGGCGGTATCAGCGCCCGCAACTGCGTGCTTGCTCCCTCGAAGTCAAACGTGTCGCTGATGTCAGCCACTAACAACACTTCTTGTGACCCCTTCGAGCTCTCGTAGCTTATGATCTTCGCAACCATCGCCGCTGCCTCCTCGGCAGTCCGCACCGGCATGCGACCAACCGCAAGCTCTGCCAATCCATCATTATTGAAGTCCGCGAACCAGTCATCCGACGCTGTCTCCATCAGCCCGGTGTCTATCAGTTTCGCGGGCGCTATGTCCCAGTCACCCAGTCCCAGATAGTTCCTTGGGTCGTAGCTCGAGTCTCCCGCAAGCAAGACGAATCGCGGCCCGGTCTTCCAGCTCGCTTTCGCATACTGAAGGAAATCCTTTACAGCCTGCGGCGACTTGTTGCCGAAGCTGAACTCGTCATAGATGTCTTCGATATCCACTACCTCAGCTTTGATCCCCTCGCTCGCTCGCAGCTTAGCCAATCTGTCAAACGCGGCGGCGAAATCTGTTCGCGTGATGATCACCAGGTCTGCCGCGTGATTCGTTCCGCGCAGATTCGACACTCGATTGGCTGCAACTCCCGCGGGCTTGTCTGCCTTCTCGTCCGCGATCGCAAGCAATCTTCTTTCACCGGAGCGCGGCGATGCGAACGTCGCGGAGTAGCCGCCCTTCTGCTGTTCGACTTTCGCTGCAAGCTCCTCGACCCGGTCCGCGTTGGTCACGTCGAACACCCGAACTGCCGCGCTGGTGAAGCCGCTCACGGTAGTGGCCTGTCCGCCCGGCGCCGTCATTCGCAGCGCGTTGTCATCCGCAGCGAAGCCGTGCCAGTAGCTTACTCGGATGTAGTCCACGAGGCTTACGTCGCTCGGCCCTCCTTGCGCTACGAGCCTGAACGTGTTGTCGCCTTCTCTCAATTGCGACTGCGAAACTGAGAACTTCGTCTGACCTTGCCTTTGTCCGTCGAACAATAGCTCTCCCGCGAACGAGCCATTGACATAAGCCCAGACGCGATGCTGCAAGTTAGTGACGCCTTGCAGCGCTACTTCGATTGTCGCCTGCGGGTTCGCTGCCGAATCAACACCAGGCAGCGCGAGCGATTGGTCAAGCGGTTCACCCGCCACGACCGCGCCGAAGAAATTCTCTCGCTCTCCGTTTCTCAACGACGAGAAGTAAATGGTCCTGTCTTTGCGCTCGACCGTCGAGAGGAAGCTGCTGGCAGCCGTAGCGAAGCCACTCCCCTTCACTTGAGTTATTCGCAGCCCGGCTTGCGAGCCCGCGATCAGCCAGTAGACGCGCGCATCCGTAGACGCCGTGTCCAGTCCAACGCCATAGAACTCCACGGCAGAAACCAGCCCTTGCTTGTCGGTCACAACCTTGATCGGCACTTGCTTGCCGTCAGCGTAGAGCTGCAACTTGTCGGGACCGGCTTTCGGATCAAGCCCTGACGCGAACAAGTCAGTGCCGGTCACGCGATAAAAGCCTTCGCGCTTGACTGCAAGCTTCACCGCCGCCTGACCCGCAAGCGAGTCTATGATTCCCATCTGATCAGGCCGAGGTAGGGCGAGCTGAGCGGTAATGGGCATAGTTCTTGTCACGCCTGATTGTGCGATTCCGACCTGGCTCAACAACGCGGCAGAGCTTCGCTCAATCGGAGCGCCGCCGATGTGCTTGACCGAGACCGGCCCGTGCAGCGTTCTGTTGCCGTTGAGGTCAATCGATTCGAGCCAATATTGAACCTTCCCGCCATCCGCAATTCCTTTGTCCCACCATGAGTAAGATCGGCCGGCTCCCAGCCTGGTTTCGGAACCGGCTAACAGGGCCGAACCCGCGACTACCTGCGCATTGACCGTCACCCGCTTGCCGCCTTCATCTCTGTAGACGTTGAAGCCAAGATTGTCTACTTCAGAGCCCGTGCGCCATTCGATGAATGCTCCACCGTCGTAGCCGGTCGCAGCCATCGACTCCAGCTCGACAGCCGTTGGTGAGGTTGCTTCACCGGCTGTCCAGTCTGAAAACGACGAGACGCTCTGCATGTTGATGGTGTTCGCCGTCTCGTCTACGAAGCTCGCAGGCGGCGAGTCCGGGAATATGACAGCGGTGCTTCCCGAGACTCGGATGACCCGGTAGGCGACTTCATTACCCATGATGTCAGTTGGGTCTATGTAAGTTAGCGTCATGTTCACAGTGATTCCGGAGCCTGCCAGCGTCCAGTAACGTTGCAGCGACTTCGTGGCATTCAATATCGGCTGCGGCCCTTGCACTGCTTTCACCGTCAGATCGCCCGTTCCGGCGGTGACGTTGACCATGACGGGCGAGTAACCGTTTGCTGTGCCGACAGGGTAGTTGAAGCTGCCTGTGGCGTTGAAGGTCTTCTTCAGATTGCCCAAAACGTATCCGCTCGTCCGGTTGATCGAGCCGCCTGCGGCTATGCTCAAGGTGTTTGCGCCTGCATCCACGTTGCCGCTCATCAGGGTGAGCACTAGATTGACGGTCGCGTTTCCGCCGAGAGTGACACCCGAAGAGTTGTTGATCTTCAGATTGCCATACGTCAAAGCACTGCACGTTTGCGCCGCGGCGCCGATGTACTCCACCGTAAGGTTGGTCAGCGTCTTGTTGGTGATCGTGTACTGGCTCGAGAAGTCAGCGGTGGCGGTGGTGCGCGTCACTTGCGCCGTGCCGTTGCCGGTCAGTGTTCCGCCGCCGCCGATTATGACAGCCGCCGCGGGCGCCAGGATCGCATTAGCGTTGACGGTGAGCGCGCCGCCGGCGTTTGCGTTGGTGTTGACCGCAAGCGCCGCCGCGGTGTTTGCGTCAGTCATAATGTTAAACGTGGTCGTGCTGCTGCCGCCGATTGTTTGCGCGCCGCCGCCGTTGAAGATGACCGTGCCGGTGCTGGCTGTGAAGTTGCCGTTGTTGGTCCAGTTCCCAGTGACATTCATCGTCGTAGCGGCGGTCTGCTGCAAGGTCGCGCCGGCGTCGATCTGCACGTCTTTGAAAGTGCTGCTGCTGATGAACGTGCCGGCTTGAACGCGCATCAAGTTGCTAACGGCCAGCGTGCTGCCGCTGGCTGTCACGTTGCCGGTGCCGGTGTGATTGATCGTCAGGTTGTTGAACGTAGTAGTCCCGGCGAGGGTCTGGGTGTTGTTGTTGCCGTTGAAGACGACGGTCCCATTGCCCGCCAGCGTGCCGTTGTTAGTCCAATTGCCGGCTACGTTGAGAGTTTGCCCGGTGATGGTCAGCGTGCGGCCTGTGGCGATGGTCAAGCTGTTTATGGTTGGACTGGAGGCGCTAATTGTTGGCTCGTTGGTTACTCCTGTTGCTGGTATGACGACATCGTTGACAGGGACAGGAGCAAAGGTAGTGCTCCAGTTGCTCCCGGTGTCCCAGTTTGGGCTGGTGCCGCCAGCCCAGGTGATTGTTGTGTCTATCAGCGTCACAGTTGGATCGTTCGGCGTGGCTGTATCCGGGTCGTCGGTTAAGACATTAGAGATGCCCGTTGCCGACACCGCACCCTGAGTGCTGACCTGCGCGGCTGCTGGCGGGTTATTGACCGTGACCGCGAACTTGATGGTGACGCTCTTACCGGCAGGCAACACGCCGATGGTCTGAGTGACAGTAGTTTGAGGAACGTTCGGCGATGTCTTTTGAGCCGCAGAGCCGACTGAATAACTCGCCGGCTTTGCGCTCTCACTCAGGATGGAGCCTGGCCTGAACGAAGCGAATGCAATTTCGCGATTGCTGACAAGCGACCTAAAGTCTTGGTTAATACCGCGATCATCCGCGCGCCAGTTGGCGTAGCTCAACAACCCCTGGCGTTGATGAAGCGCTTGATTGTCTGCTGCCAATTGGGGCAAATCCCGAATCACATCATTGTTTGAGCTACTCGTATCAGATGTCTTGGCTGACTCGACTTTCTTATAGTCATTCGATTCGATGCTCTGATAAGCGACGGAAGCCAACAAGCTGTTAGTGGACGGATTCTCGGCAGCTGTTGCACCAGTCGTCCAGG
>Ga0193755_1000324_pt1 | contig 13559 bp, 5 predicted proteins | sample H1a2metaG_FD_144921 | JGI IMG/M metagenome (GOLD analysis project Ga0193755, IMG submission 144921) | Soil microbial communities from a riparian zone of the East river system, Colorado, United States - H1a2 | ecosystem: Environmental > Terrestrial > Soil > Riparian zone | place: USA: East River...
TCGCGTGGGAAACGACGCAGACAAAACAATGGAGTTCACTCTTCCGCGCGCGCAAACCGTTCGCGTCTTCGGATCGGGTGAGGGCCAGGACGAGCAACTGTTCGACTATGGCTGGATCGAAAACGCGGAGACGGGAAAACCGGTTTGGGAAATGAAAGCGCCGGAGACCAAACACGCGGGAGGCGCCGGCAAAAACCGGCTCATTGACGCGGTGGTGACGCTTCCCGCCGGGAAGTACCGGTTGCGCTACAAGTCGGACGACTCGCATTCGTTTGACAACTGGAACGCGCTCCCGCCGGACATCAACTTCTGGGGCATCGCCGTCTACGCGAACGAGTGATCAGATATACGCCAAAAGCCAGAGCCGTTTAACCATCATTGCAAGGCGGCATTGTCGAACCTCGAAGCGTTTACGGGTCGGGAAGGGTGGCTTGCCCCCGCTGGTCTGATTCTCCAGAAACACGACCCGTTCAACGTGCGCCAATCCTGCACCAGGCAAGCAAGCGGGGGCCAGCCACCCTTCCCGACCTGTTATCGCCTCGAGTAGCTGTCTCGCCCCAAATCGGTTTTCCAATCGATAAGCTCCACATCCTTATTCACCAGGAACACACCCCGCGGGCTTGAAATCAAATTGAACAAAACATAAATAAAGTCGTTGACCGGAGATATGCTTCTAGATAATATGTGGCTATGCGATACATCAAATCACGAGTACTCGATCGCGAGTTGAAGAAGGGGAGCGCTGAGCTATTGATCCTCTCGTTAGTCGAGGACCAGCCGCGACACGGGTACGACATAAGCAAGCTGATCACCGCGCGCTCGAAGGGCGCGCTCAGCTTCAACGTCGCCTCGCTCTATCCGCTTCTCTACCGGCTCGAGAAGCGGGGCTGGATCCAGGGACGGTGGGTGGAAAAGTCCGGCCAGCGGCGGCGGCGTTATTACAAGCTGACCTCTGAAGGCAAAAAAGTGCTGGCGGCGCAGCGGCGCGGCTGGGAGGCGTTTGTTCAGGCGATCAATCGCATCACCGGAGCCGAACACGCCTGATGGGATTGCCGATTTCCGATTGCCGATTGCGGATCAGCGGGACGCACCAAGCAATCGCAAATCGGAAATCGCAAATCGGCAATCGGTAATCGCAAATATGCCTGAGTGGAAGCAAGAAATAAGAAGGCGGCTGGCGGGCTTGAAGCTCGAGCCAACGCGCGAGGCCGAGATCGTCGAGGAGTTGTCGCAGCACCTCGACGATGGCTACGCCGAGTCGCGAGCGAGCGGCAAGTCGGAAGATGAAGCGACCCGCGCGGCGCTCGCGGAGCTCAGCAATAGCGAGTTGCTGGCGCGGGAACTGAGCCGTGTCGAGCGCCGGCTGTCGGACGAACCCTCAGTTCTTGGGGCAAGGAGAAAGAACATGGTTGGAGATCTGGTGACCGATTTGCGCTACGGCTTTCGAATGCTGGTGAGGAATCCGGGGTTTACCGTTATTGCAGTGATGTCCCTGGCGTTGGGCATCGGCGCTAACACCGCGATCTTCAGCCTGGTCAACGCGACGTTGTTGCGGCAGTTGCCGGTCGCAAGTCCTGAGCGGTTGCTCTACGTTTACGACGGCAATCCGGGCGCGGTCTTCTCCTATCCCGCCTACTCCGAGCTTCGCGATCAGAATCAAGCCTTCGACGGATTGATCGCCTGGGGCGGCATTTCTGCGAGCCTGAACAGCGACGAACAAAACGAAGGCGCCGACCTGGTGACGGGAGCGATCGTCACCGGAAACTTCTTTGAGACTCTTGGAGTGCGGGCCGCGTTGGGTCGCGTGATCACGCCGGCTGACGACGAGACGCCGGGCGCGCACCCGGTCACTGTAATCAGTCATGGTCTCTGGCAGAGTCGCCTGGGCGGCAAACCAGACATCATCGGCCGGGAACTTGTGTTGAATGGACAGCGGTTCATGGTGATCGGCGTAGTCCCGCCTGAGTTTCAAGGCGCGCAGATGGGCGCGACCAGAGACATCTATGTCCCGATGATGATGCAGTCCGTCATGCGGCCGCCGCGCGCCGGGTACTCCGGCGAGATGAATCCTGATCTGCTCAAGGTGCGGACCAACCGATGGCTTTACAGCATCGGCAGGCTCAGACCCGGTCTGACCAGCGAGCAGGCGCAAGCCGAACTGACCATCTTCGCCGGGCAACAGGAGCAAGCTAATCCGGAGAGGGACCGCGATAAGAAGTTCACGACGAGTCCTGTAAGCCTGGGCGATCCCGGCCAGCGAGTGCAGATGATTCCTGTCGCCAGGCTGCTGTTGTCGATAGTCGGCGCTGTGTTGTTGATCGCATGCGCTAACGTGGCGAACCTACTTTTGGCGCGCGCGTCCGCGAGGCGCAAAGAGATTGCGGTGCGACTCGCGATCGGCGCGAGCCGGGGGCGGCTGATAAGACAGCTGCTGACTGAAAGCTTGCTGCTTGCGTTCGTGGGCGGCGTCGCGGGATTGCTTTTGGCGTGGTTGACCGTCGGTCTGTTGAAGGCAAGCCCGCCTCCGCCGGGCGCCCTGCCGGTCACTGCCGATTTCGCAATCGATCTTCGCGTTTTGTTGTTCACTCTCGGGCTGTCGTTGTTGACCGGGATCATCTTTGGGCTGGCGCCGGCGGTGCGAGCGGCCCGGCCTGACCTTGTGCCTGCACTCAAGGATCAGTCGTTCTCTCCCGATCAGCGGGTGCGGCGTTTCAGCGCGCGAAACCTGCTGGTAGTCGGGCAGGTAGCGCTGTCGCTGTTGTTGTTGATCGCAGCGGGGTTGTTTCTACGCAGCCTGAAACAGGCGCAAGCGATCGATCCGGGTTTTGACGCGCAGAAGTTGCTCACCGCGCCGCTCAACATCAATCTGTTGCGCTACACCAAGGCGCAGGGCCGCGACTTCTATCAAAGAGTGATCGCGTCGGTCGGCAGATTGCCTGGCGTCGAGTCGGCCAGCGTGGCGCGCAACCTGCCGCTAAGCGGACGCACCTCGGTCAGCAGTCTGTTGATCGAGGGACGATCCGGGCCTGACAACCAATTCCGCAGCGAAGGGGGAGGCTTCACAACGGATGACAACTCAATAAGCACGAACACGGTCGGCCCCGATTATTTTAAGACCTTGGGGATCAGTTTGTTGCGCGGCCGGGTGTTCGAGTCTCAAGAGAGCGAAGACAAGCCGCGAGTGGTCATAGTCAATGAGGCATTCGAGCGGCGGCATTTGGGCGGCCAGGATGCGATGGGCAAGCGGCTGAGCACCAGCGGTCCGAAAGGTCCATGGTATGAGGTAATCGGCGTCGTTCGCGATAGCAAATACGTTACTCTCGGCGAGACGCCAACTCCGATGGCGTATCTCCCGCTTCAGCAGAATCACGAGACAGGCGTCTCTCTCCTCGTGCGCACCGCGGGCGACCCGCTCGGCGTAGCCGCCGCGGTAAGGCAGGAGGTGCAGTCGCTTGAAAAGAATCTTCCGATCACCGGCATCAGACCGATGAACGAGTTGGTCGGCGCGTCTTTGTATGCGGCACGAATGGGCGCGATTCTGGTGGGCGTCTTCGGAGCGCTTGCTTTGCTTTTGGCGGCGGTTGGGTTGTACGGAGTGATGTCGTTCTCGGTCTCGCGGCGCACGCGCGAGTTCGGCATCCGCGTCGCGCTCGGCGCGCAGTCATCCGATGTGTTCAGGCTGGTGCTGAGGGACGGCGTCCTGCTGGTGGCTGCAGGCATCGCGCTCGGATTGAGCGCTGCGGTGATGGTCACTCGGTTTCTGACTAGCTTTCTATACGGTATCGGCGCGGTCGACACACTCACCTTCACGAGCATTCCGGTGATTCTGACATTTGTAGCCTTGGCGGCTTGTTATGTGCCGGCTCGCCGAGCTATGCGGACCGATCCAATCGTAGCGCTGCGCAATGAATGATGAGTGCTTCGCAGTTCGTGTACGGGCGTCCCTCCGTGGGCGCCCCTCCTTGCAGGGCACGTTGATTACCAATGAGGGGCGCCCACGGAGGGACGCCCGTACAGGTAAAGCGAGCCAGGCAGCACGCAATCGGAAATCGGAAATCGGAAATATGAGTGGCTGGAAGCAAGAGATCATAGATCGACTGGCGGGGTTGAAGCTCGAGCCCACGCGTGAGGCCGAGATCGTCGAAGAACTCTCGCAGCATCTCGACGATCGATACGCAGAGCTGCGGTCAATCGGCGCGAGTGATGAAGAGGCCTCTAGCGCGGCGGTGGCTGAGCTGAGTGACAACGAATTGTTGAGCAGAGAACTCGCGCGCGTCGAGGCGGCTGTCGCGCAGGAACCCATAGTCTTGGGAGCCAACAGGAGAACCAACATGCTTGGAGACCTATGGTTGGATTTGCGCTTCGGAGTTCGAATGCTGGCCAGGCGTCCCGGCTTCACCATTGTCGCGATTATCACGCTGGCTTTGGGGATAGGCGCGAACACTGCGATATTCAGCGTGGTCAATGCCGTTCTGCTTCGTCCGCTGCCGGCCGTGATGCCGGAACAACTTGTTCGAGTCTATACCGGAGGCAGTCACGCTTCCTTCCCCAACTATCGTGATCTATCGGGCGAGGATCAGGTCTTCGCGTCACTGGCCGCGCATTCGATCGCCCAGTTCAACCTCGGCGGCCCGGGGCAAGGCGTAGAGAGCGGTCGGGTCTTCGGCGAGATGGTGACCGGTAGTTATTTTCCGACTCTCGGAATCCCCGCCGCCTCCGGCCGCACCTTCGGCACTGAAACGGACGGCGCTCCGAGCGTAAATCCGGTTGCAGTGCTGAGTCACGGATTGTGGGAGCGGCGGTTCGGCGCCGACCCTGAACTGATTGGACGACCGATCGCGTTGAACGGACACCAATTCACGGTGATCGGAATAATGCCGGAAGGTTTTCGCGGTACGTTTGCTTTCGGCCTGACGCCTGAAGTCTGGGTGCCGGTGACGATGCAGCCGCAGCTTCTGCCAGGCGCGGAACGCTTTGGGGACCGCGGAAGAAACTGGCTCGAGGTCTTCGGACGCCTGAAACCGGGCGTCGCCCAGGGGCGGGCGCAGGCGGCGATCGGCTTGGCGGCAAAACGGCTGGCTGACGCCTATCCGATCGAGAATCGGGGGCTCGAGCAAACTCAGCTTTACGCGATGAGCGGAATCGCGGCGTTTCGCGGGATCAGTTTTGCGCCTGCAATTTTTGCCTTCCTTGGATTGCTCACGGTTATCGCGGGGCTTGTGCTTTTGATCGCATGCGCCAACGTCGCAAACCTGCTGCTGGCGCGCGCTGTGCAGCGTCGGAAGGAAGTGGCGATTCGTCTGGCGCTTGGCGCGGGAAGGCGGCGGCTAATCCGCCAGTTCTTAAGTGAAAGCTTGCTGCTGTCTCTCGCGGGTGGGGCGGCCGGCTGCTTGTTGGCGATGTGGGTGGTGGCAGCGTTGGCTTCGTTCCAACCTGCGGTTCCGGTGCCGATCGAACTCGGCTTGAGTATTGATGTGCGAGTGCTCGGCTACAGTCTCGCAGTTTCAATCCTGTCAGGCGTGCTGTTCGGACTCGCGCCGGCGCGGCACTCCGCAAAGATGGACATCGCGCCGCTGTTGAAGGACGTGGGTGGAGCCACAAGCGGAATGTCGGAGCGGTTCAGGATGCGCAATCTGCTTGTCGTCACTCAAGTAGCGATCTCGTTGGTTCTGCTGATTTGCGCCGGGCTGTTTGTTCGCAGTCTGCAACAAGCGCAACTCGTCGATCCCGGATTTGAAACCGAACGCGTGCTGATGGTCGCACTGGATCTGGAACCGCTGGGTTACGACAAGGCTCGGGGAACGGTGTTCTATCGGCAACTTCTTGATGAGGTCGAACGTCTGCCGGGCGTGCAATCGGCGAGCCTGGCCGAGATTGTTCCGCTGACGTTCAGCCGGACCAGTTTCGGCGTAGCCGTCGAAGGCCAGGATGCGCCGGACGGCCGTTACCCGTCGATAGACAACAACACGGTAGGGCCGGGCTACTTTGAAACGCTGAGCATCCCGTTAGTAGCCGGGCGGGAGTTCGATCGCCAGGACATCGAAGGCGCGCCGCGGGTTGTGATCGTCAATGAAACGATGGCGCGGCGATTCTGGCCGGGCGAGAGTCCACTGGGCCGGCGCTTGTGGTTCCCGGAAGGACGCAACACCGCCAACCCGCTGTTCGAGATCGTCGGCGTGGTCAAAGACAGCAAGTACAACACCCTGGGCGAACCGCCGCAGTCATTCTTCTATCTATCGGCGCTTCAAAACTACCGCAGGCAGGCTGTGTTGCACGTCCGCACGGCAAGCGCTCCCGACTTGTTGCGAAGCGCGCTGCGTGATCGCGTCTTGTCGCTGAACCCGGCCTTGCTGGTAGAGGTCACCTCGATGCGCGAAAGTCTCGCGCTGGCGTTCTTGCCGGCTCGAGTTGCGGCGTCATTGCTGGGACTTTTTGGAGTGCTCGGTTTAGGCCTGGCGCTGGTCGGGCTTTATGGCGTGGTGTCATATGCGGTGTCGCAGCGGACCGGCGAGATCGGACTGCGAATGGCATTGGGGGCTCAGCGCGGCGATATCTTTCGGCTGGTGATAGGACAAGGAATGAAGCTGACCTTGCTCGGCATTGCTCTTGGCGCCGCTGCTTCTCTGGCGTTGACGCGGCTTCTGTCGAGCCTGCTGGTTGGCATCAACCCGGCTGATCCGCTCACGTATATCACACTCACTGTGCTGTTCAGTCTGGTAGCGATGGCGGCTTGCTACCTTCCGGCGCGGCGGGCGACGAAAGTTGATCCGATGGTCGCGCTACGATGCGAGTAGTCAGTTGCCAGTTGCCAGTTGCCAGTGCTTAGCCGCTGACAACTGACCACTGACAACCGGCAACTGGCAACTGACCACTATGACTGACTGGAAGCAAGAGATCAGACAGCGATTAGCGGATTTGCGGATTGAGCCAACCCGCGAGGCCGAGATCGTCGATGAATTGGCGCAGCATCTCGAGGATTCGTATCGGGAGTTGCTGTCCGGGGGCTTGACGTGTGGCGAGGCTTCGAGCGCTGCGCTTGCTGAGTTGAGTGACAGCCGGTTGCTGGCGCTGGAGCTGCGACGGGTCGAGCGCCCGGTCAGCAACGAACCCATTGTCCTCGGAGCAAGGAGAAGGAACATGATCGGAGATCTGCTCAACGACCTGCGCTATGGAGCGCGTTCGCTGCGAAAAAACCCCGGCTTCACTGCTATTGCTGTGATTACCCTGGCGCTCGGGATTGGGGCAAACACCGCTATTTTCAGCGTGGTCAATAGCGTGCTCCTTCGACCGCTCCCTTATCCGGAGCCTGACCGGCTCGCGATGGTCTACGGAACCAGCTCAGAGACGTCTCTGGATAAATCGCCGCTGTGCGCGGCAGATTTTCTCGACTGGAAATCGCAAAACCAGATCTTTGAGAGTATCGCTGGCTTTTCCTCCAACCGCTTCAACTACACGGGAGGTGAATCTCCTGAGGAGATCGAGGGCGCCTGGGTAACGGCTGATTTCTTCTCGACTATTGGAGTTCAACCGGCATTGGGCCGCGCCTTCCTGCCCGGAGAGGATCAGCGAACAGCGCCGCCAACGGTAGTGATCAGCGACGGCTTTTGGCGGCGGTATCTCGGTTCAAATCCCGACGTGATCGATCAAAAGATAACTCTCAACGCGCGTGACTTCACCATCATCGGCGTAATGCCTGCGAGCTTTTCGTTTCCCGAGAAAGACACTGGGCTGTGGGCGGCTGAAAGATTACCCCCGACCCGCAGAGGACCTTACTACATGTGGGGACTCGGACGGCTCAGTCCCGGGGCGACACTCGAACGGGCGCAAAGCGAAATGGATATGATCGCTCGGCGTGTGCAGGATCAAATCAACAGCCCGACAAGGGACTGGACGTGGACGTCGATCTCACTAGCCGAAAGCGTCGTCGGCAAAATTCGTCTCGCCCTGCTGGTGCTGCTGGCCGCCGTGTTTTTTGTGTTGCTCATCGCGTGTGCCAACATTGCGAATCTGTTGCTCGCCCGCGCGACGGCTCGTGAAAAAGAGATGTCGGTGCGCATCGCGCTGGGGGCGAGCCCCGGCAGATTGCTTCGCCAGTTGCTGACCGAAAGCCTCTTGCTTGCGGCCGTCGGAGCGACAGCGGGCTTGCCGCTCGCGTTCTGGGGAATTCGTGTTCTCGTCGCGCTGAGCCCCGCCGACTTCCCTCGCTTGCAAGAGATCGGTATTGATGGCCGGGTGCTTGGAATGACGCTGCTGGCCGCGCTGGTTTGCGGTCTGATCTTCGGGCTCGCTCCCGCGCTTCAGAGCTCGCGTCTCAATCTCAACGAGTCCCTCAAAGAAGGCGGCCGCGGCGCCGATCGTTCCGGCAGACGCAGGATGAGAGGTGCGCTTGTCGTAACCGAAATAGCTTTCTCGCTGATGCTGCTAGTCGGCGCCGGACTCATGTTCAAGAGCTTCATGAAGTTGCAGAATGTCAGTCCCGGGTTCAAACCCGATCACCTCCTGACGATGCATCTCACCTTGCCGCACGCGAGGTACGACACCAACGAAAAGATCAACAACTATAATCGGGAACTTATCGAGCGGGTCTCGGCGGTGAGAGGAGTGGAAGCGGCGGGGTTGAGTATCAGTCTTCCGCCGAACAATCTCGACGTCGAGGATAGCTTCTCCATCGAAGGCAAACCGTGGCCGCCGGGAGCGAGCGAACTGTTTGTTCCAATAGTCTTTGTCAGTCCCGAATACTTCGCGACGCTTGGAATCCCGCTCCTTCAAGGCCGGAGCTTCAACGCGACCGACAAGGAAGGCTCTCCGCTCGTTGTCATCATCAATCAGACGCTGGCCGAGCAATACTTCCCTGACCAAAGTCCCATCGGCAACCGGTTGAAGGTTGGAGGCGCAAACCGGCCACGCAACCCCTGGATGGAAATCGTCGGGGTGGTCGGCGATGTAAAGTATTCGGGCCTCGACGCCAAGTCCAAGCCTGCCTACTACGTGCCGCTGTCCCAAGACGCCTGGGGCGCGGCGTATCTGGTGGTCCGCGCTTCGTCGAATCCGGCCAGTTTGACGCCCGCGATTCGAGAGCAGATTTGGGAGCTGGATAAGAACATACCCATCGCCAACCTGGCAACAATGGATCAGCTTCTCGCGAAGTCGGTCGCGCAACCTCGCTTCCGCACCTTGCTGCTGGGAGTCTTCGCTGCATTGGCGCTGGTGCTGGCGTCAGTTGGAATCTACGGTGTGATCTCTTACTCGGTTACTCAACGCACGCAGGAGATCGGCATTCGGATGGCGCTGGGAGCGCAAGCTCGCGACGTGATGACGCTGGTGATTGGGCAGGGCATGGTATTGGCGTTGATCGGATTAGCTTTTGGCCTGGCGGCTTCGTTCGCGTTGACACGTTTATTGGGGAGCTTGCTGTTTGAAGTGAGCACAACCGACCAGGCAACGTTTGCGGTTGTCGCGGCTCTGCTGGCTGGAGTAGCGCTGCTGGCTTGTTGGATTCCCGCTCGCAGAGCGGCACGAGTTGATCCGATGATCGCACTGCGCCATGAGTGATGAGAGATTGCCGATTGCCGATTTGCGAGGTGAATCTTGAGCGCGGCGCACTCGGAAATCGCCAATCGGAAATCGCCAATCGGAAATCGGCAATCGGCAATCGCAAATATGATTGACTGGAAAGACGAAATCAGACGGCGGCTCGCGGGGTTGAGGCTCGAGCCCACCCGCGAGCTTGAAATCGTCGAGGAACTCTCGCAGCACCTCGATGATCGCTACGCTGAGTTGCGCTCGGGCGGCGCGACCGATGACCAAGCCTCTCGCGCTTTACTCACCGAGCTGAACGAGAGCGAGGTGCTGGCGCGGGAGCTGAGGCGGATTGAGCTTCAAACAATTAATGCCCCGGTTGTTTTGGGAGCACCCAGGAGAAATATGATGGGAGACCTCTGGCAGGACTTACGCTACGCAGCTCGGATGTTGCGAAAGAACGCCGGGTTTACGGCAGTCGCCGTGCTGTCGCTGGCGCTGGGAATCGGAGCCAACTCCGCCATCTTCCAATTGCTGGACGCCGTGCTCTTGCGCACGCTCCCGGTGAGCAACCCGCAGGAACTTGCCGAAGTTCGCATCGAGGACCGGACCGGCGGCGTCCGGGGAAGCTTCAATACCTGGAATCCCACTCTCACAAATCCGTTGTGGGAAGCGATACGGAATCAGCAACAGGCATTCTCCGGAATCTTTGCGTGGAACGCGACGGTCTTCAATCTTGCTCCAGGCGGCGAGCCGCGACCCGCTAAGGGTCTGTGGGTGAGCGGCGACTTCTTCAACGTGCTTGGAGTCCGGCCGATCCTCGGCCGAGTCTTTACACCTGAAGACGATCAACGCGGTTGCGGCTCGGCCTGCGCGGTCATAAGTCACGCGTTCTGGCAACGCGAGTATGGAGGGAATCCGTCGGTCGTCGGCCGGGAGTTAACTCTTGCCGGGCGCCCTGTGGAAATCATCGGCGTCGCGCCGGCCAGTTTCTTCGGTCTCGAAGTCGGGCAATCCTTCGATATCGCCGTCCCGATATGCGCTGAGGCTCTGCTTCTGGGCAAGAACAGCCAGCTTGACAGCGGCACGACGTGGTGGCTCACGATCATGGGCCGGCTGAAACCAGGCTGGTCTCTGGAACAGGCAACAGCGAGCTTGAAATCGATCTCGCCCGGAATATTTGAAGGGACCCTCCCGGCAAACTACCCGCCGGTGAGTGTCAATAACTACCTTGGCTTTAAGCTGGCAGCCTTCCCCGCGGGCACCGGAATCTCTCAGTTGCGCGACGCTTACTCGAGTCCGCTGTGGATGCTTTTGGCGATCGCCGGGATGGTGTTGTTGATCGCCTGTGCGAATCTCGCAAATCTGATGCTCGCGCGAGCAAGCACGCGCGAAAGAGAGATCGCAATCCGGCTTGCAATCGGGGCTTCGCGCGGGCGGCTGATTCGCCAGTTGATGGCGGAAAGCCTCTTGCTCGCGGCGATAGGCGCGGGGCTTGGGTTGTTGCTGGCTCGTGAGCTGAGCCGGTTTCTCCTCTCGTTCCTCAGCACTCAAGGCAACTCATTGTTCGTCGATCTGGCCACGAACTGGCGTGTATTGGCATTCACCGCAACCGTAGCGATCATAACGTGCGTTGTGTTCGGGCTGGCGCCCGCGTTTAAGGCGACTCGAATCGCGCCGGCCTCCGTCCTGAAAACGGGCAGCCGCGGAATGACTGCAAGCCGGGAAGGATTCAGTCTGCGTCGGGCGCTTGTTGCTCTGCAGGTTGCGCTTTCGATGATGTTGTTGGTCAGCGCTCTGCTGTTCTCACGCAGCCTGGGCAATCTGTTGACGGAGGAGGCGGGGTTCAAACCGAAAGGCATCCTGATCACAAGCCTAAGTCTGACACGGCTTAATCTCCCGCCCGAGCGCCGCCAGGGTTTCAAGCGAGAACTGCTCGAGCGGGTGCGGTCCATACCGGGAGTCGCTTCTGCAGCGGACACCAACATCGTTCCCCTGAGTGGAAGCGCCTGGGGAAATAACGTCTGGATGGACGGCTCCGATGCGGGGCAGACGACAAACACCAGCTTGAGCCGGATCAGCTCGAATTACTTCAATACTCTTGCGACTCCGATGCTGGCGGGCCGCGACTTCGACGACCGCGACACAGTCACATCCCCAAAGGTCGCGATCGTCAATGAGTTTCTCGCACGCGAGCTTGCCGGGGAGGCGAACCCGATCGGTAAACGGTTTTGGGTGGAAGCCACACCCAGCAGCCCGGAGATCCTTTATGAAATTGTCGGCGTCGTGAGAGATACTAAATACCAGGACCTGCGCGAGGAGTTCGGGCCGATCGCATATCTTCCAACATCGCAGGAGCGGTTACCCGGTCAGTTTGAGCAGATTCTCCTTCGCTCCAGCGCGCCGATGGCCGATGTGATTTCACAGCTAACCCAGGCGCTGGCGGAGATCAACCCAAAGATAGTTGTGAACTTCGGCGTGTTCGAAACTCAGATCTGGGAGTCGCTGCTGCGGGAGCGGCTGATGGCGACCCTCTCCACTTTCTTCGGTCTTCTGGCTGCGTTGCTGGCAGCCATCGGTTTGTATGGTGTGATCTCTTACGGAGTGGCGGGAAGGACGAAAGAGATCGGAATCCGCATGGCGCTCGGCGCGGAGCGCCGCGCAGTGCTCTGGCTGATCCTGCGCGAGGCTCTGCTGCTGGTGTCCGTCGGCGTCGCCGTCGGTCTGCCCGCGGTGCTGGCGGCAACGCGGCTGGTTTCCAGTCTGCTTTTTGGATTGAAGCCGGCCGACCCGGTTTCGCTCGCTCTGGCAGTCGTCCTGATGTTCGTGGTGGCGGCCTTTGCCGGCTACATTCCGGCGCGCCGCGCGACAAAAGTCGACCCGATGGTTGCGCTGCGATATGAATAGTGGTTAGTGGTCAGTGGTCAGTGGCCAGTGGGCACGAGCCACCATCCTCTGGGCAGGTACTGACCACTAACCACTAACCACTGACCACTAACCTTATGATTGATTGGAAACCAGAGATCGCACGACGGCTCGTGGGCTTGAAGCTCGAGCCGACTCGCGAAGCCGAGATCGTCGAGGAACTCGCGCAGCATCTTGATGATCGTTACACAGAATTGCGGGCGAGCGGCTTGACCAGCGAGGAAGCCTGTCGCGCGGCGCTGGTCGATTTGAGTGACAGCAGGGTGCTCGTTCGGGAGTTGCTCCTAGTCGAGCAACAAGTAAACAGAGAGCCCGTAGTTTTGGGGACCAGGAGAAAAAACATGATTGGAGATCTTTGGCAGGACCTGCGGTACGGCTCGCGTATGCTGAGCAAGAGCCCCGGATTCACATTGGTCGCGGTGTTGTCGCTGACGCTGGGCATCGGGGCTAACACTGCGATCTTCAGCCTGATCAACACCGCGCTGTTGCGCCCTCTGCCCATTCCGAATCCTCAGCAACTCGTCGCGCTCAACAACTCAGCGGAGCGGCGTAACTTTCCGACCTTCTCCTATCCAAACTACAAAGACTTTCGCGATCGGAACGAAGTGTTTTCCGGGCTGATCGGATACGTATTCACGCCGGTCAGTTTGAGTCACGACGGCATCAATGAAAGGCTGTGGGGCTACGAAGTGACGGGCAATTACTTCGACGCGCTGGGGGTAAATGCGGCGCTGGGCCGATTGATTTCAGAGGAGGACGACCGAGTGCCCGGCGCGAGCCCGGTGGCTGTTGTTAGTTACAAAAGTTGGAAACAGCGTTTCGGCGGCGAGCCCGGTATCATCGGCCGAGATGTAATCGTGAACGGACGCAGCTACACGATCATCGGCGTCGCGCCCCAGGGCTTCTACGGGACAGAAATCATCGCCGCGCCGGACATGTGGTTTCCAGTAGCGATGCAGGCGCAGCTCGAAATCGGGCGCAAATGGCTGGACGAGCGCGGGGTGGAAAACCTCTTCGTGCAAGGACGTCTGAAGCCAGGCGTCACCATGGCCCAGGCGCAAACGGCGCTCAACGATATTGCGCTGCAGCTTGAACGCGAGTATCCCACCGACAAC
>Ga0193755_1000325_pt1 | contig 13556 bp, 10 predicted proteins | sample H1a2metaG_FD_144921 | JGI IMG/M metagenome (GOLD analysis project Ga0193755, IMG submission 144921) | Soil microbial communities from a riparian zone of the East river system, Colorado, United States - H1a2 | ecosystem: Environmental > Terrestrial > Soil > Riparian zone | place: USA: East River...
GACGTCATCGCGCGTCGAGATCTTCTGGAATATCCCAGCTTCGCGCGCACTCACCGACGAGCAGCGCGCGCGGCTGCTCGAAAAGCTTTCTTCGAAGCTGACCACCGACGGGAGCATCCGCGTAGTCGCGAGCGACATGCGGAGCCAGAGCCGGAATCGTGACTTCGCCGAAGAGCGGCTCGTGGACCTTGTCAGACGCGCGCTCATCATTCCGCGAAAAAGGAAACCGACCAGGCCGACCCGCGCGGCTAAGGAAGCGAGGCTCGAATCCAAGAAGCGACACTCGAACAAGAAGCGGAAGCGCCAGGATCGGTCGTTTGACTGACCGCGCTCGGGCTTCGCGCGCGCAGATCATCGCTGCGTTCGCTTCCATCTATCTGGTTTGGGGATCCACCTACCTCGCGATCAGGTATGCCATCGAGACGATCCCGCCATTCATCATGGGGGGACTCCGTAATCGCTGGCGCCTTTCTCCTGCTCGGCGGAAACGGGGCGGTCGTCTGGGCGGAACAGCTCGTTCCCTCCGGCCTTACGGCGCTGCTCGTCTCGATCCTTCCCTTCTGGCTCGTGATCATCGAGTGGCTGAGACCGCCTCGACGCCGGCCCAGCGGGCTGGTGCTCGTCGGACTGGTGCTGGGTTTCATCGGAATCATCGTGCTCGTCGGGCCTGGCAACATTGGCGGTCACGGCGACATCCGTCCTCTGGGAGCATTGGTCTTGATACTCGGGTCGCTGTCTTGGGCAATCGGCTCGTTCTGGTCTCGTGACGCGGCGCTGCCGGAGTCTGGACTGCTAACGACGGGAATGGAGATGTTGGGCGGCGGGGCGCTGCTTCTGCTTGTCGGCACGCTCAGTGGCGAATTCTCCGACCTCGACATCCACGCTATCTCAAAAGCATCCGCGGTCGGGTTGCTCTATCTGATCACATTCGGATCGCTGCTTGGGTTCACCTCGTACATCTGGCTGCTCGACAAGGTGTCGCCGGCGAGACTCGGGACCTACGCATACGTCAATCCGGTCGTGGCGGTTCTGCTCGGCTGGGCGATCGCGGGCGAAAGGCTTTCTGTGCGCACTGGCGTCGCAGCGGCAATCGTGATCTGTGCTGTGGCGCTGATTACTTCAGCGCGGAGCACGGCAACGGTACAGAGTGGATAGCCCTTAGCGGTTCGGCAAATCTGACACGCGCCATACTGCCAGCGCCTTGTCGGTGTATGCTCCGCCCTCCTCCGTGCAGCCTTCGACGATAGCGTCAATCGGTGCGGGAAGCAGAAACGGTGACGCCTCCAGATTGAGCGGCCGCCAGTCTCCATCAACGATATCCTTGTTGACTTCGCGAGCGGGAAACGTCGTGGTGAGGAGATACTCGGCTCCGCTGGACTTCATCGTCTGAAAAGCCGCGATGATGTTGGCGAAGGAAAAGTGGACCAGGCAATCGCGGCACAGTATGACATCCGCTTTCGGCAGCGGCCCGTTGATGACATCCACTTTCAGGAATCTCCGCGCCGCAGACCCGTACCGTTTGCGATTCGCCTCGATCAATGGCTCGACGATGTCGCCGCCTATGTACTCGATCCCTGAGAGATCCACGTAATTCATCCAGTTGAAATCGCCGCAAGGGACATCGAGGAGTCGTCGCGTGTTAAGACGTCGAAGGAGGTGCGGCAAGGAGGCGCGGAGCTGCGCGGTTTCGTCGAGATTGGACCCGGTGCCCGAGCGTGACTCCGCATCGAACCAGAGATTGGTCTGGTAGATCCGAGCGAAGCGTTCCTCGATGCTGAGCTCGGACAACGCAGCTGCCTGCTCCGCGAAGCGTCGTTCCGCGATGGTAATGGGACGAACGTCAGAATCTCTCTTGGACCCTTCGGGCATAGCCGCTTCCACTCAGTGCACCGGGTGCGCTAGTGAATCCTCTCCCATGGTCGTTCAGCGTGCGACCAGGAAACCAGATCAGGATGGAACAGGTGAGCGAGCAATTCCACCCCCTCCACTACACGCGGCCCGGGCCTGGCAAAGTACGCGTTGGCATCGACGGCATAAACAGTCGCGTCCGAGATCTGGGGCATCTGTCGCGCGAGCTCGGCCGCTCGCTCGAGGCGGTATCCGCACGGCGACACGATGATCATCTCGGGCTGGGCCTTGGCCACATCGCCCCAGTCGATGCGCACCGAGTCCTCACCCGGCCGGCCGAGTGGATCGTTGCCGCCGGCAAGCGCGATCATTTCCGGAACCCAGTGACCGCCGCAGAACAGCGGCTCGGTCCACTCCAGAAACACGACTCGACGCGTCGGTGCCTGTGCGACAGCGGCGCGCACCTTTGCCAGACGCTCCTTGTGTTCGCGCACGAGTGAGTCCGCCTCATTTGTTCGACCGATAGCGCGGCCAACAGTCAGAACATTGTCGACGATTTCAGCGACGTTCCTGGGTGTGAGAAACAGAACCTCCGGAAGTAGATCGAACTTTCTTACCGCGCGCGTCAGCTCGTCCCCCGATGGCGCGCACACACGACAGAGATTCTGAGTGAGAATGACGTCAGGCTTCAGCTCGCGCAGCAGAACTTCGTCGATCCTGTACAGCGTATCGCCGCTATCCATGCGCTGCGCCACAGCAAGGTCGATCGCAGCCGGAGAGGCATCGTCGAGATCCAGCACGGGCCGGCTCACGACCGGCAGCTTCGTGACAGACGACGGGTAATCGCACTCGTGCGACCTCCCAACCAGCTCAGCTCCGGCGCCGAGTGCGTGGACCATCTCCGTACCCGCGGGGAGGAAGGAAACTATCCGCGACATGTCACTCTATGTCGCAGAACATGAAACGGTCGTCGCGCAGCACGGTTTCTCCAACACGATAGGCGATCGGGTGGCTGAATTGGGGCGCGTTCCAAACGAAAGTATGGAACTCGCCACGCTCGCCGCACGGATCGACCGTCGCCGGGAGATCGGCCAGAAGCTCGCGGTCGAATGACCGGCCGGCAAATGTTGCGTCGAGCTGTGTAGTGTCGATACACACGAGCCGCGCGGAAAAGCCGTCATCGACGAATCGCTTAGCCAACCGGGTCGTATCGAGTCCCCACAACGGGAACAGCGGCTCGACTCCGGTTCCTGACATCAAGCGCTCGCGGTAGGAGCGCACGTCCTCCAGAAACAGATCACCGAAGGCAACGTGAGTCACCTCCGGTCGCTCGTGCTTGATCTCGTCGAGCGCTTTGTGAAATGCAGCTTCGTACGCGTCATTGGTGCACGTCGACGGCAACGGTATCTCGAACATCGGAAGCCCGAGTCGTTCCATTTGGGCCTCCAGCATGGAGCGGCGGACACCGTGCACGCTGATGCGATCGTAGTCGGTCGTAATGCTGGTGAGCAGTCCGACTACTTGAACGTCAGGGTCCTGCAACAGCGCGTCGAGCGCTAACGCACTGTCCTTACCGCCACTCCAGCTGAGGACGACAGACTTCCGCACGAGACGGCCGGCCTCGTCAGGCAAGCTTCTCCAACGTCTCTCCACTCGCCGTAGTCCGGGCCGCGCGTGGTATCGGGTGCTCAGCAGTGCGGCGCTTGTACACGCCGAGCTTGGTGAATACCCACTCTCTCCACTCGTCCAGAATCTCGTAGAACGTCGGGATCACAACGAGGGTCAGCAGCGTCGACGTAATGACGCCACCGATCACCGCACGACCGAGCGGCGCACGGAACTCCGCGCCCTCACCGATTCCCAGTGCGACCGGGATCATGCCGGCAATCAGCGCGAGTGTCGTCATCATGATCGGGCGCAACCGGATCGCGCCGGCTTCAATCAGCGCTTCGCGCCGGGGCAGGCCGTCTTTCTCGCGCGCCCATTTCGCGAAGTCGATGAGCAGAATGGCGTTCTTCGCCACGATTCCCATCAAGAGGATCACTCCAATCAAGCTCATGATATTGATCGTCGTGTTCGTGAACATCAGCGCCAGCATCACTCCGATGAGCGACAACGGCAACGAGATCATGATGGCAAGCGGCTCGAGGAAAGAGCCGAACTGCATCACCAGAATGAGATACATCAGCATCACCGCGATACCGAGGGCCGAGAAGATGCGTCCGAAAACCTCTGCCTGACTCTCGGATTCGCCGCCCGCCGTCATGTGGACACCCGGTGGCATCGTGATCTTTGCGATGCGGGCGTCAATGTCCTTCATCACTTCGGTGAGCGATCGGCCTGATGTGTTGGCCTGAACGGTCACCACCAGGTCGCCATCGAGGTGCGTTATCTGCGCCGGCCCCATCGACGGCGTGATCGTCGCGATCTGACCGAGCGGCAGCGTGCGCGGCTGGCCATCGGGGCCGGTGACTACGAGCGGCAGTTGCTCCAGGTCGGCTGCGCGCTGCCTCGCCTCGGGAGCGAGCCGCACGTTCACCTCGCGTGTCTCGTCGCTCGGATCGACCCAGTCGCCAGCCTTGATTCCCGCGAATGCCGGACGTAGAGCCTGCGCGACTTGACCCACCGTCACGCCAAGCGTACCAGCGAGACCGCGATTGAGCTCTACGTTCAGCTCGGGCTTCTGTCCCTTGGTCGACAATCCAACGTCGACTGCGCCCTTAACCTGCTTCACCTGCTCCGCGATCAGTTCCGCGGTATTGGCTAGCTGCTGTGGCGTACCGCCCCGCATCTCCAGCTGGATCTGTTTCTGCGCGCCCTGAAAATCGTTCGTGAACACTGACATCGTCGCGCCGCCGATGTGCCCGACTTCTTTCCGTAACTCACGCCCGAAATCCTCGGCGCCGATGCTTCGGTCGGATTTGGGTAGCATCCGGACGTAGATATTCCCGGTGTTCACGTCGCCGGTGCTTCCGCCGAGCGTCGTGAATGTGAAGCGGACTTCCTTGTGCGCCCGCGCCATCCGTGCTGCCTCTTCGGCCTTGATCCGTGTATACGCCAGATTGGATCCAGGGGGAGTCTCGATGGCGATGTTGACCTCGGACTGATCCTCGGTTCCGAAGAAGCTGGCCCCGACGAGCCCGACGGCCGGAAGCGCGAGGGCTGCGATGAACGACCCGACCGCGATCAGAACCATCGCTACCCGGTGATCGAGCGCCCACGCGATCAGGCTCTTGTACCTGATCGCCATCCGGTTAAACCACTGATTGAACCTCTCCAGAGTGCGAGCGATCGGATTGCGGCGCTCGTGCGCCTCGACCTGCGGATCAGCCCAGTACGCTGACAACATCGGGTCGAGCGAGAACGACACGAACAAAGAAACCAGGACGGAAGATGCAATAGTCAGGGCGAACGGTTTGAACCACTGCCCTGCCACTCCATACATGAACGCCACAGGCACGAACACCGCAACGATGGAGAACGTCGTCGCCGCGACGGCCATACCGATCTCGTCGGTACCCTCGTGCGACGCCGTCATGTGATCCTTACCCATCTCGATGTGTCGCACAATGTTCTCTCGCACCACGATCGCGTCGTCAATCAGAATTCCGATCGCCAGCGAGAGGCCGAGCAGTGACATCGTGTTGAGCGTGAATCCGAACGCCCAGACCGCGATGAACGACGCCAGAACGGATACCGGCAGCGCCAGGCCCGTGATGACTGTCGATCTCCACGAGTTGAGGAACACGAACACGACCAGGACCGTGAGCAGGGCTCCGATCAGCAGTGCTTCTACGACGTTGCGGACTGATGCCGCTACGCGCTGACCGGAATCCTTGATGATGTCGATCTTTACCCCAGCGGGAAGCGTTTTCTGGATCTCAGCAACTTTCTTCCTGACCCTGTCGCTGACCTGCGTGGTGCTGTAGCCCTTGGCCTTCACGATGTTGATGCCGACCGCCTCGGCTCCATTGTAGAGCGCGAGTGATCGCTGCTCCTGGGTGCCGTCGATCGCTGTAGCGACCTGCCCAAGTCGCACGATCTGCCCACCACGCTCGGCGACGACGAGATTCATGAAATCCTGAGGACCTTCAAGACGTCCTTGCAGGCGAATGGTGCGCTCGTCGAGATTCCCGTTCACGCGTCCGACCGGAGCCGCCAGGTTCTGCGATTGCAGCGCCTGCACGACCTGACCGATCCCAATTCCCGCGGCTTGCAGCGCCTGCGGGTTGAGCTGAATGGTCATCTCCCGTTTCACTCCGCCGACGAGCTGCACCTGCGCAATGCCGGGAACTCCGCGGATCTTGCTCGTGATATCCGGATCCGCCAGGCGGGTGAGCTGCGCCGGAGTCATCGTCGACGATGCAAGCGTCATCGAGATGATCGGCTGGTCCGATGGATCGAACCTTTGTAGAATGGGCTCCTTCATCTCGACGGGCAGGTCTGCCCGGATTCCCGAAATCGCATCGCGAATGTCCTGCGTTCCAACCTGCGGATCTTTCTCGAACAGGAAGAGCGTGATGATCTGGGCGTAGCCGTCGCCGGCGGTGCCGTAGATCTTGTCGACGCCCGAGATCCCCTTGATCGCGTCCTCGACCGGCTTCAGGATCTCCCGCTCGACTCCTTCAGGAGATGCACCCGGATAAGGGATGAACGTGAGCACTACCGGCTGCTGAATGTCGGGGAACTCGTCGGTCTGCAATCTCCACCCGGCGAACAGACCGAACACCACGAGCGCCACCATTGTGACGACCGTGATCATCGGTCTCTTGATGGCAAAATCTGAAATGACCATACGTCAGCTCCCCTTACCGCTGTTGACAACCGGGCTCGCTACCGGTGTCGATACTCGCACCGCTGTGCCCGGAGTAATTCCCTGCGCCGCTCCGAGGAGGAGCGTGTCTCCGGCCACGAGACCCGAGAGCACTTCGATCGTCTCGGAGCTTTGGTCGCTGAGACCAATCTGAACCTGAACCTTTTCCGCCTTTCCCTGCTTTACGCGCATCACGGTCGGCGCGCTTCCGCGCACATCGACTGCCGATGCCGGTACGACGAGTCCCATCCTCGTGGCGCTCGACATCCGTCCGTTCGCGAAGAGTCCGCCGACGAGAGCGCGACCTGCGTTGGGAATCGAGACGTAAATGCGAACCTGACGAGTCGTCGGATCAGCCGTTGGATTGATGCGAGTGATACGTCCTACAAACTGACGGCCGGGATAACCGCTGACCGTGAAGTTGACGGGCACGCCGATACGGATCGATGCGAGCTGCTCGGCCGGCACTGAGGCTTCGAGCCTCATGCTCGATGGATCGACAACGGTGAACAAGGCGGATCCCGGCTGAACCACATCTCCAGCAGACACAGGACGCTCGCTCACTACTCCGCTGAATGGCGCGGTCACAGTGGTGCTGCGATACGCTTTCTCCGCGCTCGCCAGTCTGGAATTCGCATCTTCCAGAGCTGCCTGCGCCGCGATCGACGACCGGCGTGACTGGTCGATGTCTCGCTCGGCAATCGCACCAGCGGCGAGAAGCTTCTGGTTGCGGGCGAGATCCTTCGCCGCGACATCCGCCGCGTTGCGCGCGGCAACAAGACCGGCGCGCGCCGAGGTGTAGGCGTCCTGGATTCCAGACGCGTCGATCCGTGCGAGCACGGTGCCGGCATTCACCGCCTGGCCCTGGTCCGCATAAGTCTGGAGCACGCTGCCGGCCACCTGCGCGCGAAGCACCGCTTCACGCTCGGGTTCGAGAGTTCCTGATATCGACGGACCGGTCATGATCGCGCCATTCATGGCGACGGTGATGTTCTCGGGCCCAACCACCATGGCTTCATTTTTCGCCCTCTCGGCGGCTGCCGCATCGTCACCCTTGCTGCAGGCGCTAACGGCCACGAGGGCCGACAGACCGAGCAAAACGGCCGCACTCTTTCTCTGGATACCGCGATCTATTCTCATCATTTGCTCTCTTCTGGATTCTACTGTGGTGGAATGCCGGTCGTTGATTGCTGCGTCTGGGACTGCTGGGCTGCTGCCTGCGTCTGCTGACCACTCTGTTGCGATGCCTGCTGCGCACTAGCCTGGCTCTGTGCCTGGGCCTGGGCCTGAGTTGCACCCGTTGACTGGAGAGGTAGATCAGGTAGGAGTGCGAGCTTCACACGGGCGACTTGAAGATTTCTCGCCGCCAAAGCACGGTTCACTACCGCCTGTTCTAGAAGAATTCGCGCGTCGTTCAGCTCGAGCTGCGTCGAGATCCCTTCTCTATAACGGACTTCTGCGATCGAGTACGCGCGGCTTGCCTGTTCGGCCGTGCCGAGGCTGGCCTGCCATGCCTCGCTCGCCTGCAAGAGATTATTGATCGTCACACGCGAGTCCAGCGACGCGAATTCGCGGGTCTGGTCGTACCGGGCTTGTGCTTCCCGCAGGTTCGCTTCCGCCACCAATTGGTCGCCCTTGATGCGGCCTCCGGTGAAGAGAGGAACCTGCGTTCCGAGCGCAACTGTCCAGTTCGTTCGGAAATCTCCCGAACCCGGAAATCCTGTCAGCGGAAACGCCACTTTGCCGTACTGCGATGTAAGCGCGAGCGTTGGAAAACGCTGGGCCTTTGCCACTTTGAGCAGGCCGCGCTGCGCATCTATCGCAGCGGCTGCCTGTCTCACGGTCGCTCTGTCGACGGCCGCGGTGTCGCTGGTGATTGCGGCCGCAGTGGCCAGTGCCGCGTTGGTGGCTACCGGGTCATCCACCTGCGTTGTGAGCTGGATCGGACTTTCAAGCGGAAAATTGAGAAGCTGCTTGAGCCTGAGATAGGCGACTTCGCGATCGCTTTGCCGCTGGATTACGATCGGGCGTTGATTCGCGCTCGATACCTGGGCGCGCAGTAGCTCGAACTCCGACACGTTTCCAACTGTGCGGGCGAGCTGTGTTTGCCTGAGCACTTTATCGGTCTGTACTGCCGACGATTCCGCGAGCGCGACCAGTCGGTCGGCCAGCGCCGCGTCGAAGTACGCCTGCGTCACGTCGAGCCGAAGCTGCGCGCGCTGTGCGGTCAGCTCGATCTCAGCGGAACGGCGTCCAGCGTTCGCCACTGAGTTCTGGGCCATAATGCGTCCGCCCGAGAACAGGTTCTGCGAGAACGAGAGCCCCGCGTTGTATTGGTTTTTGGCGCCGAAGCCGAGGTTGCCGAAGGATGAGAACGGGTTCTGCCCGAGCGCGCAGCGGGACGCGTCCTCGAGCCCGGCGAGTCGCTCGGCCGTCGTCGCGGTCGCGTCCAGCAGGTATTGGTCGCAAGGCGTCGGCGGTGGAGCCGGCTTTGTCGTGTCTACGGCAGGCGCGGTGGTCTCCCCGATATCGAACTGCGACGCCAAGGTGCGGGTGTAGCTCGCGGAAGCGTTCAGCTGCGGCAGCCGTTGACTGCGCGCCTGGTACTGCTGCCCCTGCGCGCGTTGGACTCCGGCGCGAGCGATACGGATCGCCTCACTCTGCGCCTCCGCGGTGCGAACGGCTTCGTCGAGAGAGATTGGACGCGTCTGCGACGGCGATTGTGCCGCAGGTGCGACCTGGGCGCTCGTTGCTGGCGCAATGAGCATCAGGGCGGCGAAGACGACTCCTATAGTGCTGGCCGCAGTACGGCCACGAATTTGATTCTTTCTTGAAGACACTGTTCAGGCTGAAAGTTGTTTCGTTCGTTTCGTCTGCTTGGATGTCGTTCGGCGGGAAGTGCTCGAAGGAGTAAAAGCGTGTACTGCTGTGCGGCCTTTGCCTGGGGTTGCGGGAACAGGTCAGGCATCACGTCGCGTCCCATCGCGTCGGCGAAGATCGCCCCCATCAGCATGGCAGTCGCCGTTTTCGGATCGAACTTCTCGGCGATCCGACCCTGCCGCCGGAGCGCGACCAGGTATCTGCACAGGTCGTTCGATTGCTGTGTCGGTACGTAGCTGGCGCATTCGGACCATTCGGGTCTTTCCTCGATCTCACTCATGGTCTTACGGATCATCGAGCTCCGAAGTCTCAAATGCTGCATATAGGCCTCGCTCCAGCCTGTCAGCTCCAGCTCCGGGTCGGACGGAATCTCGGGGAGGGCAACCAGTCCAGCCGACTCCGTCATGTGCTTCATCACTTCACGGAGGAGCGCTTCCTTCGACCCGAACTGACGGAAGATCGTGATCTCGTTGACACCCGCCGCGTCGGCGATTCGTCGAGTGGTTGAGCCACGGAAGCCGTGGTGCGCGAATACTTCGGCAGCCGCGGCAAGGATTTCATTTCTGCGATTCATGGAGGGGGATACTACTTGCGGTCGAGCTACGATGCAAGTAGTCACTTACTTACACAGAGGTTTCCACTGGATTGTAACGTGACAAGGCGTTGGCCCACAGTAACTTAGGCAGATGACCACACCCCAGCTGCAGCTGGCATTCGACCTCGCTCTGGCCCGCGTCGAGCGCCTCCTTGCCAACGACATGAAGACCGTGAAGGGAACTTCCGCCCGGCCACAGTTGGAGAAGCTCGAAAAAGAGCTGAAGCACGAGCGTACGCTGGCTCTCCAGCGGGAAACCGTTGATCGAGTTTGGCTGCAGAGAACCGTGCGTTGGGTCGTTGAGTGGGTCCCGGACAAGGAGCTCGCGCTTCTCGCCGCTCTGGGAGCAATCGTGCGAGCTGCTCCCGCCGACCTGCCATAGCTGGCCCCTCACCGTATATTCGACCCATGCGTCGTAATTGCATCTCGCGCAGTCTCGCCAGTGTGCTCTCGCTCTGGCTCGCCGTGTGTTTGGCCGAGCCGGTGCAGCTGCACACATGTGCGATGCACGGCGGCCTCGCGATCGTCCCGAACGGAGCTGTCGGCGCACACGGGGTTGATCACCACACAGCACGTCCCGGTGTCGGGCACGATCACAACCATCAGAGAAGCGACAGCCAGTCGCGCCAGTGCAGCTGCCTCGGTGATTGCAATGCTGGAAGCTCTCCAGTCGGAATTGCAACTGCAGCGATCTCACTGCTCAACGCGCCGCTCGTTGAAGCCTCGGCTAACAGCTTTGCCCACACTCCCCAGTACATCGTTGCGCCCCGCTTTCTCCTTCCTTTCAGCAACGGCCCGCCAGCTGGTTCCTCTCGCGCATAGCTGAAGGCGACACTTCGGTCGCCTTCCTCGCCTCGCGCGATTCCGATCGACAGCTCTCTGCGTTGAACCGGTGGCGACTTTGGCCCCGCAACGCCACTCGGATTCAGAGGAACCATGCCAGTCTACTTCGTCTTACGGCGCATTTCGCCAATCGCAGAGTTCATCGCGGCAGGAGCAGTGATCGTGCTGCTTGCCTCCCCACTCATTGCGCAATCATCGGGTTCGGTAACAGGCACCGTTATGACTTCGGCCAACGCGCCGGTTGTCGGCGCCTTCGTCTCGATCGATAGCGCTCCTCCCCAGACTCAGACGGATGCGTCCGGGAGATTCCGTGTGGACGGAATTCCCAGTGGCTCACACATCCTTCCGCAGATCCGGCTACACAGACGCACTCAGTTCGATATTCGTCGCCTCCGACACTGTTGCCCAGCTCGATGTGGTTCTGTCCGAGAAGGTCGCGACTCTTACCAAAGTCACCGTGATCGGCACGAAGTCGGACCTCGCGGAGACACGCGAGCGACTGAATCAGATTCCAGGAGCGGTCGCAATGGTCGATGGCGCGCAGATCCGCGCCACCCGCCAGGCAAACCTGAAGGATGTCCTTCAGTTCGTCCCCGGTGTCTACATCCAGCCGCGCTTCGGGGCTGCCGACGAGAGTCAGATCTCCATTCGCGGCTCGGGCCTCCGTGACAACTTCCACGCACGCGGAGTGAATCTCCTGGTGAACGGGATGCCGTACCGCAACGCCGATGGGTTCACTGATTTCGAGTCGCTGGAGCTCCTCACGACCGAGGCAATCGAGGTCTACAAGGGCGGGAACGCACTCCGTTACGGCGGCTCGACCCTCGGTGGTGCAATCAACCTGGACACGAAAACCGGATACAGCGCGAGCCCGGTGTCGCTGTTCGCTCAGGGTGGAAGCTTTGGCTTCTACAAGACGCAGGTCGAGTCCGGTGACTCACGTGGCAACGCCGATTACTACGCGAGCTACGCCCGGACTTCGATGGATGGCTATCGGCAGTGGTCCGCTCAGCAGCGGGACAGAGTGAATCTGCACGGCGGCTACCAGTTCTCTTCGAACACGGACGCTCGTGTGTTCTATTTCTTTGCGCACGTGAAGGAAGAATTGCCTGGAGCCCTCACTCGCGCCCAGTTCGAGTCCGACCCACGCGCGGCTGATGCCGGGAACGTCACCGACCGCTGGGGGCGGGACTACGACCTTCACCACGTTGGGCTTCAACTCCGCACACAGCTCTCACCGAGCCAGCGTCTCGAGATCAGTCCCTACATGCAATACCGCGATATCGATCATCCCATCTTCGAGGTGATATCGCAGATCAGTCATGATTACGGCGCAGAGGTTCGTTATGAGAACACAGCCGGACTCGGCGCCCTCGCAAACCGACTTACAATCGGCGTTCAACCCGCGTACGAATCCCTGCTGAACCACCAGTACGTGAACAACGCGGGGAAACACGGTGCTCTGACCAAGAACCAGCACGATCGCGCGAAGAGTCTCGCGCTCTACCTGGAAGATGTTCTCTCTGTGACACCACGCCTTTCCGCGGTGCTTGGCGCACGTGCAGAGAGAGCGACTCGCGAGACCAAAGATTTCTTCCTCTCCAACGGTGATCAGTCGGACAAGCGTGTCTACAATCCGGTCAGCCCGAAGGTCGGGCTGCTCTATGCATTTGACTCTGGTGCACAGCTATTCGCGAATGCGAGCCGCAGTTACGAGCCACCGCTGCTTCTCGAGCTCAATAGCCTGACTGTGCCGGGTTACATCCAATTGGATGGGCAGAGTGCCTGGCAGTACGAGCTCGGAGCGCGCGGACGGAAGGTCGGACTGGGCTGGGATATCTCTGCCTACGACGTCGAGCTGAAAAACGAGATCCTGAATATCAACGTGCAACCTTTCCCCGGCGCCCCATTCACGGTACCGACCTACCGCAACGCGCCGAAGACGCGCCACAGCGGCTTGGAGGTTGGCCTGAGTTACCAGCTGCCGGGTGCGGTGTTCGTACGCGGGGATGTCGCTGATCACGTTTCAGTCCGCACATCGTACACTTTGGCGCGCTACACCTATGTCGAAGACCCGACTTACAAGGGCAACGATATTCCCGGTGCTCCAAAACAGGTGATGGCGACCGAGATCAAGTACACGCATCCTTCCGGATTCTCGCTCGCACCCAGTGTCGAATGGATCCCGCGATCGTACTTCCTCGACAGCCCGAATACCGTGACCAACGACGGGTGGACTAACATCTCGCTTCGCGCCGAGCTGGCGACCTCGTACGGAGTAAACTTGTTCGCAGCCGGTCAGAATCTTGGCAATCGCCGCTTTTCACAATCGGTGCAGGTGGACAACGCTGCGGGCCAGTGGTTCGAGCCCGCGGACGGTCGCGCATTCTACGCGGGGCTACGCTGGACCCATTGATCAGGGGCTTCGCGTTCTTTCACCGCCGCTCGATCAGAGCGGCGGTGATTGCATTGTGCGCTCTAATGTCGCCCGTCGTCGCGTACGGCGCCGGTTACGCGCTATTGCACGCAACGCTTCTGCGTTCGGTGCCAGCCGCCAACAGTCGTCTTTCCAAGCCA
>Ga0193755_1000326_pt1 | contig 13553 bp, 8 predicted proteins | sample H1a2metaG_FD_144921 | JGI IMG/M metagenome (GOLD analysis project Ga0193755, IMG submission 144921) | Soil microbial communities from a riparian zone of the East river system, Colorado, United States - H1a2 | ecosystem: Environmental > Terrestrial > Soil > Riparian zone | place: USA: East River...
CTGTACCTATCGGGGTCACGCGCACACGCTGGCGCGGGGAGTTCCAGTCGAGAAGGTTCTCGGTGAGCTCATGGGGCGCGACAACGGACTGATGCGCGGCAAGGGCGGATCGATGCATTTGACCTCAGTTGAACATGGCGTAATGGGCAGCTACGCCATCGTGGGCGCGCATTTGCCGATCGCCTGCGGCGCGGCCTGGCGCGCGCAGTACCGAGGCGAGAAGGATGTCTCCGTGTGCTTCTTCGGAGACGGAACGACCAACATCGGCGCATTCCACGAGGCATTGAACTTGGCGGTCATCTGGAAATTGCCGGTGGTATTTGTCTGCGAGAACAATCTGTACATGGAATACACACCGATCGGCGATGTAACGGCGGTCAAGCGTCCCGCCGCCGATCGCGCAGGAGCGTATGGTCTCGAGGCCATCGTCGTTGACGGTCAGGACGCCGACGCCGTCTTCGAGGTGGCTAAAAGCGCTTTCGCCAAGGCACGGGCAGGGGAGGGCCCCTCGCTGATCGAATGTCTCACCTATCGCTACAGCGGGCATTCGCGCGCTGATCCGGCCAAGTACCGACCGGAAGGCGAGCTCGATCAGTGGCGGGCGCGTGATCCAATCAAGCTCTACCGAACCAGATTGCTGGAGCGTGGAGTTGCCGAATCCATCTTGAGCGAGATCGAATCGGAAATACGCAGCGAGGTGGACCGCGCCACGGAAGCCTGCAAGGCGGCGCCGATTTCCTCAGAAAGCATTTTGAGCACGGACGTGTACGCGGATGGAGGTTGGGCATGGCGGAATTAACCTATCGCGATGCAGTGGCGCGTGGAATTGCCCAGGAGATGGCGCGCGATCCAGACGTGGTCTTTCTGGGCGAAGATGTGGCCAAAGCCGGCGGCGTATTCAAGGCAACGGTCGGCCTCTTTGACAAGTTCGGAGCGAAGCGCGTGCGCGATACGCCGATCTCCGAGCAAGCCATCCTGGGCGCGGCAATGGGCGCTGCGATGACGGGCCTGAAGCCGATCGCCGAACTCATGTTTTCTGATTTCTTCGGCGTGTGCTTCGACTACCTGGCGAATGAGATTCCGAAAGCGCGCTACATGACGAACGGTCAGGTCAAATGTCCGCTGGTGGTGCGCACCGCAAATGGTGCCGGATCGCGCTTCGGCGCGCAGCACAGCCAGAGCGTTGAGAACTGGGTGATGATGATTCCGGGTCTCAAGGTGGTGGCACCCTCGACGCCGCGGGACGTCATCGGCCTGCTGGCGGCGGCAGTCCGCGATCCAGACCCGGTCATTTTCTTCGAGCACAAGTCCTTGTATTCCACCAAAGGTGAGGTTCCCGACGGTGAAATCGTCGACACCTTGGGAACGGCAAAGGTTTTGCGAACGGGCGGCGATGCGACGATCGCCGCATTGGCCTACATGGTGCCGCGGGCACTGGAAGCGGCTCAGCAACTGAAAGCCGATCACGGTATCGATTGCGAGGTCATCGATGTCCGCTCACTGGTGCCGCTCGACACCCAAACCATTCTGAATTCCGTCGGCAAGACGCACCGCTTCTTCACGGTCGAGGAAAATCCGCGCTTGTGCGGCTGGGGCGCGGAGGTCGTTTCCATCGTGTCGGACGAGGCCTTCTACGATCTCGACGCGCCCCCGGTGCGGATCACCACGCCGCACCTGCCGTTGCCTTCCGCTGCGAATCTTGAGGACATGATGCTGCCGTCTGTTGCGCGTATCGTCGAAACGGTACGACGGTCGCTCGCCGGCTGACCCGTATGCAGATTGAAATGCCGCAGTTAGGCGAGACGGTGGCGGAGGGGACAATCACCGTCTGGCACAAGGCCGTGGGCGATCGAGTCGCCGCCGGCGATGCCTTGTTCGACGTGGAGACCGACAAGGCCTCCATGGAAGTGCCGGCAACCTCCGCCGGAATACTCAGCGAGATTCGTGTGAAGGCCGGTGAAGCGGCGCCTGTCGGCGCCATCGTCGGCGTCATCGCGGGCGAAAACGCGACCGAGGTATCAGCGCAAGCTCCGCAGCGGGTGGCAAGCGCGCCGACACCGAAGCAAGCCCCGGAGATTCGGCCGCCGACTTCCACTGCTACGCTCAGGCCAGCAAGGCTCATGACTCCCTTCACCGAAGTCGTGTCGCCCGGCCGAGACTACGGGCCGGCGCGCCTAAGCAATGGCGTGTCCGTTACTCCGTATGCGCGGCGGCTCGCCGCGGAACTCAATGTGCCACTTGCGCAGGTTAAGACAAAAAATTCTCAGCGCATCACGGCAAGCGTAGTTCTGGCGCACCCGCGCCGCGGCGGCTTGGAGAGCGTCGCGGGGCAGTACGCAGCAGGGACATTCGTCGCGCAGCCGGTCGACAGCATGCGCTCCGCAATTGCGCGGCGGCTCACGGAGTCGCACACCAGCGCGCCCATATTTCATCTCACCATGGACATCGAGATGACCGGTGTCGTTGGGCGCCGTGCACAGTTGAATGCTTTGAGCGGCGAGTCCGCCAAGGTATCGATCACGGATATGTTAGTGAGCCACTGGGCCGCCGCACTGAAGGCAGTGCCCGCTGCGAATGTCGTGTGGAGCGGGCAGGAAATTCTTAAATTCTCGCGCGTCGATATAGGCGTCGCCGTGGCCTTGGATGGCGGATTGGTCAGTCCCGTTCTGCGGGATGCCGGAGAGATGTCGGTGGCTGAGCTGTCGAAGGCGCTGCAGGATCTGACGACACGCGCACGCGGCAAGCGCCTCAAGGAGTCCGAACTGCAGGGGGGCGTCAGCAGCGTTTCGAATCTGGGAATGTACGGTGTCCGCCAATTTGACGCCATTATCAATCCGCCTCAATCCTCGATTCTCGCGCTAGGCGCCATTCAACGACGGCCATTGGAGGACAAAGACGGCAAGCTGTTGTTTGCGCCTATATTGACTGCGACACTGACCTGCGACCATCGGGTGATCGACGGGGCGCTCGGTGCGCAATTGCTGGCGAAGCTCCAAGAGCTCGCACAACGCACCTAAGGCGTCGTTCGATGCGGACCATGGCTAACGTTGCCCTAATGCTGCTCCTCGCATTCGCAGTTTGCGGTGCCTATCGACTCGAGCTTCGCCTCATCAGCGATGCGGAAAATGCGTCGACCTTGCAGGGTAAGAATGACAAAGCCTTCGTTGCTTCTCCGTATCCGTTCGTGCATGAAAAGGATATTGAGCTAAGGCCAGAGAACTTTGCAGCGGTCGTCACAAGAGCGCAAGAACTTGCCGGACTGCCATAGCCTATCGGGTGCGGACCCTGCAATATCGTCAGCAGCTGGTTAAATCGGGTCAACGTCAGTGTGATCTGTGGAGTTTTGCCGGCGGCGGCGAGTTCGCTACCGCGCCGATTGTCGTGAGACTATGGTTTCATCGGGTCCGCGAGCGGCAACCTCTACGCGCTCGACGCCGCCAGCGGGCAGCAGGTTTGGAAAAAATCATTGCCAGTCATCGCCTCACTCGCCTACGGGGGGCTCTTGCTGAGCAAGCGCCCTCGGGACTACTTGCCGTCCTGCTTGAGATATTTCACGAACCAGCGCGTAACTTCGACCGTCGATCGAATCCGATTCGGGGTCTTGCGCCAGCCGTGTCCCTCGTCAGGAAACATCACTAGTTCCACGGGCACGCCGCGCTTTTTTAGGTTGTCGACCACCTGGTGCGCCTCGACGACGGGAACGTTTGTGTCATTGGCGCCATGCAGAACGAGTGTGGCGGCCTTGACACGATCGATCTTGTTGATGGGCGAGAGTCTTCGCAGCAGGTCTGCCTGAGTTTTCGGATCGCCATATTCGATGGTGGAAATGGCGGCCATCCAAGGTTCGGTGTTGGCGAAGAAGGTTTCGAAGTTGACGACACCAAACAGATCGGCGCCGGCGCGGAATAGGTCCGGGTAGTCGGTCAGGCCCGCCATGGTCATATAGCCGCCGTAGGAGCCGCCCATGATGCCGAGTCTCTTGGGATCCCCGATCTTGTTGCTCGTCAAATAATCGACGGAAGCCTTGATGTCCTTGATGCCGTTGAACCTGAGTTCCTGATTGTCGAGATTGACGAATCTCTTGCCGAAACCTCCCGATCCACGCACGTTCGGCGCGAGTACGGCGATTCCCTGCTCAAGGAGCGCGTGATAATCGCTGCGAAAATCTGGAAGCTCTTGTCCCTCCGGGCCTCCGTGGAAACTCAGCACGCACGGGCCCGGCGCAACCCAGTGCTTGGGGAGCCATAGCCACGCAGTCAAGGGTTCACCGTCCTCGCCCTTGTAGCGCACCAGGGTGGGATGCACGAGATCTTGCAGAGTCACTCCTGCATGCGGGCTAAAGGTGACTTGTTCAAGGCTTCCCTTGGCGCGATCCATGACCCAAACATCGGCGGGTGCGGCGGCACCGGTGAGCACCAGCGCAAGTCGCTTGCCATCCGGTGAGTATTTAGGATCATAGGCAAGTTCGGTCGGGAGCTTCGGCCCGGCCTTGACCTGTCCGCTAGCCAGGTCGACAAAGCTCAATTCCGAGCGTCCGGCTATGTTCCAGATGAGCACAGCCTCGGTACCTGCCGGATTGATTTCGAATTCAGCTAGCTCGGCGTCCTTGCGTTCCGTCAGGACTTGGATCATGCCGGCTTCGCCGTGGGTCCCTAATTGTTCCTTGGCAAACGCGGTGAGGTCCCGATCCTTGTTGGAAACGAGATAAACGGTTTTAGCGTCCGGCGAAAAACGTCCATCAAAGGTACCAGGCCCCTCATGCGGTGTGAGGTTCACTTCCTTATGTGTGGCCACGTCGATCAACACCACATCGTTGTCGCCGCGGCTTTTCATTCGTGTCACGAGGGCGGTATGAGCGTCATGGTCCGAATCCGCGAACCGATCAGTGCCGGGGCTGTTGGACAAGAGCTGCATCCGTCCGTCGTCCGTACCCAAAAGGTACGGGTCCATCGAGGCGCCATTGCGTATGTTGGACGACACCAAGAGGGCGGAACCGCTGTGGGTCCAATGCGCGAGCCAGTTGTTGTCTTTGCCGCCCTGGCTGTAGCGCTTCAGTTCCGTGCCGTCCGGATGGACCATGTAAATTTGGGTGTTCATACCGCCGCCCGGCGCGACGGATATGGCCAGCCGGTTGGCGGAGGGTGACCACTCGACGCCGGTGACCGGATCCTCGAGCGCTGTGACCTGCGTCGGCCAGCCTCCGCCAGTCGATACGACCCACACCTGCGGTGTGCCGCTGAGGTTGCAGAGGACGGCCAGTTGCCGCCCGTCGGGAGAGAAGCTCGGGGATCCGCAGGACCCCACGTGCGCCAGACGGGTTACCGTTGACGTGAGTTCATCAGCGTCCCGGGGTGCCTGAGCCGCGCTAACCGAAAGAGATGCTGTCAGCGCCAGCGCGATCAAGAGTCCTCGCATAACTTTCACCTTTTTTTTGCACTAGATCACTTAGACGAACGATGCGGCATTTTCCGCCCCCGCGGGTGATGTCCAAGCAAAAATATTCGACACCGTCAAAAAAAACTGCCGCAAATGACGGGTTGGTTGTAGTGTAGGCAGCGTGAAAGATTCGCTCGATGCATGGTTTGCTCGAGAGATCCTCGTATATGAGGATTCGCTGGTGCGTTATCTCACCCGGAGCTGGCATCATCGCGACGACATCCATGACTTGCGCCAGGAAGCTTATGTCAGAGTGTACGAGGCTGCGGCTCAAGAACGGCCGCGCGCACCCAAGTCGTTTCTGTTCACGACGGCGCGAAATCTGATGACAGATCGCTTGCGTAAGAGCCGGGTGGTCTCGATCGAGGCGAAGGCGGATCTGGAGTCTCTACATATTCACATGGACGAGGTAACACCGGAACATCATGCTATGGCTCGAGACGAACTGCGTACATTATCTCGCGCCTTCGAGCAATTGACGCCGCGCTGCCGTGAGGTCGTGTGGATGCGCCGCGTGGAGGATTTATCACAAAGGGAAGTGGCAACTCGGCTTGGAATCGCCGAGACAGTGGTGGAGAAGCAGATCGCCAAGGCCATGCGGCGTTTTGCGGACGCATTGTTTAGGGGGCAGGGGTCGGGGACCACGAAAGTACGCGCGACGTCCAAGAAGCAACTAAAGCAATGAGCGCAGCAACTAACGGAATGGATGGATTGGGGTGCGACACTCGATAGTGACACGACGTGGGACTTCATCGAAACATTGAACGAGAAGCGGCGGCATGGCTGGTGCGCCGCGAAGGTCAAGGATGGCGCGAGGCCGATCAGGCCGAGCTCGAGGCTTGGCTGTCTGCATCAACCGCGCATCGAGTCGCATTCGTGCGGCTGCAAAGCGCATGGTCGGAGGCCGGACGCCTCAAGGTGCTCGGCCGAAAGGGCCTTTTGCAGTTGGGCGAGCGCCGGCGTCCCTCGGCGCTTTGCGAATTATCAGCGACACCGTCGCTTCCCCGCGCGATCCCCGGGTATCAGGGCCGGGTATGGGGAGCTATGGGAGCTTCCATCGCGGCGAGCCTCCTGCTCGCGGCGGTACTCGCCGCGTGGCTGAGCTGGCCACCGGCTGCGACAGCGTATCGCACTGACATCGGTGGAATTTCGGCGATTGCCGTCAAGGATGGGTCGACCATCACGCTCAACACCGACTCAGGTATCCGCATCGCACTGAGCGACACGGAACGCCGGATAGACCTCGACAAGGGCGAGGCTTTCTTCGAAGTGGCCAAGGATCCCAAACGTCCGTTCGTGGTGCGTGTCGGCGATCAGCGTGTCATCGCCGTGGGCACGAAGTTCTCGGTTCGACGTGAACAGAACGGCATTCGAGTGATCGTGACGGAAGGGCGGGTACGTGTGGAGCATTCCGCGGCGCATCGTCCGCCGGAAACCGCCATGATCTCGCCCGGCGGCGTTGCCGTGGCGGGAATTGCCGGCGTCCTGGTTCAGGACAAACCGCTGTCGGATGTCGAGGAGCGCCTCAGCTGGCGCCAGGGCACCCTGGTTTTTCACGACACCTCGCTCACCGAGGCGGTGGCGGAGTTCAATCGCTATAACACTCGGCAGATAGCCATCGAAGATCCGGACATCGGCGCGCTGCGCATTGGGGGACAATTCCGTACCAACAACGCGCAAGGCTTCGTGCGTCTGCTGGCCGATGCCTTTCCGATTCAGATCGAAGTGAACGACACTCGCATCTCTCTCCGTCACCGCTAATCACTGCTTCGATGCTGTGAGTTGGTGCGCGTCTCGCCCAGCGACGCCTCTAGTTAGTGCGCCGATCGCCTCTTCTCGAGGCGAGATGTCATTTCCGCCTCGAGCAAGCACGAATATCAAGAAAAGTTTTCGTCCAGACGGGGGGATTCTCGCGTGTCCTTCGTCCCGGTATGTGCGGATAACTAAACTCACACCAGGGATAAATATGCACCATGTGATTACACGGGCAGTAGCCGCCGTGGCTTTGTCATTGGCGATGACCTCAGTCGTGGTTGCCGACGAGGCAAAGCCCATCGACGTGCCGGCCGGAGATCTGGTCACGGCAATCCAGACATTGGCCAAGCAATCGGGCACGGAGATCGTGGTGATCTCTTCCCAAGTAGGGGTCCAATACACCCGCGGCGTCAGCGGAACCTTATCCGCCCGATCGGCGCTGCAGAAGTTGCTGAAAGGGACCGCGCTCAAGATCACCGTGGACTCGAGTGGCGCGATGCTCGTGACCTCCCCGTCGCCGGCCGCGCGTCTCGACGGTCAGGCCGAAGCCTCGTTCCAGGAGACATCGGCGCTCATTCCGCCCGAAAAGTCCCGCTTCCACTTGGCCCAGATGCAGACGCATGCCGCGGGCCCCGTGCAAGAGGTCGGGGGTGGAACGGACGCATCGAGCTATGCGCCCGAAAGGAAAGATACGCAGCTCGACGAGATCGTGGTCACCGGCTCCCGCATCGCACGCGGCGCGCTCGAGCAACCGGCACCCATCGAAGTCATAACCCCGGCCGCGATCGAACAGAGCGGCTTCTCCAATGCCGGCGACATCCTCAATCAATATTCGCAGTTTGGTGTCGGCACCGGTCTATCCACCAACCAGGCAGGCTACAACACCGATGCCGGCGCAACCTTTCTGAACTTGCGCGGACTCGGCACGAACCGGACCTTGGTCCTGGTGGACGGCCTGCGTAGAGTATCCGGCGGAAGTTCATCCTCCGCCGTGGACTTGAGCACGATCCCTGCCAACATGATCGAGCGCATCGAGGTCATCACGGGAGGTGCTTCCTCGGTATATGGCGCCGATGCAGTCAGCGGTGTCGTCAACATCATTCTCAAGCACCACGCCGAAGGCCTCGAGATCAATGCGCGATCCGGCATCTCCAGCCGCGGCGACAATGCCACGGAGAGTGTCAGCGCAACCTATGGACAAGGGCTTCAGGATCGAGGCGAATTCACGTTCGGCATCTCCTGGAATCGCGAGACTTCACTCGCGGCCGAGAGCCGGCCTTGGGACAAGAGCTATAACTGCGATTTCCCGAATGCCAACGTGACGGCCTCGAACCCCTATACGAACATAGAATACTTTGGCTGCCGCTTCCCCAATACGACTTACGGATCTGCCTTCTACATCGGGAACACACAGTACACGGTCAACCAGGATGGGAGCTTGCGACCGGTGCAGAACGGCGCGAGGCCTTTATCGTATCTCGGCACAGGCGGCGGCGATGGTTTCAACAACCAGGACTTCCTGCTGCTCCGTCCGCAGTTCTCGGTGCTGGCATCGCAGCTGCACTTCGGCTACGACGTGGGTGCTGGCATCAAGTTGTCCGAGGATGTGCAGTTCTCGTATACGAACACCTCGTTTCCAGTACAGCCAGCGTTTGATTATGGTCTAACCATCGATGCCAGCAACCCCTACATCCCGGCCGCGGCTCTAGCCCTGATGGGTCAAAACGGCATGACCTCCCTCTCGGTGGGTAGAACCGATACCGATCAGCGGCAGTTCACACGCGTCAACGATCGCTACACCTTCGATGCGGTGACGCGGCTCGACGGTCGCTTGGGCGATGATTTCAAATGGATGGCGTTCTACGACTACGGTCAGTACAACAACGACAGTCAGTTCCAGAACGAGCGCATCAAGAGCCGCTACCTGCAGGCGATCGACGTGATCGCAGGACCCAATGGCCCGATATGCGCCGATCCTACCGCGGCGGCCGCGGGATGCGTGCCGCTGAACCTGTTTGGTCCCAATCTCGCCACCCAGGCGGCACTCAACTACTTCCTCTACACCTCGCAGACTCGGATCGTCAATACGATGGTGGTGACGGGCGCGCAGCTGACCGGCACGGTCTGGCACCTCCCGGCGGGTCCTTTGGGGGTGTCTGCCGGCGTCGAATATCGCAAGGAGAGTCAGACCGTTGTCGCCGACGGCTTGGGTACCGAGGGGTTGTTGTTCAGCACCTACTCACCCTCGAGCTACGCAAATTTCAACGTCAAAGAAGCCTTCATGGAGACCGTAGTCCCGATCCTCAAAGATGTACCCTTTGCCAAGGCGCTCGAAGGGGAAGCGGCGATCCGCTACTCGGACTACAACACCATTGGCAACACCACGGCATGGAAGCTCGCCGCGCAATGGGCGCCCACCGAAGATGTTCGGTTTCGGGTGACGCGCTCGAAGAGCGTCCGGGCTCCCAACCTCACGGAGCTGTTCAGTCCCGGTGGCACGAGCACCTTCACCGGCTACTATGACCCCTGCAGCGCGGTGTACATCAATGCGGGTTCGTCAACGCGCGCGGCGAATTGCGCCAAGCTCGGAGTTCCCGCCAATTACGTCGATCCCCTCGCCGCAGAAGGCCGCGCCGAGCTCGTCACCGGCAACGCCGGCCTCACCGCCGAGACGGCGAAGAGCTGGACGGTGGGCGCGGTCATCACGCCGCGTTGGGTGCCGCATTTCACGTGGACAATTGACTGGTGGGATATCGACATTGCTTCCGCCATCAACACGCTACCCGCACAGCAAATCATAAATGGTTGCGTCGATGGTGCGACGCTGAACGCGGCCTTGTGTTCGCTGATTCAGCGCGGCGGAGGTAACTCGGCGGGCGGAAACGTGACGAACGCCATCACCAATCTGTTCCTCGAGCCGCTCAACATTGGGGTGCTGCAGGCTGCGGGCGTGGATACCACCGCGGCCTATCTCTTCGACCTGCCGAGCCACCTGTTCAACACGGCCAATCAGTTGACAGTGGCTTTGGATGGTTCGTATACGATGAAGAACAACTCCATCGTCGATGCCAGCAATCCCTCAAACGTCATTCATAGCGCCGGCGATTACACTTTGCCTAAAGTGCGGTCCAATCTGACGACTACCTTCGCCGCATCCCCGTTCTCCATCAGCGCGAAAGTCAGATACATTGGCAAGTCCAAGGTCGACGTCACCTATGCGCCGCTCTTCAGCAATGACAATAATGTCGCCAGCCGGACTTATCTCGATCTGTATGCGACTTATCAGCTGGCATCGAACGTCAAAGTGTCCGCGGGCATGAACAACACGTTTGACACCGCACCACCGCAAACGGCAACGACCTATACCGGTACCTCGACCCTCTTCGATGTCTTGGGACGCTACTTCTTCCTGCAACTATCAGCGAAGTTGTAGGCGGGTAATTCGTCGCAGAGCTGGCGCTTGAGAAGCGCCAGCTCTGCGGGAGTTCGAGCCCGCCGATATATTAATGATTGCGCCGTTGGATCCGCGTGTTGAAATCCCGCTACCTTGCGTCGGTGAAGTCCTCGTCCGGCGAAGTCCAGCTGTAGGCCTTTACGATTGCGTTTCCCGGTCAGGCGGCGGCCAGGGGATACGACATCAGGGAACGCTACCCACCGCGCAACGGATTTGACGTCGCTTTGGGCTAGAATCCGGAAGCCGGAGAACAACAAGACAAAAAGGACATGCAATGAACCTTTCGAGGCTGATCGGCGTTGTCTTATTCCTCGCATTGGCCGGCTGTGCCGCCAATAATCCGCTGACGGAGTCAGCGCAGCGCGCGGCAATCGTGCAAATCGATCTTTCCCTGAAGCTCGCAGCCGACCATGACTATGTTAAGGCCCAGAGTGTTATCCACGAGGTCATCCACGCGAAGGACTTCGGTCGGCTGCCGAGCGCGGAACAATACAGAGCGCTGACGACGGCGGCCAAGCTTGCTTTCACTCTCAAACAGCCAAAGCTTGATTATGAAAGTCGCGTTCGGCTTTTGGCGTTGCCGGAGGCGACGGCTGACGACCGGATGGCACGCGTGAGGGCCGCCTATCGACTTCGGGACACCGGGGAAATCATCATCGGTCTTACGGAGTTGGTGCAGAAGAGCCCGGAGAAGCTGGGGGAGTTGAATCAGGGATATGTCTTTGGTTCGCTCCGCGACGCCAAAAAGACACTGCCGCATGGTTCAACGTTGCCCCTGTTGCAGGCGTTGTACGCGGCGCATTGGAAGCTTAAGTGGAATCAGGAGCCGAGCAACCTTTGGGAGGATCTCGCGTTGTTGCTGCTCGAGCAGAATCGGCTGGCGGAAGCCATCGATGTCGCCTCGCACGTGACTGACGAATACGGTGCCATCTCGATGCGAGCGGATCGGCGTTTCGATGCGGTCATTGCAGCAAATCCGGCTCAGTTTGACGCCGGTGCGGCGCTCAAGCGCAATCTTGAGCACTATCAGGCCGAGGCCGAGCGGGCGCCAAAGTCCCTCACGGCCTCGGCCTGAGTTATCGATTTTCTGATGGAACAGCAACGTTATGGCGGGGCTCTGGCGGCGGCGGACGGTGTACTTGTGGAGATGCGGGCTCACGCCGATCCCAAGCAGTGGTATGACGATTTCGATGATGAGTATGCCTGGCTACTAGATAGCCGTTCTCGCGTTCTCAGGCGGCTAGGGCGGTGGGATGAAGGCCTCGACCAGTTGGCGGCTGCAAGTTGGGTGTTGGACAAGAGCGGTAAGAATGTCAGTCAGGTCATCAATCTGGGCGACCTTTACTGTGAGTTGGGAAAGCCTAAGGAAGCGCTCGGCGCTCTAGTCCGGCTTGGCTCGGATGTGAGTCCTTATGGACGAATGCAAGAGGCATACGTGAGGCTGGATGCTGCTGTCCAGCTGAGTGACCCCGAACAGACGGAGAAGTGGCTGGCTTACTTCAAGGAGCATCGCGTCGATGCGCCGCGGACCTATGAGGATGTGCTGCTGCTACTGAATGATGCCGAAGCGTCCGCAAAATGGATGATCGAGCGGTTGGAGGACAAAGACTTGCGCTCGGCAACCCTTTTGAGCATTCAAGACTATGCTGTTCCGGTATTGACGCCGCGACAAGCGGAGTTGCAGAAGCGCCGACGCGCACTATTGGCGAGAGCAGATGTGCAAGCAGAGATAGCGAAGGTTGGAAGAGTGGAGAGTTACAAGATTGAGGGGCTGGGAGAATAGCTCTTCTCCGGAGTCACGCCTCTGGGCCGCCGTTGTCGAGCGAGGGCAGGAAGCCCAAACGGCGAGACCAGACGACGAATGCCTGGCACGTCTTCACAGGAAGCACCTAAGAGAGCCGGTCGAGATAGCGATTCGAGGAGGAAGAAGCATGATGACACGGCGTGAGTTTCTGGATGGAGCGGTAGCAGGTGCAGCGGGTTTGGCGATCAGCTCGACGGCGAAGAGCTACGCGCAGATCATAGGGTCCAACAACCGGCTCAACTTCGCCGTCATCGGCCTGAACGGTCGCGCCTACGCGCACCTCTCATCCTTGAAGGCGAACAAGGCGAACGCGCGCATCTCCCATGTGTGCGACGTGGAGAGCAACATCCTGAAGAAGTTCGCCGCCTACACGCAGACTGAGATGGGCGAGGCCCCGGCAACCGAGAAAGACTTCCGCAACCTCCTCGCGCTGAAAGAAATCGATGCGATCACCATCGCAACGCCCGACCACTGGCACGCGTCGATGGCCATCGCGGGCGTACAGGCGGGCAAGCATGTCTACGTCGAAAAGCCATGCAGCCACAATCCCGCCGAGGGCGTAATGCTGATCGAGGCGCAGAAGAGAACGGGCAAGCTGGTGCAGATGGGCTCGCAGCAGCGCTCCTCGCCGCACACCATCGAGATCGTGGACAAGATCCACGACGGCTTGATCGGCCGCGCTTACTTCGCAAATGCTTGGTACAGCAACGTGCGCAAGTCGATTGGCACAGGCAAAGAAGTTCCCGTGCCGCGGCAGTTGGACTGGGACCTCTTCCAGGGGCCAGCACCACGCCAGGCCTACAAGGACAACGTACAGCCCTACAACTGGCACTGGTTCAAGACTTGGGGTACAGGGGAATCGCTCAACAATGGCACGCACGAAGTAGACGTCTGCCGTTGGGCATTGGGCGTGGACTATCCCAACAGCGTTGCATCCATTGCCGGGCGATATCAGTTCAAGGACGACTGGCAGTTCTACGACACCATGAGCACCAGCTTCGCCTACGACGACGCAATGATTTCCTGGGAAGGGAAGTGCTGCAACGGGATGAAGTACTACGGTCGCGACCGCGGTGCGGCTATCATCGGAACCACCGGCAGTGT
>Ga0193755_1000327_pt1 | contig 13547 bp, 13 predicted proteins | sample H1a2metaG_FD_144921 | JGI IMG/M metagenome (GOLD analysis project Ga0193755, IMG submission 144921) | Soil microbial communities from a riparian zone of the East river system, Colorado, United States - H1a2 | ecosystem: Environmental > Terrestrial > Soil > Riparian zone | place: USA: East River...
TTATTACTAATATAGAGAGTATTAAAGTTATTAGGACGTCCCAGCACATAGTGAAATTTTAATTAGGCCAGGGTTAATTAACCTAATAAACTAAATACTAATGTAGATACAGGGGCTAAATAAAAAATAATTTTATTAGATTGAGAAGGTATAACTGTTTCTTTTAAAATTAATTTTAAAGCATCAGCAAAAGGTTGTAGAATTCCATAATAACCTACAGTATTCAGAGTTATCAAATTTATCCTACAAATAAATATTTTATTATCTTTTTTTATTCATACCCTCTAATTTCTTAATTTTTTTTTGTTTTTTTAAGCCTTATGTTGTTAAATGATCTTAGTTATTAACTCTGCTACTTTTGGGAAGTCTAAATAATCTTGAAGCTTTACTCCTATTATTTTATATTTATCTAAACATTAGCCTCTTGCCTCTTAACATTTGCCTTTTGTCTCTTAACATTTACCTCTTGCCTCTTAAAGGCTTAGAGCAGTTGTTACTTTTCTTGTGCTCCTTTTGCCTCTAGACACTTAAAGGCTAGAGCATAGGTCCCCTTGCTTTCTTTTTCGCGGCGCCCTTGCTTGGGCGCTTAGGGCCTACAGAATTGAAACAGAGGCAACAGTTCTCTGGTACACCAGCTCGCAAATGCACAAGAAGTAGGCTTTAGCCAACTAAAGGCAAGGGATTCAAAAGGGCAACAGTTAATTTATTTTTATTCTTAATTTACTAAAAAAATGCAACAAAGGATTTATTGAAAAGTATAAGGCAGCCTACCTTGGTTTGTGCGGGAGTAAAAATTAGATAGAACTATAATATTTTATAATATAATATTTATTTGGTTAGAAGGGATTTTGACTGGATAACGACTTTCGCAGTCCATTAGAGTACACCTTAATAGCATTAATTTAGATTTAATGCAACAACTACCGTCTACTCGTTGCTCTTTTACAGTATCCTTTATATATACTGATTTAGATCCGCGATAACCCATTTAGTTTTCACTCATTCTATAGCTTATTACCGTACCAGAGTAGTTAGTTCAGCCACTTATAACCTTTCGGAAATAGTTTGGTACTATAGTCTTTAGGGTGTCTCCGGAGTTTGATAGTTTGACCCACTTAAATGATTTCCCGTATCACTTTACAGGTCCTACTCTTCTTTGATGTGCGGCTAATTGTTTTCTTTCAATAATTGTCATGAAAGCAACACTCAATAAAACAGGTAAAATTATACTTAAAACATCGGCTAAGTTAAATAAGAGACTCACTAGATTTGCTATTAAAGACGTTGTTAAAAATGTAACCATTTCATTTAAAATATTTTTATTTTTACTCTTAATATTAATTGTTAACCTTGACCTAGTTGTTCTCGTTATCTCACATTCCAAGTGATCAATTTTGTCTTAACCCTTCGTAAAGACCTATAAAACATTTGCTGTCTTTGCCTTGCCCTTTCTTTGTAGGTTCTGCTTTTTATTCTTAATTTAATAATAATAACTCTAAGAACAAAAGATGATTGCATTTGTAAAAATAAAAGATTGCTTCCTTGCTTTTTCTAGGCCTAGGCCTTCCTTTGGGTGTAAATGTCCCGGTATGAAAGTCGTTTTACACAGCGCAAACGAGGGCAACAAGGCACAAGGTGAGGTTAGGGCAACAGTTGTTTGTTTTACCTATTATAACGAATATTTGCTTCCTTAGCCTAGCTAACTCCGCTAGGTGGTGCTCAATTTGCCTATTGCCTCTTAACAATTTACTCTTGCCTCTGAGATTCTTGTTTACACAAGAGCAGAGGTTTTAATTTAATTACGAAAATGCACCAGAGGTTTTTATTCTTATAAAAATAAGAACAACAGGTCATTTCGCCATTGCACAAGAGGCTAGTGCAGAGGTTCCTTAGCCTTGCAAATAAGCAGTAATAAGAACAACAGTTCTAACTAAAGGCAAGCGATGTAAGCGAGGCAAGATATACTAACGAAAGGCAACAGTGTCAGCAATGTCCTTAGTTTAATAATAAAAATAAACCAATGAATAGCAAATGTGAACAACAAATGTGAATCCAAATTAAAAATTTAAAACGACTTAATTAACTTAAATTGGATTAATGAATGGTTAAATTAATTATATTTAAATCTTTTTTGTTTTTGTTTTTGTTTTTGTTTTTTTTTTTAAGAGTTGTTTGTATTTTTTATATTTTTTATTTTATTTAACACATTCTAATTATTTATTGTTATTGTTTTTTTATTTAATTTCCTTTACCCTTTTTTGCCTCCCCTCCCGCTTGGTTTTAGTTTTTTCATTTTTAATTAAAAGCACTTGTGCAAGCGTCAATTGTCCAGAGGTCTATTTTTCCCTCTGAGGTTGCCTTTTTATTTCGTTTATTTTATTTTTTATAAAACATGGTATGCTAATTTATTTTTAAATTTATAAAACATGGTATGCTAACCTTTGTTTGACTTCTTAAACTAAACTGTTATATTTATATTTATATTTATATTTATATTTGCTTTTTATTTTCTTCCTAAGCACTAAGCAAGTCTTATTTATTTTTTCTGGCTTTTATTTTTCTAATGTACCCTTATATACAAACTTAATTACAACCCTTTACTAGATCATTACACTTGTGTTTGACTTTTGCCTTTTCCCTTTTCCTTAGCCTTTTGTTTGTTGTTCTTATTTTTATTCAAATTTTAATACAAACTCGTAGTCTTTCACTCCTTACCTTGACAATGGACCCTTGCTGTTGGCTTTCTGGCAACAAGGCAAAAGGCTAGGGCTTACGTTGTTATTATTATCTGTTTATCTCATTTCTTAATTTTTATCATAATAAAACCCAAAAGCGCTAACAGCTAGCTCCCTGCTTCCTTTAATTGCTATAGCCATTAGCAACGATTTAAGACTACAAATAAGAACGCAAGTTTTGCCAAGCCACAGGCCAACTCACAATCCAGGGAACATCTGCTCGTGCCTCTGTTGTATCTCAGGGCTTTAGCTTAGCCTCTTTTTAATCTCGTGCCTTTAGCTTAGCCTTATGCTAAGAGAAAAGGTTGTTCTTATTTTTATAAAAATAAACAGAATTAACTGTTGCAAGAGAAAAAGCAAGGGAACCTCTTCTTTAGCCTCTTTTTCAATTTAGAAATGAAAACCTATGCTCGTAGTAGCTAAGCGCACCAGAGTAAAAAGTTAAGATGCTAGAGGCCATTGTAAAATTAATAATACACGGAATTAACTGTAGCCTCTTGTGAATTTTCTAATGCAATGCAAATAAAATGGAGAAAAAGCAAAGTAACCTCTTCTCTGGTGTACACCTGAATCCAAGAGGCAAGAGGAAAATGTTCAAAGGCAATTGTTAAATTAATAATAAAACCCGCCACGCTAGTTTTGTCTGTTGTAAGCCACGCACAAGCATGGACCTAACCTACAAAGCAGGCTTTTGTTTTTGTACTAATGTCCGAAAAGGCAACAGGGGAAGCAAATGTACTAAAAATAATAATAAACCAAGAGGTGGGTTAAAGTTAAAGAAGAAATTACCACCAGAGGTTTTGCAGAGGTTTTTGTTTTGTGGTCGGAGGACAAAGGCAAATTTAAGCTAAACCCGTCGACTACGCTTTTAAGAGTATAAACTAGCCTTAGGCTAACTCAATCTAGTCCTGATAAACATAGCAAAGGTAACTTATATTTAAATATAAATAATTAATTTATCCTTTTCACAAACTTAGGCCTCTTAACAAACTAAAGTAGGCAACAGGTTAAGTTCTCGATAAAAATAGCTAATCACTGATATATCCTTTAGCCATTAGTTTTAATTAAATTAAATTAAATTAAATTAGAACGCTTTTATCTTAGTACTTTCTTTAATTGTAATTGACGCTGCCACAAAGCTATACTAATCTCTATACATTTGCCTCTTGCCTCTTAACCTTTGCCTTTTGCCTCTTAACATTTGCTTTTCATTTCTGTTTATTCTTATTTGACTAAAAATCAGAACAAGCTTTGCTTGGACCTTACCCAACCGCAAGCTAGAGATTCACAAGATGCTACGAGCAGTGGTTCCTTTGCAGGTGCTACAATTTCTTACTTTGCTGGTGCTCTATTTTTTATCTGGACTCTGCAAGGCTTGTGTACACAAGAGCAGAGGTTACTTTGCTTGTGCTCCATTTTTTATTTTCATTTAATTACGCAAATGCAAAAGAGGCAACAGTTCTTTTCTTATTCCATGTGGAAATATAAGAACAAGGTTTTCTCTTAGCTAAGGGGCACTAGATTCACAAGAGGCAACCGTTCAATTAGAAAAATGCAAAGGGGCAAAAGTTAATTTTTTTTATTCTTAATTTTAGTCCAAATAAATTGCACCAAGGGTTTACGTCTTATTCTTATCAGTAGCTACATCCATTAAAGTATTTTCAAATATACCACTAAATGAAACTATAATAATAAACCAAGAAAAATAAAAAGCTGTAGCTATTTTACCTATTTCAACATAAGATGAATCAATTGATCTTACAGATCTATTACCTTTGAGTTATCAACTTTTTAATATAGAAGGTTTTATTTTTGTAAAGTAAAGGCATACCATCAACTAATCTTCTTGAAATTGTTTTTAGATACTTGGAAAAAGTTTGCAACTTCTTGTAAACTCATTGATTAAGAAAAAGGTTTATTAAGATGATCCAAATTTTGAATTTGTACATAGCCACCTCTGCTTTTATCTATTAAAACATCAGTATCAGCTAAAAGTTTTTTAATCTTTAGATCTAACTGTTCAAGAGCTAGTCAATTTTTTTTTTCTTTTAAGTCCCAGGCATCACCCTCAGTATCGTTCTTAACTGAAAAATATGTCCAATCATTCATTCTACTTGAAAGAGACTCACAGATAATTCTCCCTTCCATTTTACTCTTGTTCGCTTAGCTACTGCGAGCAGATGTTCCTTTTCTTGTGCTCCATTTGCTTTTTATTTTTTACGCCAATGAAACAGAGTCAACAGTTCCTTACATTACGACAATGCACAAGGGGAGTTAAGTGTTTTTCCTTAATTTTATTCAGCCTATGGCTAGCCAATCCTTGAAACTATCTTCTTTCTTACTGAAAAAAGTTAAGTTATCTAAAAAAGGTATAAATATTTTTCTAATATAAGTCATATGTGAGATTTTAATGATACACAATTTTTCTGGTAAACTTTTCTCCCTTAATTGAAGAGGTTTATCTAGTCCTTTAATACTTCTCATATTGTTTGGAATTAAATTCATTAAGAAGTTATAAATACCGACAAGAACAGGTATTTGTATAGAAGTTAAACAAATTAAAAATGTTGAGTTATATTTTTTAGTTACAAAAACCAATAAGGAGTAATCTTAATATTAGGATTTGGGTAATGAATAAAATTATTTCTTTTTTTATTCTTGGAGTTTTTTTAAACTTAACATTTTGATCCTGAATATTTGAGTCTCATTTGCCTCTTGTGCGCTTAGCTACTGCGAGCAGAGGTTACTTTCCTGGTGCTCCATTTTTATCTTGGCTCTTAAAGGCTTGTGTGTACAAGAGAATAGGTTCATTTGCTGTAGCTCCATTTTATTTATTTTCATTTCATTAGAAAAAGTCAACAGTTCCTTACATTACGCAAATGCACAAGAGGCAACAGTTCATTACATTACGCCAATGCACCAGAGGATTCCTTTTTTATAATCAGCTTATAAAAAATAGGCTTTTTTTAAAACAAGATAATCTAATTGTTTAGTTGTATTTAAGTGATACTTGTCAAAAATATTAATTATTTTTAATACATCATCAAAAGAATAATCTTCCATACTGATGTTCGTTTATTTTTTTCAGGTAAAATACTTTCTATACTGATTGGATATATTGGACCTAAACCTAACCTATTTATAATATAAACTAATAAAGGTCTATCAATTATATGCATTCCTATTATAAATTTAAATTTAAAACTACAATTCCCTCTGAGGTCTGAGTATTTTGAAAATTGGATTCACCATCTTACAAACTTTTAAATATTCATAAACTCATAATTACTTATCCTATCTCTAGGATCTTGTTTATTTAAGCTATCCCCTTGGCTTATACTTTTACAAGAACTGAATGGGCGTATTACCCGCCTATTGGCATGATTAAGTATGAGTCATTCTGAGTTCAAGAATTAGCACTAAATACCTAAAACCCTCTAGTTTGGTTTTTAGCTTTAAGATTATTCTTCAAATTAGGTTTATGTCTTCTTCTCTCTAGGGTAAAAAAAACAACAAAGAGGGTAAAGGGGGTGTGTATATTAATTAAAACTTTTATTTGTAGATGTTTTGGATTGCAGAGCTACATCCATTAAAGTATTTTCAAAAATTCCAATTGTTGGAACTATAATTAAGAACCAGGCGAAGTATAAAGCTGTAGCAGCTTGACCTATCGTTACATACGGTTCATTAGGGTGTTGAGAACCTATCCACATTAAAATGAAGAAATCTACAACAAAGAACCAAAAAGCTAATTTCATAGCAGGTCTAAAGCTATTACCTCTAATTCTAGATAAATCAGTAAAAGGTAAAACTAATAGTATTAATAAAGAACCAAACATGGCTAAAACACCTAATAATTTATTAGGAATAGATCTTAAAATAGCATAATAAGGTAAAAGATCAAAATATATATTATAAATTTAAATTTTTTTTATTTTATATAGCATATCTTTATGCAAATATTGATGTATATGGTTTTCTAACTATTATCATACTTTTTTCTCAAATGTATATTCTATATCCCTTTTTATTATTATGAATATAACATTTAATAATAGCACCTACTTTGTCCTTATCCCAATTTAATGTGAATAAATAGATTTTCTAAAGTACTTTTTAATTTAACTACTTCATCTAAAGTTAAACCATACACAATTAAATGTAAACCTTTATTTTTATTTAACCAACAACCAATATTAAATTCTAAACCTCTAGGAGTTAATAAATGATTTATATTATTAGGTATAATTTTTTACCTTCTAAATTATAAAATAATTCTCTATAACTAGTAAAACAAGGTAATGTTAATGTAGCAAAAAGAATATAAGAGTAAGTTTTATTAGTTCTTTTATCTATACAAGATCTAGATTTAACTTTATATTCTTTATTTATAAAAGGTTTAAATAAATCAAATATATGATTAAAATAATTTAGGTGTCCATACATAAATCTACAATTTCCATTTAATTGTCTACTTTTAATAAAACCATCTCCTAGTAGTCAATACCATGACCAATGATTATTTCATTTAATGGTTCATCAATATTGATTTTAGATCTCTCGACTTTAGTTAATCTTTTTTTTAGAGAAATTGTATTATTAATATCAGTCGTGTAATTTTTGTTTAAAAAAATATTTTTATAATATATGTCCATAATCTCTCGAAAATGGAGGACTATATCTTCATCTTTGAATATTTTCTTTTTTTATTTTTTCTTTTGCCTACATAGGAGCTTTGTTTTTCATTTTTAATATAGATATAGAAATAAGAAATAAAACAAAACAAAAAGCAAAGGAAAAGCAAAGACTCATTCGAAGGAGTTTCACGTGTAGTCTCGGAGGCTCCTACTAAATTATAATATAAATTATATATAATCTTTGGTTTCCTGCTGATTGTCCATTAGGTTAGGATCTATTTATAACCAATCTTTAAGGTTTTACTAATTTAAAAGTACTTAAAGCTTTAGGAGTTTCCAGCATATAGTGAAATTTATTTTTCATAAGATTACTCTTAAGCATGGCATCTTTTAACATACCATTCCGGAACACAATAATGTTACATTACTTGTAAGTAAGAGCTAAAGTATTTAAAATTAGCTTCCTAGACTCACGCCTAGGTTCAGACTATATTATCTTATATAAATAAGTTGGGTACTCTTGTTAAGATTATTGTAGGCACTACTCACTTATTAGTCGTTGAACGTTTATATATCCTAATAATGCCGATATATACTTCGCTGCTGGTTTACTTTCAATAAAAGTACTTTCATTATAATAAAGAAAGGAAGAAAGTTTTTCTAGCAATTCACCCAATTTTTCACATTGTTATAACGTAATAACGGCATATAGCCATATGTGCGACTTTAATTCTGTAATAAGTTTAAAATAATATTAATTTTCTCATCTCTATAAAGTATTGCAGCTTTAAAAGCTTGCTCTTTAGTCTCATACTGTATATCTGTAAAGTATTTTTGTTTAGGTAAAATATTTCAAGTTTTAGGTAAAGTAACAATTCAAGAGTTTTTAGCTCTAGATACATATCTAATATTGTTTTTAGATTTGGATATACATATTTGTTTTAAATTATTCAAAGTTCTCTTATTTTCTTTCTTAGAAGTAGAATAAATACATTCTAATATAAAAAGTTGTGCACTCAAAATATAAGTACAATCTAAATTAAAAAATTTATTTATAATATTCATTAAATTAAATTGATCATTTTTTCAAAACACAAATGATTGTAAATTAGAGTTTATATATTTTAATAATAATCTTATGTTTTTCTCTCCTTCTATTTGTAAAATTACACGTTTCTGATTAGTTTTTATACTAACACTAATATTTACCTTATTTAAATATATTTTAAGATCTTGTAAAAATTGATAATTTAAACTATTTTCTATTTGAGATATTCTAAATACAGGAACAAAATAAAAACCTTGATCTAAACGAACTCTAATATAAAAATTTCCAGCTCCTAAAAAGAAACCCCAGAGAAAAGCCATTGAATATTCTCTAGATATTTTCAATTTTAATAGACTATCAACTAGAATACTAGAATTTGTATCTAATTTTAAATTTTTTAATTTTTCTGCGATAGGTATATTCATATTAGGAGAGATAGCATAAGCTAATAATACAATCTCCCTTTTATAATCTAAACTATTTCTAATATAAAATAATTTTTCTAGATATATAAAGGTATTTAATTTTTTAGCTCTTACTAAATTAAAATAAGGGAAAATTTTTAAAACAATATCCTCTAAGGATCTAGATATGAGATTTATATGTCAATGACCTGAATCTATTACGCTTATATAATTTAAATTTACTCCTTTTTGACTAAGAATGTTTTTTAATAAAATAAAAAATTGAATACTTTCTTTACTAGCATTTTGAGAAATAAATCAAATAGGTTGAAAATTGAGATCATTCAAATTATTAAAACTTATTCCTGTATGACCTTCTGCTTGATAAATTCCATTTGCTACGGATCTAAATAAATTTAATCTCTTAGTATCTAATAATTCTATTTTATTTTTAGATAGATTAATAATATAATCTTTTAATTCTTGTCTAGTCATATAAATTTTGTTACCTTCTATTACCACTATTCCCACAACTCTATAAAGGAGAAGTCTCTTATTATTTAAACTATTATCAGAATTTCCATAAATCGAAGCAGGTGTAACCATAGGATCAGCCGGTATATAGTTATCGGAATGCTTTTTCATTAAATTCTAAATGAAAATTGGACTATATCTTCAAAAAAAACCATTATTACAATCATTTTATTTTATAGTATGATTATAATAGTCTTTTAATTAAACTAATTAATTAAAATAAATATAATAAATAATTAAGATAAAATTTTATTATCTCATCTATTAATAAAATTGTTTCATGTTTTATAATTAATCGATGATTTATTATTATCTAAATAAACTTTTCTATTGTTTAAATCATGAAATTCTTTTATTAAGAAAGTTCTATGTGATTTTATAGTTTTAGGAGGGAATTTAAAGAAATAATTATATAAATTCAAATGCAAAATTTTAGAATTAGCTTTTCATAAATAATGACCATTAAAAGATTTATCGAAATAAATATTACCACCTATAACATTTAATAAAAATTCAATATTAGAACGACTTTTATTTGAAATGCTAATAGTTAATTGAAATCTAAATTTATCTTGATAATATGATTTATAAATGTTTATACAACCATCTGAATCTAATAATCCACTAATATAAGCAGAATTAATATCAGGAACAATAGGATCTTTGATAGGAATATTTAAAGCTAAACAAGCTTTATGTAATTGAACTAATCTGATATTATTAATAACAAAACCATTTAAACATTGGATTATCTTATATATAACGTCTTGTCTTTGTGTTCGATATCTAACAGCTTTCAACCCTCCTCTAGCATGTACATTACCACTGAATTTATTTTGTATAATTCGTAGAACTTTTTCATCGTGTGAGGGTAATGTTAATTCAAATCCAACATAACCTTTTTTATTAACATAAATATAACCATCTCCATCAGTTAAACCTGCAAATCATTGTTTGAATTTCAAATTTATTTCTTTATTATGGTTATCGAATATTAAATTATTGTTATGATTAATATTATTTGATTTGATAAATTTAATACCTTTGCTTTTGACCCCTATGTAAAAACTAGAGTCAGGGGAGCAAATTTTTATTATATTATTTTTTTGTGTGCGTAAAGTCTCTGAGATTCCTACTAATAATAAACAATAGTCATTATAATTCAAATATAAAAAATTTATACAAAATTTTGAAAAGTTATTTAAGATTTTGGTTATCTGCTGATTAAATATTTCATAATAATATTTGACTATAACGGGATTTATATTAACTATAATATATTTGCGAAGAATAATTATTATAAATAAACCACTTACAATTACAGTTTTATTATGAATTTTAATTAAATATAATAATTTTATATAATTATAATTAATTATATTCTTCCAGCATATAGCACATATATATGTTATATTAACTATTAATAATATAACATTAGGCCTTCCTATTTTTTTTAGACCTAATAGATTTGGATAAAAGAAAACTAATACAGATAAAACTAAAAAGAATGCAAAAATTGTAACTAAATCATTGAACTGAGACATACTCCCTCAGGAAGGGTTGGCATGGCTCGTCACCGAACCGGACGGGATACTTTCGTAATCATACGGCTCTCCATCCTACTTGTAAACCTTTATAATCTTTCCTTTGAGTTCCTTAAGGAGTCGTTTAAATCACTACCACTGTGGTGTTTCATGTGGCAGTCTCGGCATACCGGTATCTGTTTACGGTTCCTTTTGGCCATCAAATAGTCCAGAGTACCATGTTTGTGTTTAATGTTTTTCATCTCACGAATGTGATGCATTTCGACTTTAAAATCGCTTTTGCATATAGAACAGATTAGTTTGTCTAATTTAGCTAAAGAAAGTCCAGTCGCATATAGAGCTTTTATGTTAGTATTAACAGAACTCTTAAAGTCTCAGAGATTTATACGATAGCTTGGTTTGTACAGTTTAGCAATCAATGAGGGTTTGTTGTTTTCATCCCTATTGTTTTGATCGTATAGTGCTATATCAGTTCCATATTTTTGTATAACGGCTGCTCTGGTACCCATACTTAGCTTGTGGGCCAAAGTTCTGAGCGTCACATCCCTTATTATATAGTAAACATATGTGCAGAGTTTACCTTTGTTAAGCGCGAATGAGTAATAATTCTCGTAACCCCTTATAATGGAATTGGCGAGATGTATTATTTGTCGGACTTCCAGACTCAACCAAGATACTCTAGTGACTCCTCGGTGGTTATTCATATAACCGTTATCACTTAGCTTTTTAGCTATTCTCTTCATAGGGGCATTGAGTACTAGGAAACCTGAGTTTCTCTGAACTATACCTCTTCTATGTAGAGAGTGTGTAACTGATCTGGAGTGAGAAATGTTCGTACCTAGGAAAAGAGCAGGCTCTTTGTAGGTATTGGTAATTTTAGTTTTTGTTGGGGAGACTGTTAGACCTATGTTTTTCAGGAATAATGATACTTTGTTGAGGATATCAGTTGCTTCTGCAAAACTCCCATTTACTGCAAATATCCAGTCGTCCGCGTATCTAACATATTGTAGTTTCCGGTTACCAGAGTTTATTAATTTGTTAGGGTTGCTTCTCATTTCCACTGCAAGCTTTCTAACCGCTTTGGGGTCACCTGTTCTTTTTGCTTTGGTAATGGCCCATTGTAGTTTTCTTACTAACGGGTGCCGTTTCCTTGAGCCGGAAATATCAAACTCTGTTTTTAGGTTCTCGATAAATAGATCAAGCTGGTGTAAAAAAATATTTGCTAGTATAGGACTAATAATAGAACCTTGCGGTGTACCTACTATATCATAAATAGGTCTGTTATCAACCATGTAACCAGCATTTAGAGCTTTTCTGATAAGCTGTAGAAATCTCTGATCTGTGATCTTTAGGGATAGAATGGCCATAAGTTTATCGTGGGGGATGTTATCAAAGCATCCTTTGATGTCCCCTTCTATCCACCAGGCACAACCCTTAAATTTAGTGAATACATGTCTAAGAGCTGTATGGCAGCTTTTTTTCGGTCTAAACCCAAATGATGTATCTTTAAACAAAGGTTCGTATATGGCTTCTAGAACTAGTCGAATAACTTCTTGTACCAATTTTTCCTGAGGATCCCCGATTGTTAGAGGTCTAGTGCCTCCAGAGGCCTTAGCTATTTCAATTCTTCTTCCCGGAGAGAAAGAGAACTTCTCGGACTTAAGTTGGCTGATTAACTTTGTAATAACATCTAAAGACATACCATCTAATGTTCTGGGTGATATACCAGGGGTCATCATTCCAGATTTAGATTTTAATCTATTGTATGCGATGAGATACATATCTTTATTTAGTATATATGTTTTATATAGATTTCTGTCTATAGTTTGGTTAGGGAACTCTTTGGATCGATTATGTAGATCGCTCAGCTTATTCATTACATTTGATGAACTTCCTGTTCCTGTACTGTGTCTTCTGAGCAAAGTTAGAACTGGGCTACTTCACAGCGACATTTTCAGTGTACTTCTAGTACCGTTACGTACTCAGTATCTATTGACTGCTACTCCAAGCCCTCTGACCGCTTGGCCATTACTGGCTGTAGCGGGACCCGAATTTGTACTAATACGTGAGCCCTTAGACTTAGGTTTTTCACTCATTTCCTTGATTGTACTTTTTGTACAACTCTCCAACTTTTGTGTGAATCCAAAGCCTTCAAAGCCTGCTCTGAATAAAACTTGGAATATCTCTATGCAACTAAGATATCCACCTTCATGAGAGTGAAATGGAAATTGAAATTTGGGCAGTATAGCTCTAACCATATCTAATTGATCTGATCCCCATATCGCTAGATGCTTCACGATTTCGGGGACCTTTTTCATACATGCTCTGTTCAGCAACGAGTTTTCTCGAGTACCTAAGTATGATGATCCAGATTCCTTCACACAGAATCTCCCTAGCTCTCCCCTTGCTGGGGTAGGGTGCGTAATAATACCGAGACGGCGCAATTTAAATATAAAATAAGGGTGCATTGCATATCTATCACCATTAGAAGTAACACCATTAGGATTATTAGAACCATGCTCATGTAGCAAAGTTTTATTGCTTATCTATATTTAGTTTATATAACATATCCGGATGCATATGTTTAATAACCAAATCTTTTACTCTTGACATTTGATTTTTGGCTATATATAAACTAAACTGTG
>Ga0193755_1000328_pt1 | contig 13535 bp, 9 predicted proteins | sample H1a2metaG_FD_144921 | JGI IMG/M metagenome (GOLD analysis project Ga0193755, IMG submission 144921) | Soil microbial communities from a riparian zone of the East river system, Colorado, United States - H1a2 | ecosystem: Environmental > Terrestrial > Soil > Riparian zone | place: USA: East River...
CGTTCAATCGCGATGCCGTCGGCTGGCTGCCTCAGGTCGCGCCGAAAGCTTTGCGAGAGCTGCCCGCGGAGACTCCGCCAGCCGATTCTCCGGCGCCGGAGAAGGTTGAGGCTGAACCGCGGTACGGACTCGCGGCGAACGCCGGAGCGCTGCTTGGGTTGATCGGAATCCTGATTGCTTTTGGCCATTCATTTCTCGCGATGTCCGGCGAAGAGTCGCTCGCCCAGGTGAACCGCGAGCTCGAATATCCGAAGCACAAAAACCTGATGCGCGCCGGGCTGGTGATCTTTGTGTATTCGCTGCTGTTCACCTCACTGGTCTCCTTTTTCGCCTATGCGATCATCCCCGACGAGGTAAGGCCGCAGTACCTGGACAACATGATTAGCGGCATTTCTGTCTACCTGGCCGGGCCGATGACGCTGAAGCTCCTGTTCCAGGGATTCATTGTAGTCGTAGGCTTTCTCATGCTTGCAGGCGCGATCAACACTTCGATCATCGGCTCCAACGGCGTGCTAAACCGTGTCTCGGAGGACGGCGTCCTGACCGATTGGTTCCGCGTGCCTCACAAGAAGTACGGCACTACCTTTCGAATGATCAACCTGATCGTAGCGCTGCAACTCGTCGCGATCATCGCCTCGCGCGGAAACACCTACGCTCTTGGCGAAGCCTATGCGTTTGGCGTCATCTGGTCATTTGCTTTCAAAGCGCTGGCCGTGCTGGTGCTGCGCTTCAAAGACAGATCGCCTCGCGAGTGGAAGGTGCCGCTGAACATCAATCTGGCCGGCAACGAGATCCCGGTCGCGCTCGGAATAATCACGGTTCTGTTGTTTTCGGTCGCCGGGATCAATTTGCTCACCAAAGAAGTGGCTACCATCGCCGGCGTGGCGTTCACGATCGTCTTCTTTGTGATCTTTACGATTTCGGAGCGGATCAATCATCGCAAGCTCGACAGGTCTCTGGCGTCGCTCGATCAGTTCAAGCTCAACTACGAGCAGGAGGTAAGTCTTGAAAACCTTCACGCGCGGCCGGGCAGCGTGATTGTGACCGTGCGAGATATCAACACTCTTTCGCACCTCGATCGTGTGTTAGCCGAGATCGACACCGAAGATCAGGACATCGTGGTTATGACCGTCAGGCTGATGCAGGGGCCGGACGCCGGCGAGCGTGACTTGTATGACGCGACGGTGTTCACGGACTACGAGCAACGCTTGTTTACCAAGGTTGTCGCGCTCGCCGAAAAGCACGGCAAGCCTGTCAACCTGCTCGTCGTGCCGGCGAACAACATCTTCGATGCCGTAGCTCAAACTGTCCTCCGTTTGGACGCCGCCGAGATAGTCGCGGGGCTCTCGGCAAAGATGACCGAGCAGGAACAGGCGCGCCAGCTGGGCCGGGCGTGGGAGCGGTTGCCGGAAATGCCGCGGCGGCAGGTGCGCTTCAAGATTTCCGGGCCATACAACCGCGAACAGATCTTCTACCTCGGAGCTCACGCGCCGCGCCTGAGTGAAGAAGACATCGATCTGGTTCACAAGATATGGCTCGAGGTCAGCAAGATTCCCGCCCGCCGCAAGGTTCATCATCGCGACGTTGTGAGGGTGGCGCTGGACAGGCTCGAACGCGACCTTCGCGGCCAGACCGACGTGATGCTGGACTTTTATCGGCTCGAGCACAAGAAGCCAGCCGAACGTGAGAAGGTCCCGGTTGCAGCGGCCACTCGCGAGACGACCCTCAAGGGAAACTAGTCCGGCTGTTCCGCAAATCGCCGCAGTTTGCTTGAGGAGCTTTGCACAAAAAATCGACAGAAGCAGTCCCGCAGGGACGAAATGTTTGTAGGTCGATCGCTTAAGTTGGTTCCGAGCTCCGTAGGAGCGAAATGTTTATTCATATCGCTCCTACGGAGCTCGTTGCTCATCTCAACACCGCGTCTACAAACATCTCGCTCCTACGGAGCTCACTTTTTGTGCAAGGCTCGCTTGAGATCAGTGCGAGCCCGGTATGCTTCAAATAGGATGGCCTGCCGGAGGCAACCCGTCAGCCGTTCTCAATCATCAGGCCTACGAAGCTTCAACACGAACCACTTAATCAAGACTCCGGAGGAACCTAATGCGAAGCAAGCTAGCAAGTCTCTTGCTCATTCTTTCCCTGATGGTGCTGGCGCTGCCCGCGGCGGCGCTTGCCCAGCATAGAGATGAGTACGGAGGCTTGATCAGACGCGATAAGAACGGCGTCAGGGTCGGCGACGGAAAAATCACTCTGTTCGACGGCCCCGGCATCGTCAACTACCAATACAGACAGAGATGGATGCCCGGACCGGGCGGCGCAGCTACCGTGATCGGTATCGGCGCAGGCGCGGGAGCGGCAACCGGCGCCGTCGTCAAGGGAAAGAAAGGCGCTGTAGTTGGAGCGCTGGTCGGCGCGGGAGCCGCTACGGGTGTCTGGCTGTACAAGAACAGGACCATAAAACGCAGGATCTTCTGAGACCGGAGGGCAGCGGCAAATCGCTGCTCTCTCGGGCGCGGGCACTTCTTAAACTCGTCCGCGCCCACCACTTTCTTGGCTCGGCGGTGTTGTCATCGCCGGGCCTTTGTTCTTTAATGGCGATGTCCAGCTCAACCAGGAGACACCCGATGACCACAAGCCTGACTCGCCTGTTTGCGGTTTTTTTGATTCTGTTGTTTTCTAGCGTTGCGACGCCGCACGCTCGTGCTGAAAGCCCCGAGCGAAGGTCGGCTTTGAAACTGTGCAGGCAGCAATATCGCGAGACCACGAGAGGGACCAAACGATTGAAAGGCGCGGATAGAAGGGCTCGCATGGAAGCGGCTCGCGAGGAACTCCGAAAATGCCGGGCGCTCGCGCCGAAGAGATAAGTGAGCGTTTGGACACTTCCCTGAAGGGGATCCGTCCTCCAGCCCAGGGTTGGTATACTCGGCTACCCTGGGAAAACGCGGCGGAGGGTTCCCCAACCCCGAAGGGGTTGCGGCCGACCCTGGTTGTGTACACCGAGCGGGATCAGATTTCGAATCATTATTGTTTGTTGAATTCAGGGAGCCCTTCAATGCGGAGCACTGCCGCAACCCCTTTGGGGTTGGACCCATCGCGCTCCGTCCTCCCAAGGTAGCCGAGTACGGCAACCTTGGGCTGTGGGACGCAATCCCGTTGGGATTGCTTTCACTCCCAAAGGAGTGAAACGACGGACGCGCCGGTTTCTACAAACCTATCACTCGGAGTGATCCTCTGAAGTTTGTGGGATTCTTAAGGCGGAACGTCCAAACTTGAGAGCGCAACCCAAGCCATGCATCACTGCTCGCTAACCCAGAATCGATTTGTAGACTTGCGGGTCGACGTTGCCGCCGCTCACCACGCAGCACACCGAACGGTCGCGGAAACGGTCCGGGTCGGTAAGCAACGCGCCCATCGAAAGCGCGCCAGTCGGCTCCGCTTTCAGGTTCGCAAGCGAGAACAACAATCGCACTCCTTCTTTGATGTTCTCTTCGGGCACTTCGACGATTCCCGCCAGACCGTTTTTCAACACTGCCCAGTTGTGCTTGCCGACGCTCACCGTGCGCGCTCCGTCCGCGATAGTCTGAGGCTCGGCTTCGTTAACAACAATGTGTCCGGCTCGCAGCGAGCGCGCCGCATCGTTAGCCAGCAGCGGCTCAGCGCCGACGACTTGAATGTTTCGATTTGAACGCCGAATGCCGTTTAGTATGCCCGAGGTTAGCCCGCCGCCTCCGACTGGAGCGACCACGATGTCGATCACGCGAACGAGCGCGGCGATTTCTTCTCCAAGGCTCGAGTTGCCCTCGATAACCAGCGGGTCGTCGAAGGCGCTGGCAACATAAGCGTCGGGACTTTCAGCGGAAAGCTCAGCGACTCGCGCTCCTCGGCTCTTTTGATTCACGTCTATCAAATCGACCTGACCGCCGTACTCGAGTACCGCGTCTATCTTGACCCGAGCCGACGTCGCCGGCATCACGATGGTGCAGGACTTGCCGAGCAACAAGCAGGCATATGCCATAGCTTGTCCGAAGTTTCCGGATGAAGCCGCGATTATTTTCTTCTCGTTCACCTGCGACGCTACGTTGTAAGCAGCTCGAAATTTGAAGCTGCCGGTGTGCTGGAAAGTCTCGCTGGCGATGGTGACAGTCGCGCCGAGAAGCCTGGAAAGGCGCGGCGCTTCGATGATCGTAGTCGCTCTGACGATCTCGCGAAGTGTTTTTCCCGAACGTTGAGGTTGTTCCATAATCAAGTATTTAATCTGATTGCCACTAAGGCACCAAGCCACGAAGGAAACAGCAAGACTTGGTGCTGCTTTGAGTCTTAGTGTCTTTGTCGCGGTTTCTCAGCGTCTGCTAGTGAACGCGCTTATCGTAACCCGACCAATACTTCTCGCGCAGTTCCTTCTTCAGGATCTTGCCGGTTCCGCCTTTGGGAAGCGCGTCGAAGAAGTCGATCGATTTCGGAACTTTGAACCCGGGCAGCTTGGTCCGGCAATGATCGATGATGTCTTTTTCGGTTGCCGACTCGCCGGGCTTCAGCACCACCAACGCTTTTGGCACTTCGCCCCAGCGCTCGTCGGGAACCGCGATAACCGCGCACTCGAGGACCGCGTCGTGTGAGAAAACCGCTTTCTCGACTTCGATCGAAGCGATGTTCTCGCCGCCCGAGATGATGATGTCCTTCTTGCGATCGACGATCAGCAGATAGCCTTCCTCGTCAATCACAGCCATGTCGCCGGTATGAAACCAGCCGCCTCGCATCACGTTAGCCGTGTCCTCCGGCTGCTTCCAATAGCCGTGCATCACGTTGTCCGCTCGCACGACCACTTCACCGACGCTCGTTCCGTCGCGCGGCACCGGCTTCTCTTCGGTGTCAAAGATGTCCAGCTCGACGCCGGGCATCGAATAGCCGGCCATCGCTTGCCGCCGCCAGCGATCTTCGTCAGAAAGGCCTTCGAGATGGTTCTTGATAAACGATTGAGTCAGCACCGGAGTCGTTTCAGTAAGACCGTAGCCGCCGTAACAGCGGCATCCGAGAGCGCGCTCGACGTCGCGCATAAGCTCCATCGCTGAAGCCGCCCCGCCGATCGCGACGTAGTCGAGACTCGACAAATCGAACTCCTTGATCTTCGGATGATGGATCAAAGCAGTGGCCATCGTCGGCACCATCGCGAAGTTTGTCACTCGCTCGCGTTGAATCAGTTCGAGTACTTCAGTTGGATCAAACCTCCTGGTCATCACATGCCGCGCGCCCATGCACGTCAGCGTGTGCGGTGTGCCCCAGCCATTCACATGAAACAGCGGGATGGTGTGAAGCTGGACTATTGATTCCTTCACCCCGAGCCCGCCGATGACCTGCATCGCGTGCATATACAAGTTGCGGTGAGTCATCATCACGCCCTTCGGGTTTGCGGTCGTTCCCGAGGTATAGAACAGCTCGGCGAGGTCGTCGTCCCGAATGTCGGATCGAGGTGTGAAAGTGGCTTCGGCGGCCGCGAGCAGCGGTTCGTACCGGCTCTCGATCGCGATGTAGTTTTTGACGGTTGGGCATTGCGGGCGAAGCGCATCGACCAGCGGCTGAAAGTCGGCGTTGTAAAAGAGCGCGACCGATTCCGAGTTGTCCAGGATGTAGGCGATCTCGTCGGGAGTCAGTCTGATATTCAACGGCAGCAGCACCGAGCCCATCTGGACAACGCCGTAGTAGGCTTCCAGAAGCTCGTGCGAGTTATAGCCGAGCCAGGCTACCCGCTCGCCGCGCGCCACACCCAGTCCGATCAGCGCGTTGGTCAGGCGATCGCAACGCTCGCCGTACTCGCGATAGGTGAAGCGCTTGTCTCCGTCGACGATCCCTACTTTGTTAGGGAATTCCGAGACAGCGCGTTGTTTGAATCTGATTGGAGTGAGTGTTCGATTCATTCATACGCAACCACAGGTGAACACAGCGCACTCCGTAGTCAGTAGTCCGTAGTCAGTAGTTTGAACCCAGAGTCCCGGCCAGATTGCCAACTACGAACTACGAACTACGGACTAGGGACTGGATCGATGTTCATCTGTGGTTCCTTTCCTTTTCGGTTAGCTGATTAGTCGTGACCGGCCGTGCCAGTATTTCTCGCGCAATTGTTTCTTCAAGATCTTCCCGGTGCCGCCCTTCGGCAACTCGCCTTCGATGATCTCCACTGAGCGCGGGAGCTTGTAGTTTGCCAGCCGCTCGCGGCAAAACTCAATCAGTTCTTCGGGGGCGACGCGCTTACCTTCGCAAAGCGTCACGCAAGCATGCACCGCTTCGCCCCAGTCGGGAGCGGGCACCGGAATGACCGCTGCCTCCTTAATCGCCGGGTGTTCGTACAGCGCGGCTTCGACTTCGGTCGAGTAAACATTCTCTCCGCCGGTCACGATCATGTCTTTCTTGCGATCGACCAGGTAGATGTAGCCGTCCTCGTCGACGGTCGCCAGATCGCCGGTGTGAAGCCAACCATCGACGATTGCCTGCTCGGTGTCGGCGGGCCGCTTCCAGTAGCCAAGCATGATGTTCGGACCGCGCGCGATGATCTCGCCGACTTCGCCCGGCTTCACCTCGCTGCCGTCGAACGAGACGACGCGCACGTCGACGCCGTGCACCGGTTTGCCGCAAGACGCGAGCCGCCGCTCGCTTTTCTCGTCCTTGACAGCATGATCTTCAGCAGTCAGCACAGTCAGAAGCGGCGAAGCTTCCGTCAGCCCGTAGCCCTGGCCGAAGCCACAACCGAACACCTTCATCGCGCGCCTGAGGACTTCCGGCGCGATCGGTGAAGCTCCGTAGGTGATATGACGCAGCGATGACAGATCGTATGAATCCAGGTCCGGCTCCTGAAGCAGGAAGTTGATCATCGTGGGCACGAACAACGCCAGCGAGATTCGCTCGCTCGATATCGTTTGCAGAACTCGCTTCGGATCGAACCGCGGGATGAACGCCTGAGTCGCCCCGCGCGCGGTGTTCGAGAAGACCGCTGCCCCGTCCGCAAGATGAAACATCGGCGCTGAGTGGAGATAGATGTCCGTGGGCAGATACTCGAACACGCTTTCCGAGTGAACGATGTTCGAGAGCATGTTTCGGTGCGTCAACATCACTCCCTTCGGTTCGCCTGTAGTGCCCGATGTATAGAAGAGTCCGAGCAGCTCGTCGTCTTCGATCTTCGGCGCGTCAACCAGAGGGGTGTTGGTTGCGATCAACTGTTCATAAGTGAGATAGCCCGGAGCGGGTTGGTCGGCGATCGAGATGAACCGCTCGACCGTTTCAAGCTGCGATCCAATCGCTTCAAGCGCAGGCGTGAGCGCGTCATCGACCGCAATCGCCCGCGACTCCGAGTGATCCAGGATGTACTTGATTTCCTTTGGAGGAATGCGAAAGTTGATTGGTACGACGGCGGCGCCGATCTGCGCGATGGCGTAATACAGCTCCAGGAAGCAGTGACAGTTTAGCGCGAGGACGGCAACCCGATCGCCCCGCTCGATGCCCAGTCCAATGAGCGCGTTGGATAGCCGGTCGACTCGCTCGTTCAACTCGATGAAACTGTAGCGCGTGGTTCCGCAGATAGCTGCGGTCTTGTGAGGGCTGGAAGCTACAGACCGCTTGAGCCCATCCACTATGCTCATCGGGGACCCCGCTTGATTGTGGTCTTGAATCGCTCTAAGCCGCGCTCACTGGCTTTGAGCGCACGCAACAATCTCATAACTGCGGTTGGCTTGTAAAGGCGGTGCGCAGACCGATTCAAAGACCCGCGTGGCAACTGAAAACGGTGTTAGAATCGTCGAGCACCCGCATCCACGGGATCATGAATACACAAGCTTTTCTGTCAGTGCTCGTTTTTCTCAGCATGGCGTCTGTCTGGTCTCCACCTTTGAAGCCCCGGCGCATTGAAAGACAGCTAGGACCTCAAGGACGCCAGGGACACCAAGGACAGCAGCGACGGAAAACATCAACCAGGGCGCCGAGCGCAGTGCCCGCACCGGACCGCACCATCCGTTCGCTGGAACGGATCGACTCACGCGGTGATTTCGACCGGCTGGCGCGAGTCTATTATCGCGGACGTTTTTATGCGCTGCCGCACCTGATGTTTGTGATAGACCGGCGAGCGCGCGACCGGGTCTACTACGTGAACTCGAACGCGTTCAAGTTTCACAAGGACTTCGTGAATGCGACCTATCTCTCGCTCGAGCGAGGGCGCGCCTTTTATGAGAACAACTATCTGAAAACCGACAGGCGGTTTATTCTCGGGACGATCGCGTTTCAAACAACTGCCGGCAAGTTCACCTTCGAGTTTTGGGAAGGCGACCGGCTGACGCGCGAACTGCTTTCGGAGAGCAACAGCGCGCTGAGCAACAGTTTCTTCGCACCGCTCTTTTTCAAACCTAATTCGCTCGCGCAGGAAGAGCTCGCCGCGCAAACGAACAACGACCACGGAACAACCACGGCGACAGCGATTCCGATGCTGACCGCAAGCGAGCTCGCAGCAGGCGAGCAGTACCAGCCGTTGAATCTGGGGGCGGGGATCGGCCAGCTTCGAATACTTGACCGCGTGACTCCTGAGACCGTTATCGATCGCAACCAGATCGTTATCTTCAAAGAAGCGCCAGTTCAACTGACCCCGCTTTCCGGGATAATCACCACCGAGCCCGCTTCGCCGTTGTCGCACGTCAACATGCTCGCCAAGTCATGGGGCATTCCGAACGCGCACATCAAGAACGCCGACCGCCTCTTCAAGCTACTGGAGGGAAAATACGTGCGCTTCGAAGTCGGCGAGAACGAATATCATCTCTCGCCGGCCGACCCGCGCGAGGTCGAGGAACGCAATCGCCAGTGGGTGAAACGCGGAGACCTGGTCACACCTCGCGCCGATCGCGATTTCGACCGGTTGACTGATCTCAAGAATCAACGCGCGCGCGATGCGATTCGTTTCGGCGCGAAATCCGCGAACCTGGGCGAGCTGATGCGCGCGCGGCTGCCGGGACTCACGGTGCCCGCCGGATTCGCGATCCCGTTTCGCTACTATCAGGACTTCATTCGCCTGAACAAGCTGGAAGAGCGGATCGCCTCGGCGGTCGAGGAGGAGCGGTTCGTTCACGATCCGAAGTATCGCAAGTCGCGGCTCGGGGAAATTCGCCTGTGGATTCAATCTGGAAAGCACGACGATGCGTTCAAAGAGAAACTGCTCGCGAAGGTTCATCACGAGTTTGCGGGGATGAGTCTATTCGCGCGCAGCTCGACAAACGCCGAGGACCTTCCGAACTTCAGCGGCGCCGGCTTGTACACGACGGTGCCCAACGTGCGAAGCGACGAGCAACTGCTTGAAGCAATCAAGACAGTCTGGGCGTCGGTTTGGAACTACGAAGCGTACGAAGCGCGGGAGAGCTTCGGCATGAATCACTTCGGGGTTTATCCGGCTGTTTTGATTCAAGAAGGAATCGACGCCGACAGTGCCGGGGTCGTGATCACCACTGATCCGTTCGATCGATCCGACCGGGCAGCCGTGTACATCAACGCAAAGCGCGGACTTGGAATCAAAGTTGTCGAAGGAAAACGTGTTGCCGAACAAGTGATCTATCATCCGCGCTCGGGGACGATTCAGGTGCTGACTCGGTCTGATGAAGACACGATGCTCGAGTTTGACGAGCGTGGCGGCGTGAAGGAAGTAAAGATCGAAGAGCACCGCGCGGTCCTCACCGATCAGATGGCGAGGCGACTCGCTCGCAGCGCGCTTCAAATCAAGCGCGTGTTCGGAGGACGCGACCAGGACATCGAATGGGTTTACTCGCGCGGCCGGCTGTTCATCGTGCAATCGCGTCCTTACCTGGAAGGGAACTAGTGGCTTGTCCGCGGGCGTTTCGCCAGCGATCAAATCGGCAGGAAATCCCTCAAGTCAGTCGAATCCGTTTCATGGGTGGTCTCTGTTTTCCGGAGACTCGCTCTGTTGGTGCATAGAGACGGATGACTCTGATCCGACGAATTGCGCGGATAACCAATCTTCGGTTGCGAAATGTCTGTTACACGCCACGAGGAGGTTCGGAGTGTCATTAGTTACCTCCACGTTTAGGGTAAAGAAGTGTTGACTTCATCGGGCTGCCGAACTATGCGACCGGCACGAAGCTCAAACGGTGGCATTGGTACTTGCTGGTAGTCGGCGCGGCGCTGAGTGTGGGGCTTTCGCCGAGGCACGTCACGAAGTCGAAGTGGCAAACCGCGATCTGATCGCCGCGCGCGACAAGCTCGAAGTCCTTGCGCGCATCGACCCGCTGTTTCGGTGGGGAGGGGACGAGTTTCTGATCCTGTGCTTTAACATCTCCGAAGCAGCCGCCAGCAAGCGAATAACCGAGATGGACGCGTCGCTCGCGTTCACGAGTTTGCCTGGCGCTTCCGAGCCGGTCCGTCTGATCGTGTCATACGGACTGGCGGCGTTTTCAGGCTCGCGCGGCATCGAAACGGCAATCGACCAGGTAGATGAAGCGATGTATGCGAGCAAGCAGGCGCGCAAGCGCAGCGGCAAACTAGCAGGCTGAAAGCATGGAAAGGGCGTACGCGCGACTGCAAAGCTTAAGCAGCCATCCAAAGCGGAACTCCTTGCGAATAACCGAAGCTCTGAACACACGCCAAAACAGAACCTGCCATTAGCCTATCAACGGAAACTCTTCCTCGCTTCGGATAACAACCAGCTCCACAATGATCGAGGTTGCCATCCGCTCGGCGCCCCTGGCGGAAGACAGATAGAACAAAATCCTTGCGCCGATCTTTAATCCGTACGAACTGTCGATCCGCTGTTCATCCTCGACTATGAATGACTCGATCAAGACCGCATTGCGGGTGTTTTTGCCTAGCGCCCCACCGGTCAGGACACCTTGCCTCTTGGCCGGATCGGTTATCAAGAACCTATAAGTGCTGTTGACCGTTCGGATCACGACTTTGTCTTTCGGCTTCAAGTCGTCGAAATCGATACTCATCTGAGAGTGGTTTAGAACGTTTGTCCACTCGCCGCTGTCGAAAATCACTTCGCACTCCATGACTTCTCCTTCAAGCTCCCTTATCGAACGCGCTCATTAGATCATATCGATGAGTAAGGCACATCGGCGGGCGCTCCCTTTCTTTGCGGCAGCGCCAGCCCAATTGTCGCCCGGCAAATCGGGAGACTCCGCCCACTCGGCCGGCACAATCATGCCGGGCGATTATTTGACAAAGGTTGAACGGCTTCGGTTCAGGAGTTCAAGCGCCGCCGCGCCGGGCGGTTGAGCGGGGCAAAACAAGAACGGGCGGTGAGAACGGCGAATTGATTTCGCCGCCTCATCGCCCGTTCTTCTGAGCAAGATGCTGAAGACGAGGTTTATCGATTCCTGGCGCGGGCTGTCTTTACGAGCATCTCGGTGCCGTTGTCGAGGATCAAGTCCTTGTTACCTTCGATAGCAACGGTGCCGACGCCGGCCGCGCCTCCGATGATAGCGCCAAGAACCGCGCCCTTTCCTCCGCCCGCTATTCCGCCAAGTACTGCGCCGGCCACGGCGCCAACTCCGCCACGCACCTGCGAGTCTTTGGTCCGGCTACTCGTTTCGACGTTGCCCTCTTCATCGACTTTCTTGACGTGCTCCGATTCGTAGACTCTCTGCAGGTCAGCGCTGAACGGCGCCTGACGTCCGTCCGCGAGCGTGATGGTGTCGAACTCGATTGCCAACTCGGTCTTACCGGTGACGCGGCCTGAGCGATTGAGCTTCGAGATATGTCCGACTACCGTTGCTCCCTCATAGGCCGAAGGATCCACGACCACTGCAGTGAAGGTGTCGCCAACGCGACCCGTCTTAGTGTCGATCTTCGAGGATAATCGGAGCTTCATGTCCAGGTCGCCGGGCACGCTCACCGGACCCCGATCTCGGTCGCGTTGTCTACCTCGGTCTCCGCGCGGCTGATTGTCGCGCGAGTCGGCGCCCTGGTCTCGCGTGTCGTCACGTCGATCGCGTGAAGCGTCATTCGCTTGTTGCTGCTCGCGCGCTCGCTGCGCATCAGCAAGCGCAGCCGCCTTCGCAAGCACCGCCGCGTTTCCGGGAACTGTGTTGTTGCGCGCTCGCCCGTAGTACGCATCCAGGTAGCTCAACTCGAACCCCAGATCGTAGCCCTGCCGGTACTCTTCCGATGTCGCAAACTGCGGAGCGAAGGATTGATCCCGGCGCTGATACGAGTCCGAGCGCTTGAAGTCTTGCGGCACGCCTCGGCTCCAATCCGCCTGCCCCTGCGCGAACCCGTCGCCATATCCCTTCTGATAACCCTGCTCGTAAATCGTCCGCGGCTGAACCGGCGCCTTCTTGACCGGCGCTCGTGAAGCTTTCTTCTGCGCGGCTGTCGCCACCGAAGCTCCCGGAGCGACCGCGCCAGCCAGCAGCGCTGCTGTTGCGAAGAATAGTACAAATGTCTTTCTCATTGTCATTGACTCCTTGTCATCCCACCTTGTTGCTAGAGATCTGGTCACCAGAAATGTCCCGGTTTACCATTTTCGTCCCGATCGTCATGAACTATTGCACCGCTGGTAAGAGCGTAAGTTGTCGAAGTAATCCAAATTCAAAGGTAGCGCTAAAAGGGCACACCGTCAACGACCCCATTCCGGCCGCCTCAATGTCCTTGAGACGGACGACTCGCGGGTGAGGCGAAGCCCGTACAAGTCTCTACAACCCTGAATCGCGGCGTTTCAAACGCGCCGAGATTCCGGTGAGGGTCCAACTTGTTTGGCAGCGCCGGAAACTGGAGCATTAAGCCCGGGGGCGCGGGCGTCCGGCCCGCATCGGTATGGATTCGATAGACTGCGGGCGGGACGCCCGCGCTCCCAGGAGGCTTCTTAGTTGCGTCGCATCATTCGCCACAGAAACAGCAACAAGATTGCTCCAAGAACCGAAAGCAACAACCCGCCTGGACGGAAAGTGCCGGTCTCATTCCTCCAGATCAAGGTCGCTATGAATCCGCCAACAAACGAGCCGGCGATTCCAAGGATGATGGTCATGATTATGCCCATCGGGTCTTTGCCGGGCATAAGCAGCCGCGCAAGCGCGCCGGCGATAAGCCCAACAATCACCATTCCGATAATGTGCATGGATACTGTCTCCTTTCAACTCTCTCGAAGCTCAACTCCGAGCGGCAGGCAGCACTCCGCCGGGCTTCTGGATGTTCGCTTCTTTCGCTCCCACGAACCACCAAAAATGCTATTGCCCTGAAATTGCCGGCGGGGGCAAGCCCACCTTCCCGATTATTCCGACTGCTGGGTAAGACTCTAACAGGTCACTCTCTTTTAAAGGCCGCGGAGTGCGCCTCACGGCATATACACACAGACGCTCTTAGCTTGAAAACGAGCGGTTTCAAAGCACTCGTCGGTGCTGAAGCGCACTCCATGACGACGCGAATTAGACCACGGGTGACAAAACGGCGCATCGGCGAGCGCTCCCTTTCTTTCAGGCAGTCCGCGCCCAATTTGTATGCCCGGGCATGGGAGACGGCAGCCATCACCTAGGCATGATTGTGCTAGCAGTCAGTAGGCA
>Ga0193755_1000329_pt1 | contig 13534 bp, 7 predicted proteins | sample H1a2metaG_FD_144921 | JGI IMG/M metagenome (GOLD analysis project Ga0193755, IMG submission 144921) | Soil microbial communities from a riparian zone of the East river system, Colorado, United States - H1a2 | ecosystem: Environmental > Terrestrial > Soil > Riparian zone | place: USA: East River...
CAAAACGTCCCATCAGGTGAGAGTCGCCTTGAACGGAACCGCTCTTGGAACAATCAGTTTCAGCGGTCAGACGAGAGGAGCACAGAGCTTTGCGGTGCCTCAATCGTCGCTCCGGGAAGGCGTCAATTCATTAGAGTTGGTTTCTCTCGGAGGCAGCGCCGATATCTCGCTTGCTGACAGCACGCGAGTGACTTACTGGCACAACTACCGAGCAGACTCCAATCAGTTGCAACTGACGGCGCAGGGCGGTCAGCAAGTGACAGTCTCGGGCTTCACTTCGAGCGCCAGAGTGCTGGATGTGACCGATGCGAACAACCCCCAGGAGTTGCTCGCGACCGCGGGCGTTGGTAAGAGCGGACCGGGGACGCTGACCGTGAACGTTCCAGGCGTCGGGCAGCGGGCCCTTTATGCCTTTGGGAGCGACCAGGGCAGAACGGCTGCGGTGAAGCTCAACACGCCGTCGAACTGGAGACAGACGGGACGCGCCGCCGATTTCGTAATCTTCACTCGACAAGACCTGATGGCGAGCCTCGCGCCGCTTGCGTCGCTGCGCCAAAGGGACGGCTTGTCGGTGGCTGTTGTTAACATCGAGGACGTCTACGACGAATTCAGCTTTGGTAGCAAGTCGCCTCAAGCCATCAAAGACTTCCTCCAGTTTGCGAAGAGCCACTGGCAGCCAGGCCCGCGGTTTGTTCTTTTGGCTGGAGACTCGAGCTACGACCCGAAGAACTATCTGGGCTACGGCGATGCTGATCTCGTTCCTACAAAGCTCATCGACACGCAGTACATGGAGACGGCGTCCGATGCGTGGTTCTCTGATTTCAGCGGCAGCGGGCAAGGTGATATGGCGATGGGCCGGCTGCCCGTGCGCAACGCTGCCGAGGCGGCGGCGCTTGTCTCGAAGATAACCGGCTACGAAAGCTCGCGGGTTGTGAATTCGATCGTGCTGGCATCCGACAGCGTTGACGGGTTCGACTTCGCTGCGGCTAATAACCTGGTGCGGCCATTCATTCCTGCAGGCACCCAGGTGTCGGAAGTGCTGCGGGGCAGCGCGGACGACGCGACGGTGAAGGCGCAACTTATCGCGTCAATCAACAGCGGCGCGAAGGTAGTCAGCTACAACGGTCACGGATCGACGAACCAGTGGCGGGGCAGCATCCTCACCAGCGACGACGCCAGAAGCCTGTCCAATGGTCAGAGCCTGTCGTTGTTTGTATTGATGACCTGCTTGAACGGGTACTTTGATGACCCGGTGGTCGAAAGCCTCTCCGAATCGTTGTTGAAGGCGAGCAACGGAGGAGCAGTGGTCGTATGGGCTTCAACCGGGCAAGCAGACCCGGCGGCGCAGTCGGCGATGAACCAGGCTTTCTATCGGGAGCTGTTCGGGTCGACCCCGTTGACTGTCGGTGAGGCCGCAGCCAGAGCGAAGTCGGCGGTGACCGACCGCGACGTTCGGCGCACGTGGATACTGTTCGGCGACCCGACCATGCGCTTAAAATAATTCTTGCCGGTTATTGCGAGCCGGATATGCGAGGGCTGCGGACCCAAAGTTCGCAGCCCTCTTTTGCATGCCGACGATGTTCGCCGACTTGGGGTAGAGCTACTTTGTCATTGGGAAAAAGTTCTTGACTCAGAGTGATGCATCTTATATATTCAGCCCGCGCCGTTAATAAACAGCCCAACGGTAATTGGCCTGATCGACACTTCGATTGAGCTGAAAGTTTGTTTTCCCTCCTCACTTCGTCCATTAGCAAATTGAAATTACTGCATCGCCCCAGGGTTTCACGCTCTGAACGCTTCCTCATCTGTTTGGATTGTGGTTGTGCAAACTCTTGATCTGCGTTTGTTCAATAGGTGAAACCGAGAGGCTTAGGAGTGCATCTAACAGCCCGATCTAACGAGCATCACAGGAAAGGGCTGTAGCACCACTCGATCGAATAGCAGCAGGGCGCACGGGATATGCCCGTGTGCACAGGTGCAAGTGTGCCCACGCGGACATAGTAATTGGAGGCAAGAGATGACAAGCTTCCCTCGGTTTGAATTCCGAACATTGTACGAGAAAGGCTACTCTGATGGTTACTTTCAACACGGCAACCTCAATCTTGAATTTGAAGTGTATGCGAACCGTCTGAGCTCAGTTATTGAAAATCACCTGGGAGCAAATCCTTCCAAGCCAGTTGCCATGAGTTTCTTTCAAAAGCTCCGTACAAATGACCTGTATCTGACTGTGGCCTGCGCTCAAGGCGGCGAGATTTCGTGGAGCCGCTTTGTTGAGAAGTAGTGCTACATAAAAAACCTCGCGTGTTTTGCTTCCGGCAGCGCCGATCTCGGCATTGAGGTCGCAGACCGGGTGATGATCAACATGTTTCTGCCGGACCACTCGGGTCTAAGCCGCATAGCATCTTTCGACGGGCGAATCTCGCTTGGCGCCTGGCTACGGGTCATTGTCAACTACCAGGCCTTTAAGGAACGGAAGCGCAAGTGTAATAACCTGGAGCCTTTTGAAGTCGTGCCGGAGGTAACCGATGAAGATGCGATGGCCACAGTCTATGCGAGCCTCAGGGCCAACAGGTACGGACCCTTTATCAATGATGCTCTCAAAGAGGCGATCGAGAGATTGAGCGGCCGTGAGCGTGCGATGCTGCTGATGCGTTACGAAGAGGAGCTTCAGGCTGCCCAAATAGCGCGCGTTTTTGGACTCAGTGCCTCGACCGTCACGCGCGCCCTTCAAACGATCCAGCAAAAGATCAGAGACGAGGTTGCTTCTATTCTCTTTCGCAAGCACCGGCTAAGTGACGATGCCATCAAAGAGTGTTTCACAGCCATAATCGAAAACGGTGGGTATTCTATCCTCGCCCTGGTCAAATAGTTTTCGAAAGAGGCTGCAAAGACCATTCTTCTGTGTCACCCCTGAACTCCCCTTTTTCTTCACCTCTAGTTTTATCCTCAAAAATCTTTTCAGAAGTCGCATCCGATTGCGCAGTTTGTTTCGGGTGACGGCTATATATATCTGAGAGAGAAATTCCAAAACCTTGCTTAGCATTGCTGGGGTGTTGGTAGCCGCTGCGAGAGTGTGACTGCGTCTGTAGAGAAGGGAGAGATGATGAAGAGAAAGACACCGCTTAGTGAAAACTCATTCACGGTGAACTGAGCGGTCGGCGGGAGCGAAGGTAGAAGCAAATGAGAGGTGCTTAGACGATGATAAAAGCCAAATCACTCAATCAAGATGAAGCGAAGCTCGAGAGAGACGAAAAAGCGCGGATCAGAATCTCGTTGACGTTCGTGTTGATAGCCGCGTGTTCTGCCTTCGCGTTTCTCTCACCCGCACACAATCAGCCCTTGTCTGAGCCTGCGGCGCGCACGGCTCCGGATGCAAGCCAACCAGCGCGATCGATCGCTGCGCAGGCTAAGCCTCGTGAGCTTGTAACCACGGTGAGATTCGACCTCTTTGATGTGGGCATCCTCCCGCGCGAAGTCCATGTTCAGCCAGGCCTGCTCGCAATCACGATCGAAGACTACTCGGGCGGTACGACGGGGCTCGTGGTCGAACGAGAGACCGGCAACGCGCCCGAGCAGGTGGGGAGTGTCGGGCGGGCAGGCGGTCACTGGCGCGGGCGCGGCGAAATCAGGCTCGGACCGGGGCGCTATCAGGTTCGGATGGCCGATCGCCCAGACAATCGAGCCTTGCTTGTGGTCGAGCAGTAACAGAGCAGACCGCAGATCGGGACTTGTTAGTTTATTCGATTCATCGAGACCAACAGGAGCAAGAGCCATGATGCCCAGAAGCCGATGCCGAAGACGAGCTACTCGATTGTTGATCGCGTTTGTAGCGCTGCTAATTCCGAGCCTGACCGCGATCGCGCAGGAGCAGAGCCAATACGACCGAGGCACACCGCCGCAGCACTCGGCGGGAATTTCGTCGCTCGGCAGCTACATATCGGCGGACATCGGCACTATCAACCTGAGTAACGGCTCGCTCAACTTCAAGCTGCCGCTGGGTAGCGTAGGTGGTCGCGGGTTCTGGCTGCCGCTTACGCTCAACTATAGCAACAAGCTGTGGTCGGGCAGGAGGAGTCAGGTCTTCATCAGCGACCCGGCGCCCGGCCACATGGAACCAGCGGCCTGGGCGGCGTACAACGACTACACTGCGGACATCTATTACGCCGTTGCGCCCGGCTGGACTGTTGGAGCCGCCCCTTTCCTCAAGGTGCGAGGCCAAGGCATCCATTCGATTAACAATCCGAATGGGTGTACTGATTTTTCCTGGGTGCTAGTCAAGTTCACGCTCACACTGCCCGACAGGGGCGAGGTTGAGTTCCGCGACGATCAATTGGATGGAGCGCCGGCGACCGCTGTAACCTTCGGACCGACTGGCTGCCGCACACAAGACGGTTATCGAGGCAAGCGGTGGCACGCGACCGATGGGTCAGGAACGATCTTCATCAACGACAACGACAACGGAATTGTAAATGGCGACCTTGCGGGAAAGGTTATCACTGCCGACGGGACTCGCTACCATTTTGTAAACGCAAGCTCAGGCAACGTAGCTGGCTCCGCGTACTTGAACAATATTGCGCGTTGCGATTGGGTGAGGGATCGCAACGGTAACATAGTCAATATCACCTATCCAACCGGAAGCAAGGTGGTGTACACGGACCAACTCGGCCGCCAGACCATCGTGGAGTTCAGCGTGTCCGATTCACAGTTTCCGGGAGAGACTCTGGCGCTGCGAGTGACACTGCCGGGTTACAACGGAAGCGTGCGCTACTACAAAGTTCGGAGCGGTATGATGAGCCTGAACTATCGCTCGGACGACAACCCGGTGCTGCCGGTTTATAACGGGGCTTACCCGACCGGAGTGATCGGGACCGAGTTATTCGCCACCTCGTATGAAGCCGGCATGGAACGCATCGACGATAAGCAGGTACTGACCCAACTCGTTTTACCTGACAGTCGAGCGGTAACTTTCAAATACAACCGTTTCGGCGAAGTGGCCGAAGTGCAACCGCCGACCGGCGGCAGGGTGCAGTACGACTACCTGAGTGTGCCGCTGGACACCGTCAGCGGGAACGGTTTGCCTTCGGGCAATTCGCTGCCGCCCGAGGTGATCGCCTCAGGGCAGCAGGCGGGAGGCAACGTCAAGGCGGTTGACCGGGCTGTCGTTGCGCGGCGTACCTATCCCGATGGCAGCACCCTGGAAGGGACTTGGAGCTATAGCTACAAGATCACCAAGACAGAAGTCAAATGCACATCCGGCGGAATCACCTTATTAGACGAGTGGCATTATTTTCTCGCCGCGCAGCGCTTCTTGACAGGCTCAACCAGCACTGGAGCGGATGGAACGGGCTACTCTTTGTGGTCTACTGGGGTCGAGCGACGCAGCGAGATGGTTGATACCAATGGCACGACGGTGCTGTCGGCGGCAGAACAAGACTGGATTCAGCGCGCCTCGGTGTCGTGGTCAACCGGCTACACAGTCGAGCAAGTCGCCAATGACAATCGGGTAACCGAGCAGCGAAAATATCTCGACGACGGGAGCATGGCGAAGACCGACACCTTCTACGACGCAACGATCGCGGCGTCGAATCACATCAACAACCCCTCCGACGTCTACGAGTACGATTTTGATCAGACGTTGAAGCGCCGCAGCACAACCAGCTACATTATCGGCACTCCCTACACCAGCACCGGCGTCAACACCGTCAATATCTTGAGTCTGCCCGTTCAGCAGTCGGTGTACGATGGAGGCGGGGCGGAGCTGGCACGCGCGACCTATGAGTACGACAACTACACAGCGGATGGGAATCACGCTGCGCTGCAGAGCTACACGCCAGATGCCTACAACCATGATTCAGGGTACGGGTTTAGCTACACGACCCGCGGCAACGCGACGCAGATCACCCGAATGGTCAACGGCTCGACGTTTACCTACACCTATCCGCGCTACGACACGCTGGGGAATGTCGTGTCGACGAAGGACCCACGAACCAACATCACCACGATCAGCTATCAAGACGACTTCGGCAATGGCGCAGGTCCCGGTTTCGGCGGCAGCGGCAGCTTCGGCCCGACCTATTCTTTGCCGACACTGATCACCAGCCCGCCGCCCAATCCCAGCGAGCCTCAGCAGACTGCTCGCAGTCAGTATGATTTCTCAACCGGGCTGCTCACAGGGTTCAAAGACCGCAACGGCACAATTACCCAGACTCTCTACAACGATCTATTCGACCGTCCTACGCAGATCAAGTCAGCCCTTTTCACGCCGCTTGAGAATCACACGGCGCTGTATTACGCAGGGCTGAATCCGGTTACCGTTTTCGGCGTCACTTTGACAAACAACGACGTGCTGACGGCGAAAGACCAGAGCGGCATGGATGATGGCAACCTGCGAAGCTGGACAAAGACGGATGGGTTCGGGCGAACGCTGGACTCGTTCGCACGCGACCCGCAAGGCGACGTAAGAACAACAGCAACGTATGACGGACTGGGGCGTGCTAAGCGAATCACCAACCCCTATCGCACTACGAGCGATCCGACTTATGGATATACGGACACGACATTCGATTTGCTCGGTCGGGTGACCAGGGTCGAGACTTTCAGTGGAAGCGGAGCATCTACTGGCGCAGTGACGACTGCTTACTCAGGTAATCAGGTGACCGTGACGGATCAAGCGCTGAAAATGAGGCGCAGTGTCACAGACGGGCTTGGCCGCTTGAAGCAAGTGATCGAAGACCCAAATGTGCTGGCTTACTCGACGACCTACAGTTACGACGCGCTGGATGATCTAACCAGCGTCACGCAGGGCGTGCAGAGTCGAACGTTCAGCTATGACGGATTGAAGCGGTTGACTCAAGCGATCAATCCCGAAAGCGGCACGATCAATTACACCTACGATCCGAACTCGAACCTTGAGACGAAGCAAGACGCGCGGCTTATCACGACGACGTATGCTTATGACGCATTGAACCGAGTGAAGAGCCGAACGTACACGAACGATCCGCAAAGCACACCGGCGGTGTCCTACAAATACGACGCGCAGGCGCTGCAGGCTGGATCGCCTCCATCTTTCGATCGCGGCTCCTCCATCGGGAGACTGGTGGCGGTCACTTACGGCGGCGTAAGCTCCGGGACCTATCGTGGCTATGATCAACTTGGCCGAGTCGTTCGACAGGTTCAACAGACGGATGGTATAGACTATGCGGTGGATGCGACGTATGACCTTGCGGGAGAAGCAAAGACCGAAACCTATCCCGCGGTGCCCGGCTTCGCCGACAGACGCACTGTGAGCTTCAGCTACGACACGGCCGGAAGGACGAATTCTATCTCAAGCGCGGCGACCAGCTACGCAGCCGCTGCAAATGTTTCGAGCATGACTTACTCCGCGCACGGCGGACTCGCAAGCGAGACGTATGGCAGTGGTCTGGTTCACGCGATGACTTACAACCCAAGGCTGCAGCCGGACCACATCAAGCTTGGAACGGCTGGCGCTCCTACGTCGATCCTGGACATCGAATACACCTACAGCGACACGAATCCAAACATTCACGACAACAACGGAAATGTTCGCACGCAAAAGGTCACCGCCGGCGCGTTCTTTCTCACCCAGACATATACCTATGACCAACTGAATCGTTTGGGCAGCGCCAGCGAGAAAGTAGGCAGCGAAACCAACCCTCGCTGGACGCAAAGTTACGGCTACGATCGCTTCGGCAACCGGACATCGCTTGCGAACACCGGCGAGATCCCTCCACAAACAGCACCCGGTGTTGATCCCGCGACAAATCGACTTCTTGGGTTTCCGTATGACGCCGCGGGAAACTTAGCTCAGTCCAATTTCGTGAATCGCTACTATGACGCAGAGAACCGCATGGTGTTGATCGGAAATTCCGGTCCAACAAGATCCACCTATCTGTATGATGGAGAGGGACGGAGAGTATTCAAGCACCTGCCGGGGCCACAAAGCGGGTCAAACGTCTACTACGTCTACGACGTAGCAGGGATGCTCGTCGCCGATTACACCTATGGCCCATTCAGCTCTTCGAGCCAGGAATATGTCTACGGAGCAAGCGGGTTGGTTGCGACCATCCAGCCGGGGATTGGGACAACGTACCTGACAGCGGATCATCTCGGCTCGCCGCGCGTAGCGACTAATAACAGTCAGGCTGTGGTTAGCCGTCACGATTACCTGTCGTTTGGTGAAGAGCTTTCGGCGGGTATCGGTGGCCGGACCGCGGGAATGGGCTACGGAGGGATCGACGGAGTTCGCCAGAAGTTCACCCAAAAAGAAAGAGACAATGAGTCGGGACTGGATTACTTCGGAGAACGATACTACTCCAGCGCGCAAGGTAGATTCACAACCGTTGATCCTCTTGGTGCAAGCGCTCAGCGTACTAACCCTCAAACGATGAATCGTTACGGCTATGCTCTTAATAACCCGTTACGCTTTGTTGATCCCGATGGTATGGATTCGTGGGATACGCTCACGAAGAAAGAGCAGGACTTGATTGCTCCAAAATTAAAGCTGGAAGAAGGGCAAACAGCTAGGGATGCCTTTAACCAACTCGTCAAAGGAGGAGATGAGAAGGCGACTAATACGAATACTCTTTCCATCCAGAATTTCATTGACCAGGTTGGGGGCAGCGCTGCGTGGCAACAAATACAGACCGTAACTGGCGTCGAACATAACACGCCAAACCAAGAAACCAACCAAGAGCAGTCAAGCAACATTAAGATGACAATAGCAGACAATGCTAAATTCTTGGATGCCCTTGGGAAAGGGGGCTACGATGTTAACGGGATAGGGGACACCGGTCGAAAAGCGGGGCAACTGGTATGGAGAAACCTTGGTAACGTCCTGGGTGCAGTGATCAACAGCACGCCAATCATAATCACGAGTCTCCCGAATCATCCTTTCGATAACGCGCGCGCAAGCACGCCAGGACATAATGATCCTCAGCTCCACTTCTACAACGAATACGGTGGAAATACTTTTTATGCTCACTGGGATGCAACATCCTCCAACGCCCGCAAGGATGGACCTATCGGAAACATTGCCGGGGGTGCGGGGCATGGTGCATCTGCCTCACCGCAGACAGTCCGACGGTATCTGAAGGATATCGGAAAAACCCCGCAATAGGCTAATTGTGTAGATGGAGGCATATGAAGGTCGTATTCTCTCTAACGTTTCTAGGGATCCTGCTATTCATGAGTGCCTGTGGCTGCGTGGAAGTACCTTCTACACCTGACCCTCCAACAACTGTGCGAGGATGGCAGGAGTTCGACGAGCAAGGAATTCACGCGATAGGAGAATTCCTGTTAAGAAAACATCAGTCCATTGAGAATGATAAGTTCGGGGTAGAGCTAGTCGAAACCATCACCCCAAAACGGTGTTCCGACCCTTGGGCCGAAGATGATGTTACTCCTCGTGTTGTGATGCGATTCTATGAAGTGCCAGGCAAGCGAGTAATCCTTGAGACGAAGATTAGGAAGCAAGCTAATCTCCGGTTGATCGACGTGGATTTTCCGAGCGCCAGATATGGCGTAGGCGCTATTAGCGTTCGCGACATTAACACTAGAGATGAATGGGTTTGGTTTGAACTCTGGAAGTAAGCTTCTATCCGACATCACTTGCCTAGAAACAATTCCGAACTGCTCTTCACGTCGAGAAATTAAGGAAGGCATCGTGACCCTGCCTCGGGCCTGACCTGATGAAGCGCGGCCCCACTCCCTAGTTCTTCAGTGATGCTTACAAATCGAAACCGGCTCCTGCTTGTGTAGCCCCCCTGACATTCATTCGGCTCAGCAGAAAGTCGCCCACGCGAAGTTAATGCCTTCCGGCGCGAGCCCCCCTTCGAGGGGAGCATCCCGAAGGGAGCAAGGCGAAGCGCGTGCGAGGAACGAGCCGTGGGAAGCGCAGCGACCGGAGTGGCGCTCAGGGGTGAGGAACCGAAGCGCGCGGCGGCGGTGTAGTTTCCGCCGCAAGCGCGAGGAAAATATCGGGGCGTACGATAACGCGTATTATGTTGTCGTTGCAGCGCAAGTGCCACTGCTTTTTGGTGGCACGCGCGCTGGCCTTCGGCGAGAATAATGTCGCGTTATCGGATGACCCTACGCTTAGACTATTCCACTAGAACGATTCGAGCTACAGCGCGGGCTTCACACTCTTGTTGCCCAGGCTTGCTGTTTCCATAGGGACCGGTACCAGTCCGTTGTAAGGCGGTGCCGAAGGACGCGCGCGCCCACAGCCGAGCCCTTGATCGAGAACTTCGCAATATCTATAGGCAAGCCGCTCTAACCAGACACACATCCGGTAGCCCGCTACTCAGCTTAGGAAGAACCCCGGCCCAGTTTCTTTACGCACTTGCCGGTTTCTACATCGACAAAGCCAACATAAAGAAATTGACCCTCCCGCTCGCCCTCGGTTTCCTTCGGCTCCCGCTCCCGTTGAGGAATCGATCTGCCAGTCAGGTAGAGCCTTGCCTTTCCCGGGACAGTCAACGTCCGGTAGATCACCGATTCGGCTTCGAACTTTCCAATGCACCGCCTCAGTATCCTTCTGGCTTGCTGGAGCGATAGCGTCTTGACGATCTCGTGAGTCGCATAGAGCTGGTTCTTGATTCCGTGAACGTAGTCGCGCTTGCCGCCGGTTGCGTGGAAGCCGATCGCATCGACGAGTTGTGCTTTGTATTCGTTGACCGAATACAACCACTCGACTCGCCGGTCCGCGGGGTCGTTCACCGTCTTGACCAGCTTGAAGTGCTTATCAAAATAAGCTTCAGAGATTCCGGTTTCGATGATCGCCCGCTTTGATTCTTCGACAAGCGAGTCAGTGTGATTATCCGCCGCGCGGGTCAGGATGTGTTCGGACTCCAGCGGCGCTGGATAATCCGAGCTGTGGCCGAATGATGATGCGCCGCTGCGGCCCATCGCGATGGCAGCGCTCGCGGCCGGATGAGCTGCGACGAGGCAAACGAAGGCCACGCTGTGCAATCCGCCAAGGGCTACAAGCAGCACCGTCCCACGTTTCATAACCAATCCTCGTCAGGGCTAGTCAACCTCGGAATGATACCAACTCCTGGCGAGCGCAGTTAAGCTTTCAGAGAGTGTCGTACAAGAGCCTGGATACTGTGCCACTAAGGCTCAAAGTCACGAAGCTGCACAAAGGAGGCTTCGTGGACCTTCGTGTCCTGGTGTCTTAGTGGCGGGCCCTTCTCAAGAATCAATCGCCCACGACCACGGAAATGACGCAGGAAATGACAGCTGGAAATGACAGCTTGACCGGATGAATCCTTTGTCTTTAAGATACCGCTGCTCTTAAGGACGCTTGAAGTCCTCACGATCTTGAGAAATAACTGGCACGGTGGGCCTGGTAGTAGAAAAATCCATTCCCGGTATACCTCAGCAATTCCTGCCTTGCACCTCGTTAGCCAGCGGTCACGGCGCGTCGAGCGAGCCTTCTTTCGATGGACAATCATTATGAAACGAAACAGCTTCCTTATAGTCTCCGTTCTCATAGCGCTCCTTCCTCTGACGCGCGGGATCAGTCTCCCGCGAGCACGCGCGTACGCCGTTGTTGCAGCCGGTCAAGAAGTTACCGACCTTCGCGGATACCTTGCCAGGGAGGTCAGCGCGAGAGCCGCGGGGCGAGGGAATCCGTGGATTACGCTGCGTGACGGCCACGTCGCGCCAGCCGTTTATCAAGGCTCGTCAAAACTCATCCAGCAATTGAACGACAACCAGACGCGTCCGTTGTCGCTTGCCTCGTCTGATTTTGACGAGGATGGAGTTCCGGATCTCGTTGCCGGTTATGGGGGAACGAGAGACGGTGCGATAAGCCTTCAGCGCGGCGATGTTGACGCTATTTTTCCGAACACTCGTGAAGCGATCGCCCACCGCTCGCAGTTGCTTGCATCGACAAGTCCATCGCCGGGTGCGGACGACATTCAATCGCCATTCTTCTCGACGTCGCGCGTTTTTGACATCCCTGGCGTTCCCCAGTTCATCGGCGCCGGCGATTTTGATGCAGACGGCCACCAGGACGTCGTCGCAACATCGGCAGGCAGCAGCGCGCTTGTCTTGTTAGCGGGAGATGGCAATGGCGGATTTGCGCCAGCTCGTTCAATCGCACTTCCAGGCGCAGTGACAGCGCTGGCGACCGGCGATGTGAACAGGATGGACGGGCTGGCCGACCTCATCGTCGCGGTGAACGGCCCGGGAGGCTCGAAGCTTCTGGTTTACGAAGGCAGCGCCGGTGCGCTCAACGCTGCTCCTGAAGCGATCAGCTTGCCTTCTGAAGCCCGGTCTATCGCGATCGGCCAGCTTGACGACGATTACCCTGTCGATATCGCCGTCGCGGCGGGACGCGATTTGCTGGTCGTGGACGGCCGGGATCGAAAACGTGATGCTCAGGAGCCGCGAGTCACTCGAGTGGCGACGCCGTTCTCAATTACCTCCGTTGCGATTGGTGATTTCACCGGCGATCTGGGGAACGAGATAGCTCTGCTCTCCGACGATGGCAAGTGCCACGTGTTTTCGAGAACGAAGTCAACGAAGGCCGCAAGCTGGCAAGAGACCAGCGCCGCCGCTTTGCCGCTCGCTCAAAAGAACGCGGCGGGTTCGTCGCGCGTGCTGATTCCGGTGCGCATTTCAAGCTCACCGAAAGACGACCTGTTGCTGTTGGATCAAGCGGGCCGCCAATTGCACATGATCATCAATGAGTCGGCAACCGTGGCGGATGGCGCCGCCAAGCCATCCGCGTCTTCGAGCTTGCGTGTAGCTGGCGCGCTCGACTTTGATGGCGAGCCGGTTGCGGCGCTTGGCATGCGTTTGAACGTGGACGCGCTGAGTGATCTCGTTGTGCTTACCAGCAGCAGCAGCGCGCCAACTGTCATTCCGACAAGCCCCGCGCAGATTTTTACGGTAATCAACGCCAACGACTCGGGCGCGGGCTCGCTGAGGCAAGCCATCACCAGCGCGAACGGGATGGCTGGGACCGACACGATCAACTTCGCGATTCCCGGCGGTACCAACCAAACGATCAATCTCCTCTCAGCTCTTCCAAACATCACGCAAGCGGTGACGATCGACGGCACCACGCAGAATCCGGGAAGCGCAACTCCGCCCATCGAATTGAACGGCGCGAGCGCAGGAGGCTTTGCGGTTGGGCTAAATGTAGCACTCGGCATCGGCAACAGCACTCTGCGCGGACTGGTTATCAATCGCTTCGACAGCAATGGAATCAGTTTGTCTGGCAGCAACTCAATCGTCGAGGGCAACTTCATCGGGACTAACGCAGCGGGGACCGGTGGTCTGGGGAACGGCGATACTGGAGTTCTGATCAACGCCCCCGGCGCCGGCGACCGGATCGGCGGAACGACTCCCGCCGCGCGCAACGTCATCTCGGCCAACGTAGGCGCGGGGGTGCTGGTGCTGCTCGGCACTGCGATGGACCACCTGATACAGGGTAACTTCATTGGCACGGATGCGGCTGGCGCACTTGATCTCGGCAATGTGGGAGACGGCGTCCCCATCCTGA